>Ga0210044_10001991_pt1 | contig 30937 bp, 22 predicted proteins | sample CryGey13umfilter_2_FD_183959 | JGI IMG/M metagenome (GOLD analysis project Ga0210044, IMG submission 183959) | Groundwater microbial communities from aquifer in Utah, USA - Crystal Geyser 4/9/14 3 um filter (SPAdes) (version 2) | ecosystem: Environmental > Aquatic > Deep subsurface >...
GCTCTTGGTGGCCCAAGGTCGGGACGATCTCGACGCCGCTTCGCTGTCCTTGGCCGCGGCCAAGGACAGCGAGTTATCTCTCTTCGAATGATAGGATACCATATTAGTAGCCAAGATACAAGGTCGGGTTCAGAGTCCCGCCCCAGGCGGGAAAAGAAACCCGACACAATATGCTCCATAATTCCGAGATGTCGGGTTTCTCGACCCCGAAAAACCGGGGCTCCGAACCTGACCTACTTTCTGCGCCGGGGAATCCATCGGTTTTAATTTGCTTTTCGATGATAGATATTTTATATGGAGAGATGCGGGAAGATCGATGAAGTAAGAATGCAAAGATGAGAATTGAAAATCTGAAAAAATATTCGGGGGTAATACCGGGGTTGGTGGCATTGGCGGTTTATTATCAGACGGCTTGCCGTTCGATATGGGTTGGGGACAGCGGTGAGTTTGCGCTGGTGCTGAATAGCTTGGGCATTGCTCACCCGCCGGGCTATCCGCTTTTTACTTTGCTGGGCAGAGTTTTCACGCTGGGCGTACCATTTGCAAGGCCGATATTTGCCGGAGGTTTGTTTGATATGGTTGCGGCGGCGGCTTCGGTAACGGTAATTTATTATATTTTCCGCAAAGAAATCGGCAAATGGATGGCGGGGACTATGAGCCTGATCTGGGCCTTCACGCCGCTTTTCTGGACCGAAACAATCGGGGTGGAAGTCTATACGCTGAATGTGCTGATAGCCTCGCTGATTTTTCTGGCGGCGGAATCTCCTCATCGATGGAAATGGGCAATGCTGACCTATCTTTTCGGATTGGCCTTGACCAATCATCCGTCATCGTTCGCATTTTTGCCGGCGCTGGTGTTTTTGGTCATATATGAGAAGCAATATCGCTTTTGGAGGCAGTTTCCGATTTATGCGGCGTTGCTTCTGCTGGCCGGGACGCTATATTTGTATCTGATGATTCGGGCGTCGTCAAACCCGTTGGCGAACTGGGGGAACCCCGATAATTTGTCTTCGCTGGTGAAACATATGTCGCTGGAACAGTATCGTGGGTGGGTTCACAATTCTATCGATAATTTGACAATGAGCCTGCATCTCTTATTTGATTCCGTCCTGAATTCGTGGTGGTGGATAGGCATAATCGCGGTAGTGACAGGAATAGTGACAGGCTGGAGAGTGAAACGGCAGAGGACCATATTTGCCCTGTTGATAATGATCAGCGCGCTGGCATTATCGTCATCGCATATTGCTTTAGATTATGAGCCATTTTACCTGCTCCCGATGCTGGCCGCGCTAATTTTGGCGGGGAATAATTTGATCTGGTTACAAAGGCGAGATTCCCTTACGATAGCGCAATGGGGGGTTCGAGTTGCCGGAATTTTAATTGTGGTGATGTTACTTTTGCAAAATTATCGGGGAATGGATAAATCGGAATATACGCTTTATGAAGAATATGGGAGATTGATCCTGGATAGCGCCGAACGTGGCGTAGTATTTACCGCGGGAGATATAAATTCCTTTGCGCCCCTATATTTGCGATATGCGGAAGGGTATAAACCGGATGTCGAGATTTATGACCGTTCGGTTAGATTGGCGGCATTGATGCATAAGGCGAAGAGCCTGACGGGGAGAAATTTCGGCGATTTTCAGGCGGCGCGGGAGGCAGTCATACGATATGAGAAGGGGAGCAAATATCTGGTCAAGAATCATCATTTCAATGAACCAAGCTGGCAGGAATTATCAGTGCCGCTCCATTCTTTTGGAATTCTATATGCGGTGCAAGAAAAACCCAATCGACCGGTCAGCATAACGGAATATCCCTCCGATTTTAATCCCGGAGATCTATTTTCAAGACAACTTTTGGCCAATCTGGATCTGGCCAGAGGCGAGGAGTTGTCGGAGTCATCTGATTCGCAAGCGGCGCAGAGAGCGTTTTCTATGGCGATAGGCCGAATGAAAGATGAACCGAGGGCGGAGGTGGTCAATCAGATAGGGATTTTCTTCCGTCAGGCCGCTCAATACCAATTGGCGCTGGAAACCTATGATATGGCTTTGCGCAAACCGCTGATGACTTCCACCGAGCGGAACGAAATAATGTATAATATTTCGAATGTTTACAAGGACCTGGGTAACGTGTGCTTGAAGGTCAATGATTTCAAGGGGGCGGCCACAAATTATACAAAAGCTTTGGAACACGATACCGGTAATTCTCGCCTATTATTGAATCTGGGCATAATCTATGCCCAAAGGCTCAATGAAAAGAGCAAAGGCATCGATTACTTGAATCGGTACTTGGCGCAGAATCCTTCCGATACCGAAATTCGTCGTTTGGTGAATTCCCTCCAGTAAAACCCCAAGAATTACTTAAGCAACGTCATACGTCTGGTGATAATTTTATCGCCGGCGACAAACCTGGTCGGTCATATCTCCATTGATCATAAGCCCAATATCATTATTACGAATTAAAGACCGCTGAACATAATGGTTGCGCCTACCGGCACAATCGTCATTATTATCCCGAGAAACACCCCATTCAAACGATTTTATTCGATAAGAAACTGAATCCGATGGTTATCCGTCTATCCTCGGAGAACGATAAGTTAAAATGGGTAAAGATACGATGAGGGAGTTTTGACGGATTATTTATGTTTTAAGGATTCCATCAGCTCTGATAAAACACGGAGGGCTTCGAGCGGGGTGATGGTGGTTATATCGAGATTCTTGAGTTTTTGCAGGAAGTTATCTTTGTCGGGGCCGAATAACGTCATCTGCGAAACGGCGTATTTTTTCATCCATTTGGGCGGCTTATCGAGCATCATTTTCGCGGAGAACAGATCGCCTTGCTCCAATTGCTGGAGGACTTGATGGGCGCGGCTGATGACCTCGGCCGGAATGCCGGCCAAGCGGGCAACTTGAATGCCATAAGAATCATCACAGCCGCCGGGGATAATACGGTGCAGGAATATGATTTCGTCCTCCCATTCTTTTACCGCTACTTGGAAGTTGCGGATGCCAGGCAAGCGGGAGGCGAGATCAGTTAGTTCGTGGTAGTGGGTGGCGAAAAGGGTTCTGCATTTTAGATTTTCCTTTTCGTGGATGAATTCCGAGACAGCCCAAGCGATCGATAAGCCATCATAAGTCGATGTTCCCCTGCCAACTTCATCGAGAAGCACCAGCGATCTATAGGTAGCGTTGTTAAGGATATTGGCAACTTCGTTCATTTCCACCAGAAAGGTTGATTTGCCTTCAGGCAGGAGGTCGGATGCCCCGACGCGGGTGAAGACCCTATCGACAAGTCCTATCTTCGCCTGCGCGGCCGGCACAAAACAACCGATCTGGGCAAGGATAACGATCTGTCCGATCTGGCGTAGATATGTAGATTTGCCGGCCATATTGGGACCGGTTATTATGTGCAGGAAACCGTAGTCACTCCCCAGGCGTAGGTCGTTTGGAACAAATCGTCTTCCCGGCAAAGTGCGTTCTATAACCGGGTGGCGGCTTTCGCTTATTTCAATTATTTTCGAGTCGTCTAACTGAGGCATAATATAAGAGTAGCTTGAGGCCAATGCGGCAAATGAACGGAGAACGTCGATCTGGGAGACAATTTGGGAAGTCTTCTTCAAGTTGGGAATGAAGAGGATAAGTTTTTCAATCAGCTCAGCGAAAAGCTCTTTTTCCAGATCATTGATTTTCTCTTCCGCATTCAAAACTTCGGATTCGCGGGTTTTAAGCTCTTCGGTGACAAAGCGTTCCCCGCCAACTAAAGTTTGTTTGCGAATATAATTGTCCGGGGTGCGGTTCAGATGCGAACTGGAAATCTCAATGTAGTATCCGAAAACTTGATTGTAACCGACTTTTAGATTGGGAATGCCGGTGCGGGCGCGTTCTATGTTCTGAAGCCCTGCTATCCATTTTTTTGATTCGCTGATGGACTCTTTCAAACCGTCAAGTTTCTCACTGTAGCCGGTCCTGAATATACCGCCATTGCTATCGATAGCCGGAAGTTCATCGTTGAGGGCGGGCTTAAGCAGGCCAATGAGATCATCCTGATCGGGGATGTCGTTAAATAGTTCCTTAAGGCCGCCATCTGATGCCAAGTATTTCATTTTCTGGCATTCGATCGAGGCGGACAGCAAGGTTCCCAAATCACGCGGCGTCAGGCGATTGGAGCCGAGCTTGGCGGTGAGCTTCTCAATGTCAGGCAGCTTCTTGAGATATTCGGAAGCCTGGGTTGAAAGTGGCTCATCATTAAGAAATGCGAGCGCGAGTCTCTGGCGAATTTGAATTGAAGAGATATCATATAACGGATGGGAAAGGTAATTGGTGAGCAATCTTTTGCCCATAGGGGTCAGAGTGAAATCGATAGTTGCCAGCAGGCTCCTTCCGCGTCCGGGAATCGATGTTTGCAGCAATTCGAGATTGCGGATAGTGGATGAATCCAGAAACATCTCGCCCGATTTCAAAGAGCGCGATGGCGGATTAAGGTGTTTTATCTTATCCTGTTTGGTCTCCTGCAGATATGATAATGCCGCCCCAGCAGCAATAATTCCCGCTTCCATTTCTTCAATGCCGAATCCATCGAGGCTATGGACTTTGAAACTCTCGCAAAGGATTTTCTCGGCATGCTCGAACCCAAACCGATGTGGTTCGGTTAGTGATATGCAATCGCTTTTCAACTCGAGAGATTTGAGGGGATTGCCAGTTGATGGTTCGCTGTTGACTACGATCTCCACCGGCGAAAGGACCTCGATCCTTTCTTTGATTTGGGAGGCATTACCCTCTTCGACATTGAAGGTGCCGGAAGTGAATTCGACCACAGCCATCCCAATTATTTCCCCGGTTTGGTGAAGGGCGATCAGGTGGCGTGATGACGAGGAATCTTCTGAGGCAATAACAGTACCGGGGGTAACGATTTCCACCACTTCACGTTTCACCAGGCCTTTAGAAAAGCGCGAATCTTCCACCTGGTCGCAGAGAACCACCTTTTTACCAGCCTGCAAAAGAACATTGATATATTTTTCAACGGCATGGTAAGGGACGCCTGCAAGGGGGACTTTGCCAGGGGCATTGCCGTGCGACCGGGAAGTAAGAGCTATATTCAGAATCTTGGAGGCTTCCACGGCGTCATCACCGAACATCTCATAGAAATCCCCCATGCGAAAGAAGAGGATTTTGTCGGGATAACGGCTTTTGATGCGGTGATACTGCTCCATCACCGGCGTGAGTTTCATAATTTGGGGGCCTCCCGCGCCAGCTATTTAAGGATGATTAGAAAAACATCTTTCTCTTCCCGCTCCAGCTTTTTCTTGGCGGCCAGAGCCGAAGCGTTGGTGGCATAAGGTCCCACCAAGACCTTATGGAAGCTTTGTTTATTTTCAGTCTTCGATTCCACCAAAACCCCGTATCCCCTCCTGCTCAAGCGGCCCTTCATCTGATTCGCATTAGCCTTTGAAGAAAATGCACCAACCTGAACGTAATAATGGGCGTTAATTATTCTTTCTGATTTTTGGTCGATTTTGGGTGCTGGGATATCGAGGGCAACCTCCGCCGTCTCCTGGATTTGCCCGCTCCAGAACCCTTCGGGATATGAAGAATCACAGCTTTTTTGGTAATCGGCGGCGGCTTGCGAATTGCCAAGCTGGCTATGCGAATGGCTGAGCATAACCAGAGCCTGCGGGTATGCGGGCTGGGATTTGTCGTCCAGGAGACGCTCAAAACTTCTGACAGCCTTATCATAGTTGCCTTTTTGGTAATAGCAGCAGCCAAGCCCAAACAATGACCATCCATAAAAATCTGATTGCGGATGAGAGTCGATTACCTTACTGAACGAGGCTTGAGCTTTGTCGAATTTGCCGGTGTTGAGATACGACCTCCCCAGCAAGTAAATGGCTTCATCCAGTAAACCGGATTCGGGATTCTTTTTTATAAAGTTCTCCAAGTTGTTGATGCAGGTTATAAAAAAGCCCTTGGCGAAATAGTAATGAGCCAGTCGAATGTCCGCTCGCTCTTTCTGTGGAAAATCTTCGCCCGAATAAAGAGATTCCTTGAGAAATTGTGCCGACGTGTTGCCATCGGATCTGAGCAAACCGTTATAATAATTGCGGACACTGGAGGGGAGATGGGAAAATTCTCCGGTTTCCAAGCAGTCTCGCGCCTCGGTTAGTCTCCCCTTCTTCAAGAATTCCTCTATTGTCTGTGCTGTAGCGGCATAAAGGAATAAAGTTGTCTGGAGAAAAATCAGAGCGACGATGAATGACAAGATTGTGTGAATTATTGATTTCAATTTATATATTGTACGTGCCAATTTTCTGGCAGGAAGGACAAAGGATCTCAGGTTCGGGGGAAAGATGACCGCAGTCGTCGCATTTGAAAGCTTCGTGATTCTGGGCTGGTCGAGTGCAGAAATTTTCGGCGACGGCCACCATCTCTTGAATGTAATTGTTCTGCTTATAGACCTGGAATAATTCCAGGGCGGCTATGGCATCGGATGGTTTTATCTGGAGGGCCCTTCTAAGGTTGTTAATCGCTTCGGGGATTTTCCCCATTTTGGTTTGAATCTGGGCCAGGGCGCGCATGGCGCGGGTATTTTGGGAATCGTATTCAAGTATCTGCAGATAAATTTCAGCTATTACGCCGAATTTCCCGATTTCAAATAAAGCGCTCTCGAGCCGTTGGAAACAGATATAGCATTTCTGGGGCATTTTTTCACAAAGTTTGCGCCACCACTCAACTGCCTCCTCAAGGCGGTTGTCTGCCACATAAGCATCACCGAGATACAGGAATGCCAGGGGGCTGTTTTCATCATAATTGAGGGCCTCTTTATAGGCTATGCGCGCTCGGTGATTGTCGTTTTTGGCGGCATAAGCCTTTCCCTCGAGAATCTTGTAGAGGGAAAGGAAACGGCGGTCATAGAGGTCGGCATCGAGTTTGGAAAGCCTTTCCGAAGTCGGGATAGCATTTACCCAATCGCCGGTACGGGTATAAACTTCAAGCAGTTTGTCCAGCAGTTTCATATTTTTATTGTCTTTGGCCAGAAGCTCGCGCAAAATTTTGCCGGCCTCTGCAAATCTCTTGGCCGCAAAAAGGTCTTCGACCATCGCCCGGCGAACATCCATAAATTCCGACTGGGTCAAATTCGAGCGCATCGATAGCTCGCGGTGCACCTGGTAGGCTCTATCCAAAGCGTTCCTTTTTCTGAGCAGGTTGCCCAGCCGCAAATATGCATCAACATTGCTGGTGTCCTCGGCGACGGTCTGGTGGAAATAGTGATAAGCATCATCATCAAGCCCCTCCAACTGGGCTTTCAAACCAAGTATATAATTATCCTGGGGCTTTTCGATTTTCTTCTTGCGGCTCTTGCCAAGATAATGATAGGCCGTACCGAAAATCCCTCCCCCGATTAAGAACAGAATTAATAACTCGCCAAAACCCATTAGCTTCTTTTCAGGTCAAGATACCTAATTTATTTTATCGCCTAAATTTGATGCCTTAGTCTCCAGTTCAAAGCAAACATACGATTTACCATCATATTCTGTGTATAGATAAATGTCAAGAATTTTGCAGGGCGATGCGAGCGTGGGGCATTCTGAAAAATCCTCTTCAGTGAGGGACCGTTAACCGATGTCATCCCACGAATGGGAGTGTTGGAAAATCCGGGAAACTCGAAAAATGGTCCCAATCTTCTCCCGCTTGGTCGGGAGAAGGTGTCCCGACTTGTCGGGACGGATGAGCAACATACAAGGGTGTAACCCCGGAAACTCCCTCATCCTCCGACCCCTTCTCCCAATTAATGGGAGAAGGAGAGAAAGAAAAGAATTTCTTTAAGCGCTTTCTTCTTCATGGTAGCCCACCTTTTTCAACACTGTCCGTGGGTTCCTAGTTGAATAAAAGGTTCTTATGGCTTCCTTTGAGGATTTCGGAACATCTCCTCATACCTGAGCTCCTGTCCTTTTTCCCAGGGTTTGTAGGTGTTGCAATACTCGATGCGCTCTCCAATCGGAGGATGGGATGATCGCCACAATTTGTAAAGGAATCCGGGGTAGGGATTGCTCAGATTCTCGGCCTGAAGTTTAACAAAAGCAGTCGCGGCGGCATAATTATCTTGGGTAATCTCCAGGCCGAATTGGTCGGCTTGATGTTCAATAAACCGCGAATATGTATTCCCGATGGGCGCGGTGATGAAGGAAAATATATTGAGAAGTAGAATGAGAAGGGGCAATGAGGCGATATCGGCAAGCTGGTCAAATCCGAATCGGCTCGAAAATTTCCGAAGGAAAATGCCGGCGGTCTTATGGGCGGCGTAAAGGGCAAGGAGGATAAGGACTGAATAAAAGAGGACACCGGCGATGACGTGCCGAAGCACGTAATGCCCCATTTCGTGACCCATCACAAAAAGGAGCTCATTTTCATCCAGTTTGGAGATAATCGTATCCCACAACACAATTCTCTTGGTTCCCATAAAACCGGCGACATAGGCGTTGACCGCTTTGGTGTCCACGCTTTTATTCACTTCAAAAACGCGGCCGCCATCGATGCCGGCGCGATCGGCCAAAGCGAGGATTTGGGCCTCGAGGTTTTTGTTATGCATAGGCCCAAAATCATTGAAAAGAGGGGATATCCATATCGGGTAGATGAGCGAGAATACAAACGTGAATGGAATGACCAGAATGCCGGCATACAACCACCACCGGCGAGGACTTTTCTTCAAGAGCCAATATGGAATCCAAGCCAGAAGGGCTCCCATCACCAAGGTGATCAGCAAGCTCATTGTGGAATCCTTGAACCATTTGCCGAATGTCTGATTGGATAGACCATAGGAATGTTCTCGGACAAAGCTTTGGTAGAAATCAAGCGGCAGATCTATGAGAAAGTTGATGATAGTGAAAATGACTATATATATGCCGATGATGAAAAACCATTTACGGCCCAGTCCTGCCGCCCAATTGCGTATCTTCGCCGAAAAACCAGTGAATAGAAACAGCGCCGATATCAAAATTCCCCAAAAGATATCGACCAGATAGAGGACATTGCCGCTCCGATAATAGCTCAATGCCTTTTCGGTCGGCTGGGGAATTTCGACAGGACCGCGATTCTCGGATTCAAGGCCAATGGTCCCGATAGCGCCTGTGGATTCTGATTGAGCAGGTAGCTTCGGCTCTTCGGCAAGAAGACACCCCGATGAAAAAATTATCATTATGGTAACAAGCGCAACTACCCGCATCATCCGCCCACCTTTACAAATTGATGGGCGCCTGGAATGGGCAGTGATGATAGCATATACAACCCCGACCTAATCCGAACCTAATCCGATTTCCTTGTCTTCCTCGTCAGCTTCCTGCAAGGGCATATTGCGGATCGCTTTTATCTCTTCCAGGAGCTTCCTATTTTCCCGTTTCTGTCGGCTAAGCTCGTTATGCTGTTTTAACATATGCGCGACAGATAACACAAACCAGAAAAAGATACCCAGCACGAAGGCCTCGAATAAAACCAAGACCAGAGGGACATCCTCGTAAATGTTGTGCAATAGATTAACAGAGACCCTCTGATAGGAATTCTGAATGGCGAAACCAACGACGAGGAGCAAAACCAGGGTAACCAGGAAATATCGTATGACCCACATAGGGAGACCTTCGTCCTTTCTCTTAGATTATGAAAGCAGAGATATATTATCTGGATGATGCCCATTTAGTCAATATATTTTTAGCGGCCCCCTTTGGAATGCTGAAGCGAAGCTTTAGACAGCTTGATGACAAAAGGGTGCATTTGAATGCCATATATTATTAATAAACTAATCCAATCTTATTCCCCTCTAGAGAGGGGTGGCCCCGCCTTAAGCGGAGCCGGGGTGTGTTCTATTTATGGGAAAACACACCCCGTCTCCTCCGACAATGTCGGAGTATCCACCCCTCTCAAAAGAGGGGATTGAAATGCTATTCCGTTCTCACTTGGCCAAAAGCTCAGATTTAATTCGATGCGTTGCCATTTTGTCAACAGTCTGGGATGGTTTTAACCCTCAATTTTCAAGGACTTAATGGATGGGTTGAAACCCATCGTTATTCCGGATAGTGATGCTCCATGGGATAAATCCCGTGGTCTCAATCCAAAACCAAACTTTTGGGACAGCCTCAGGAGGTCTGCCACACACGGGACTATCCAAATAAAAAAGGCGGACATTCAGGTCCGCCTTGAATCAGAAAAGGGGATTCTAATCGAAATGGACGATCGCCGAAAGGATTACATTATGAACTTGTTCCTTATATGTAACCCCATCACTGGGTCCGTTCGCTTCACCATCAACTTTGAGAGATCCGTATTCGTAGGCGGCATCAACCCATATATTTCCAAATATTACGCCGAATCCGCCGCTGAAGTATTTCCCGGTAACTTTCTCGGTGTCGAATTCTTCGCCTGTATTTTCATCCATAGTGTATAATGGATTTTTCAGCAATGGTTCAGTGTGGAATCCGAGCCGGACTGGGAAAATGGTCTTTTCGCCCACGAAGAGATATTCCATTCCCACCCGGAATTGAGTCGTATTGTCGAAATTCATCGAATAGGTCGTGTCATTTTGGTCGTCTTCCCAATCGGTATTTGAGTAGGGGCGGATATCGACATCGGCGGCCAATGTAAGGTTCTCGTTGGGTGCGAACGACGCGCCGAAACCATAGGTCATCGGGAATTTGATTTTGTCTTTATAGGTATCGCTACCAAATTCGTATTTGTCAGTGATCGACAATGGAGTCTTCACCACAGCGCCCAATTTAATTTTCTGGAATTGCGCCAGGGCGCCGATGTTCACATTGAAACCGGAGAATTTATCTACGTTCGGCTCATCCGTATTGTTATCAGGGGAATCAGGATAATCAAGCGTGTAATCTATCCCGCCGGTCCAGATATTGAAAGCGGCGCCGACCGCAATCTCAGGCGTTATCTGAATGGCGGCGCCAGGAGAAATCGCATCAATTCCGCCCTTCACTTCTTCGGTGTAATCTCCGATCATATCGGTGCCTTCGTTCTTCCAATACAGATCGACCAATCTTTGGTAAGCGCCAGCAATTACCACATTCTTTCCAGATGCCTGCAGAGGATAAGCCACGCTTCCGAAATTAAACGCAAGATGCGATTCAGAGTAATCCCTACTTATATCACCGATATCAAGTGTGTATTTGGATGACGTATAGTAGCCAACCACCGAGCCCTCCGGTTTCTCCAATGTGGCCAAACCCGCAGGGTTCCAGCTTATAGCGGTGGCGTCATCAGCCACACTGATAAAAGCTCCCCCCATTCCTCTGGCGCGAGCGCCGCTGCCGACAAAGTTAAAATTAATATCCTGGGCGATTGCCGGCAAAGCGCTGACTATCATAAGTCCAATCACAAGAATCGTAACAGTTTTGAATTTCATAGAACTACCTTCCTTATAGTTATTGTTTTTTTACTTAATGACAACCTTATCCCCAACCCCAATTTTCTCACCCTCGCCTTTTATAATCACTGTTGCTTCGGATGAGGTCTCCTGTATCTGGGTGAGCACCGCTTCGCCCAGATAAATCTTTTTTACATAGGCAATCTCTCCCGTTATCGGATGCTTGATTTTCTCACCTTCGCGATATACCACGCACTGCATATCGGGCTTCATATGTTTATCCCTGCCTAAATCGAGCAAAATTGTCTCGTTTGGCTCTATATTGATGACATATCCTTCCACCAGCGGCAGGTCATTATATATCTTTATCGAAAGGTCCAGGCAGGCACGACTTATATCATCGAGTGATGCCGATGGAGTATAAGCGTCTTGAGCAGTAATCAGCTTGCCAGTCTCAGTATTGATCAATCTTCCCCATATCTTCACAGAACCATCGGCCGAGGTTGAGATGTTTCCCACCAAGACCGCATCGACACCGGCGACCTTTCCGGCTTTGATGGCGGTTTTCTCGTCAATAAGCCCGGATTGGGAGCGCATCTGTTCCTCGACTATTTTCTCCATCTTCTCACGTTCGATGATGTTGAACCGCCCTCCCAGCGAATACAGGGAGGTTACCAATTCGTTAAGCACATCATCGGAAGCATCGCGCGCTTCACCCGAATGGGAAAATTTCATCACGGCCACGGACAACCTTGATCCCACCTGAGTAACCTTATTGGGATCATAGGTCAATGCGCCGGTTGGGACCTTGTCGTAGGTGGAATAATACTTATCTTTACGGTTTTCTTGCTCCTTGCGAAGTTTCTCTTCGAGCTGTGCGATTTTCTTTTCCTGTTGGGCGCGCTCATCTTCCTTCATCTTGGCCAGGGCATCTTTTTCCTTTTGAAGCTTCTCCATTTCCTCCTGATGTTTTTTATCATCGAAAGATGGAGCCACTATGGGAGGAGTCTGAGTTACCAGAGCGGGGCCGGCTCCGATTTTGGCTTTGAGATCGTTGCCCTCTTTGCTTGGCTGGAAGGCAAGAGAAAGTTCAAGCTCCTGGCTCGCGTTCTGGGAATCGCCGAGATTATAGTAACAATCTGCCATATAACGATGGGGAAAATACTTCACAAAATGCATACCGTATGTTCGCTTTTTCTCATGCTCCTCGAATTCCAGACTGGCAGAGGCTTTGAACTCATAGAGCGCCCGCTGCCATTGGCCATTTTTGTGATATTCCAGTCCTTTCTCATAATATTGATACCATTTCGATGCCGCCCGCGCGGGGGCCTGAACCCCGGTCCCGAGCAAAATTATGGCGGCAATGATAATCGCCGACACTTTCATAATCTTGATTTTATTGCTATACGGTTTCACCTTCTCGCTCCCATTATCTCCTTCGGAATGAATCTCGAAGCTCCAAAGATTGAACACTCATTGCTATCTATAACAATTATCGCTCTATATGCATAAAAAATTAACTATAAATAATACTCGCTGTTAATTGCAGGTGTCAAGTAAAAAGATGCTTGAGGAGGAAGAGGGAGAGGATTATCCCCAATGTTGCAAACGTCTCTCGGATTGCTTCAGCGAATTATGACGCGGAAATTATCCATATTTCAGTTCAAGATCTAAAAGTTGTCAACAAGGAATGACTCTGGACCAATTATTTCATTAGGGGTAAGTCGGGGGCAAGCCGCCTCGGCGCCCAAGGCCCGCCAACCTACGGATCAAGGGTAGGTGGGGGTGCGGAGCGTATGGGTATCCATTTCGACCTGCGGTTTTGCATGCCTGATTTTTCTTGACAAAATGGCTAATAAGGTTATTTTGAGAGTTTATGCAGATTGGGGCGTCGTCAAGCGGTAAGACACGGGCCTTTGGAGCCCGCATTCCCAGGTTCGAATCCTGGCGCCCCAGTTATAGTTATTTCTGTGAATGCGCGTAACCGCTTTCATTTAATAAGATAGGGAGTGAATGTGCGATACCTTGACAATGTCAGGCTCTTAACAGGCAATTCCAATCGCCCGTTGGCGGAGGAGATATCAAGATCAATTGGAATCCCTTTATCACAAACTGAAGTGACTCAATTCCCTGATGGGGAAGTATCTGTGAAGATCGGAGAGAATATACGTGGGTGCGACGTTTTCATAATACAGTCGACGAATGCCCCTGCGGAAAATCTAATGGAGTTGCTGATAATGCTGGACGCCGCCCGGCGAGCTTCGGCGAGCAGAATAACCGCAGTAATTCCGTATTATGGCTATGGCCGTCAGGACCGCAAAGATCAACCGCGGGTGGCGATTACCGCGAAATTGGTGGCCAATATGATTGTGGCCGCGGGCGCGAGCAGAGTATTGATGATGGATCTTCATGCTTCTCAAATTCAGGGTTTTTTTGATATTCCGTCCGACCACCTCTATTCATCGAAAATTTTCAATAATTACTTTATCATGAACCCTATCCCTAATGCGGTGGCAGTGACGCCGGATGTGGGTTCAGTGAAGATGGCACGGGCGTTCGCCAAAAAGATGAATTATGGATTGGCAATAGTGGATAAGCGTCGTACCGGCCCCGGCCAAAACAAGGTGATGGCTATTATAGGCGAAGTGGAAGGCAAGAATGCGGTCATCCGCGATGATATGGTTGACACCGCCGGCACATTGGTGGAGGCGGCGGAGGCCTTGATCGAAGCGGGCGCCAATGAGGTTTATGCTTGTTGCACGCACGGAGTTTTCTCCGGCGACTCATACGAAAAAATCCAGCAGTCTTCCATAAAGAAGCTGTTAGTCTCGAATTCGATTAAATTTAGTCTCAATAGCAGATGCACGAAAATTCAAATATTGTCGATGGATAAGCTGTTTGCCGAAGCGATCAAGAGAATAGCGGGAGGCGAATCAATAAGCTCGTTGTTTGATTAGGAATATATTTTTTCACTAATAGGAGAACCAATGCAAGAGATAAATATCATTGCCAAAAAGAGGGAATCGTCGGGCAAGGGAGGGGCGAGAAAGCTCCGCGCCCAGGGACGGATTCCCGCAGTCTTTTACAGTAAAGCGGAGGAAGTGGTGCCGGTGGATATCGAGGCTCAGAGCTTCGAATTTACGTTGCATCATCTGGAGAGCGAAAACGTGCTTGTAAATCTCCAGATCGATGGCCAGAATAGAAAAGCGATTTTGCGCGACGTTCAGCACGACCCAATTGACAACAAGGTTCTGCATGCCGATTTTTATGGAATAGCGGTGGACCAGGAGATTCATCTGGATGTTCCCCTCCACTTTTTGGGAACAGCCGCCGGCATCAAGGAGGGTGGTATTCTCCAAGCCATTACCCGTCAGTTGGAGATTAGCTGTCGGGCAGACCATATCCCGGACTCCATAGAAGTCGATGTTTCACTGCTGATGATCGGCGATTCTATCCATGTGCGCGATTTAAACATTCAAGGAGTGAATATCCTCACTTCGCCGGATAGCACTATAGTAACCTTGGTTCCGCCAACCATAACCAAGGCGGCGGTGGTTGAAGAAGCGGTGGTTGAGGGCGAGGAAGAGGCCTCGAAAGAGCCGGAAGTCATCACGGAGAAAAAGAGGGAAGAAGAACCGCAAAAAGGATCTCAAAAACATCCCAAAAGTGGCGATTAATAATATCAGAACCGAAAAAGAGATTGCCTCCTTTCGGTATTGGTGTGGGATTATTGTCAGTCGGCGACTTGCTCAAGAAAACCAGAAGCCGATTGCGGATACTTTTTATTGAGGAGTTGCTCAGGATGAAATTTGCTCATCATTGGATTACCATCTTCAGATCGCAATTGGATTGCGTTTGATCATTCCGGATTCATAAGTATTGGAGGACTAATGAAGGGAATCATACTTGCGGGCGGATTGGGCACCAGGCTTAATCCGCTAACTGCCATCACCAACAAACATCTGCTTCCGGTCTATGATAAGCCAATGATCTTTTATCCCATTAAGACATTGGTGAACGCTGGAATTAAAGATATTATGATAGTATGCGGGGGCAATAATGCCGGTGATTTTCTGAGATTGCTGGGCAATGGCAGCGCCTTTGGGCTAAAGCATGTGAACTATACTTATCAGCAAGGTCAAGGGGGAATTGCGGAGGCCGTGGGCCTGACGGCGCACTTTGCGGCCGGGGATAAGGTAGTGATAATGTTGGGGGATAATATTATCGAGAAAAATATCAAGAAGCAAGTGCTGGACTTCGAGAGGCAGAAATCAGGGGCAAGGATCCTCCTCAAAGAAGTGCAAAATCCGAGGGAGTATGGTATCGCGGAGCTTGACGGCGACCGGATCAGCAATATCGTCGAGAAGCCGGACAATCCCAAGACCAATTTTGCGGTGATCGGCATCTATATGTACGATAACTCGGTCTTTGAGATTGTAAGAACACTGAAGCCGTCCAAGAGAGGGGAGCTGGAAATCACTGATGTCAACAATGCCTACATTCAAAAGGGGCAGATGAGCTATAGTTATCTGGATGGATATTGGGCTGATGCCGGTGAATCGATAGAAGCTCTGCTGGAGACCAACAATTTTGTTAAAAAATATGGCGCCAATAAGATGGATTGAAGCTTTTTATTTGGGATTGATTTTGATGATGAATAGAATTGGAATGGTGATATGGAGCTAATAGACCAGGTAGTATTCAAAAAACTAAAAGTGATACCCGATGAGCGCGGGTCGTTGATGGAAATGCTTCGAAATGACGATGAGATATTTGAACGGTTCGGGCAGGCATATATCACCACGGCTTATCCCGGAGTAGTCAAAGCCTGGCATTACCATCGATTGCAGAACGACCATTTTGTGGTGGTAGCGGGGATGATGAAAGTGGTGCTTTACGATGGCCGCGATAATTCTCCGACCAAGGGAAAGGTCAATGAATTTTTTATGGGGGTGCATAACCCATCGATTCTCAAGATACCAAAAGGGGTGATGCATGGCTTTAAGTGCATATCGGAGACCGAGGCTATGGTGATAAATTTCCCTACGGAGCCTTATAATTATAAGACCCCCGATGAATACCGTTTGCCTCCGCATACAAACGAGATACCTTACGATTGGAGCCGGAAGGACGGATAATGAGATTAATGGTCACCGGCGGCGCCGGTTTCATAGGCGCTAATTTCATAAAACATATTCTGCGAAAATATCCCAAATACCGCATCATCAATTTCGATAAATTAACCTATGCCGGCAATCTGGACAACCTATCGGATATTGCCGAAAATGATAATTACGATTTTATCCAGGGCGATATAGCCGACTCGAATGCGGTGAGCAAGGTCGTCGGCTCAGGGATTGATGCCATAATCAACTTTGCGGCAGAATCGCATGTGGACCGTTCGCTCGATGATGCCTCGGTATTCATTGTAACAAACGTGGTCGGAACACAGGTGCTTCTGGAAGCGGCGATGAAATGCAAGGTTGGTCGATTTATTCAAATTTCAACCGACGAAGTGTATGGTTCTCTAGGGGCTTCGGGATATTTCACAGAAACCACGCCGTTGCGACCCAACTCGCCATATTCGGCATCCAAAGCGGCCGCGGACCTTCTATCATTGAGTTATTATAGGTCTCTGGGATTACCGGTGGTGATAACCCGATGTAGCAATAATTATGGGCCCTACCAGTTTCCAGAAAAACTAATTCCCTTGTTCATTGCCAACGCTATGGAGGAAAAACCGCTTCCGGTTTACGGAGATGGCCAATATATCCGCGACTGGATATATGTGGAAGACCATTGCCGGGCGATAGATATGGTGTTGCATCGAGGAAAACCGGGCGAAGTCTATAATATCGGTGGGGGAAATGAACGGGAAAACCTGTGGATAACGGAGTTTATCCTTGCCTATTTCAAGAGGCCGAAAACACTAATCATGCACGTCAAGGATCGTCCGGGGCATGATCGTCGTTATGCCATTGATGCCGGCAAAATCAAACGGGAATTTGGTTTTGAGCCCACAGTTGATCTGGAGGAGGGACTGAAGCAGACCATTCGCTGGTATGTCAACAATGCTGAATGGTTGGGAAAGATCCGTAGCGGAGAATATAAGGAATATTACAAGAAACATTATCTTGAGCGGGAGAAGATATGAGCAAGGTAATTGTCACAGGATGCTGTGGTTTGCTCGGTCAGAAGCTGGTCGGGGCGTTGCAAAAGCAATCTGTGGTCGGGTTGGACCTTTTGGACGCATTTCCTGACAAAAACCTGAAACTCGATTACAGCCTTGTGGACCAGGCCGATTTAGACCAATTGAATGCCGCCATTCAACAGTATCGACCGGAGTGGATAATCAATTGCGCCGGATATACTGACGTAGATGGAAGTGAGAAAAATAAGGCGCTGGCTTATATGGTAAATACCGGCAGTGTTGAGAACCTGGTGGAAATATGTGCGGCCCAGAAAATAAAATTGGTCCAGCTATCGACCGATTATGTTTTTGATGGCAAGGATGGCCCCTACGCTGAGGAAGATAGGAAAAATCCATTGGGATATTACGGAGTGACAAAATCGCTGGCAGAGGACGTCATCGTTCAGGGATTGAAAGATTATATCATTGTTCGGACTAATGTCTTATATGGAACAGGAGTCAGTGTCCGTCCCAATTTTGTCACTTGGGTGCAAAAAAGGTTGCATGAGGGAAGACCCCTCAAGGTCGTAAAAGATCAGAACAACAACCCAACCCTGGCAGATAATCTTGCCGATGCCATCGCGGAGCTTCTGGATATAAAATTTAGCGGAATTATCCATTTTGGCGGAGCCGATTATCTGGATCGTTACCAATTTGCAAAAACGATATCGGAAGTATTCTCATACAATGCTTCCCTGATACTGCCAGCGTTGACCGATGACCTCCAGCAAGCCGCCAAACGCCCATCAAACGGGGGACTTAAAATCGACAAGGCCAAAGAGCTTCTGAAAACTAAACCGCTCACGGTCAAAGAGGGTCTGGAAATTCTGAAAAAGCAACTCCAGTCCATTCCCATCAATCGACACTAATCCTCACCCCATCCCGAATATTATCCCCGACGGGAAGCATCGGTTGGAACGAAACCGCACCTTCTTTATTTCCGTATATCAAACGAGTATCGGAAAAAGATTATATGATGGAGAAGATGTTATGGGAAATTTGTCATTGAGAATCGGGGCGCTTATCCAATCCATAATTATTGTCTGTTGTCTGGCATTTTCAAGCGGTATGGCTGGCAGTGACGAGGCGGCCAATATCAGAATTGTGATGGAATCCGACAAATTCCAAATCATAATTATGGATGCTCAGGGTCATACCGAATTGCTTACATATAAACCAGAGGATATCGAGTTTGGTCAGGGTGAGATTAGGATATCCGATAAAATTGTTATCAATGAAGAGGGAATGTTTGTGAATGGGCGGCAGGTCGATCGCGACAAATTGGAATCGATTACTCTGGAAAAGGATGCCGATTCGAACTGGCGGATGAAGATAAAATCTTATGTGGCCCGCTATGTGGGCGGGAAAGGGACTATTACATATACAAAATCCCTTCTGGATAAATGGGAATTATCCGGCAACCTTCTAATTGATGACCGTGAGTTGGTGGAAGGAAATGCCGTAGCACTTATTGGAGATGTAGAGGTCTATGGAAAGGTAAAAGGGGATGTGGTTTCAGTTTTTGGTAATGTGTTTCTGGATTCGACTGCAATCGTTGGAGGGAACGTAATCGCAGTCACTGGTGACATAGAAGTCAATGAAGGCGCCGAAGTGGATGGTGATCGTCATGCAGGAGCATCTTTTACAGAAGAACCTAAAATCCGATTAGATAAAGACAGGCGATTTGGGTTTGGATTTGAACTGAAATACAACCGGGTGACGGGGATGGATATCATAGAAGGATTAAACTTTGAGGATAAGTCTCACCAAATCCCGGACTTGCATGCGCGCACTGGATATGCGATGGCGATGAAGAGATGGCATTATGATCTGGGATTTGAGCAACAACTCTTTAATCGCTATGCCTTGGACTTTGGAGGAAACATATATCGGCTGTTTGATAATTCGGATAGGTGGGTTATTGGAGATGAAGAGAACTCATTGGCGGCCTTCTTCCTCAAGGAGGATTATTGGGATTTATTTGAGCGTGAAGGGCTGGGGTTTTGGGCCCAGCAGTGGTTCGGATTCAGCAGCAAATTAAAACTGGAATATCGTGCGGATGATTACACTCTTCTAAAGAAAAATTCTGATTGGGCCATGTTCGGAGGCAAAAAGCATTTTCGTGAAAATTATTCTTTTGCGCTTCCGGACAGCGGCTTATTAAAAGGATTGAGTGGCGAAATGCGGAGTATGATGATAGGTGTTGAGCTGGACACGAGGCAACGTGATTTTTCGCCATATTCGGGTTGGTACGTTGATTTGGAAAATGAGATTGCCGGTTATGGATTGGGAGGCGATTTCAGATTCAAACGATGGTCGGCTACATTGCAGAGATTGCAGCCCTTGACCGACAGGCAGTATCTGAATATGCGGGTAGTAGGCGGATTCTCGGCTGATCCCCTGCCTCTGCAGAAACAATTTTTTATCGGGGGAATTGGCACCCTTCGCGGATTTGATTATAAGCAGTTCGGCGGCGACAGGATGCTTTTGGCAAACATGGAATACACAATCGATTTCGAGGAATATCTTACCGGCATTCTCTTTTATGATGTCGGCAAAGCGGCTTATGGCGGTGATGCCTTCGAGAACGAAGATTTTCATTCGGACCTCGGGATCGCATTTCAGAGCGGCGATTTTATCCGAATCGACTTCGCCGAACCGATCGATGAGCCGGAAGATGATTTGAAAGTGACCATTCGGACCAAAGTGTCATTCTAAGAAAGGTCGGCCCCCTCCCATTCAGGGCCTCGCAAAGTTCTTGATTCCACCACATATAGGAGTTAAATTAGACTTAATGCCTTTGGGCTGTTGTCGCGAATTTATAACTATGGCAAATAGTATGAATTTAGATGATTGATTTATCACGGAGGTCTTACATGTCATTGAGCTTAAAACAGATCGAAGAACTTTTGGGGGATGAAGCCAAAACCTTATTAGGCCACAAGTGCGTCAAAGTGCCAAAAGAAAGCCTGCACTTGCCGGGACCTGATTTTGTGGATCGGATATGGGCGCAGTCCGATAGAACTAATCGGGTTCTGCAGAATCTTAATTGGTTGTTTCAGCATGGAAATCTAGCTGGCACCGGTTACCTTTCAATCCTGCCGGTGGATCAGGGCATCGAGCATTCCGGCGGAGCCAGCTTCGCTCCCAATCCCGAATATTTCGATCCAGAAAAAATTGTCAAATTGGCAATCGAAGGCGGCTGCAATGCGGTCGCTTCCACCCTGGGCGTGCTGGGGCTGGTATCGCGCAAATACGCCCACAAAATCCCGATGATCCTAAAACTTAACCACAACGAATTGCTGACTTATCCCAACAAATTTGATCAGGTGATGTTTGCCAGCGTTGAGCAAGCCTGGGATATGGGATGCGCCGCTGTGGGAGCTACGGTTTATTATGGTTCTGATGAATCTGCTCGCCAGATTGTGGAGGTCTCGGAGGCATTTCAAGCCGCTCATGAATTGGGTATGGTGACTTTCCTTTGGTGCTATCTGCGCAATTCAGCATTCAAAATCGATGGCGTCGATTATCATACCAGCGCCGATTTGACCGGTCAGGCGAATCATCTGGGCGTGACTATTGAGGCCGATATAGTCAAACAGAAATTGCCGGGTGTCAATTCGGGCTACAAAAAGCTCAATGAGAAAACCAAGGGATATGGCAAATACAGCGAAAAAATGTACACCGATCTGTGCACTGATAATCCCATTGACTTAGTGCGGTATCAGGTGATCAATAATTATATGGGACGAATTGGCTTGATTAATTCCGGCGGCGCCGCGGGAAAAAATGATTTTGCCGATGTAGTGCGGACAGCGGTCATTAACAAACGTGGCGGTGGTATGGGCTTGATTTCAGGCCGCAAGACCTTCCAGAAACCGATGAAAGATGGCATCGCGCTGTTCCACGCGATTCAGGATGTCTATTTGAGTAAGGAGATTACGGTAGCGTAGGAAATTGAGACCCCGTCCCGATTACATCGGGGCGGGGAGCTTTACCCGAAGATTAACCACGGGTCTTGACCCGTGGTTTTCCTGTGCCGGTAGCGCAGACATTCCTGTCTGCGCATGTTTGAGGTTAGGCACCGGACAATCCCGATGAAATCGGGACGGCCTACTTCCATTTGGGAGCCAGATTGCTCCGCCTACTTAAGCAATGTCATCCGCTCGGTGAATACTTTCTCACCAGCAGATAATTTGCAGAAGTATATACCGGAAGAGTAATTCGCCGCATCCCAAGTAACATTGTGCTGTCCGGCTTCGTTATACTCATTCACCAAGGTCGCCACCTTTTGGCCGGCAAGGTTGTAAACCTCAAGGTTCACATTACCGGCTGTCGGCAAAGCATAGGTGATGGTAGTAGAGGCATTAAACGGATTCGGAAAGCTGCCAACAGCATACTCGTTAGGAGTATTGCCTGCATCAAAGCCGCCTTCCAATGTCCAGGCATCATATCCACCTTCGATGCGGCCGCCAACTACAGTGAAATTGAAAAATGCCGAATCGCACTTATTGGATTGATAATCTCCGCAATAAGCGACATATTTGTATGTTCCAAGTGGGGCGTAATTTGGCACATGCTGAACAATATGCGCCGACAAAAATTGGCTTGGATTTAACCCTAAGTTATTGAACTGATAAAGCTGATAGAAGACATTCAAATAATCCACCCCTACCCAAACATCGGTAATCATCGGGTCTGGAGTCGGATTGGCGATGAATCCCGTCAAGCCGAACAACCCTCCAGGAAAAATATTGATTGGATAGGTGTCCGGGGTCATATTTACATCACAACAGGAAACGCCAAACTTCAGTAGCCAGGCATCACCATCAACATACCCAGCCACTATGTAGCCTCCATCAGTAGTCTGCCGGACGCACTTGGCGACTGCATCCAAGTAGGGGCGTCCATATATGCCCGACCATTCTTCCACTCCAGCATTATCGGTCTTCACGATATAGACGCTATCTACGTCATAAGCCCCGCCGCTGAATCCTGCAAATATGAAACCGCCATCGGTGGTCTGTTGTACAGAATACGCAATACTCCAATCATATTGAGCTCCGGGGCCGTAAGCCCTCGACCACTGGATTGTGCCGGTAGAATCGGTCTTAAGCATATAGCATTTTATTCGGTACCCCGGGAGCGATTTGCTGCCAACAGCAATATAGCCGCCGTCACTTGTTTGTTGCACAGAATATAGCTCGACGCTATTTGGGGATAGATCAACTGACCATATCACGGCCCCTATGGAATCAACTTTCACTAGTGTAGCCCAACCATTACCGGCCAGAATATACCCACCATCGGAGGCATTATCTATGGATTGCAGATAATCGTTACCACTCCCGCCATATGTCCAGTTGGCAGTTGTATTTCCATTGGATCGGTCTTGACCAGCATCCAATCGTAGCCATCATTAGGCTTAGAGGTAATGCCGCCCATAATGAACCCCCCATCCCAAGGTCTGCTGACCATCGAATGCGTACTCAGCTGATTCGCTTCCGTAACCCTTGGCCCATAAAGTGTCTCCCCAAACATCCATTTTTACCAGCCACATGTTATTACCCGCACCCTGAGTATCGTAGGTATTCCCGACTATTATATATTTCCCATCCAAAGTGGGGCTAATTGACTGAGCCCCCTCAAAGGCGGAGTATCCATATGTTCTAGTCCAGAGCGAATCCCCATTTGCATCGGACCTTACAACATACAAATCACTATTGTCGCCCCCAAAGTAAGTGCTTCCGACCATAATATAACCACTATCACCGGTCTGCAAAACAGAGGAGGCCGAAGCGGAAACGTTGGGGCCATAGCACTTCGTCCACAGGGTATCGAGATCGCACCAAGACGATTCCGTAGCAAACAGCACGATACCAATAGCCGTAAAAAGGATTATTACACATTTTACAGCACCACAAGATATTAGTGATCTACTCATATATTCTCCCATATACCCACTTCAAGAGCGTCATTTTTATGACTCTTGATTCGCTGAGAGATGAGAATTTGCAGAAATATATCCCACTCGGATAATTGGATGCGTTCCAAACTAGCTTATGCTCTCCGGCCTCTGAGACTCCATCGAATAGAATCGCAACCCCTTGGCCATTTACATTAAAAATTTCGATCTTGATTGGAGAATCTTCTGGCAAATAGTATCTAATTCTCGTCGACGCATTGAAACTATTGGGAGAATTCGGATACAATCTTAGGGATTGTTGCGTAAGTGACTTGTCGATTCCATGGTTGATTCTCGAATCGCCGGATTGATATAAGCTATCTATATATTCCCGCATCCGGTTGGAAAGGGGTGTATCATTGACCCAATAGTCGTCCGTGCGATCAATTATATTTAGGGGCAGATCTTCAGCACTGCGAATGAGCAAATCAACAAACACCGAATCATAATCGATATCATCGTCCCCTTGCATAGGCCAATCCAGAATACCCACAACAGGGGGAAACTCCAGAATGTGGGCAGAAAACCAATGCACCGCTGAAGCTCCATATTCCACAAAGGTGCCAACTCGCTCATTAAACTCATCTACCTTTTCGTCCGCTAGGTCATTCCAATTATCAGGAAGCCCCAAGTTGTCGGGATCTATTTCGCTGACCCATTGCCAAAGGGAATCCCTGATTTCGACATCGGTCACCTCTGGATCCCCTGGTATAGAATCCCTCAAGTTGTAAAGAGAATCCCTTATGGATATATCGTGCTGCCACCGAAAAAGCGTATCTTCTACTGGAAACGTGTAATTGGGACCCGAAGTTTCCAGCACTGTCCAATCAATGGCGATAGCATTGCAATAGGAACTTAACGAATCAGCTATTAATGAATCTTGATATGCAGTCAGGTCTCCATAAACATGAAAATCTATGGCATCTATGATAGGCGGTTCCTCATTCTCGTCGCCGACCGCGAGGATCGAATCAACCGCATCATCGATAAAACCATCGAGAGTGCTGGCCCCGGCAAAGGCGCCGAAAATGATCTTTGCCTGTCTATTGGCTGATTTAATTTGCTGCGCACATAAATTACATTGCCAGGCGAAATCCTCCGCGCTGTTCCTCCAATTAGAACCTCCATTCGTCTCATTCCAATAGAGATTGGGCTCGTTATGGAGGACAAAGTAGTCTATACCCAAGGAATCCTTCAAAACATCAGCAACATTGAAGCACATCTCGTCGAAATCATCGATGTAGTTTGGAGAGACCTTGTAGGTATCAAAAAAGGCTGCGCCGCCTCCGGTATTAATCATCTTGTATGGATGCCAGAAATTTATTGGGAAAATGGGAGATATGTCATTCCCTTCCGGCGGGAAGTATTTTCCCGCTGTATCGGCAATAGCGGAATACCCCAATCCAGCCGCATTAGCAATGAGTCTATGTAACCCCATGTAATCCCATATCGAAAAGACTTTATGGAAGTTGAGTCAATAAAAGCTTGACCAATTAGCTTGCTTGGTTTCCAGTCGTACTCATAGCATGTGCCTATGAGTGGCTGGCAATTCGCCCTAATTGACATGGAAATAATTAGCACCAATATGGCAGTTAATATTACCCCCCTCAATAAATTCGAATCCTTCTTCAATTTCATAGCAAACTCCTTACAGTTTAATAAGCTAGAAAGATTAATTCGTTCGGAAAGCTAGCTCTTTCTTCCTATCCACCTCCTTCGGGAAAATTGTGTATGCAATACCTCAAAATCAATCCGTTCCACGCCCTAGTTTTTTTCAATATACAGTCCAAACTGCAAGAAGTCAATAAAAAACTACGGGATTCATTCAGAAATAAAAACCCCCGGTCGAAGATCCCGACTCGGTCGGGGTTACCTAGGGGTTGGTAATCAGTAGGTTGCGTTCCCCACGGTCGACGATGAAGGCTCTGGCTTCGGCAATTATGTCATCTACTATTCCAATGGCAAGTACGGGGCAGCGTCGAAATCCTTCTCGAATGCGATTTTATTGTCAATTATCAATTTCCCGGCCATAGCAATCATTGCGCCATTATCGCCGCAAAGTGACATATCCGGAAAATAGCAGCCGATGCCGGTCTCTTCTGACAATCTGGCTACTTCCCGCCTCAGAAGCTTATTTTGCGCCACGCCGCCCGCTATCGCTAAACGCCGACATCGCGTAAACGCAATTCCTTCCCTCAATCTTGAAATCAGCATCCCCACTACCGCTTTCCTGAATCCTGCCGCCACATCAGCCGGTGCAAATCCCCCTTCTTTCAGACTTTTCACCTTGAGAGCCACCGCAGTCTTAATCCCCGAAAATGAAAAGTCCCACTGCCCCTTCTTCAATTTCACTGAAGGGAAACGATACTTTTCCGGATCTCCTTGCTCTGCCAAGCTATCCAGCTTTGCGCCTCCGGGATAACCCAACCCCAATAATTTCGCTACTTTGTCGAAAGCCTCCCCGGCGGCATCATCGCGGGAGCGTCCCAAAATTCGGTAATTCCTGAAACCATTGATCACCACCAAAATCGTATGCCCCCCGGATGCTATCAGGCACAAAAGCGGGAAAGCCAGATGGGGATCGGTAAATGCCGCCGCTATGTGCCCCTCAAGATGATTGACTCCGATCACCGGCACCCCTAATGACAAGCCTAGGTTTCGGGCATACGAAACCCCCACCAAAAGGCATCCCACCAGCCCGGGGCCACGAGTGACCGCAATCGTTCCTATATCCGAAAATCCAACCGCCGCTTCGGCCAAGGCCGCTTCGACTATGGGAACAATATGACGAATATGCTCACGGCTGGCGATCTCCGGAACCACCCCTCCAAACTTGCTATGGACAGTCTGAGTCAATATTATATTCGAGAGAATGCGATCCTCTTCGATTATGGCGGCCGCGGTCTCATCGCATGATGTTTCTATCCCGAGAAGATACATATCTTCGCTATCCTTTACAATCCTGTCGCCTTAATAACGGTTCGAAAGCTTCCTTCCCAGTATAATACCCTCTTACCCGTATTTCAAGCTCTTATAAGACCGGTCTGCCTACCTCCGAAATAAATCAATTGCAAATTGACGGTCATTTTCTTAGAGTTGACTAATTCAAGATATTAAAGGAATTGACTGTTAACTTACCGATTGCAAAAGAGTCGATAGTATAGGAGATATAATGAGAGACCCAAGAGTCGCTAAATTGGCGGATATTATCGTAAATTATTGCTGCAAAGTCAAAAAGGGAGAATTGATTCTTGTCAATGGCAATGAACTTAGCAAACCACTGATATTAGAAATATTCAAAGCCGCTCTCCAATGCGGTGCGCATCCTTATGTGCGCCTTGCCGTCGATGGTCTTCAAGAAGCGTTTCTCAAAGAAGCCAAAGATTTCCAGCTCAAATTTGTATCACCTATCGCCAAATTCGAAGTTGGGAAAATCGATTGCCTCGTAGGAATCCGCGGCCCCCACAACACCAGAGAGATGAGCAATATCGACCCCAAAAGGCAAGCGATGCAACAGGAGGCTAACAAGGGAATCCAAAAGCTTTTTATGGAGCGCTCCGCTAAAGGCGAGCTTAAGTGGGTTGCCACTCAATATCCTACTCACGCCGCCGCTCAAGATGCCGCTATGTCGCTTCCCGATTACGAGAATTTTGTATTCAACGCCTGCCTCGTCCATAAGAAAGACCCCGTGGCTGAATGGAAGAAAATATCCAAAAAGCAGGAGAAAATCGTCCGTTTCCTCAACACCAAGAAAAATATCCGCATCGTCGCCAAAGACACCGATATCGCTTTCAATGTCCAAGGACGCAAATGGATCAATTGCGATGGCGACAATAATTTCCCTGATGGCGAAGTATTTACCGGACCGGTCGAGAATTCGGCCAATGGTCATATCCGCTACACTTTCCCGGCAATTTATGGGGGCAGGGAAGTCGAGGATGTCTTTCTCGAATTCAAAGATGGTAAAGTGGTCAAAGCCAAAGCGGTCAAGGGCGAAAAATTTTTGCACGCTATGTTGGATATGGATGCTGGCGCCAGCTTTGTAGGCGAATTGGCAATGGGAACCAATTATGGCATCCGGCAGTATACAAAAAATATTCTCTTCGATGAGAAGATCGGCGGAACTTGCCATATTGCCCTCGGCGCCGCATACCCTGAGACGGGATCGAAAAATGTTTCCGCGCTCCACTGGGATATGATCTGCGATTTGCGCCAGGGAGGAGAGATTTTCGCCGACAAAAAACTAATCCATAAGAACGGCAAATTTCTGATTTAGCAGGACGTTAGTTTTGAAAAATTATTGCTAAGTTTCCGTTCAAATTAGCCGAAAAGATGAATAGAAGTAGCATCCGCTCATCTGAATATGGGAATACCCCCACAGATGGCAGCCGCTAAACTCCTATTCCAAAATATGTAATTGTAAGATTAGAATACTAAGTAAACAGAGTTCAAGAGGTTAACGGAAGAGAAAAATTTGTTCGGATGACGGCATCCCCTTTGCGTTTGAGTTGGATGGAAAGGCAACATAACTCAAAGGGGGGGACATGGCACCCAAGAAACGCAAACCGAATTTCAAGATGCCGCCCAAAACTTGCTGGCATCTGTATAGCCTGCAGGATCTGCATCCGGAGAAATTCATAAAAATTGTTAACAAAATCCTGAAGAGAGAGCATCTCTTAATAAAATGATTTTGTGAACAGGTTCCGAAAAACCTCTTGACACCAAAGACTCCTTGGTCTATTTTGTAATCTTATTCAAGATAGACTACCATATTTGAAGGATACGGAGGTCCATGGCGTTCAAAAATATATCTCTTCTTCTCATTCCGCCAGACAGTGGGAAGGTTAAAGGTTTCACTATTTCCCTATTCACCATTTCAGCTACGTTAGGGGCATTGGCTATAACTTTGTTGCTTACCGTATTCTGGGGAACCGCGTATTTCGAGGAAAAGCTCGACCGATCCCAAATGGGCAAACTTCAAACCGAAAACAGATTCCTTTTGCAACGTCTGAGTGAAATGGATAACGCGCTCCACCAGGTGAGAACCCAGGTCGATGAGATCGTCACCAAAGACAAAAGCATCAGGAAGGTGTTCGATATACCTGAGGTGGATCCAGAAACCCGCCAGCTCGGAACAGGAGGTACTTTTACTTCGGAGCCGATCCCCCTTGTGGGCGAAGCGGCTTTCACCCTGTATAATACTCAGAATGAAATTCAGACGCTTCTTCGCGCCGCCAAATTTGAAAATGAATCCTATGCCGCGGTCCTCGACGAAGTGGCTGGCAAAAAATTTCTATTAGACCATACTCCATCGATCCATCCCTGCGATGGTTCTATTTCTCGGGGCTTCGGTATGAAGGCAGACCCATTCACCGGCTTAGTCCAGCTTCATTCCGGGATCGATTTTGCCAGCGACTACGGCACACCGATCATCGCTACTGCTGATGGTAAAGTTCAATTCACTGGATGGGCGGGAAGATTCGGCAAGGTCGTTATTATCGACCATGGTTTTGGCTATACCACTGTGTATGGGCATCTCTCTGAAATCAATGTGAAAAAGGGCCAGACTGTCAAGCGCTGGCAAACCATCGCGATGATGGGCTCAACTGGTTATTCCACCGGACCACATTTGCATTATGAAGTCCATAAAAATGACCATCCGCAAAATCCAGACAGGTTTATCCTTACCGAGATGAACACTTTGTTTCAATAGGCTCATTCAAGATGAACTTCTCTTACCCCGGCCTCGCGCCGGGTTTTTTTATCGTGTGATCTGATGGATTGGCCAACCCGCTTTCCTCCCCATCACTCGTCAATCGAAATTTCGTCATTTGCCACAATCACCACCATATTTCGCTTGACTGATCATCTTTAGTTGTGAGGAGCTTCAGTTCCTTATATCTGGAAGACTATCCCAATAAGAATGTTCTGACCATCGGGGGTTGGGCAATTTAATCTTGGCAATTGGCCCATTTAGTTTATGGGATGACTAATAATCTTTCATCTCTAAACCACGACCTTTTGTGCTTCTATTATTCTGGACCCGATCACTCTCGCCGGATTGCCGGCAATAATTTTATACGGCGCTATCGGTTTACCTCCGACAACGGCTCCTGCGGAAACAATTGCCCCGTCGCCTATCTGCGCTCCGGGCATAATGAAAGCATTCGCCGCAATCCAAACATCATTCCCAATAACAACCTTGCTGAATGTATATCCTTGATCCTGCACTGGCTGGCATGGATTTTTGAATTCATGATTTTGCGACCATATCTTGACGCCCGGACCGACTATCACATTATCGCCTATCTCGACCCCCCCCGCCGCCTGAATGAAACAGCTTTCTCCGAGATTGACCCGATCGCCAACTGATAACAGGTGAATATTTCTGACACGAAAGTCCTGGTGAATCACCACTCCTTTCCCCATCCTACCGAAATATTTCCTATAGAATTTTCTTCTTACCTCTATTCCGGCTAAACCGGGAATATCTTTTAGCATCGATTGCAGTATCGCATATCTTCCCGGTTTGTGGCTTATGTCCCAAATGAGATATCTTAATATATTAAGCATATAAATTAGTATAATGTATGATCCTAAAATTAATTTCGGCAGGTAGCGGTATCGGCTTGAGCAGAGTTGAGCCGTCCCGAAATGTTTGAGTGTCTTTTGATACATTAAATCTTCGCAGGGGAAATCCGACAATATGATTTTCCGAAGAATCTCGGGTCACATTCCCCCGCCAAGGCGGGGGTCAAGACCCGACACGGCAGAAATCCAATATCAATAATGGTTCGGGTGCCCCACCACGCCTAAAGCGGAGTGGTTGGTTCTCGAATTTCGCGGGGGGCCAAGCCCTTCCAATAATGAGACACCGTGTTTTAACACGGGGAGACTCACAAGCCAAAATAACGATGGGTTTGACCCATCATATTCCAATTATCCGTTATGTCAGTTCTTGATCCGCCCCAGGCGGATTGTGAACTGACATCTAAGTATATGGTAGATAATAGTGGCAGGTCGCATGAATTGGCTGGCGCGAATTAGCAAGAACTGCCGCAACTGCATGAGGCGGCTTTTTCAACAAGCCCGGGCGCTGGCTTCCAGAAATCTTTCTGGATTCCGGATCGAGTCCGGAATGACATGTAGTTCGTAGGTCGGTGTTCCGAATCAAACCGCCAGGGTGCCCCACAGCTTGCTGTGGGAATTATTTGGAAACTCAAAAAACGATCTTTACCTTCTCCCGCTTCGCCGGGAGAAGGTGTCCCAACTGGTCGGGACAGATGAGGGCGTAACTCCTTAAGCTCCCTCATCCTCCGACTCCTTCTCCCAATTAATGGGAGAAGGAGAGAAAGAAAAGAATCTTCTAAAGCACTTTCTTTTTCATGGCAAGCCAGCTTTTTCAACAAGCCCTCCAGAGGGGA
>Ga0210044_10001992_pt1 | contig 30936 bp, 22 predicted proteins | sample CryGey13umfilter_2_FD_183959 | JGI IMG/M metagenome (GOLD analysis project Ga0210044, IMG submission 183959) | Groundwater microbial communities from aquifer in Utah, USA - Crystal Geyser 4/9/14 3 um filter (SPAdes) (version 2) | ecosystem: Environmental > Aquatic > Deep subsurface >...
CGTGCAACCTGCAACTCCAGAAGGCATCGAGCTAATCAGCGTTTCACTTCTACAGGCCCATTCAATCCAACCACCGTCGGCCCTAAAGAGTTGCCGACCGTCTTATGTTTGATGAAAACAGGCAGGCGAAGAGGAGTGTTGGAAATGGGCCATCGACGCTCCTCCCTAGCGGAGATTTAGGCGTCGTCAGGAAACAACCTGCCCATTTGAGCATCGCCAGAGGCGTGATGGCGGCGTCGGTCTGCTTCGACGATGCTGGGCATCGCCTGCATCGACCTCCTTGCCCTCCCACCTCTGACTTCGCCCAAATGCGCATTTTGTTCCCGGACGACGCCTTAGTGTCCAGTGGCCTGGTTGAGTTGTTGGACCAGTTCGGTCCCATCGCCAGCCATGTACATCACGAAGTAGAGGATGGCGAAGAGGGTGAACCCAACATAGGTGAGCTTGAGGAAGGGGAGCACGGCCGGGCCGTGGTTCTCGAACAAACCCCCGGGGTACTCATAGGGCTCCTCGTGGGGCTGGGCGTCGTCTTTCACGTCTGCTTTCTTCTTCTTGTTTTCAGCCATTGTCTTGCTCCTTTCTCTCTTCCGGGGCGAAGAGGACGTCGTCCGCGTTGTCGTAGCCTTCCAGGTACCCTTTTTTCCAGGAGACCAGGAAGACCAACGCCACCACGACCGCGTTACCGATCATCAGCCCGTACAAAACGAGTTCGCTCTGCCAGATCATGGTTATTGCTCGTAGTCGTGGGCAGGTCTCCAGTCTCTGGAGCGGCCGAGGGTTTGCAGGTAGTTCACCAAGTCGTCGAAGTCTCTTCCGTTATCGTCCGCAATCAGCCACGGAAAGGGCGGCATGATGGAGCCGGGGACCAAGTCGCGCGGGTTCATGAAGTGGGCGCGGTGCCAGCTTTTGTCATACTTTCCGCCGACCCGAGCGAGGTCTGGTCCGATGCGACGTGTACCGAGGAAGTGGGGATAGTCATTGACGTACTCGGAGGGAACGCTGATGGGAGCGTCGACCCCACGCCAGCCGTAACGCTTGGTGTCGGGCTCGAGGGTTCGGATCTGCTGAGTGTGGCAGTACCAGCAGCCCTCGCGTTTGTAGACCTCGCGTCCATTGAGTTGGGACTCGGAGTACTGGTGCAGTCCATCGTTGGGCTTGCTCCAGCTGTCCTCCGTGAAGGCTGGATAAGCGGTGGTGATGGTCGCTCCCACGAGGAAGATAAGGAGCGCGCAAGCGGCAAAGAAGCCCGCGTTAAAGTCGAATTTCTCGAGCATTTTCATGTTCAACCTCTCTGTACCACGGATGCGGTCTCAGTCGCAGGGGCTTCCTCGGTGTCCGGCCCCCAGAACGTGCGGGACAGGTTGTAGAGGTAGACCACGGCCCCGGTGAAGATGAGGGTCCCTGCCACGAGGCGCGCGACCCAGTAGGGCTGCATGGAGATTACGGTGTTGACGAAGGGGATGGAGGCGTCGTTCCACTGCAGGCCCTGTATGAACCCTCCCGTCCACAGGCTGAAGAAGTAGATGAGTCCACCCGTGAGCATGAACCAGAACGCGTGGTTTCCCAGTTTCACCGAGTACAACGGCCGCCTCACCATGAGCGGCACGGCGTAGAGCGTGCCAGCGATGACAAAGAAGCTGAAGCCGCCGAAGAGTGCCATGTGGGCGTGGCCCACGACCCAGTCGGTCTTGCTCGTGATGGCGTTGACCGAGCGCAGCGCTTGCATGGGGCCTTGAAAGCAGGTCAACAGATAGAAGGTCGTCCCCGCCATGAGGTACTTCAGGACCGGGTCCCGGCGAACCTGGTCCCAGCGGCCCGAGACCGTGCCGAAGAAGTTCACGACGACCGTCCAAACCGGGATGATGAGCAGCGCGGAGAAGATGATGGAGACGGTCTGCAGCCACTGGCTGATGGGGCCGTGAATCATGTGGTGAGCGCCGGTCCAAACATAGACGAAGGAGATAGACCAGAAGCCGATCATCGACAGCTTGTGACTGTAGAGCGGCGCGTTGGCGGCCTTCGGGATGAAGTAGTAGGCGATGGCGATGCCCAGCGGCGTGAAGATGAGCCCAACCGCGTTGTGCACGTAGAACCAGTTGAGGTTCGCCTGGTTGACGCCCGTGAAGAACATGACCGCGAAGTTGCCCGTGATGTAGACGATGGCGGTCCAGATGATGGCGCCCATGGTGTACCAGAGGCTGACATAGATTTTCTTGTGTTTGCGCTTGGCGATCGTCATGAAGACGTTGAGCCCGAAGAGGACCCAGGCCAGCGTTACCCCGACGTCGAGGACGAAAGGGAGCTCGGCGTACTCGAGCCCTTGAGTGATTCCAAGCGAGGTCGTGAAGATCGCGCAGAGGATGATGGTGTCGAAGAGGACCACGGTAAACAGGCCCAGCTTCTCACTCCACAAGCCCGTGCCGCAGAGTTTTGGCACGAGGTAGAAGATCACGCCCATGTCGGCGGCCAGGAGCCACCCGAAGATCACCCCGTTGACGTGCATCGGACGCATGCGACCAAAGGTGAGCCACTTGGCGGTCCCCATGAACTCTGGCCAGACGAACTTCGTGGCGACCAAGAGGCCCACGAAAGTCGTGATCACAAAGAACATCGCTGCGCTGATGATGAACCACCTCGCGGAGGGAAACTCCTTGAGGCGGTCTGCCGTTGTCGAACTCATTGTTGCTTTCCTCCATCGACCGCCGCAGGCCCGGTCTTCGAAGCGTCTCGAACGAAATTGATGAGGTCGCCCTTCTGCTCTTCTGAGAGCGAGTCCCAGGGCGGCATTCCGGTCCCAGGGACGCCATAGGTGATCGACTCCCAGAGCCGGCTGTCGGCGACTTGCGACATGAAGGGATTGCTGGTCAGGTCTCGTGGTCGGGGCAGAAGGTCGGGCGCATTCGGCCCCTTGCCGTCGCCGCGTCGCCCATGGCAGCCAAAGCAGCGCTGCTGGAACGTCGCTCTCCCGCGCTCGACGCTCTCGGCCGAGAACACCGTGCTGTTCTTCTCTGGCAGCGTCCGCGGCTCCCGCTCTGGCCTCGGGCCGCCGACGTATTGCCCGCGAACATAGGCGAACAGGCCGTTGATCTGCTCCTCGGTCAGCACCCTCCCGAAGGGCGGCATGGCCGTACCTGGTACGCCATTCTTGATGGCGTCGTGGGCGCGCGAGTCTTCGAGCCAGTTGAAGAAGAGCTGGTTCGTGAAGTCGCGCGGCTTGGGCAGCAGGTTGTCTGCGATCAGCCCGTTGCCATCGCCGTTCGGACCATGGCAGCGGACGCACAGCGCGGTGTACTGCTCTTTGGGGGTGACGGGCACCTTCAAGCCCTCTTGCTCCTCGAGATACAGCCCGATGGCCCGCATGGCGCTTGGGGAGAACCAGAAGTTGGGCATATTGCTGCCTGTGGTGTGGGCGCGCGGGTCGGCGAGGTGGGCCGCGATGTACTCCTCGTTGCGGAAGTTCCCGAGGTGGGTCAGGTCGGGGGCCAACTTACCATCGGCGTCACCGAGCTTGTGACAGGCGACACAGTTGTTGTCCTTCACCAGCTTGCGGCCCTCCGCGATGGTCAAAGGCACCTCGACGGGATTGGCCTTTTTGAACGCGTTGCTCTTGGTGCGCAGTGTGATGGGATCCTCGACCAGGGTCCGGCCGCGACGGCTCTTCAGGAAGACGACCAGCGCGGTCTTGTCCTCTTCGGGCATGTTGAAATAGGGCATCACCGAGAGCACGGAGTTTGCCCTAGGATCTCGGATCGACTCTTCCAGGTACTCGATCTTCCAGCGCGCCCCGACATTGGTCAAATCAGGTCCGAGTTTTCCGCGAGACAGGTTGCGGATAGCGTGACAGCCGTTGCAGTTGTACTTCTCAAAGAGCGCCCTCCCCTTGGACAGATGCGGCGTCTCCGGCAGATAGGGTTCGGGGTGGCAGCGGGCGCAAGAGGACTCGATGTAAGGGGATTCGAGTAGGGGCTCATTCCAGAACTCGTCGTCCCCATGGGCGTAGAAGGTCGTCAGCCCACGACCGTCACCGTCGTGGCAAATCGTGCAGCCATACTCATTGAAGTTGTGTTCAGGGATCTCCGGATGGGTGCGCAAGGGCTCCTTTCCGGTTACGAAGTTGGGGTCGTCGACCGCCATATGACAGGTTCGGCAGCGGTCGATGCGCTTCTCCTCACCGAAGCCACTGAGGATGTCTTGGCGAATCTCCAGCCCACTCGCCGCGATGGCGTCACGCGCCGCCTCCGTGGAGGCCGAGCCCATGGCCAGGTCGTAGTACTCTTGCTGGTATTTTCGCCACTCCTCGTCGGTCGACCGGAAAATGACCGCCACGACGACAATCGCCAGAGCGCAACAGGAGACCAGCAATGCGAGTCTGATTTTCATGCAGGGCCTCCTACCAGGGGACGATGAACGCCCAGTTCTGGCCGCGGAACAGCGTTCCGATGACGGTCAGCACACCGAGCGTGACGAAGAGGGTGATGAAGATGAGGTTGGGCAGGATGCGCGAGGAGTGAAACCACACGCCCTCACCGCCCTTCTTGCGCTCGAGGTAGGGGGCGAGCATCGCGAGCCCTGCCAAGATGCCGGGGATGCCGATGCCGCCCCAGAACGCGTCATAGCCGACCATCTCTTGCAGGCCCAGGAAGTACCACGGTGCCTTCGCCGGGTTCGGTGGGTGCAAGGCGTTTGCCGGTTCCTCGAGGGGCGCGTCGAAGTAGAGTGCGATAAGACTCAGCACCAGCACGACGACGATGAAGAGCAAGAGCTCCCGAATGAACGCCGCGGGCCAGGACTGGACGGACTTCTCGGGTTTGGCCTCGACCGCGGGCGCGTCCGCATCCACCGTGCACATCAGGCCGTAGGTCTTGCCGGAGCTCCCGGAGGGGAACCGGTCGTGTTCAGGTCTGTCGAATTCATCAGACATGGTGGTTTCTCCTACTCTTCATCGGTGTCGGGGCGAGCGAGCCCACCGTCTTTGCGGATGCGCCAGAAGTGCAGCCCGATGCCCAGCGTCAGCACCGTCGGGAGCACCACCACATGCAGCACGTAGAATCGCAGCAGCGCCTCACCGCCGACCGTGTAGTCGCCCAGCAGAATGAAGCGCAGGTCCTCGCCGATCACCGGCGCATAGCCGGCGATGGCGGTCCCGACCACGATCGCCCAGTAGGCGAGCTGGTCCCAGGGCAAGAGATAGCCGGTGAACGAGAGCAGGAGCGTCATCAGGGCGAGCGCGGTCCCGACCACCCAGTTGAACTCGCGCGGCGCCTTGTGGGCGCCGGTGAGGAAGACGCGGACCATGTGCGCGAAGACCACCGCGACCATGGCGTGCGCCGACCAGCGGTGCAGGTTGCGCAGGAAGGTCCCGAAGAAGACGGCGCCGCGCAGGTCGAGCATGCGGTCGTAGGCGGCGTCCGGCGAGGGGACGTAGTAGAACATCAGGAAGACGCCGCTCACCACGAGGATGATGAACAGGTAGAGAGAGATGAGCCCCAGGCCCAGCGTGGTCCTGAACTTCAGCGCCCGCTCCGTGGTCTTGGCGGAGTGGATGTGCAGGAAGAAGTTTGCGGCGACCGCTTGGGAACGCTCCATGTGGGTCTTGGGGAGCGGCCGGAAGCGAAAGACCGAGTGGTAGACTCGCTTGGGCATGGCCTTGAGGGTGCCGATGAGGCCGCCCTTCCCTGCGTCTGCGTCTGCAGGCAACTTGACCTTGTCGACACTCATACTTTGACCTCCAGGTAGGTGTCGGGGTCGACGACTTGGTTCTTGTCCACCTCGAGCTCGCCGTTGGGCGCCAAGGAGACGCGGAACCAGGACAATGATTTGGGCGCCGGGCCACCCATGACGTCCCCGCGGACGTCATAGACGCTGCCGTGGCAGGGGCAGGCGAAACCGATGTCCGAGGCGTTCACCGTGCACCCCAAGTGGGTGCACACGGTGCTGATCGCGGCGAACTTGTCGCCTTGCCGGCGCACGACGATACGGTTCTCGGGGAGCTCCAGTTGGCTCCCTGGTGAGTAGCTGTCCGGCCGCCCCACACGCACCTTGGCCGGCGACCCGTAGGTCACACGCGGGCGCATGAAGATCAGGTTGAACAGCCCCATGGCCGCCGCGGTGACGCCGAACACGACGGCCGTGATGATGGCGATGAAGTTCCGCCGAGAGCGCTCTTCGGTCTTCTTGGCCCGTTCCGGGTTGAGCTCGTGATCCCCCACGTCAATCCTCCTCTCTGAACATCTGGTACTTCACGTCTTCGTCTTCGAATTGGCCGCTCTTGAGCGCCACCATGAACACCAGCCCTCCGGCCAGGCCCATGAACAATGCGCCGAGCAGCAGCAGAACGGTCATGGCGCTCATGCGCTCACCTTGAGCGGGTCTTTGACAGCGCTGTCCTTGAGGGCGATCTGGCGCAGATCGAACGTGTCCGCGACGGTCTTCCATCGGTCCGAACCGCAGAGCTTCTCCATGGTGATGGCGTCCGTCGGGCAGCGTTCGGCGCAGAGCGCGCAGCGGATGCAGCGCTCCTCGTCCTTGATGATGGCGCTGCCGCCTTTGTTGTGGGGATCCATGCCGATCTCGGCGAGGCTGACCAAGCGCAGGCACCACGTCGGGCAGATGTCCGAGCAGCCGCCACACAGGATGCATTTGCTGCCGTCGAAGACGGTCTCCACCTCGCAGCGCAGGCAGCGAGCGCCTTGGGCGCGGGCGGTGTGGTCCTCGAAGACGAGCTCCACGAGCTCATCGAGAGACTGCAAACGTTTGCCTGGGTCGGCCGCTGGCGGCAGGGCTCGCTCGAGGTGCAGGTAATCGCGGCGCAGGTCTTCGCGCTGGTCCTCGACCTTGAAGCTCCAGTTATAGCTGCGGTCGTAGTCTTTGTCGGCCTGCTCTTTGCCGGCCAGCTTCTCGTGGATGCAGTGCGCGACGCGCTGTCCTTGAGCGACGGCGTCGATGAACAGGCCCGGACCCAGCGCCACGTCGCCGCAGGCGAAGAGCCAGTCGGCTTGAGTGCGTCCGTCGCGGTCGGAGACCACGGTGCCGCTGCGCCCCAGCTCGATCTCGGAGACCCCAGTGGCGAAGCCGTCGTCGCTGACCTGGCCGATGGCCATGATGATGGTGTCGGCCTTGAGCACATTCTCGACGCCGTCTTCGAACTGCGGCGAGAAACGCCCAGCGTCGTCGAAGACCCGCGAGACCTTGCGGACCTTGAGCCCGGTGACCTTCTGACCGTCCCCCATGAACTCGGCCGGTCCCCAGCGGTTGAAGCGCACGACCCCCTCTTCGTCGCCCTCGACAATCTCGATCTCGTCGGCTGGCATCTCGTGCAAGGCCTCGAGGCAGACCAGCGCGACGGAGGTCGTGCCCTTGAGCCGGATGGCGCTGCGGGCACAGTCGTAGGCGACGTTTCCGCCACCGATGACGACGACTTTGCCCAACGCGGGCATCGCGACCTTTGCATTGTAGTCGTCGAGCATCTGCAGGCCGCTGCAGACCCCGTCCTGCTCGTGGCCCGGCAGCTCGAGCATGCGTGACTTTTGTAAGCCGACCGCGATGCAGACCGCGGCGTAACCCTCTTCGCGCAGGTCGGAGATGGTAATGTCGGTGCCGACCTTGGTGTTGCAGCGCAGCTCGACGCCGAGTTCCAAGATGGCGTCGACCTCGTGCAACCAGACCTCACGTGGCAAGCGGAAGACGGGCACGCCAGTGCGCAGCATGCCGCCGGGCTCGGGTGCGGACTCGAAGACGGTGACCTTGTAGCCGAGGCGCGCCAGATCGTGGGCGCAGGTCAAACCGCCCGTACCCGCACCGATGACCGCAATCCTCTCGCTGCGGGGCTCGGGATCGAGGCTGCCAGGGGCGACCGAAAGGGCGAGGGTGTTGCGCAGGTCTTTGACGGCCTCGACGCCGTAGCGCTCGGTGGTGGTGCGTTTGATCGCCCGTATGGTCACGGGCTTGTCGATGGCGCCGCGGCGACAGGCGCTCTCGCAGGGGGCGCCACAGACCCGACCACAGATCGACGCGAACGGGTTGGGCGCTCGCGAGATGCGGTAGGCGCTGGCGTAGTCCCCCTTGGCCACGGCTTGCACGTAAGCGCGCGCGTCAGTGCCCACGGGACATCCCTCGCGGCAGCTGATGAGCTTTTCGAAGTAGCGTCGGTCGGGGATCTCGACTTTGTAGCGTGGGGGCATGCGAGGTCTCTGCTGCGGGCGCGAGGGCTAAGGCGTCGTCCGGGAACAAAATGCGCATTTGGGCGAAGTCAGAGGTGGGAGGGCAAGGAGGTCGATGCAGGCGATGCCCAGCATCGTCGAAGCAGACCGACGCTGCCATCACGCCTCTGGCGATGCTCAAATGGGCAGGTTGTTTCCTGACGACGCCTAAGCTTAGAGTGGTGTGCAGGCAATTAACGGATTGCCTTCGCACTGTGAAGGGGTGAGCAATGGACGGCTGGGTCGTTTGACTGCCCGGCGCTCGCCATGATCAAGTTCCAGGCCAACAACCAACCACTCAATTTCTCTGGGTTTTGCGCAAACTCAGACGATCCCATTGGTGGGGGATGGTGGAATTCGCCCCACGCAAAGTGGGATCATTTTGTACGTTCGGTGTGGGTTTGGCGCGCGCTCTTTCCGGCGACTCGGGCGTCGAGACTGTGGCGGGGAAATATCCAACAGGCTGCCTTGCGTTGCTGCGCCTTATGAGTTGGCGAGCGAGACCTTGCGCTTGCCTGCTGCGCCAGTCCTCGATCGGTGAGGGACTTGCGGAGGCTCAAGGAGGAGCGCTGGGCTCGCCAGCGATGGCGTTCCGCGACCCATACCGCCTGCGTACAAAACGCGGCCAGGTGACGAAAGGCTCTCCTGTCAGTGACGGAGGGTATGGTCATGTCAAGGCGGCAATGGACGAGCCTCGACCTTGCGCGTGAGTTTTTGTGGCTCCTTGTTGACGGCGGCAAGCTGCGCCCAGTCGAGCGCGACCGTCTCGTCACGTACCGTACCTACTATCTGCCCGCGATCGTCGCTCTGGAGCTCCCCGACCGCGACCGCTATCTCGGCCTGCTCGACCCGAGCACACGCTCCGCGCATGCCGCACAGCTCGTCGGCTCCATTCTCAACGTCGCCACGGTCGAGGATCGCGACGGCTGGGTAGTGCGCGACCCAGAGTTGCATCTTTACATCACTCACTCGAGAGACCGTCACTGTCATGTCCGCCCGGTCGACGACGACGCGCAGCCTGGGTTGCTCGAGCCTCAGCCCGAGACTCCACCGCGCGCCCCGCCGCTGCCGATCCTCGAGGTCCGCGTCGAGCACGCCGCTCAGCCTGTCGTAGTCGATTCTGGCGGCGGGATGTTTCCGCTCGCCCGCGGACCGTGGCGACCTCGAATCACCCTCTTTGCGCCCGCCGATGGGCCGCCCTACCTGCTCTCCGCTGGACGGCTGACCTTGTTGACGCAGGATGGCCGCTCCCAGGAAGTGGCCCCACATCAGCCGGCCCTCTTGGTTCACAATGGCAACTTCGTCGCCACTGCGCAGCGAGGGCATTTCTGGCAACGACGGACGGGAGGCTCTTTCGAGCTTCTCGGTGTCGCTCGCGCGGCACGGCCCCCTCTGCTGGTCTACCAACCCAGCGCCGAGCGCCTCGTGTGGGATCGCAATGAGCGGCCAGTGCTGCCGCTCCCCGATGCATCCGCTCCCCAAATCACTCTGCAGGCGGCCGCGGGCGACCTTCTGCGGGCAGAGGTCGAGTCGAGGTCCACTACGGAATTGCTCTACTTCGATGGGCAGCCGCTCGAGATGCCCAGCGAAGGTTCCGTGTTCATCCACGGCGCTCACCTTCGAGGGGTGCGACTCGAGGGGCAGACCCCTGCCATTCGAATCCGCTCCAACCACCCCACCGCGCCGGCTTGCTTCGAGCTGCGCGCGGCACCGCACACTGGGCACCTGGGCAGGACCACTCCCAGCGAGCCTATCTTCGGCTTCGAAGCCCCCTTTGCGTCGGTCTTTCAGGATGGGGTGCGGCTCACCACGAAGGACGCCCCCGACGAATTGGTCCGCGCCATCGAGATCGCCAGCCGCTCGCTGCGTGGTCCGGTGGCTCGCATCGCCATCGACGGGCTCGAGGGCTGCAAGTTGATGCCGCTCTGCAGCGGCCTCGAGCTTGACGGCCAGCCCCTGCGGCGAGAGGTCTGGCGCTGGTGCACGGGGGTCGCCACTTTGACGGTTACTGGCCTGCGTCTCCGTCTGGAGGCGACAGAGCCAGGTCGTGTCGGGGTCATGTTCGAGCAGCCGCGTCTGGTCGGCACGCTCAGCCGGGATCCGGAGAATGGCTGGCGAACACATGGGTGGCGGCTGGCTCCCATCACGGACGGTCTGTCCATTGACGGACACAGTCGGCATCCGCTCCGCGTCGACGGGCGCACCATCACCGAGCCCACCACGCTCCCTGGCTCCTACCTCCACCGCATCGAGCTGGATACTGGTGTCTATCGGCTCCTCGGCCTCGAAGCGGGGACCCCGCTCGAGACCCCTGCGGAGGTGGTTCCAACCCTGTCGAGCCGTCGTGCGAAGCCTGCCGCTTTACAGGCCGCGCTAGGCAGCCACCCTAGGGAGCGCGAGACATGACCCTGTCGCTGCAGACGCTCCTGGGTGTGGAGGGACCGCGGGCCCACTTAGCCTTCCTGGGTCTCTTTGGGACGGCCGCAGGGGTGTTGGCGTTGGCGACACTGGCCTGTCTGATGCTGCGACGTGACGGCGGAGTCATCACCCGTAGCGTGGCCCTGCTGGTCGTCGCGCTGTCCGCGAGCGCCACACTGCTCGCCCATGAGATCGCGCTCTCCAACGTGGCGCGGATCGTTCCAGGACCCTGGCCGACGGTCTTTATCACCGTGGCGGCGTGGTGGTTGGCGGCCAAGCTGGCGAGCGCCCGCACGGGCTTGGTCGTCGCCAGTGTGCACGCCATGGCCTGTTTCGGAGCCATCATTTTCCTGGTTCTCATCCGCTCGGTGCCCACTGGCGACGACGCCACCTGGGAGGTCGATCGCTTCGCCGACATGGGTCTCTACCAAATCGCTGGCTTCCTCGGCCTGCTGGCGATGGGCTTCGTGTCCTCGCGAAGCCGCGGGCGGCTCACCACCCTGGGATTCGTGCTGGTCGGCCTCTCGGGTCTAGTGGCCCTGACGCTGACCATGCGCGCTGACCCCAAGCCGTCGGGCGTGACCGTGCCGCTGCTGCTCTTCGCGCTCGCGCTGGTAACGTGGTTGGTGGTGGCGTTGCGTCAGCGCGACGACGCCCCCCGTGGCCGCTGGCTGGCTCGACTCCAACACCACCCAGCCATCGGTGTGCTCATCGTCGCGCTACCCTTCGCCGCCGGCTCGTTGGCAGTGCTGGTCGGAGCCGGCGGGACGGCCCGTGAGGTGTCGCGGGTCACCCTCCTGGGAGTCGACCTGACGCCGGGTCTGGTCGTCCCCTTCGTCTACGCGCTCGCCATCGGCTACTTGGCGGGTAGAGAGAGTCGTTGGCGCGTCCCTGCGGTGCTCGCCGTGACCGGAGCCATCGGCGTTCTGCTGCTCGCCCAAAAAGAGGTCGGCAACGTCGCCGTGATCGCCATGACCATGGCCGCTGTGCTGCTCGTGGCGCGGGGTACCCTGCTGCACACCATCGGCGGGGCGGTGCTCGCCACGCTCGGCGTGGCGCTCGCCTACCAGCTAGCGCCAGTCACCGACCTGGTGCCCTACACCTTCCACGAGCGCATCCAGTTGTGGCTCGGCGGCGCGGAGATCATGCACCGAGGTGGCAGCTTGGTGGCCGCGAGCCACATCACCTTTGACCTAGGCGGCTTCTGGGGCATCGGCATCCACCGTGCTCCCGGACTCGATCTGCAGCGGCTGATGGTGGCGCTCGACACCGACTTCCCGCTGACCCTCCTCGGACTCTCGGGCGGCATGGTGCTGCTCGGCGCGTTCGTCGCTGTGTTTACGTCGATGTCCATTCTGTTGCTCGACTCGGTGCGGCGGCTCGATTTCGTCCGAGACATGCGCCGGGCCCGCGCCCAGACCCCGCTGTTGGCGGCGCTCTGGGCCGTTCCAGTGGTGTCGACGACGCTCAACCTGGCGGGCGCCGTCACCCAGGCCAGCCCGTTTACGGGGGTCCCAGTCGCCTTCGTCTCCTACAGCTCGACCTTCACCCTCGGCTGCTACGCCCTGGTCGGGTATTTCCTGCTGGCGGCCAATCGAGCCGCCGTGCGGGCCACCTCTAAAGCGCTTGGCGAGGCCGACCGGGTCGTCGCGCAACCGGGTCGAGGGGCGCTCCCGATCGAGGCCATGGCGCCGTCGTTGACAGCCCCCGTCGACGTCGTTCTGCCGCCGCGGCCGCGTTGGACCTTCGCAAACCTCTTCGATCGCTACCGCTGGGCGCTCTGGCGCCACCGCCTCGGACGACACGCGCGTTTCCGTCGAGTCGACGGCGGCCTGTGGGTGCTGGTCCTGGTCTCATTGGCAGTGGCTGCGGGCTTCGGCCGCATACTCTACGTCCGCTACACAGACGACGCGACCTACTTCGCGCATCCTCGCCTCGAGATGCCGCTGCGGATCGAGACCACCCAAGAGACCGACGGCCCCTTGCGTTGGCGTGTGGTCGAGGGTTCGGCCGAGGCGGTTCGCGGTGAGCTCTCGGACGGCCAAAGGCTGCGTCACGAGAGCCTATCCATGCGCTTTGATGGCGGCGAGCTGGCGGTTCTTGGCGGTTGCTTCTCGGAGGCGCGTCTGCGCACGGGAGTACGGATTGGCTTTGCCGGGGAGCTCGACGCGCCGCGGCTGCCCTGGCTGGACAACCGCACCGAGTGGTTGTTGACCTCGCTCGCCGGCGCCCCTCAGCGCAACGACATCGTTGCGCCCCTAGGGAATATCGGTCTGCAGCATGCCCTGGTTCAAATGACCGACGCCGGGACCTTTCGAGTGACGCCCTTGCGCCCTGAGCACGTCGTCGATGGACAGGGCGCTTCCGTCGTCGAGCCGGGGCCTGATGCCGATGTTGTCGCTGCCGAACCCGGTGCTGCAGAGCCGCCCGAGCCAGGCCAGCCCATCGCGCGTAGGGACGAAGCTGGCTCGCTTCGAGCCAGCTCTGTTCCGAGTAGCGCGCGAAATCCGATCGACGTCACACTGGGTGGACACTTCGCGCTGGGCGCTTCCGACCCGCTGCGCTTCACGCTGCGCCGCGACAGCGCCGACGACGCCATCTGCATCGAGCTGGAGCATGGCGCGCTCTATCGCTATGCCCTCTCGATGGTGGGTCCGACCGTCATTGGCGGACCAGAGCTCAGACGTGGACATTCAGGCGCTGCGACCGTCGACCTCGAGTTTTCGATGCGCTTCAAAGAGGCCGCCGAGGCCGGCGTCGTCAAGTCCGTCGGTCCCTCCGGGCCGCTGCAGGTCATCGCCTGGGATGCAGAGGCGCGCCGTCACTGGAGCAAGGAGACGCGCCGCCTCTTCTACGGCATCTTCGACATCCGCTCGCTGCGCACCGAAGATGGCGGCACTGTCGAAGGATTGTATTGGTCCCGGCCCTTCTATCACGACGCCAGCCGTGCCTTCGACGGGCGCCGCGAGCTCGACGCCTTCGTCCTCGACGGTGAACGCGTCGTCGGCCTCAGTGACACCTCTCGCTTCCGGCGGACGCTGCCCACCGGGCGCGAGCCGCTCGACCTGATGCGCCACGGCCAGCTCTACGACCGACGTGGGCGGCTGCTGACCAAGCTCGACCCAGCCAGCCAACGCATCCGGGGCACGCTCGTCGGCGCCGAGCCGTTGTTGGGCTACGGCTTCGAGGCGCGGGCGACGCGAGACGGCCTAATTCGGGTGTTCGCTCCGCTTCTCGAGGGTGTGCCCCCCAAACCCGACGTGGCGGACGAGCTTCGCGAGTTGCTGGCCGGAGAGTGGCTTGCCGCCTGGGGTTGGGACGTCCAAACGACGCTCGATGCCGAGATTCAGCAACTCGTCGTCGACGTGCTCCGTGACGAGACCGCTCAGCTCGCTCGCAAGGCCCCCTTCGACGCGCACCACGCCTCTGTGGTCGTCCTCGGTCCAGGCAACGAGCTCATCGCCGTCGCCCAGGTTCCCGAGGCCGAAGCCCCACAACGCTACGTCGACGCGGTCTGGCTCAAAGACCTGCAACGCACCGCTCCCATGAAGGCGCCGGCCCTCGACGCCTACACGCGCCGCACCACGCTCGGCTCGGCCATCAAGGTCCTCGGCCTGATCGCCGCCTTCCGCCACCCCGAGAACGTCTTTGTCCCCGACGAAAAGGGCCGGCTCTACTTCGACGCCACGGGCGACCCGAGCTACGGCTCAAAAGGCCGGTTCGCCGACCGCGGCGGCGTCCTCTCGAGCTGGAAAGGAAGGCCCATCACCTCGATCCGCAACTACCAAGGCGAGACCTACAGCGGCGCCGTCTCCGTGTTCGAAATGTTGGTGCACTCCGTCAACACCGCGGCCGCCTACATGGCCCTGAACCTGGGGCGAGACAACTTCCTCGAGACCATTGCCGCGCTGGGACTCGACCAATCCCAAGATCTCTTGCCGCCAGAGCTGGGCCACGACGGGCCCTTCGGCCACCTCGTCGAGCGCTATCCCAATGACCCTGCGACCATGATGCCCGCGGCAGTCGCCGTCATCCCAGACAACGAGCGGTGGACCTTGTCCTACACGGCCCGTCTGCCACTCTCCGGGACCTCCGACTACTCAGCCCTCAATCTCGCCGTTGGCGTCAGCGTCGTTGCCCGCGACGGGCTCCTCGAGACGCCGCGCATCGTGCGCGGACTGCGCGACCGGCACACCGGCGAGCTGCAGGTCTTCGACCCGCCGCCGCCGAAGGCCATCATCGAGCCCGAGGCCGCGCAGCTCATCACCGAGGCCATGCAGGAGGTCATTCATCGAGGCACTGGCAAGAGCTTCCGCAAGGGCACGACCCCTGAGATCTGGCAGGAGACAGCGGGCAAGACGGGCACTGGAGAGACCGTAGTCCCCGTCGATCCCAAGGCCGTCTATCGCCGCACTCAGAAACCCGCGACCCGCGACAACAAGGTGTTTGTTTCGTTTTGGCCAACCAGCTCACCCGATCCCTATGTCGTCGCCGTGGTCTTCGAGCAAGTCAGCCATCTCGACAAGACGGTGGCGGTTCGCACCAACCGCCGCATCGTCGAAGGCATCGCCGCCATCGAAGCCCGACGTGCCGGCCCGCTGGCGGCGCCCCGCAACCAAGGCTGGGATGAGCCGACCTCGACAGTGCACAGCGACGACGTGACGACCGCAGTGGTCACGGCCGCGCGTAACCGAGAAGGAGCCCTCCGATGAATGCGCCCCCGCTTCGCCGAGATCCTCGTCGCCAGCGTCTTCTTCGAAGGCCCCTGTTGAGATTCGTCGCAGCAGTGCTGAGCGTCATCGCTGTCGCGTTGCTGTTGCGCAGCAGTCTGGCGCACGCCCAGGCTCCACCCAGCACAGCCGCGCCCGACGCCGCGGACGCTTCCCCCATCGTCGACCCGGCGGGCCCCGTCGTGGGTGAGTGGACTTGGTGTCAGCATCGCCCCCCGCTCAACGTCGTCGCTGGCTTCGACGAGGGCCGCTATTTCCGCCACGTCGAGCCCATGCTGTTGGCCGCTACGGAGAACTGGCTGCGCTCGCTGTGCATCGGCGACACCGTGCGGCTCGCTACCTTCGGCCTCGACGTCACCTGGCTCGGCGACCCCGTCGTCTTCGATGGCGACCCTGCCGTCGAGGCGCTCATGAAACGCATCCAGAAGCGCGGCGAGCCGGTGTCCGGCAACTCCATCAACGAGCTGCTCGTGAAGCGCTCGTTCGAGTACTGGGACAGCCTACCACGGGGTGCAGAGACGCTGCGGGCGCTCTACGTGTTCACCGACACCATGGTGAGCGACGCGCCCAAGCGCTACCTGATGGACTACAGCTGGGCCGAGCTCCCCAGTTATTTACAAGGCCGCTTCCTACTGGTCGTGAGCTTGCTCGAGAAAGCCTCACCCAGCGGCCAGCCACTCATCTACGTGACGGGCGCGCCGACGGGCCTCACCCCAGAGGCCTTCCCATCTGGCGGCGCGACCTCGTACGCCGACGTCATGAGCGCCTTCGTGCCGCCACCAGTCGTCGCGCAAACGGACAACAACACGAGCTCAGAGGGCGACTCTGGTGACCGCGTCGTGGTCGTCAAGGAGCCTCAGCCCTGGCTGCTCAGCGACGAGGGATTGGCGCTGCTCGCCGGCGTCGCCGTGGCAGTCTTGCTGGTCGTGTTCTTGGTGGGCCGGCTCACGACGAAACGCACGAAAGAGGACCGCAAGCGCGCGACTCGTGAAGGCCCAGACCACACCGCGGCGCACCTCACGCTGGTGCTGCGCGACCGGCTCTCCGGCGCGGTCGTGCGCGAGGAGCGCCGCACTCTCGAGAACCCGTTGCGGCTGGGCTCCGGCTCCGGCGCCGACTTCTTCGTCCCTGGGCCCTACAGCGTCGTCTTACAGGAGGGCGACGAAGGTCCGATCTTGCGCAGCGGCAATCTTCTCGGGCTCGAGATCCACCGCGGCGGTGGCCGCCGCGTCGCCATCGCCGAGGGCGAGGTCTTGCCGATCAAGACCGGTGACCGCGTCGACATCGGCGGCGGACAGGAGGTCGAAATCCGCTTGCACTGAGTCCCCTTAATGGCAACGATATGTCCGACGATCCGTCCGCATCGCGCGGGCCAAAGTTCTTCCAAGGCAAATCATGAAACCACGTCTCTTCATCGGGTTCGGCACAGAGGTCGTCGTACAGGCGATGCTGCCCTTGTGCCGCGCGGTCCTCGAGCGCACGAAGGGCGAATGGCCCGACGAGGTCTTCGTGCTCATGGCGGACAGCGATCGTCGAGCGCAGAACCGCTTTCGAGAGACCGAACTGCCCAGCGACCGCGTCGCGTACCTGCAGCTGTCCTTGCAACAGGTCCGCAAAGCCATCCCCAAGGGCAAGCGCGAGTTCAAGGACGTCTGGCGAAAGGAGCTGGAGGGACTGGTCAAGGACGCTCCGGACAACGGTGCCTGCATGGTCCCGGCGTTGGGGCGCCTGCTCACGCGCGCCGCGCGCCCAGCCGTCGTCCGACAGCTGCGCACGCTGGCGCGGCACTGGGCCTCGCTGGAGGTCGCCACTCCCGACGTCTTCTTCGTCCTCAACCCGCTCTCGGGCACCTCGCGCGGCAGCATCAGTGACCTCCCGGCGTGGGTGCGGGCGGTCTGGCCCGAGGCGCTGCTCACCGCGCTGGTCGTCTACCCGGTCGACCTCGACCGCCTCGACCCGCGCACGGCGAGCATCTACCAGGCCAACTTCATCGAGGCGTTGCGGACCTTGGAGTACATGGCCGCCGAGCGCGAGGTCGACGTCTACATCGAGCCCAAGACCGGCTGGGAGAAGATGACCGCGACGCTGATCGACAACGTGCTCGTGTTCGACGCCATCTACGGCAACGAGCGCCTCGAAGACCTGGACGGGGCCGAGCAGCGGCTGGAAGAAGGCCTGTCGGGCTTGTTCAACCAGGTCGTCTCCCTGCTGGCCGGCATCGCCACCCGCGACGAGCTCGCCGATTGGCTGCTGGGGCGGCTCTCCGACGTGACCATGCACCGCAGCGGTGCGCAGGTGGCCAGCCGCTTCTCGTCCTGCCATGCGCTGCACGAAACCCATCTGGTGTTCGACGGAGACGCCTTCCGTCGGGCCCTGGTCGAGCGCGCGGTCCAGCGCGTGCTCGGCCCCTTGCGGCGACGGACCGAAGCCGTCGCGACCGATCTCTTCTCCTCCTGACTCTCGGCGCCCGAGAGCGCCACTCAACCTCCCGACTGTTCAGTGCTTTTCTGCAATCTCGTGCGAATTTCTGATGATCTTTGGACGCAGCGCAAGTTGGCGTCCGTCGGAGCGAATCATGCGTGACCTGCACAGCGCAGAGCAAGCCAGCTACTGGCTCAGCAGCAGACTCAAGAAGCTCGAAGCCGCCGTGCCTCAGGGCCCCAACGTCCTGCGCTTGCTCAGCGAGGGCCCGCGAGACGTGCTCGTCGATCTCGAGGCCGATCCGGTCTTGTTCCACCGGGACGCGGCGGACCGGCTGCGCCGGTACACGGGACGCGTCCGCGAGGCCACTCTCGAGGAGCTGCGCCGCCAAGGCGTGCAAAGCTCGGCCGTGGACCAAGCCTGGACAGACCTCTTGGGACAGAGCTTGGAGCGCGCCGTCGAGGTGACCCAAGGCATGATGGTCGCGCTGCGCCAGCGCATCGAGGAGCTCGGCGCCGAGGGCACCCAAGGCTACGACGCTGGCACCGAAGCCTATGAGAAGGCCAACCGCGACCTCGGTCAGGCCTTGCACGCCGCCAGGGCGCAGTGGGAAGCCACCGGCCCGGGCCGACTGCGACGTTCGCGGCTGCCTTGGCGACGTCGCCGAGGCGCGAAGCTAGACCCGACGACCGACCCCACCTTCCGTCTCGACGCCGCCGCTTCGGCCCAACGCCTCTCGCCCGCCCTGCGCGCCGCGCTGACGGCCGCAGGACAGGGCGCTGTCTTGCTCACGGTCTCCAAGTACTTCGCCGACCTGGTCAATCACTTCAGCGAGCTCCAGCGCTCGGCCTACGACCTAGGCGACAGGGCGCGGCTGGCCGAGGCCACCGCCGAGCGCCGGCTGTTCGAGGTGCGGCGTTCGGCGCGCAGCCGCAGCGGGCCCAACGCCTCGTTGTTGTGCGACGACGCCTCGCTCGACGCCGTGCTGGACCGGCTGCACATCGACACACCCACCTTCTTCGCCCGCGGCCACGTCGGGCCGACCGACTTGGCGGCGTTGGACCTGGGCGACCTGGAGAGGGTCGTGCGGGAGTGGGTCGAGTCGGAGCTGGCGCACATCCGCACCCCGACGTTGGCCGAGGCGCTGTCGGGCATGACCAACGAGCACGGCGTGCTCACCGCGCGCCTGACTGACCTCTTGCGCAAAGGCCAACCCTTGATGGCCTACGACGACGACCTGCCCGTCCGCTTCGACGAGGGCCAGCGAGCGCAGACGTTTGCGGCCGCGGTGTGCGACGACATGGACCTGCGCCACGCCCTCGACGACGCCTGCGATCAGCTGGGATTTCCCTCGCCGCTGATCGAGCGCGGACACGAGGACGACCTGCCGAGCTTGCGCATCATGCTCTTCGTCGCCGGCCTGCCATGGTTTGCCCAGGCCGAGCGGCTGCGCGAGATGATCGCGACTCACCAGCAGGTCTTCGATGCGGCCGCAAACCCTGGCGATGCGCGCTTGGCCGGCTGGGGGATGGCGCTGGACGACGACGTACGGCACGGCCTGCGCGACGCCGCCCCAGGCGTGGTGTTGCCCGAGCTCATGCCGCCCGAGCTGGTCGTGGGGATGCCCGAAGTCGAGCCCAGCGGAGGGAGAGATTCTTTGGACGACGAGGAGCTAGACGACGACGAGGATGTGGACGACGACGAAGTCGAGGTGCGGCCGCACCCATTGCTCAAGAAGCGGGCGCACAACGACGACGACGTCGTGGGAAAGAGCAGGAAGTGAGCGCTATTGTTGGAGGGGTCGGGTCGAGACTTGTCAACTTCTTTGGGCCCAGGAAGAGAGTTCACAATGGGAAAACCCGTCGGTCAGCGGGTTTGCAAGATTCTGACGTGGCGGTGCGTACGCTCTACGTGTTTGGCGTCGACTCTTCTAGTGGCGAGTCAGAAAGCCGCACAGATTGCGCGACTCCGCGGTTCTGCTTCCAACAGCCTTGGGTGAGAAGTTGACAAGTCTCGACCCGACCCCTCGACCCCTTCGGCCAGTGAGTGGTGCGTCGTCACTTTGGCGCCAACGTCACGGTGACCATATCCGCCGAGCGACAACCTTCCCCACAATCAGGTCCATTGGGGTATTGCGCTCGATACTGCGGTGTGAGGTCGAGCGTGCCTTGCTCCCCACCTGAGTCGACGCTCAGCACGAGGTGGGCTGGGTTTCCTTTCAGCCAGAGCGATACCCCACTGCTGCCGTATAGGCACTCTGTGCCCCCATAGTTTCCTCGCAAGGGCGGGCAGCTCGCGTCCTGCTCCACCCCGTCGAGGGTCAGAGTGGCCTCGAAAGCCTCGACCCGCTGCCCAGCGCTGTCGACGATCTGGATTGGGATCCCGTCGGCACAGGCGACACCGCCGCAGGCCTCCGGATAACAGCTGGTGCAGCAGACGCTCAGCAGAATCAGTATCAGCGCAAACGGGACCTTCATGGAACCCTCCTCCTCATCCGCTCTGGCGCAGAATAGACGAAAGTTAGGGCCACAACCACCAGTCGGGCGTTTTTTTCCCACCGCTAAGGGAGACCAACTGCCGTCTGCAGTTGCAGACCGGACTCTATCCGCGACCCTGACGGGAGCAACGAACGCGCTGGACCACGGGACTAAACACCACACCAGCGGCCCTTCACTATCCCCTTGACCTCACCCTCGGTCTTGTGGTGGATGCCGTTCAGTTTTTTCGCCTCGCCAGCGACCACATGTGCGCCGGCCGACTACAGCGGGAAGCAAGAATTGCCGAGTAAACGGCCGATTTTCGCACCGCAAGCGATTCGAAATCGAAACGAAAATCGGTCGTGGCAAGCGAGGCAAGAATCCAAATGAACGATCAGGAGTAGAGAAGTGGCCGCCGATCATGAAAAGCTCTTCCTGGGCCTCGACGTGGGCTCCGTCTCCAGCAACCTCGTCGCCATCGATGCCGACAAACACGTCCTCCTCGCCCTCTACCGCCGCAACATGGGCGACCCCGCCAAGGCGCTGGCCGCCCTGCTGCGCGAGTGCGCCGAGGCCATGCCCGGCGCCCGCTTCGCCCGCGGCGTGGTCGCCGGCAGCGGCAAGGAGATGATCTCCAATGCCCTGGGCATCGACGCCGAGAACGAGATCGTCGCCCACGCCTACGCCGCCGGAACCCTGCACCCCGAGGCCCGCTCCGTCATCGAGATCGGCGGTCAGGACAGCAAATTCCTCGAGCTCGGACACACGCCCAGCGGCGAGCCCATCGTCGCTGACCACGTCTTCAACGACCTCTGCGCCGCAGGCACGGGCGCCTTTCTGGACCAACAGGCCGAGCGCCTACAGCTCTCCATCGAGGCCTTCTCCAAGGCCGCCGGCGAGGCGCGGCGGCCGGCAACGTTGGCCGGCCGATGCAGCGTCTTCGCCAAAACCGACATGATCCACCTCCAGCAAGCGGGCCGCCCCACCGAAGAGATCGTCGCCGGCCTCTGCTTCGCCATGGCGCGCAACTATCTCGGCGTCATGCTGCAGGGCAAAACCCCGAAGACTCCCCTGCTCTTCCAGGGCGGCGTCGCCGCCAACGCCGGCATGGTCCGCGCCTTCAGAGAGCTCCTCGGCCTCGACGAGGAGACCCTCATCGTGCCCGAACACCACAAGGTCATGGGCGCCCTCGGCTCGGCGCTCCTGGCCCGCCACCGCGGCGCCGCCAAAACCGTCCTCGATCCCCTCGAAGCGGCCGGCAAAGTCGAGCATTTGCAAGGGCTGCAGCGCCCCGAAGGCAGGCCGCACCGAAAGCTCTCGACGCCGGCGTGCGCCACGAACCACGCCTCGCAAACCCACGCGGGCCAGTCTCACGGGACCCACACTCCCGCCTCAATGCGCTTGAACGTCACGCTGGGCATCGACGTGGGCTCGGTCAGCACCAAAGGCATCTTGCTCACCGACGACAACCAAGTGCTCGCCGAGAGCTACCTGCCCACCCGCGGCAACCCCTTGGAGGCCGTCAAGGACGTGCTCGCCGAGCTCGAGAAGCGGGCGGGCGGCCCGGTGCAGGTGCGCGCGGTGGCAGCGACGGGGAGCGGGCGCCACTTGGTCGGCAACGTCATCGGCGCCGACGTGGTCCGCAACGAGATCACGGCCCAAGCGCGCGGCGCCCTCTTCTTCGACGCCGAGGTCGACACGATCATCGAGATCGGCGGCCAGGACGCAAAATTCATTCGGCTCGAGGGCGGACGCCTCAAAGAGTTCGAGATGAACAAGGTCTGCGCCGCCGGCACCGGCGCCTTCCTCGAGGAGCAAGGGCGGCGCCTGGGCCTCGACGTCACGGCCGAGTTCGCCGACGTGGCCTTTGCCGCCGACACCCCGGCGCCGCTGGGCACGCGCTGCACCGTGTTCATGGACACCGACGTGGTGAACCATCTGCAGCGTGGCACCGCGCCGCGAGACATCGTCGCGGGCCTGGCCTACTCCATCGCCGAGAACTACCTCGAAAAGGTCTCGCGTGGCCGCGCCATCGGCGAGCGCGTCTTGTTTCAGGGAGGCGTCGCGGCCAACGGTGCGGTGGTGGCGGCGTTCGAGAGCCTCTTGGACCGCAGCATCGCGGTGCCGCCGCTCAACCATGTTACCGGCGCTCTCGGCGTGGCTCTGCTGGCCCGCGAGTGCATGGACGCCAGCTTGCCTTCGCGCTTCCGCGGCTTCCAGGTCGACCTCGAGGAGCTCGACGTGCGCACCTTCGAGTGCCACCGCTGCTCGAACCTCTGCGAAATCAACAAAGTCACCGTCCCCGGCCAACCGGCCGAGTTCCTAGGCAGCATCTGCGGCCGATTCGATCGGGAAGACCTGCAGCGCACTACGAGCACAGAGCTTCCGGACTTACTCGCCGAGCGCGAGACGCTGCTTCTCTCCTTCGTCGACGAAGGGAGGCCCTTGGCTGCCGGCCGCCGCATTGGCATCCCGCGCTCGATGCTCGCCCACGAGTTGCTGCCCATGTGGGCCACAACCCTGCAGGAGCTCGGTTACTCCCTGCTCCTCTCGCCGCCGAGCGACAAGCACATCGTGCGTGAAGGTGTGGAGCGGATGGTGGTCGAGACCTGCTTGCCCATGAAGGCGGCGTTTGGCCACCTGCACTGGCTGGCGGAGCGAGAGGTCGACCGCATCTTGATGCCGGCGCTGCACGAGCGCGTGAATCCTCAGGAAGAACGAGGAGATGCAGGTCTCGACCTGGCTCAGGCCTCGGCCACCATTTGCCCCTACATCCAGTCGTTGCCGTTCATGGCCGAGAAGGGGCTCTCCATCGAGCTTCTCACGCCGCCCATCCAAGCCGGCCGCGACCTGGCCGAGCTCGCCCCCATGGCCATCGCGCTGGCGACCGCGTTGGGCGGCGAGAGCGTCGAGGCCTGCCTCGCCGCGCTGCGGGTGGGCTCGGAAGCACAACATCGTTTCCACGTCACGCTGCAGGAGCGCGGTCGCCAGGTTCTCGACTGGCTCGACGCCCACGACGACGTCGTCGGCGTAGTCTTGCTCGGCCGCGACTACCACGTGCACGACCGCTACTTGAGCATGGACATCGCGCAGCGCCTGCGAAAGCTCGACCTGCTGGCCCTCCCCATGGACTTCCTGCCCCTGCCGGATTTGGAGCTCGGCGCTCGTCCTGGCGGTTGGCTCTGGGACGTGGGCCAGCGTATGGCGCGGGCGGCGCGCTTCGTGGCGTTCGACGGCGAGTTGGCCGCGATTTCGCTCAGCTCCTTCGGCTGCGGACCCGACGCGTTCACGGTGCCGCATCTCGACGACATCTTGGAGAACTCGCACTTCATGACCTTGGAGTTCGACGAGCAGCGGGCCGGCGCTGGGTTGACGACCCGACTCGAGGCCTTCGCCGAGGGCATCCGCAGCTCGGCGCCCAGGATCCTCCCCAAGGTCAAATCGAACATCGACTTGGCCAACACGAGACGGCCGCTGAAGGTGCCGGTGCAGGCTTACACGGTCTATTTGCACCACTTCGCGGACCATGTGCACGCCATCGCAGGCGCCCTGCGGAAATGCGGCGTGACGGCCCACGTCTTGCCGCGTCCCGACGAGGAGACCGTGCGATTGGGCAAGATGAACACGGGCGGCGGCGAGTGCCATGCGTTCGTGTGTTTTGCCGGGGACTTGGTGAAGCTGGTGAAGGAGGGCGTCGACGACCCGGCCAAGACGGTTTTCCACATCTTGAGCTATATGGGGCCTTGTCTGGCGCCTCAGTACGGCCCGATGTTGCAGCGGCTGGCCGGCAAGCTCGGGGTGCCCAAGCTGCAGGTCGGCGACGTGCTCGGTCCGTGGTTCATGAACGAGCTGGGCATCGACTACGTCATCGCGTTGGGCCAAGGCATGCAGGGCATCGACCGGCTGCTGCGCGTCTACTCGGAGATGCGCGTCGTGGCCAAAGACCCCGGGCGCGTCGACGACCTCTATCGCGACGCCCTGCTCGACATCGAGGACGCGCTGGCCAACGGCTATGTCGCCGAGGCGCTGCAGCGCGCGCTGAAGCGGCTGACCTCGGTGCAGCGCACCAACCGTCCGATCCGCGCGCGCATCGGCATCGTGGGCGACATCTACACACGCATCAACGACTTCGCCAACGACGACCTGCCGGAGCGGCTGCGACAGCTGGGCTGCGCCGTGTGGATGCCGTCGACGCTGACCGACGTCGTCGTCTACGACTTCTGGCGCGAGAACCAGCTGCTCCTCGAGCAAGGACGTCTCTTTGGCTTCGTCAAAAGCTGGAGCAAGGCGCAGTTCTTCACCTACGTGAAGAACAAGATCGACCAGATCTTCGACGGCGTGCAGACGACTCCTATGGAGGAGGACGGCCAGAAGAGTTGGGCACGGGTGGAGCCCTACCTGGATCCAGCCATCGACAAGGTGCTGACGCTCAACCTGTCGCGCACGCTGCAGCTCTTGGACGAAGGCGCCGACGGTGTCATCAACGTGATCTGTCATGGCTGCATTCTGGGCAAGATCTCGCATGCAATGTTCGACGACATTCGCCAGGAGCATGACAACAAGCCGATCCTGACGTTGTCGTACGACGGCTTGGCGTCGACCAGTCGGCAGTCGCGCTTGGAAGCCTTCGTGCATCAGGCGGCGTCGCATGGAGGACCGAGGCCTGAGGCCTGAACCGGCGTTCGAATTGCCTGCGGACAAAGGTCAACCAGCAATCGTCGGACTTAGCTCGGGCTTCGGATCCTGCTCAGGCCTGAGGCCTGAGGCCTGAGGCCTGGAACCGGCGTTCGAATTGCCTGCGGACAAAGGTCAACCAGCAATCGTCGGACTCAGCTCGGGCTTCGGATCCTGCTCAGGCCTGAGGCCTGAGGCCTGAGGCCTGAGGCCTGAGGCCTGAACCGGCGTTCGAATTGCCTGCGGACAAAGGTCAACCAGCAATCGTCGGACTTAGCTCGGGCTTCGGATCCTGCTCAGGCCTGAGGCCTGAGGCCTGAGGCCTGAGGCCTGAGGCCTGGAACCGGCGTTCGAATTGCCTGCGGACAAAGGTCAACCAGCAATCGTCGGACTCAGCTCGGGCTTCGGATCCTGCTCAGGCCTGAGGCCTGAGGCCTGAGGCCTGAGGCCCGGAACCGGCGTTCGAATTGCCTGCGGACAAAGGTCAACCAGCAATCGTCGGACTCAGCTCGGGCCTCGGACCCTGCTCAGGCCGCCTGAGGCCTGAGGCCCGGAACCGGCGTTCGAATTGCCTGCGGACGAAGGTCAACCAGCAATCGTCGGACTCAGCTCGGGCTTCGGACCCTGGGCAAACAAGAAACCTGCAACGTTTCGATTCGGCCTGCCGATAACTGGTCAGTCTCATTCACCTTAGACCCAGGAACCCAATGAGAGACCACAGGAAACTGCGAGCATTCGTGCTCGCCGACGCGCTCGTGTTGTCGATCTACAAGTGCACAGCCCAGTTCCCGAAGTCCGAGATGTTCGGCTTGACTTCACAGCTGCGTCGGGCCGCTGTCTCCGTCGCGTCGAACATCGTCGAGGGCAGCGCTCGGCCTGGAATCGAAGACTACGTTCGATTTCTTGGATTTGCATACGCCTCACTCCGTGAGGTCGAATATCAGCTCTCGATTTCCCAGCGACTTGGGTTTTTGCCGGCACAGGACTACGAACCGATGGGCAAATTGGCAGCCGAGACCTGCAAAGTGCTTCATGGGCTAATCCTCTCGTTGGATCACACCCCCAACGGTGTGGCAAGGTTCAAACGAATGTCAGCCCACTGATTCGAATCTTTCCACACAGTCTCGCCACGCTTGTACTCAGGTCGCTCTAGACGATAGATCGTGCCCACCAAACCCGTGCTGTGTTTGAATCCCGCCAACTCTGGAGGCTCAGCATGAACCGCTTGCTCAGCTCGCTCGTCCTACTCGCCGTCCTCGCCGTTGGCTGCGGCGCCAAAGTCGCCGAGACCGTCGTCGATGACGACGATGGCGTCCGCCCCGTCGAGCCCCCAGAAGCCTGCAAAGACCTGGCAACTCGCCTCGTCACCAACAGCGCAGAGACGATGGCCGGGCTGTCCTGGAGCTCCTTCGATGGCCGTGTCACCACGGTTTCCGGTTGGGGGTTCTCGGCGCTCGGTCAAGGGGATGTCGCGGCTCTCGGCGGCGTCAGCCACAAAGACGGGTCGACCACCTGTCGCCTAGACGTCAAGGCGACCTCCGACCCTCGGCCCAGCACGCATCTCAGCGAAAGCTGGCGCTTCGCGGTGCACCTCTCGTCGAACGGCGCCGTCGAAGCCGCCTCCCAGATCCTCAGTCAGTCCGAGCTGGTCGTAACCCTCGAGGCCGGCGAGGAGGAACGCGAGACCTTCCAGCGCGACCTACAGACCTGCCAGACGGTCCAGGGCGCCTTCAGCGGTGCTGGTCGCAGCGAGACCATGCTCCTCTGTAGCACCCGCGCAGTGGAGGAGAGCCGAGTCAACGGGACCCACATGGCCGACGAAGACCAAGGCACCGACCGGGTCGACGCCACCCTTCTCGACGAGCAGGGCCGTCTCGTCGCCGCCCAGGTCCTGAACAGCTACGAGTGGAAGGCCGGCGAGCCTCGACAAGAGGTCACCCTGCGCGGCGAAGTCCTCGATCTCGAGCTGCTCACTCTCTTCGTCGAGGTCGTCGCCCACAGCGCCTACGAAGGCCCAGGCTGCGACTTCGACTGCAACGAAGAGCGCCTCACCGAGGCTGTCGCCTGGTGGTCGTTCGAAGGCGCCGGCCAGGGCCTCGGCCCCAAGGTCATCTTCGAGGCGACTCCGCTGAACACCCTGCGCCAATTCTACGACGAGCAATACGACGACGACGGCGTCATCACGCGCGAAGCCGGCGTCAAGACCGACACTACGGTCCTGTGGCAGATGGACGTCGAGCGCTCCCCCGTGCGCGTCATCCTCACTCTCCTCGAAGACACCGAACACCCCGAGAAGGTCGGGACCAAGCAGGTCCTAGAGATGGTCGACGGCGCGCTGGCGCTCGCTCCCAACTCGTGAGTCGCATGGGAACTGACCGCGAATGCAGTCAGGTCACTCAAGGGTCCTCCGTCCATGGTGCCATGGTTTTGGCCACATTTCGGGCAACTGCAGCCCGCACGGGGTCCCCTGTTTGCTCCAACGCATCGGCGAGGCTGTACCAGATGGCTGCGCCGTTATTCAGGACCGTGCGGCTCCAGGCCATCTTCGGGGCGTTGGGATCAAGCTCGAGTTTGCATGTGGCAAGGAGCGCTCGGTTCTGATCGAACAACTCGCTTGGAGGAGAGACGTGCTCCCCGGGAGAGGCGAGGTGGATGGTCGTGACGAAGGGGTAATTGGGTCGGGGCAGTAGGGCCTCGTCGAAAGCATTCATCAAGTATATTGGCCGTCCCTGTGCGTTCAGCGTGTCGATGAGCAACAGCAGATCCTCGTTGCCTCGAAAGGTGACATCGGTCCCTAACTGTTCCTCCAAGCGTTCACGATACCATCGAGCTCCCACCAGGCCCGCGCTGATGTACTGAACATCAGGGCGCTGGTTCAGCGCCTGCTGGAGATACTGGAAGCCGATGTAGTACTCATCGCCTGTCCCAATGATGACAGCGTCCTCTGGCATGGTTTCCAAAGTCCATTCGAGGTAGCTCTGGACCGTTGGTGCTTGCAACTGCATGCAATAGCTGTAGGCGTTCAACGAACCCAGCATCAAGAGCCCCGTGAGCAGCCCCCAGCGTGGCCCTGGTCGCTTGAGATAGCGGACAAGTTGGTCGGCCCCAGTGACCAAAAAGAAAGCAAACATGTAGTCGAACAGGAGGTGGAACTTCCTGAGAACCTGAGCAGCCACTCCCTCGTTCGGAAGATGGAGAAGGGAAACAAAGAGCGGCCCTACTAGCATGAGTGACACTAAGAGCAACAACCAACCCGAGCCCTCTGTGTCGCGACTCCGCACCCATGCGACGCACCTGTGTGCGATACCGAATACGCCGAGCAATACCGGCAGGTAGAGTGTGTCTTCGGCGAGCGAGCGGAAGAGAAACACGATTTGGTTCAGTGGTTCTAGCGGTGTTTCACCAGTGGACACCTTGAACGTACCGTAGTCGCGCCGCAGAAAAGTGTGAACCAGACCGTCGAATGTCGATGCGTCGCCCCAAAACAAACTCTCAGGCGAAGTCCTTGCTACGATGACCAAATATCCGTATGGGGTGAGTCCAATTGCCAGAGTTGCCAGCCCGAGCGCCAGGGATTTGAGCTGATGCTCACTCTCACGCAGGCCCAACCAGACGCCATAGAACCCAATGGGTGCAAGCAGGACGATGGAGTGGTGGTGTGAGACTCCCAGCCCTGCCAGAAGTCCTAGCAAAGCGATTCGCCTACTCCCACGAACGCGCCCCTGTGGCGCCGACAACCAGACCAAAGCTCCTGCGAACAAGTGATTGAGGGCGAAGACCTCGGACTGGGAGTGGATGAACCACATGTGGCGGTCGATCAGCAGGACCACCGCACCAAGCGCAGCGCTCCAGCTCGATAGGCCCCAAGCCCGGCACGCCAGGTAGAAAACTGAGATGGACAGTGCACCGAGGATAGCTGTCGCGAAACCCGCGCCTTGTGCGGGTGACGTCGCCGGAATCCAGCTCAGGGCCCTGAGGTACATGGAGTACAAGGGATACCCTGGCGCGTGCCCATAACCTCCTTTCGCGAAGACTGACGCGAAGATGCCGTGGTCACCGCCGTGGTAGTGGGTGGAGACCGTGACGCAATAGGCGATGCAGGCGAAGAGGAAGAGGAGTAATGGCGGGAGATGCTCTGCGCCTTCACGCCGTGACCACATCAAAACAGCCACCCCTCTTCGTTGTCATGGATGAGATGTCGTGGAACACCATCACTGCTGGTCTCGTGGTGACGTTGAGATGCGGGAGTCGACGGCTCCCTAGCGAACGGCAAGGAAGCCTTTGGGCGCCCGCTGGGTCCTGGTGGGCCGCTCACCCGTGATGACACCGGACAATGTAGCAGCCGGCAAGCCAGTACGCCACGTTCGTCGATCCCGAGCCCGAGCCGCATGTACACCTTGGTGCAACCCTTTTCTGTTCTGAGCTTTCCTGTGTCCAGGTTCATTGCTTCCTGTGTCCAGGTTCATTCTGGCCGGAGCGGGTTGGCGCCAATTTCCGGCGTCGAGCTTGTTGCAAGCCGCCAGCGTCAGATTCATGGTTGGGAGCAAGAGGGAGACGGAGAGCGAAGCCAATTCACCGCCAACCCAATGAGCCGGCGAAATGTCCTGTAGACTCTCTTCTCCCAACCTCGTAACCTAGCCTTGTTGCGTCGTCCTTCTTCCAAGTTTGAGCAAGAGTCCACATGTCCATGACTCCTGAAGTCCTCGCGGACTTCCGCCGCCGCCTGCAAGAAATCGAGGGAGACCTCCGAACCCACCTCAACGACACCGTCGAGGGCTCAGAGATCGTCGAGCTCGACTCGCCCATCGGCCGCGACACCCGCATCGAAGCGATCCAGCTGCAGAAGATGAACAACGCCAACCGAGTGCGTGCCAAGGCCCGTCTGCAGTTGGTCATGACGGCACTAGAGAAGATAGAGTCCGACGAGGAGCTCTACGGACTCTGCGGCGAGTGCGGCGAGGACATTGGGCAACGGCGCCTCGAGGTCCGACCCGAGTCCCCCTTGTGCCTCAGCTGCCAGAGCGAACTCGAGGGTGGAGTCGACAACGGCAAGCGCGGGCGACGCAGCCGCAAGTCATGAGGCGCAGCCGGCAGCTCTTCTCCTGGCTCACCGTCCTCTCTCTCACCTTGCTCCTCATTGGCTGCAAAGACGACAAAGGCGACGGCCCCGACTACCCCAAGCTCATCGAGAAGATCGACGAAGAGCTCGTTCGCAGCGTGCTCTCCGACGACGGTTGGGCCGTCGAGAAGGAGGCCGTCGAGCTGGGCATCAGCCCCGACGAGGCCACCGAGCTGCGCGCCGAAGTTGGGGTCGGCGGCCAGGGAATGGGCGTCGCCGTCAGAACTATTCGCGCAAAGAGAGGGGACCGGGTCGTCAGTGTGGACCTCACGAAAACCACCGACGCGATGTTCTCGTCCCTCGGACGGATCTCCGTAAGTGACTTCGGCACCGCATTGCAATGCGCAGACCGGGAGGTCAACGTGACCGTCTACGACGAGCAGATGGAACACGACGAAGCGACCGCCAAGGCCGTGCTCGACCACCTCATCGACGCCGCAAAGTAACCCGAACACGCTCCGACCCGCCATGAACGCATCCGCAGGTCTCTTCGCTGCAGACGGCCACCGTCGCCCGCAATTCGCTGATCTCGCCCAGTCACATGGATTTCATTACGTTTTCGGCAACTCGTACGTCTGGCTCGACCACGGCGACGTGCGCGATGGCGTGTAAGACGAAGACAACGCCGTCGGCCTGCACGGCAACGCGATCCTCTCGCGCTCTGTGCCCTAGACGTTTCTCGGGGCGGCTCTGAAACTTGTCTTTCGTGACGTGAATCGACCACGCTCCGCTCTCGGTCGACGTGGTGGTTTAGGGTTCTGCGGGAGCCCTAAGGCGTCGTCAGGAAACAACCTGCCCATTTGAGCATCGCCAGAGGCGTGATGGCAGCGTCGGTCTGCTTCGACGATGCTGGGCATCGCCTGCATCGACCTCCTTGCCCTACCACCTCTGACTTCGCC
>Ga0210044_10001997_pt1 | contig 30917 bp, 28 predicted proteins | sample CryGey13umfilter_2_FD_183959 | JGI IMG/M metagenome (GOLD analysis project Ga0210044, IMG submission 183959) | Groundwater microbial communities from aquifer in Utah, USA - Crystal Geyser 4/9/14 3 um filter (SPAdes) (version 2) | ecosystem: Environmental > Aquatic > Deep subsurface >...
TTCAGGTGGCAACGCTGCTGTCCAACACCGACCCGCGCCATGCCAAACTGATGGACATTGCGACCTATGCCGTAACTGAAGTTTTGCCAAAGCTATAACATTTGTGTCTTTCAAGGCGAGCGCCTGTGCTTTGCGCAGTGCTAGGAGGCTGTCGGACTTTCGGTACATCGGCTGCAATCCGACCGCAGCGGTCCATTTTTTACCGTCTTTTTGGCCTATAGCTACGGCTATGGGCCTGCAAATCCGGCAAAAACTGTCCTCGCTGGGGTCGAATTTCGCTTCGATGCCGAAAGTTCGACAGCCCCCTAGCTTTTTCTGTGGATAACTTTGTGAGTAATTGCCCCAATATCTATCTTCGGATGAATCTTGTCATAATTTGTAACACCTTGATTACAAATTAAGAAGAAAAAACTCAATTAAATCAATGATGTTCAACGAAAAGTCTCATACTGCTGCTAGCGTTTTTGGTTTTATGATCCTCGCGCCAAATTGTGGGCAATTCACTATCGTGTTGCTAGCGTTAGGTGCCTTTGCATGATGGCTGAGCCGTCTTTGCAGTCTGTTGCCGGTGCGATTTGGACTGTGGGTGCGCTGTGCCGCGCCATCGCCGATGCGCTACAGGCCCGCTTCAACCCGGTGACGGTGCGCGGGGAGTTGTCGGGGTTTTCGCGCGCCGCCAGCGGCCATTGCTATTTCTCGCTGAAAGATACCTCTGGACAACTGCGCTGCGCCATGTTCAAGCGCGCGGCCAGCGGGCTTGACTTTGCACCGCGTGATGGTGAACTGGTCGAGGTACAAGGGCGCCTGGGCGTTTACGAGCCGCGTGGCGATTTGCAATTGATCATCGAAGGCATGCGCCGCGCCGGCCAGGGCAGTTTGTTCGAGGAATTTCTCAAACTCAAGGCCAAGCTGGAAGCGCAAGGGCTGTTTGACGCCAGCCGCAAACGGGCCTTGCCCGTCATGCCGCGCGCCATCGGCCTGGTGACCTCGCTCGGTGCGGCGGCTTTGCATGATGTGGTGACCGCGCTGCAGCGGCGCGTGCCGCACATTCCGGTGGTGTTGGCCCCTGCCTCGGTGCAGGGCGTTAACGCGCCGGCCGAGTTGCGGGCTGCGCTGTCGGCCTTGTACCAACTCAAGACCCAGCCGATCGATGTGATTCTGCTGGTGCGCGGCGGCGGCGCGCTGGAAGACCTGTGGGCCTTCAACGACGAAGCGTTGGCCCGGCTGATGGTGCAAAGCCCGGTGCCCATCATTTGCGGCGTTGGCCACGAGACCGACTTCACCATTGCCGACTTTTGTGCAGACCTGCGCGCACCCACGCCCACCGCTGCAGCCGAACTGGTGGCACAGCCGCGCCAGGCCTGGCTGGGCGCGCTGGACCAAGCCCAACGCCGCCTTAGCGACGTCGTGCTGCGCCAGCTTGATCGCCAGGGTCAGCGACTGGATCAGACTGTGGCGCACCTGGGGCGACCGTCCGAACGCATGGCGGCCCAGCGCCTGCGGCTGGCGGCCAGCGCCCATGGCCTGCAAAGCGCAGCCAGGCATTTTTTGCAACAAAAAGAGCAGCACCAGCAGCGCCTGGCAAGCCAGTTGCCCACCGCCGTTCAGCGCGCCTGGCAACAACAGGCTCAGCGCCTGGAGCGCGCGTCTCTGCGCCTGAACCTGCTCGACCCGCACCTGGTACTGGCGCGGGGCTATGCCATGTTGTCCGACGAGCAGGGTAAGACCATTGCCAGTTGCCAACAGACTGCGCCGGGCCAGGCTGTTATGGCTACCCTTGTTGATGGCACGGTTGATATGCGAGTGGTGTAAGCTGCCACCTGAAATTTTTTACAATTTCTTTTTCAACTCAATACAGAGGATCACATGGAACATACTTTGCCCGCCCTGCCTTTTGCGATGGATGCCCTGGCACCCCACTACTCACAGGAGACGCTGGAATACCACTATGGCAAGCATCACAGCGCTTATGTGGCGAACCTCAACAACCTGCAAAAAGGCACTGAGTTCGAAAGCATGGACCTCGAGTCCATCGTCAAAAAATCCAGCGGAGGCATTTACAACAATTCCGCCCAAGTCTGGAACCACACCTTTTTCTGGAACTGCCTGACCCCCCATGGCGGCGGTGAGCCCACCGGCGCCCTGGCAGACGCCATCAACGCCAAGTGGGGCTCATACGCCGCGTTCAAGGAAGCGTTTGTCAAGAGCGCCGTGGGCAACTTCGGCTCCGGCTGGACCTGGCTGGTGAAAAAGGCTGACAGCTCGGTTGATATCGTCAACATGGGCGCTGCGGGCACCCCCTTGACTACTGGCGACAAAGCCCTGCTGACGGTGGACGTTTGGGAGCACGCCTATTACATTGATTACCGTAATGCGCGCCCCAAGTATGTTGAAACCTTCTTGAGCAACCTGGTGAACTGGCGCTTTGCTGAAGCCAACTTTGCCTGAGATCCGGCCCCCTAAATAAAACAGGTAATCCCCCGGCTTTGCTGGGGAGACCGTAGCAGTTTTACTTTGCCGGGGGTACGCGTGTCAATCATGACTGACCCACGCAACATTGCCCACGACAAGAAAGTACAGCAAGAGAAGCAACACCACGGCGAAGATGTCGCGCCTGGCGCGGACAAGACGCCGCAGCCGGAAAAGAAGACACCGATGGAAGACCATGCGTCTGACACCCCAAAAATTCCGGATGAAGCTGTGCCTGTACCCACTGAAGAAAATCCCTTGAATTAGCTGTCACTGGCTCTGGACTGCGTGGCGTCTTGCGATGTGCGTCAGGCGCCTAAGCAAGCTTGAAGAACGCCATGCTTTGCTGCAACTGCTCAGCCTGGCTGCTCATTTCTTCAGCTGTGGCGGCCAACTGTTCGGAACTCGACGCGTTTTGTTGCGTGGCTTGGCTTAACTGGCTCATGGCCGCGTTGATCTGTCCGGCGCCGCTCGACTGTTCGCTCGATGCCACCGTGATTTCCTGCACCAAATCCGAAGTCTTACGAATGTTTGGCACGATGGAGCTCAGGAGATTGCCAGCTTTCTCGGCCAACTCGACACTGTTGGTGGCAACTTCACCAATCTCTTGGGCTGCCACCTGACTGCGTTCGGCGAGTTTGCGCACCTCTGCCGCCACCACCGCAAAGCCTTTGCCGTGCGCACCGGCGCGCGCGGCTTCAATAGCCGCATTGAGCGCCAGCAGGTTGGTTTGCGCTGCAATATCGTCGATGATGCCGATCTTCTTGGCAATTTGCTTCATCGCTGCTGCGGTCGCGCTGACCGATTCACCGCCTTCAGCAGCTTCTTTGGCTGCGGTGCTGGCGATGCCTTCAGTGAGCGTGGCGTTATCGTTGTTTTGGGCAATTGAAGACGCCATTTGTTCGATTGAGGCACTGGTTTCTTCAACGCTCGCGGCTTGTTCGCTGGCGGCTTGCGAGAGCGATTGCGCCGTGGCGTTGATTTCTTCCGAGGCGCTGGCCAGGCTGTTGGCTCCACTGTTGACATCATCGACTACCGCAGAGAGCTTGCTGACCAGGTTTTGCATCGCCTGCAAAACCTGGCCGGGTTCATCTGCGGATACCCGGTCAATGCGCACCGTCAGGTCGCCTTGAGCGAGGCGGTTTGCAGCTGTCAACATGCGTCGCAAGGGCAGGGTGACCCAATTGCGAATGCCGACGAAACACAGCCCCAACAGGATCAGCACAGCCACGGTCACGGCGCCAATCAGGGTGTTGCGCACCTCGGTGCTGAGCGCAGTGAATTCGTCCAGATAACTACCAGTGGCGACAACCCAGTTCCAGCCAGGGTAGTAGTCAAAGGCAACAATCTTGTCGCGCGCCGCAGTGTCGCCCGGGTTCTTCCACGGATATTTGACCACCCCGGACTTTTTCTCCAGCATGTTCTTGATAAATTCTTCACCATCGCTGTCTTTGGCGTTAAGCAGGCTTTGACCTTCAATGCTTGGGTGCACCACCAGGTTTCCCAGGTCCGTGCCTGGTGTGGCGTCGAGCACGTAAACGTAACCCGTGTTACCCACCTTGACGCCGCGAATTTTTTCCTTGAGCGCCTTGAGACCATCGGTAAAGTCGATACCGATGAAGAGGATGCCAATCACCTTGCCGCTGGCACTCTTGATGGGCGTGTACTTGGTGATGTAGTCGCGGCCGAGCAGCGTGGCCTTGCCCAGGTAGGTCAAGCCAGCGGTCAGCTTGGCGTAGCCGGGGTGAGTTTTGCCCAGCGTCGTACCCACCGCACGCTCGCCGTTTTCCTTCTTGAGTGAAGTCGTGATGCGCACGAAGTCGTCGCCATCCAAAGCAAAAACGGTCGCCACTGCACCGGTCAGGGCGGTGTACCGGTCCACGATGCCAAAATCGAAATTGAGCGTTGTCGCGCCGTTGCGCAACACCGGCATGTCTGTGCTGCCGATGCCGGGCGACATTGTTTCGTCGAGAACGAAGTCTCCTTTGAAGTTGCCAGCGAACACGTCAGCGAGCCGATTGATGTCATTTTCCAGCGCACGCTTGTAGGCATCTGCCATGTCAATGGTCATGCCGGTAATTCGCGCAAGATTGCCAAGGCTGTCTTTTTCCAGTGCTGCGCTGACACGCTGGCTGACAAAAAACGTCATGACCCCAAAGAGCGTGGTGCCGGCAAGCAGCAACACCAAATTGAGTTTGAGCGCAACCGGCCAATCGCGGAAATGAATATTCATTGTGTCTCCAACATACCAGGATGAATTTATAAAAATGTTTATGTGCGCATCAGGTGCTTGGTGAGCGCTGATCTGCACTGCACTGCAGTGCACTGCATCCCGGTCTCACGGGGCAGCGATTATGCTCACTTTGTGTGCTGCTGCTGGATCACATTTCCTATGTTGCTGATAGGGTTATCGGCCTGAAGCAAGGCAGATTTGAGTGCATCACGCAGTGGTCCACTGCTCAAGTCCATGGCCACGAGAACTCATTTAGCAAAAGCAGGGCAATTTCAACGTGTGTTTCAGGCAATGGGTACTCCCCGGATCGCTTTAAATGTTTAAAACATTTAACCGCTCCAAGATTTGCGTGAATGCGCGATGAAGCGAGAATTATTGAGTTCGTTCATTGATTTAAGGAAGTTTCATGCTGCTTTTGCGTTTTTTGCCTGCGTTTGTCATGGCCATGGGTTTGCTGGCTTGTGGCCAGTCCAGCGGCCCCAGCGTCACCACCCCGGCCCAAGCGCCAGCCCCAGTGGCGCCGCCAGTGGCCAAAAAAGAAATCGGGTTGGTCATGAAAACACTGACCAACCCGTTTTTTGTCGAAATGGAAAAAGGCGCGCGCCGCGCCGAAAAAGACTTCGGGCTTACCCTCAAGGTCAAGACCGCAGCCCAAGAGACCTCGATCGAGCAACAAATTCAGTTGGTTGACGACCTGGTTGCCGACAAGGTGGCGGCCATTGTGATTGCCCCTGGCGATTCGCAGCGCCTGGTGGCCGCCCTCAAAAAAGCCATCGATGCCGGTATCAAGGTAGTCAACATTGACAACCGTCTGGACCAGGCGGCAGTGGCCCAGGCGGGTCTAAAACCCATTGCGTTCGTCAGTGTTGACAACGAGGCCGGTGCCTACAAGGCAGGCAAATTCCTGGCCGAAGGCATTGTCACCCCAACCCAGGCGGGCATGCTGGAGGGCATCCGCAGTGCCGACAACGCGCAGCAACGCGCGCGCGGTGCGACTCGGGCTTTGCTGGAAAACCAGCACATCACCATCGTGGCTTCCGAGTCCGCCAATTGGAAAATTGACGAAGGCTATGCCGCTACCAAAGCGATGTTTGAAAAGTTTCCTGACATCAAGCTGCTGTTTGCCGCCAACGACATGATGGCCATTGGCGCCGCCAAATACCTTCAAGAAAGCGGCAAAACGCAAGTCAAGCTGGCCGGTTTTGATGCCTTGCGCGAGGCCATCATCGAGATCAAGGCCGGCACAATAGCCGCCACCATTGACCAACAGGCCGCTGAGCAAGGCTACCAGGGCATCGCGCTGGCAAACCGGCTGATTCAGGGCGATGTGGTGCCCGAGGTCACGCTGATCGATACCCGCCTGATCACCCAAGCCACCGCCCTTTGAACCGCGTCAAGAAGCCCAGCATGAAGTGGCGCTCAAACATTGCAGCCAAGATGCTCAGCTACCTGCTGGGCGCGGGTATCTTGCCGCTGATCTTGCTTGGCGGTGCGGCCTTTGAGATATCCAGAAACATCGTGATTGATCAGGCCGAGCAAGACAACGCCCGGCTGCTGTCCAGTCTTGCGTCGTATCTGCGCCTTTATCAAGTTCAGATTGAAGACCTGGCCGCCAATATTGCGGGCAATCCAGCCATTGGACTGGCGCTTGAGAACGCCGACCATACCCTTGAAAGCACGTTTGACGCCCTGGCCGTGCGCGCACAAATGGGCTATATCCTGAACAATTATGTGCGCGTCAAGGGGCTTGACTCGATTCATATTATTTCCACCGATGGGGCCCATTTTCAGGCGGGTCAAACGCTCGACTTCAGCCTGGTGCAACGCGCCGTGGCGGTGGGGCTGCTGCGCGAGGCGCTGGACGCCCGTGTACCCACCTTATGGCGCGGCATTGATGACAACCTGAACCAGAACAGTGCGCAGCGCAAGGCCATCAGCGTGGTGCGGGCCATCCACCACCAGTCGCCCAAAACTGGCAAGGCTGAAGTGGTCGGTGTGCTGGTGATCCTCCTCAATAACGAGATCATGCAGCAGTTTCTGGCGGGTGTGGCGCTGGCACCCGGCACACAGGTGATGCAGATTGACGCCCAGGGCCGCATCGAACTGCACTCTGACCCGCTGCGCTTTGGCCAGCCGCTCACGCCCGGGCTGCTGGCGCTGGTGCGCGCCACACCACCCGTGCCAAGGCTGGTGCTTGACGGGCAGGAAGTATTGATGAACGTGGAACACGCCAAGCAAACCCAAGGCGTGCTGGTCAGTATTGCACCACGCGCGCCGCTGACTGAAAAAATCAACGAGTTGGCGTTTATTACCCTTGGATTGATGGTGCTTTCTCTGCTGAGCTTGTTGGTGCTGACCTGGTACTTTGCCAAAAACGTGGTCAAGCCGATTCGGGCCGTATCAGACGGTTTTCGGATCATCGAAAAAGACCCAGAAGCAGTCCACCAACCTCTGCCTACCGGCCCGGTATTCGACGAGATATTTCAACTGGTGCATGGCTACAACAACCATTTAACGGCGTTGCAAACACAGCGTAAAGTAAACGAAGAGCTACAGCACGCCAAGGCCAATGCAGAGGCGGCCAACTTGGCCAAGAGCCGTTTCCTGGCCACCATGTCGCATGAAATCCGCACACCCATGAACGGCATTTTGGGCATGGCGCAACTGCTCTTGATGCCCAAGGTCACGGAGCGCGAGCAGCGTGACTATGCCCGCGTCATTCTGAGCAGCGGGCAGACCTTGTTAACCCTGCTCAATGACATTCTTGACCTGTCCAAGATTGAGGCGGGCAAGTTCCAGGCCGAGTCGCGTGTGTTTCATCCGGCGCAGCTCGTCTCTGAAATCCAGTCGCTGTTTGTGGGTGCGGCCCAAGCCAAAAACCTGCAACTTGACTGCCAATGGCAAGGCCCGCTTGATGCGGTGTACCAGTCTGATGCTTACCGGCTGCGCCAAATGCTGTCCAACCTGGTCGGCAACGCCGTCAAATTTACCCGGCAAGGGCAGATTCACATCAACGCCCTTGAACTGTCGCACGACGCCACCACGGCCATGCTGGAGTTTTCTGTAACCGATACCGGCGTCGGCGTTGCCGCCGACAAGCGTGATCTGCTGTTCAAGCCGTTCTCGCAGGCCGACAGCTCCACCACCCGCGAATTTGGTGGCTCCGGGCTGGGGCTGTCCATTGTCAATAATCTGGCCCGCGCCATGGGCGGCGAGGTAGGCGTTGACAGCGCGCCGGGTCAGGGCTCACGGTTCTGGTTTCGCATCAGGGTTACGCGCCTGAGTACCGAACAGCAAAGCAACCTGCTGGTGCTGGCAAGGGCTGACCAGGCCGCAGCACAAAGCTGGACCATGTTATCTGGCCATGTGCTGGTGGCCGAAGACAACCTGATCAATTGCAAAGTGGTGGCTGCCATGCTGACCCAGCTCGGGCTTAGCCACACCGTTGTCAACAATGGCCAGCAAGCGGTAGATGCCATCGCCCGTGGCGCGCGCCCTGACCTGATTCTGATGGACCTGCACATGCCGGTACTCGACGGCTATGCCGCCACCCAGAAAATTCGCCAATGGGAGGTTGAGCATGCCCACCCGCGCTGGCCCATCATTGCCTTGACCGCAGACGCCTTTGAGGAAGACCGCAAACAGTGCCTGGCGATTGGCATGGATGATTTCTTGCCCAAACCCATCGTTGCAGATGCCCTCAAGCGTGCGCTGGCCCAGTGGCTGCCACAAGCACCGGTTGATGCATCGCTTGGCGCACCACAAGCTACTGCACCACAAGCAATTTCACCGAAGCCATTTGACGAAGCGCAATTTGATGCCGCAGTGGCCGAGCTCCTGCCCCTGCTGGCCCAAAACAAGTTCAGCGCGCTGGCCCGGGTCAAAGACCTGCAGCAGATCGTCATTGGCACCCGGCTTGCGGTTGGTGTGGACGAAGTGAACGAGTGGCTCCAGGTGGTCAAGTTCGATCTGGCGCTGGCGCGCTTGCAGCAGGTGATCGCAGACAAAAACGACAAAGGAGCACAAGCACCCCCATGAGCGAGCAAAAACCTTTGATTCTGGCCATTGACGACACCCCGGCCAATTTGTTGATGCTGGGCATGGCGCTGCAGCCCAACTTTGAGCTACAAATTGCCACCTCGGGCCTGACCGGCCTGGCGCTGGCGGCGCAAACCCGCCCGGACCTGATCCTGCTTGACATCATGATGCCCGAGATGGACGGTTTTGAGACCTGCCGCCGGCTCAAGGCGGACCCGGCTTTGAGCGACATTCCGGTGGTCTTTGTGAGTGCCATGGCCGAGGTGGCGTCCGAGTCCAGCGGCTTTGCGCTGGGTGCTGCCGACTACATCACCAAACCGTTCAACGTGGACATTGCGCGCCAGCGCATTCAAAACCTGGTGGAGCGCGAGGCTTTGCGCAAAAGTGTGGTGGCCCAAAGAGACCAGTTGCAAGCCCAGGTGGCCGAGTTGCGTGCGGCCCAGCAGGTGCTGGAGCAAACCCGGGCCACGCTGGAAGCCAGTGAAGCGCACCTGAACGCGATCATTGTGAATGAGCCCGAGTGCATCAAGATTGTCGACGCCCCGGGGAACTTGGTGCAGATGAACCCGGCTGGCCTGGCCATGATCGAGGCCGACTCGCTGGCGCAGGTGGCTGGGCAGCCGGTGCTTGACCTGATTGTTCCCGAGCACCGTGCGGCTTTTTCAGAAGCGCACCGGCGAGTGCTGGGCGGCGAGTCGGTCAAGCTCGAATTTGAGATTCAGGGCCTAAAGGGTGGGCGCCGTTGGCTCGAAACACATGCCGTGCCGCTGCAAGAGCACGGTCAAGCGGTGCATTTGGCCGTGACCCGCGATGTGACCGAGCGCAAGCTGCAGCAGCGCCGCCTGCATCAAGTGCTGCAAGAGCAAAAAGCCATGCTCGACAGTGACCTGGTGGGCATTGTCAAAACCGCTCAACGACGCGTTTTGTGGGCCAACCGTGCCTTGGAAAAAATGCTCGGCTACGGCCAGGGCGAACTGGTGGGCCTCGCCACACGGCAACTCAATGCTGACGACACCAGTTACACCACTGTTGCCGCTGCTTATCCAGTCCTCGTAGCGGGTGGCGTTTTCCGATCACAAATCCAATACATCAAAAAAAATGGCGAGCTAATCTGGGCAGACCTGAGTGGCAGCATGCAAAACCACGAAACAGGCGAATGCCTGTGGACGCTGCTTGACATCACAAGCCGCGTCGAGGCAGAAGACGCGCTAAAAGAACAACTGCGTTTGACAGCAGGGCTGCACCAAATTGCGCAGGTCATCATTGACGTGCAGGAAGCCTGCACGCTGTTGCAGCAGGTCGCCACCATTGTGGGCAAGACGCTGACCATAGACCAGGTCGTGGTCTATCAGATGGCATCCGCCAATCGGATGTGGACCCCCAGCTTCGAGTGGCTCAATCCGCTGCAACCCGGGCTCAAGCCCAGTAGCCAGCCGTTTTCTTTGGACAGTACCAGCGCCACAGCCACCGAACTGTCCAACACCAAGCGCCATTTGACAAGCCACCGTGATGCGGTCAATCCACTCCTTTTGGCCGATGGCTTGGCCGAACTGCTGCACCAGCAAATGGGCATCCAAAGCCTGCTTTGGTACCCCTTTGACGGCATGGACGGCACTTGCCTGATGCTGGCGCTCAACGAATTGTCTTGCCACCACCCCTGGACGCCGCCAGAGCTCACTTTTTTGGAATCACTGGTGCGCCAAGTCAACGTGGCTTTGCTCAAAATCAGGCTGCTTGAGGCACAAAACGAGGCCAACAACAAGCTCCAGCTTGCCGCCAGTGTGTTCGGCAATGTGCGTGAAGGCATTGTCATCACCATGCCTGACGGTTGCATTGTGGATGTCAATGCTGCGTTTTCCCAAATCACTGGGTACACGCGCACCGAGGTTCTGGGCAGCAATCCGCGCTTGCTGAAATCAGGTCGCCATGACGCAGATTTTTACGCCAACCTGTGGCAGCAGCTCATTGCACAGGGCTACTGGCAGGGCGAGTTATGGAATCGGCGCAAAAATGGCGAGATTTATCCGGAAACCTTGACGATCACTGCTGTGCGCGATGGTACTGGCGAGCCCTTGCACTACGTGGGTTTGTTCTCCGACATCACCGAGCTCAAGGCGCACCAAAAGCAACTGGACAAAATGGCCCATTACGACCCCCTGACCCATTTGCCCAACCGCGCCTTGCTGGCTGACCGCCTGCGCCAGGCCATGGCGGTGGATCAGCGGCGTGGCAAAACGCTTGTGGTGGTGTTTTTGGACCTGGATGGTTTCAAGGCAGTCAATGACACCCACGGTCATGAGGCCGGTGATCAGTTGCTGATTTTTTTGGCGACGCAAATGAAGCAGGCGCTGCGCGCGGGCGATACCCTGGCGCGCATTGGCGGCGACGAATTTGTGGCAGTGTTGGGCGACCTGGACGATGCTCAGGCCTGTGTGCCGGTGGTGACCCGGCTGCTTGCGTCTGCGTCTGAGCCGTTGATGGTGAACGGCGTACCGCTGCAGGTGTCGGCAAGCTTGGGTATGGCCAGCTACCCGCAGGCGCAAGACATGGATGCCGACCAACTGCTGCGCCAGGCCGATCAGGCGATGTACCGGGCCAAGCAGTCGGGCAAGCGCCGTTTTTGTTTTTTTGATGCAAAGAAAGACAGCGGGCCGTCGCAGCCGTCATCTTCCTGAGCCACGCCTTCATGGCAAAGGCAGTGAACCATGACTGCCGACTGCATGGGCTACCGCGCGATAATTGGTGGATGAAAAATTTCCTGCGGTCACCCTTTGTCTGCACCTACGTCAGCGCCTGATCTGGCGGCGTCCGCCATGGCAGCCTTTGACCAGGTGGTGGCTGCCACAGCGGGCTTTCGCGTGCGTGCGGGTCAGCGCGACATGGCGCAGCGCATTGCCAACAGCTTGCACGACGTCACGCTGGGCGACCAGCCCGAGCCACACAGCGCTGTGGCGGTGGTCCAGGCGGGCACTGGCGTCGGTAAGTCTGCCGCTTATTTGTCAACCACTGTGGCACTGGCGCTGGCACGCAAAACGCGGGTGGTGGTGTCCACCGCCACCGTGGCGCTGCAAGAGCAGTTAATGACCAAAGACCTGCCGGCTTTAGCCGCTGTGCTTGAGACGCCCTTTGTGTACGCGCTGGCCAAAGGCCGTGGCCGCTATGTTTGCAAGCTCAAGCTAGAGCGCCTGGCAGGTCCGGCCGGAGCAGACGCGGCAGAACTTTTTGAAAGCGACGACGAGGCCAACCCGCCCCCGGCTGCCAGCACTTTCCAGCCCACCCGGGGCGCGGTGTGGCAAGACCCAATAGAGCGACGCATCAACCTGTATGAAACGCTGGTGTCAGCCCTTGCCGCTGGCCAATGGGACGGCGACCGCGACAGCCTGGCCGAGCAGCCCGAGTCCAGCGACTGGTCCACGGTAGCAGCCGAGCGCCACACCTGCACGGCACGCCATTGCCCGCGTTTTTCAAGCTGCAGCTATTACCAGGCGCGCCTACAGCTGGCGCAGGCGCAGGTGATTGTGGCCAACCACGATCTGGTGCTGGCCTCGCTGGGCATGAAGGCGCTGCCTGAGTTGGACAACTGCCTGGTGGTGTTCGACGAAGGGCACCATCTGCCGGCGGTGGCGCTCGACCAGTTTTCCAGCGCCATGGACCTGAGCGGCCTGCGCTGGCTCGACAAGCTGCCCAAAGTTTTGATTGAGGTGGCCGACAAAATAGGCATGGCATTGGCGCAAGACGTGACCACGCTGGCGCAGCAGCTCAAGACCGCGCTGCTGGAGGCCGGCCGCCTGGCACTGGAACTGGTGCGCGGCACATCGACTGGCTACGATACGGTGTTCCGCTTCAAGGACGGCGTTGTGCCTGAGGTCATGCTGGAGCCGTTCAAGCAGATTCACGACCAGGCCGCAGCGCTGTCCGACGCGCTGGAAGCTTTGGGCGCCGAGCTCAAATTACGCGCCAAAGAAGACCCCGCGCAGGCCGCCAACTGCTCGGTGCAATACGCCCGGCTCGGCCAGATGGCGCCCAAACTCAACAGCGTGGTGACCACCAGCGCGCAGTGGCTCAGCAGTGACGAGCCGCCGCTGGCCAAATGGCTCAAGTCCGATACCAGCTCTGGCCTGGTGTTTTTGAGCGCGCACGCCTGCCCGATCGTGCCCGGCGACTTGCTGCGTCGCCACCTGTGGAACCAGGTGCGCGGCGCGGTGGTGACGTCGGCGTCGCTCACCACCTGCGGCAGTTTTGACTTTTTTCTGAGCGAGACCGGCCTGGCCGATTTGCCGCAGGTCAGCACGCTGGCGGTTGACAGCCCGTTTGATTACCGCACCCAGGGCCAGCTGATTGTGGCCGACACAGCCGCCGACCCCAAACAGGTGGACCTATACACCACCCAGATGGTCGCAGCCCTGCTGGCTGATTTGCGCGGCGTGCCGCACGGTGCGCTGGTGTTGTTCACCTCGCGCGTGCAAATGCAGGCGGCCGTGGGGGCGCTCGATGCCGTGTTGCAGGAGCTTGTGCTGGTGCAGGGGCAGATGGCGCGCACGCGTTTGCTGGGCATCCATCAGGCGCGGGTGGAGTCAGGCTTTGCCTCGGTCATCTTCGGTTTGCAGTCATTCGGCGAGGGGCTGGATTTGCCGGGCCTGCTGTGCGAGACAGTGTTCATTGCCAAGCTGCCGTTCAGCCCCCCCTCTGACCCAGTCGAAGAAGCGCGCGCCGAATGGCTCAAGCGGGCCGGGCGCGACCCATTCAATGAATTGGTGGTGCCGGCCACCGGCATCAAGCTGCTGCAGTGGACTGGCCGGGCAATCCGCTGTGAGACCGATCAGGCGCGGGTGATTTGCTACGACAAGCGTTTGCTGAGCATGGCCTATGGCCGTCGCATGCTGCAAGGCCTGCCGCCTTATGCGGTTTCAAGGCGTGTGGCTGGCGCCGTTTCGGCGTTTTAATGCGAAGATGATGCGCTGCATTCAAGAAAGCAAAGGATAAATAAAGGGTGAATGATTTTTTTAAACAGGTGACAAGCTGGGTCGTGCGACTCGGCATGTTGCTGGCCGCGTTGATATTCATGGCCAGTTTGTTGTTTGCTGCCGGGCTGCTGCTGGCGCTGTGGCTGATGCGCGCCTTATGGGCCAAACTGAGCGGCCGACCGGTGCAGCCCTGGGTCTTCAAGATGCACCGGGCCGACATGTGGCAAAGGGCGTATCGGGGTGCGGCGCAGGGCGGGCGTGACAAGGCACCAATGGACGTGATTGACGCCGAGGTCAAAGACATCACCGACGTGACCGATGTGCAGGAAAAACGCTCCTGACACCTTTGCGGTCCGCTTTCGAAGTCAGCGCAACCCGGGTTCGGTGGTCACTGCGACTGCATAGCCGGCGGGTGCGGGCATGACGCGGCGGGCACCATCAAAACGACGGTTCCAGTAAGACACGCCCATGTTTTCCACCCGCACTTGCGCGCCAGGCTTGGGTGAATGAATGAATTTGCCGTCGCCAATGTAGATGCCCACATGGCTGAATGTGCGGCGCAGGGTGTTGAAGAACACCAGGTCGCCGGGTTGCAGCTCAGCGCGGTCAATTTGTTGGGTGGCCGCAGCTTGTTGCTCGGCCCTGCGCGGCAGAATCAGCCCTACGGTTTGCTGGTACATGGCTTTGACAAAACCACTGCAGTCAAAACCGGTTTCCACACTATTGCCACCCATTCTGTAAGGCACGCCCAAAAATCCCAGGGCAGTCACCACCAGATCGGAGGCTTTGTCGGTCACGTTTTGTCGCACCTGGCCGATTTGAGACAACAAGCCTTTATCATTAAGAAAACGACTCAGGTCATCAGGTGGGTCATTTGGCGTGGCATGCACGCTGGTGGCCAGCAACAGGGATGACAGTAGGATGGCGATTCGCATCGGCTTAGTTTACTCACTTTTGTCAACTTGTCACTGTTTCGAGAAATATCGTTTAACCCATTGATTTAAAGACGCATTAAGGAGACTTATGTTCAAGGCATTGTTATTGGAAAACGCGGATGGGTTCAAGGCCAGTGTGGCGCAGGTAGACGAGTCGCGTTTGCCGCAGGGCGACGTGACCGTGGCGGTGGCCTATTCCACGCTCAACTTCAAGGATGGTTTGGCCATCACCAACAAGAGCCCGGTGGTGCGCCAGTGGCCGATGGTGGCTGGCATCGACGGCGCCGGAACGGTGCTTGAGTCGAGCCACCCCGACTGGCGCGCGGGCGACGCTTTTGTGCACAACGGCTGGGGCGTGGGCGAGACACACTGGGGTTGCCTGGCTGAAAAAGCCCGGCTCAAGGGCGACTGGCTGGTCAAGCTGCCCAGCGCCTTTACGCCGCGCCAGGCCATGGCCATTGGCACGGCAGGTTACACCGCCATGCTGTGCGTGTTGGCGCTGGAAGACCACGGCGTCAAGCCCGAAGCGGGTGAGGTGCTGGTCACAGGCGCCACCGGTGGCGTTGGCAGTGTGGCCATTGCCTTGCTGGCCAAGCTGGGCTACACCGTGGTGGCTGCCACCGGTAAGGCCAGCGAAGCGGCTTATTTGAAGACCCTGGGCGCCAGCAGCATCATTGACCGGGCCACGTTGTCGGCGCCCGGCAAGCCGTTTCAAAAGGAGCGCTGGGCGGGCGTGGTCGATGCCGTGGGCTCGCACACGCTGGCCAATGCACTGGCGCAAACGCGCTACGGCGGCGTGGTGGCAGCCTGCGGCTTGGCGCAAGGCATGGACTTGCCGACTACAGTAATGCCGTTCATCTTGCGCGGTGTCACGCTGGCCGGGGTTGACTCGGTGATGGCGCCGCTGGCCAAACGCCAGCGCGCCTGGGCGCGGCTGGCGCGTGACCTCGACCCGACCCTGCTCGAAACCATGGTGCATGAGGTGCCGCTGGAAGCCGCCATTGCCAGCGCGCAAGACCTGATGGACGGCAAGGTGCGGGGCAGGGTGGTGGTGAAGATTGCGGTTTAATCGGGCCTTGACCTATGATTCATTTTTGAAAGCCCGCCATGCTGCTTGACGCCGAACTCTCTCAATTGGTGCTGGTTGACTACCAGCCCCGGCTGATGCCCGCCATTTTTGAAGCGCCGTTGGTGCTCGCCAACGCTATACGCCTGGCGCAAGTGGCCCAACTCATGCAGGTGCCGATTTGGGGCACCGAGCAAAATCCGTCCAAACTCGGCGAAAACCCGCCTGAGCTGCGCGCGCTGTGCCAGCGCATCCTCGCCAAGATGCAGTTCAGTGCGGTTGAAGAAGGCCTGGGCGAGTGGCTGCGCCCACCTGTCAAGGCGCCAGCTGGTAATGCGCGCAGCCTGCCCAAGCATTTGCAAAAACCGTCGAACACACCCACTGAGCGCAGCAGTATTGTGATTGCCGGCTGCGAGGCCCATGTGTGTCTACTGCAGACCGCGCTGCATTTGCTTGAAGACGAGTTCGAGGTGTGGGTGGTGACTGACGCCTGTAGCTCGCGCACCGAGCGCAACCGCGACGCCGCTTTTGACCGCCTTGCCAGCGCCGGCGCCGAGCTGGTGACTACTGAGATGGTGGCGTTCGAGTGGCTGCGCAGCGCCGAGGTGGCCCAATTCAAAGCGGTTCACGCCTTGATCAAGTAAGGTCAAGCCAATTGGGCAAGCCGCTCACTTCGAGCGGCGCGAGCTGGCAGCGATAATCTGCCAGTTGTTTTACGGGAGCTTGCGTGGATATTGTTTTGCTGATCAAAGCCGCCATCATGGGCGTGGTGGAAGGACTGACCGAGTTTTTACCGATTTCGAGCACCGGACACTTGATTTTGGCCGGGGCCCTGCTGGGGTTTGACGACGAGAAAGCCAAGGTGTTTGACATTGCCATTCAGACCGGCGCCATTTTTGCCGTGATTCTGGTTTATTGGCAAAAAATACGTGACACCGTGCTGGCGCTGCCGACAGAAAAACAGGCGCAGCGCTTTGCTCTCAATGTGCTGATCGCTTTCGTTCCGGCGGTGGTTCTGGGTTTGCTCTACGGCAAGGCCATCAAGGCGCACTTGTTCACACCGGTGGTGGTGGCCAGCATGTTCATCATTGGCGGCTTCATCATCATCTGGGCTGAGCGCCGTCAGCAGAAAAATCCGGCCGTCACGCGCATTCATGATGTTGAATCCATGACCGCCATGGACGCGCTCAAGGTCGGGTTGGCGCAGTGCACCGCCATGATTCCGGGCACCAGCCGCAGCGGCGCCACCATCATTGGCGGCATGCTGCTCGGCCTGAGCCGCAAGGCCGCCACTGATTTCTCCTTTTTTTTGGCGATTCCGACGCTGATTGGCGCTGGTGCCTACAGCCTGGTCAAGGACCGCGCCCTGCTGTCCTGGGCTGACGCGCCCATGTTTGCCGTCGGGCTGGTGATGTCGTTCCTGAGCGCCTGGCTGTGCATTCGCTGGCTGTTGCGCTTTATTTCAACGCACAGTTTTGTCGGCTTTGCCTATTACCGCATTGTGTTTGGCATCGTGGTGCTTGCCACCGCCTGGACCGACACGGTGAATTGGGCAGCCTGACAACCCGCCCGTTTCGCCCAGGCGCCTTAGATTAACTTCTCCTGTGGCGATCTGATTTTTTTCAGCACCTTGTTGCGGAAGCTGGGTTGCATCAGCGGCACGGTGGTTTGCTCGCCGTTCCACATCGGGTCTTCGATGCTGTCAAACACCTCGCGCAATTTGGCGCCCCAGCTGTTGTGCATCATCTTGAAGTAGGGGTTGTGCTCGTCAATGCAGACTACCTTGTCGGTCTGAAATTGGTTGACTTCATAGACCACCATGTCGAGCGGCAGACCCACCGAAAGGTTGGATTTAAGGGTGGAGTCCATCGACACCAGGGCGCACTTGGCGGCTTCGTCGAGCGGGGTGTGTGGCGTGATGACGCGGTCGAGCACGGGTTTGCCGTATTTGGATTCGCCCACCTGGAAATACGGCGTCTCGGGCGTGGCCTCGATGAAGTTGCCAGCCGAATAGACCTGGAACAGGCGCATGCCTTCGTCCTTGATCTGGCCGCCAAAAATGAGCGACACGTTGAAATCAACCCCTGCTTGCTTGAGTGACTCGGCATCGCGCTCGTAGACGTGGCGAATGGCCGCACCCAGCACGCGCGCGGCATCGAACATGCTCTTGGCGTTCCAGATGGTGATTGGTTCGCCGTCTTCAGTGTCCTTGAGTTTTTCTACCTGCAAAATTTCGCGCACCGACTGCGAAATACTCAGGTTGCCAGCCGACAACAGCACCATGAAGCGCTCGTCAGGCTTTTCATAAACGATCATCTTGCGGAAAGTGCTGATCTGGTCCAGACCGGCATTGGTGCGGGAATCGGACAAGAAAACAAGGCCGGCGTTGAGTTTGATGGCGACGCAATAGGTCATGGGGAAACGCTTTATTTCAAAGTAGTTGAGTTTAATGGCTGGGGCTGACTGCCATGCGGGTCAGAAGCGTTTCGATGTGCTGGCTGAGCGACCTGGCATTGGCTTCGCTCAATCGGTCGGCATCGAAACCCACATTGAGCACCAATTGGTCCCGGTAACTGTTCGCCGCCGTGAACAGCGTCTGATAGGGCATGGGGCACAGCGCGAATGAAATCGCCTCGACAGAAGGGTCTTCGGCCACCGCGGCGATGGCGCCGACATTGCTGACCATGGTGTTGGGCAGCGAGGTCAGCGTTTTTTGTCGGAACGATGGCAGTCGCTCTGGCAGCACCGGTGTACCGTCCAGCCCGAACAGATGGAACAAAAGATGGCCTTCGCCGCGCGCGATCTGCAGCCGGGTCTGGGTGATGATGTCACGCGCGAGTTGCCAGAAGTCGGTGTCAGTGTCGATCAAAAAGGTGGCAGATATCAGCGACACGAACAGGCCGGTGGGCGATGCCGGTGGCGCCGGTTCCAGGTGTGGGCGCATATCCACCGGGCAGGACAGAAAAAACGCGGTGGCTTCCACGCCAGGCTGCAACTGGCGCTGCGCCAGCAGTTGCGCCGCACAAAGGGCGCCGTGCACGCTGGTGCCGTGGGTACGCGCAGCCGCAAGCAGTCGCTGGGTGACCTCGGGCGCAAAATTCAGGCGAATGAATTTGGGCGTTCTGCCCTTGGCTTCAGTTGCCAGCCAGGGAATGGCGGGCAGCGGGCCGTGGCGGCGGTAGTCGGTAATCAGGGTGCCTCTGAGCTGCTTGGCAGCCTCCGGCTGCTCGGCCCAGCGAAACCTGGGTGGATGCAGGTCGGCCATGGCGGGCAGGGCGCTTGGGCTGGCGTTCGGGTTTGTAGTTGGTTTGGTGTTTGGGCTGCCATCAGTTTTGGAAGCGATCACCGTTAGTAGGTGACGCAGCAGCGCTGTACCGGCACGGCCATCGGCAATCGCGTGGTGAAAACTCAACGCCAGCACCGAACGTGAGGGCATTTCCAGGTACAGGCAGCGCATCAGCGGAGCGGCATTACACGCAAAAGGTTCGGACAGTTGCTGTTCGATGCAGCCCTGCCAGTTGTCGGCCGTCACGCTGTGGCAGCGCAGCTCAATACACGGGCCAGGCGCATGGGTGAAGCACAGGCCGTTTTCCTGCGTCCAGTGGATGCTGGCTTGCAATAACAAGTTTTCCTGTTGCAGCAGGTCGAGTGCAACGCGGATGCGCTCGGTCTCCAGCGGGCCCCGGCGTTCGGCAAAGACGACAAAGTTCATGCAGGACACCAGGTCCGACATGTAGAAAAAGGCTTCGCCCGGGTCCAGTGGGCGAATGATCGGCGCTGCCGAAAAGGTCTCGGTCACGCCACCGGTACGCAACTGCAGAACAGATTGCGGTCGCCATAAACGTTGTCAATGCGGCCCACAGGCACCCAATATTTGGATGCTTTTAGCGCGGGCACCGGGAATGCCGCCAACGCGCGCGAATAAGGCCTGTCCCAACTTTCACCCAGCAATGACGCTGCCGTGTGCGGCGCATGGCTAAGCGGGTTGTTGCCCTGCGGCCAAACCCCTTGCTCGACCTTGGCAATCTCCTCGCGGATGGCAATCATGGCGTCGATGAAGCGGTTGAGTTCGTCGAGCGTTTCGCTCTCGGTGGGTTCCACCATCAGCGTGCCAGGCACCGGAAAGCTCATCGTGGGCGCATGAAAACCGTAGTCCATCAGTCGCTTGGTGACGTCTTCAGCGGTCACGCCGTGGACGCCGCCGCTGCTTTCTTTCAGCGGGCGCAGGTCCAAAATGCACTCATGCGCGACGCGGCCAGGTTTGCCATCGCTTGATGTGCTGGTGTAAAGCGTGGGGTAGTGGTCTTTCAGGCGCACGCTGATGTAGTTGGCGCTCAAAATGGCAACTTCGGTGGCAGCCTTCAGGCCAGATGCGCCCATCATGCGGCAGTACATCCAGCTGATGGGCAGCACCGCTGCGTTGCCCAAGGGTGCGGCTGACACGGCTCCGACGCCTGCGCCGGGCAAATAGGGCACCAAATCCTTCACCACGCAGACTGGCCCAACACCAGGCCCGCCGCCGCCGTGCGGAATGCAGAAGGTCTTGTGCAGGTTCAGGTGGCTCACATCGCCGCCAAATTCGCTAGGTGCGGCCAGGCCGACCAGGGCGTTCATGTTGGCACCATCGACATAGACGCGCCCGCCGTGGCTGTGCACCAGTGCGCACAGTTCCTTGACGCTGGTCTCAAAGACGCCGTGGGTGCTGGGGTAGGTGATCATCACAGCGCCTAAATTGGCGCCGTATTGGTCACACTTGGCTTTCAGTTCGGCCATATCCACATTGCCCATGGCGTCGCAGCCGATGACCACCACCTTGAAGCCGGCCATGGTGGCGCTGGCCGGGTTGGTGCCGTGCGCGCTGCTCGGAATCAGGCAGATGTTGCGATGGCTTTCGCCACGCGCTGCGTGGTAACCCCGGATCGCCATCATGCCGGCGTATTCACCCTGGCTGCCGGCGTTGGGCTGCAGGCTGATGCCGGCGTAACCGGTGGCCTCGCAAAGCCAGCCGCGCAGTTGCGCGTCAAGTTCGGCGTAGCCCGCGCGCTGGTCTGCCGGGCAGAACGGGTGAATGTCAGCAAACTCGGGCCAGGTGATCGGGATCATCTCGCTGGTGGCGTTGAGCTTCATGGTGCAACTGCCCAGCGGGATCATGCTGCGGTCGAGCGCCAAATCGAAATCGGACAGGCGACGGATGTAGCGCAGCATGCCAGTCTCACTGTGGTGGGTGTTGAACACCGGGTGCGTCAGGTAGCTGCTGGTGCGCAACAAGGCGGCGGGCAGCAGGCTAGCTGTTGCTTGTTCAAAGAGATTTGCCAATGACGCGTTGGCCGTGTCTGACGACCCCGCTGGGAGAGCAGCACCAAAGAATGACCAGAGTGCTGCCACATCCTGACGTGTCGTTGTTTCGTCCAGCGAGACGCTGAGGATATTGGCGCAGACCAGCCGTAAATTGACACCGGCGGCGAGTGCCTTGGCGGCAATTGCTGCGGTGGCGTCGCCCGTGGTGACGGTGAGCGTGTCAAAGGCACTGGCGTTGGCGATGGTGAAACCCAGGGTCTTAAGGCCAGCGGCCAGCACGGCGATCAATGTAGCCACCCGCTGCGCGATGCGCTTGAGGCCAGCTGGGCCGTGATACACCGCGTACATGCTGGCAATCACAGCCGGCAGCACCTGCGCGGTGCAGATATTGCTGGTGGCTTTTTCGCGGCGAATGTGCTGTTCGCGGGTTTGCAGCGCCAGCCGATAGGCCGGGTTGCCGTGCACATCAACACTGACGCCCACCAAACGGCCGGGCATGGTGCGCTTGTGTTCGTCGCGACACGCCATGTAGGCCGCGTGCGGGCCGCCATTGCCCATCGGCATGCCAAAGCGCTGGGTGCTGCCTACGGCAATGTCTGCGCCGAGTTCGCCCGGTGCAGCCAGCAGCGTGAGGGCCAGCAGGTCAGCCGCCATGATCACCAAGCCACCGCGGGCTTTGACAGCCGCAATCAGGGCGCGGTCATCACGCACCACGCCGCTGGTGCCGGGGTATTGCAGCAGTACGGCAAAGCTGTCCTGGGAAAATTCTTCGCTGTGGGTGCAGACCTTGACGCTGATGCCCAGCGGCTCGGCGCGGGTCTGAAGCACGGCCAGCGTTTGCGGCAGTACCTCGGCATCGACCAGGAATGTGGTCGATTTGGATTTGCTGGCGCGCAAGGCCATGGTCATGGCCTCGGCGGCTGCGGTGGCTTCGTCGAGCATCGAGGCGTTGGCCATCGGCATGCCGGTCAGGTCCATCACCATGGTCTGGAAGTTGACCAGCGCCTCCATGCGGCCCTGGCTGATCTCGGCCTGGTAGGGCGTGTAGGCGGTGTACCAGGCCGGGTTTTCCAGGATGTTGCGCAGGATCACACCTGGCGTGTACGTGCCGTAATAGCCTTGACCGATGTAGCTTTTGAGCACCTTGTTCTTGCTCGCCATGGCTTTCAGCTCAGCCAGCGCAGCGGCTTCGGTGATGGACGCGGGAATAGCCATCGGCTGGCTACGAGCGATGCTGGCCGGCACGATCTCATCGATCAGTGCCGCGCGCGACGCCGCCGCCACGGTTTTCAGCATCAGCGCCTCGTCAGCTGCATCGATGCCAATGTGGCGCGCAATGAATTCAGACGCGTTTTCAAGTTCGCCCAAAGGCGAGTGTGCAGTTTGGGTCATGATGGACGACCTGCTCAGTGCGCGTCAGCGGCGTAAGTGGTGTAGCTTGTCTCGTCCATCAGCGTGTTAAGGTCAGCCGGGTTGGCCAGTTTGAGCTTGAAGAACCAGCCTGCGCCCAGCGGGTCGGAGTTGGCAAGCGATGGGTCGTCGCGCAAGGCTTCGTTGACCTCTAACACCTCGCCGTTGGCCGGCATATAGACATCTGCGGCCGCTTTGACCGACTCGACCACGGCAGCGGCGTCTTTTTGGGCGTAGGTTTTGCCCACTTCAGGCAGGTCAACAAACACCACATCGCCCAGCGCGTCCTGCGCGTGGTGGGTGATGCCAACGGTGCCAATGTCGCCGTCAAGCTTGATCCATTCATGGTCGGGGGTGTATTTAATGGTCATGGTGATGCTCTAAAAATGAATTAAAAGGGAGAAAAGGGTGAAAAGGGTGAATGATCGAAGCAAAAGAAATTAACCGCGGAAATAGTTGGTTGGTACAAACGGCATGGCCACCACTTCCATGGGCACCGGTTTGCCGCGCACCAAGGCGTTGACCAGGCTGCCCAAAGCAGCCAGTGCCGGCGGCACATAGCCCATGGCAACGGGTTGGTCGATGGTGGGGCCGAGCAGGCCGCTGGTGACTTCGCCGAGGCGCTCGCCGGCGGGGCTTTGCAACTCGACGTGTTCCCGCACCGGAATGCGCTCCAGTGCTTTCAGCCCGACCCGCTTGCGTGTGATCGAACCAGGTTCGCCGGCCAATTGCGCCAGAATCCGGCCCGCGCCCGGAAAACCACCCTCACGTGCGCCACCGGCGCGGCGCACCTTCTGAATCGCCCATTGCAGGCCGGCCTCGACCGGCGTGGTGGTGTTGTCGATGTCGTTGCCATACAGCGGCAGGCCGGCTTCGAGCCGTAATGAATTGCGCGCGCCCAGGCCGATCGGCTTGACTTCGGGTTGCGCCAGCAAGGCCTGGGCCAACGCCAGCGCATGATCTGCGGACACCGAAATCTCAAAACCATCTTCGCCGGTGTAGCCGCTGCGGGTCAGGAACACGTCGATGCTTCGCGCGCCGGTGTTGATGGTGAAGTTGCCACCGGTCATAAAGACCAATTGTTCAACGCCTGGCGCCAGACGCGACAGGGCGGTCACGGCTTGCGGGCCCTGCAGCGCCAGCAGGGCGCGCTCAGGCATCGGAATAACCTGGCATCGACTGCCAATTTTGGCCTGGATGTGCGCGATGTCGCCCACCTTGCAGGCGCCGTTGACGATGACAAAGAGATCGCCACCGTTGGCATAGTCGCGGTTGACGAACATCAGGTCGTCGATGATGCCGCCGGTCTCATTGAGCAGCAGGCCGTAGCGCTGTTTGCCCACAGCCAGGTCGATCACATCCACCGGAATCAGGCTCTCAAAGGCGGCAGCGGCATCCGGCCCCACCAGCCGCAACTGGCCCATGTGCGACACGTCAAACAAACCGGCCGCCGTGCGCGTGTGTTTGTGTTCGGCCATCAGGCCTTCTGGGTATTGCACCGGCATGCTGTAACCGGCAAAGGGCACCATGCGGGCACCCAGGGCAATGTGTAAATCGTTGAGGGGAACTTTGAGCAAGTCATCAGGCGTGGCAGACATCAGCACTCCAATCGGGTAGGGGGCAAATCAAATTCCATGGCCTGACTGTGCGTCAATGCCATGGGCTGCCCCCGCTGTCCGCTTTACCTGAGAGATTCGCCGCCACCAGTCGCATGAGGCGCTGGTTTTGGGTTGCTCCTTCGGTGGATCTGCTATGGCGCCAAGCGCCGGGGCCGACCTCTCTCCAGTGGGGAATCGTCAACAAGTTTCAAGGCTTGATGACGTTTGTCAGTCCTTTTGCCTGAGCGTTCAAATGGCTGCGATCAGCTACGCTGCGCCTTCGGCGGCCTGCCTCACCGGGCAGGCTCTCTCCTGACGCTGCAAATTCTACATGGGGTTGCCAGCCTGGCTATGCGCGCACTGGGCGCTGGCGAGCTACAGGCTGTCGTGGGCGTGCAAACCGAAGGTGAGGGCGAGTTCGCGCTTCATCAGCGCCGATGTGTCGCAGAAAAGCATGACCGTGGCCCCCGCAATTCAATGACCAGGTCGCTTAATCAGGCTCAAGACATCACTCGGCAGCACCCAGAGCCAACCGGTGCGCCGGGCAGCGAACCAGGCCAGGCCGCTGCCAGCGGGGCAAACAGCGCCAGCAACAGCATCAGATTCAGGGCGACCATGTCAGATACTCCTGATCCGCAATCAGCTTTGCCCACTCCAGCGGGCTGCCAGGTGTCTCGGCGAGCGTGCCGGCGGCGATCGTCATGATTGCCGTGGCCAGCGGTGGCAACAACAGTAGCCAAGCGGTCTCACGCCACCCGCGCCTCAGGATTTGCTCCTCTGGCCAGGCATTCGGCGCAGGCCGGAACCAGGCCCGCCAGAGGATGGGGAGGAAATAAGCAGCATTCAGAAAACTGGACGTCCACAGCACCCAGATCGCCCAGTCCATGCCAGCCGCCGTGGCGCCATCTGAGAGCCAGGCCTTGCTGATCGCGCCTGCTGTGAGCGGCGCGCCCATCATGCCCAAGGCACCAATCGAGAAAGCGAGCGTGGTCAGCGGCATGCGTCGGCCCGCACCATTCATCTCACTGACCTTATGGATGCCCAGCGTTTCCGCGTAGTTGCCAGCGCAGAAAAACAGCGTGATCTTCATGATGCCCTGGTGCACCAGATGAACCAGGCCGCCGACGGTGCCGAGCGGGCCGAACAGCGCCACACCCAGCACGATGTATGACACCTGGCTGATGGTGGAATACGCCAGACGCTTTTTCAAATCATCCTGAAACAGCGCACGAAAGCTGCCCCAGATGATGGTGACGGCGGCCAGCATGGCCAGCGGTGCCAGTAACTCCAAAGACTGCGCAAACTCGATGCCAAAGACTTCATAAACGATGCGCACAATGCCAAAAGCCCCTGCCTTGACCACCGCCACCGCGTGCAGCAGTGCCGACACTGGCGCCGGTGCCACCATGGCCTGCGGTAGCCAACCATGCAGCGGCACCAGCGCCGCCTTGACGCCGACACCAGCGATCAGCAACACGAAGATAAGCGTTAGTTGCCCGGCGTATTCCGCCCCGAGCGCCGCGGCAATACCTCCATGGGCAAACTCGGTGTGGCCAAGCAGGTGATGCAGCCAGACGATGCCGGTTAAAAGCGCGGCACCACCCACCAGCGTGTAGGCCAGATAAATCGTGCCCCCGCGCATCGCCTTTTCAGTGCCACGATGGACAACGAGCGGAAAGGTGGCGAGCGTCAGCAGTTCGTAAAAGATAAAGAAAGTGAACAGATTCGCCGCCATGGCAATGCCCACGGTGGCCGTCACACAGAGGCTAAAAAAGCCAAAGAAGCGGCTCCGGTGCGGCGCGCCTTCGAGGTAGCCGATGGCGTAGAGGGTGGTGAACAGCCACAGCACGGCCGACAAGCTGATGAATAACAAGCCCAGTGCGTCGGCCTTGAACGCGAGGTCGAGCCCCGGCAGTACCGCAAAGCGAACCCCGTATTCCTGCCCAGCCGCCACCCCCAACAGCAACAAGGCAACGAGAGCGAGTTTGGCGACGGCGCCGAACAGGTTCAAGGTCGTGCGCAGCGCGACCCAGCCCTCGGGCAGGGCGAAAATGACCAAGCCCGGCAGCAGCGAGGACATGAGCAACGCAATGGGCAGGAGTTCACTGCTCGTCATGCCACGGCTCCAACGGCTTGGATTAGGCGCATCAGTTCGACCCCGCGCAGGCCCAGCAACACGCTGGTCAACGCCAGTGCAAAGGCGGTCCATTCCAACGTGCGCGGCACCGGGGTGAATGGCAAAACTGGCGTATCAACCGGCGCCAGCAGAAACGCCTGGCGCAGCACACGAAACACATAAACTGCTGCCAGCAGGCCACCCGACAGCACCACCAGCACCAGCCACCAATGACCCTGATTGAGCGCCGCCTCAATCAACTGCCATTTGGCCAAAAAGCCTGCCGAAGGCGGCAGCCCCATCAGCGTCACACCGGCAAGCCCGAAGGCGAACAGCGTGATGGGCAAGCGATTCACAGCGCCAGCCAGGCCCGCCACCGTGTCCTGGCCGGTCGCCTTGATGAACACACCGGCGGCCACAAACATGGCCGCCTTGGCCAGCCCGTGGGCAAAAGCCTGCATCACCCCGGCCTGGATTGCGCCAGGCCCGTTCAACAGCGGAAAAATCAGAAACAGGTAACCCAACTGCGCCACGGTGGAATAGGCGATCAGCATCTTGAGCCGGGGCGTGCGAATCGCCTGCCACGATCCCCAAAAGATGGCCAGTGTGCCCAGTGCCGCCGGCCCCCAGGCCAGCCATGGAGCGGCTGCCACCAATGGCGCGAACGGGCCGATCCACAGCCGCAGCATCAGATAAAACGATGCCTTCACCACCAGTGCGGAAAGCAAAGCGGAAACCGGTGCCGGTGACCCGCCGTGTGCCGGCGGCAGCCAGTAATGGAACGGAAACAACGCAGTTTTTAGCATCAAACCGAGCACCATCAAGCCAAAAGCGATCCAGACCATTCGCGGCGCTTCAGCCGTGACCAACAGGCTCACCGATTCGATGGACACCGTGCCATAAGCGCCGTAAAGCAAGGCCACACCCAGCAGGTACAGACCCGAGCCGACCAGCGTGGCGAAAAGATAGCGCAGCGCCGCCGCGATCTGCTGCGCGCCACCGCCGGCCGCGACCAGGCCGACGGCGGCAAGGCCAACCAGTTCCAGCGTGACGTAAATGTTGAAAAAATCGGCAGAGACAAACAGCGCATTGAGTCCGGCGATAAGAAAACCCATGAGCGGCCAGAAATAAGCCCCTGCCGCGTCATCACGCTTGTAGTAAGCGCTGGCGTATATCGCCAATGGCAGCGCGACGCATTGGGTCAGCAACAACATCGCACTGGAGAGACCATCGGCTGCCAGATCAATGCCGAGCGGCGCGCCCCAACCGCCTACTTGGTGGCCGATCGCAGCTTTGCCTGCGCTGATTTGCTGCGCCAGATCGAAGGCGAACCAAGTTTGTGCTGACAAGCCCGCAATGGCGAGCCACTTGCCGCGCCCCGGCCCGAGCACGAACGCCAGGCTGGCCCAGACCAGTGGCAGCAAAATCAGCCCGATCATGGCTCGTCTGCCGGTAGTTCGAGTTTTCCTGTCAGCGCGTGGAGCCGCCGCGTCAGCGCCAGCGCGAGCGCCGTGGCGGCCACAGCGACGACGATGCCGGTCAGCACCATCGCCTGTGGCACCGGGTCGGCGCTGCCGTGGCGCTGCGCCAGACCCACCAGAATCAGAAAAGTGCCGCTGCCCATCACATTGAACGCAAAGATGCGACGCAGCAAGTGGCCGATCAGAGCGACGCCCGCCAAGCCCAGCGCGAACAGAATCGCACCGACGCAGGCGAACAACAGTGCGCTCGTCATGTTGGGTCTCCAGGGTCACGTGAGATAAAGAGAAACAGCCCGGCCAGAATCAGGCCCAGCGATACCGTGAACCCGGCCTCAATCAGCAGAATCAGCATGCCCGCCTGCCTTGGCGGATATTGCATCAGCGCGCCCTGGGAAAGCACGGCGGCCGCGATGGCCAAAAAGATCAGCAAGCCTGCCGTCAAACCCAAGCGCAGCTTGAGCGTCGGTGCCTGCCAACCCGGCAGTAGCCCGGTCAAATGCAGCAACACGCCAGCAGCGGCCAGCACTGCGCCGGCCTGGAACGCGCCGCCCGGCCGGAAAGCGCCCGCCCAGAGCAAATAAACAGCGACAACGATCATCGAGGGCGCGGCCAACTGCGCCAGGGTTTGCAGCACAGGATCGACCGCGCGTGGCCGACTGCTGAGCGCCTCCAGGCCACTGGCCAGGATGACGATGAGCGCCAGCAGCAGTACGGCAATTTCGAGCAGCGTGTCGTAACCCCGAAAGTTGAGCAGCACAGCGGTGACCGGATGCGCCACGCCGCTGACCGCCAGATTGGCGCTGACGGCGGCACGCAGATCAACGCCCGCAGCCGGAGGTTCCAGCATGACCCCAATCAGCAACACGGAAAACGCCAGCGCAGCGCTGCCCACCACAAACCGTTTGAAAACCCGCTGCACTTTCATGGTTTGCTGCGCTTCAAGGCGCCATACACGTCGAGCAGCAGCGCGCCGGTCAGCCCGGCACCGATGGCGGCCTCGGCCAGGCCGATGTCGGGTGCCGACAAACGTGCCCAAACGAGTGCCAGCAGCAGACCAAAGGCAATGAACAGGACGATAGCCTGATCGAGCCGTGCCGTGGTCAGGCAACGCGCGCCGCTCCACAGCAGTGCGGCCGCCAGCACAACGTCAAAGACAAAGCTCATGACAAATCCTTGCGCCAGGGCTTCACGCCGAGGTGGTCGGCGCGGCGCGCGATGGCATAGCTTAAAGCGCCGCTGGCCGCCAGCGTCAGCGGCCAGATCAGCAATAGCTTCAAGCCGGCGGCGAGGCTTGGCGCTTGCAGGGCCAGCCCGAGCAGCACGAAGCCCAGGCCGAGGTTGTCGGCCTTGGCCAGCGCGTGCAAGCGGCAATAAACATCGGGGAAACGCAACAGCCCCAGAGTGCCAGCAGCGTAGAAAAAGGCACCGACGACGAGCGAGGCGGTGCTGACCCAGAACAGAATGGTCTCAGTCATCACGGTGCTCCGCCCTGTTTTCCTGCCATGCGCGCCGGGCAAAGGCGATGCCGCCGATGGCCGCCAGCAGCGCCAGCACCAGCGCCACATCCACCAGCGCCGACTGCTGCATCGCTTGCGCCAGCAGCACCAAAATGCCCGTTCCGGTGGAGCCAAACAACAGCGCCACCAGCATGCGGTCGGCCGCTGTGGGGCCGCGCGCGGCCGCCAGCAGGGCGATCACCAGGTTGGCGAGCAAAAAAAACGCCACAGTGAGCGCAATGCCGTTCATGCCGGCACGCCAAAAAGTGCAGCGATGTGCCGCTCAAGTGCCCGCGCTTCCTCGACGACCGGCAGGTCCTGATGCAGCACATGCAGGCGCAAGCGGTCGTCACACAGTTCGACGCCCAACGTGCCCGGCATCAGGCTGAGCGTATAGGTCAGCAGAATGCGCGGCGCACCCATTGGCAGCGTCAGCGGCAATTCCAGAAAAGCGGGCCGCAGGGCCTGGCACCCGCGCCGCGCCATGCCCGCCACTTGCCAGCCGCCGCGCACCGAGTTGATGAGGAAGAACGCCAGAAAGCCAGGCAAGGCAGCCAGCCGTAAACCTGGTGCCGCCGGCGGCGCCAGCACCATGCTCGCCCAGGTTGCGGCCACGACGGCGAGACCTCCCATCGGCCAGCCGTCAACGCGACCTTCGGCCAGCAGCCACCAGAGCACGGCAAAGAGCAGCGCGCGGGTGATGGCTGGTTTCAGGGTTGCGCTGTCATGCCAGCGCCGAGGGTTTTCAAAGGTGTCCATCGTCATTGAAGTGGTGGAGAGTCCTGCCTTGCATTATCTACACAGTGGCACAGCCGGGCGCTGCGCCGTTGCGTTGCTGCCGACGCCAATTGACGCAGGCAGTGTCGCGCGCAAGCATGCGCCAAATTCCACGTTATCGCGCCTCGGAGCAAGCTGCTCACGCGACAAATGTCATTCGAGAGCCTCTTTTTCGAGGCTAAGATGAACAGTGCATCGCGCTTTATCCGCTGCAAATTGCCAGTTGTTGTTAGGAGCTTGACTCATGAAACGCTACTTTTACATGGCATTGATCATCGCGCTCACGGCGCTCGTGCTGTTCTTCAAGGTGCAAAATATCGACAACGTCACGGTCTCGTTGCTGAGCTGGCGCATGACGCTGCCACTGTCCTTGCTGCTCATCGGCGTTTATGTGCTGGGCATGTTCACTGGCAGTTCCGTCGTCGGCCTGTTGCGCGAAACAGTGCGCGGCGCGGGCCTGCAAAACACAAGGTCGGATTGATGCTGAACGCTTCCCTGGTCCGGGCGACATTGTGGATCGGTATTTACCTGCTGCTGGTTGCCATGCCGCTACTCGTCTTGCTGACCGGCCAGGTACCGGCCGGCGCGGGTTTCTGGTGGGACTTTTCAATGGCGCTGGGCTTTGCCGCGCTGGCCATGTTCGCGGTGCAGTTCCTGCTCACTGCGCGCTTTCGTCGCGCCGCTGCGCCGTTTGGCATCGACATTATTTACCACTTTCATCGCTATGCGGCGGTGATCGCCTTCGGCCTGCTTGCCGCCCATTTTTTCATCCTGCGCGTCAATTACATCGATAGCCTGGGCGCCCTCGACCCGCGTGTTGCGCCCTGGTACATGAGCGCCGGGCGCGCGGCTTTTGTACTGTTCGCGCTTGTCATCTTTTCCTCGTTGTGGCGCAAGCCGCTGCGCATTGACTACGACCACTGGCGCATGGCGCACGCGCTGCTGGCCACGCTGGCCTTTCTCGCCGCCGTGGCGCACGTCGAAGGGGTGGGCTACTACACCGCCGCGCCCTGGAAGCGCCTGTTGTGGAGCGGCT
>Ga0210044_10002000_pt1 | contig 30899 bp, 20 predicted proteins | sample CryGey13umfilter_2_FD_183959 | JGI IMG/M metagenome (GOLD analysis project Ga0210044, IMG submission 183959) | Groundwater microbial communities from aquifer in Utah, USA - Crystal Geyser 4/9/14 3 um filter (SPAdes) (version 2) | ecosystem: Environmental > Aquatic > Deep subsurface >...
CCTTCGGGAACACGCGCAAGGCTTTGTTGATGCGTTCCTCTGATTGGTTTGGAGCAAACTCGACGTGGCGGCAATCCATGATCTGCACCCTGGCGTGCTATCAGCCCCATGAATACCCACCCGTGGCTACCATGTCAAGCTTTTTCGGCCACTACTGGATGTGTTGCGGGTTTGTTACAGGGCCGCAGGTGCGGATCTAGGATTGCCAATTCAGAGCACGGAACATTCGGGACGGCCTACTAGTCTGGTCTCGCCGCCCCCACACGTTCATCTATCGCCGCGGTCGGACCACAGCGGCTCCCCGGCCGGCGTGGGGAACAGCTGGTGGTGCAGCTGCTCGCATGGCCGGGCCTTCTGCGGCTGATGCACCGCGCGATAGACCCGGCCGCACAGCCGCAGGATGTGGTCGCTGGCCATGTTGAACTGCATCAGCTGATCCATCGCCCGCGCCGCGGCTTTGGCGTCGCGCGTGCTCCAGTACGCCTTGGCCAGAGCCCACAGGCGGTTGACCTCGCCGTCGCGGGGCTCGCGGCGGCTGTTCAGCAAACGTATCGCGCGAGCATAGAGGCCGGAGCGGTCCGTGAGCGATTCGATCTGGGCGTACAGTGCCCCGTGAGACAGCCGCAGCACATCGAGGTCGAGCGTTTCATCCAGTCGGCCCACCAGCTGTTCGGCGTGACCGAAAGCGGTGTCCCACTGGCCGGCGGCGATGGCGGCCTTCAGCAGGTAGATCAGCCGCGCCGTGGGACGGTAGCGCCCCATGCGCTCCAGGTGTTTCAAGGCCTCCTGAGGCCGGTGCTGCTTCAACGCGATCCGCCCCTCCAGCAGCGCGACCTCCGCCTGGAGCTCCGGTTGCGCGGGCAGGGTTCGGGCCAACCGCGCGGCGTCGGCCGGGCGACCCACCCGAAACAGCGCCTTGGCCCGGGCCAGCCGGACCAGCGGTTCGCCGCCGAAGCGCTGCATGGCCCAGGCCGTGATGCGATCGCTCAGCGGTCCCTCGGCGCGGTACAGCGCGGCCGCCCCCGCCATGGCCAGCGCGGGAGAGGTGCGAGTGTCCGGCGGTAGCACCTGGTTCATCGCGGTTTTGGCGGCCCACAACGCCTGCATGTGGGGGTGGGCCTTGGCGTACAGGTTGCGCACCGCGCGGTACTCCAGCACCGGCAGATCGTCGGTGATGATCTCGTCCGGGAAGCGACGGATGATGCGCTCCAGCGCGGCGCGGTCCAGCAGGAAGCAGCCGTAGAACTGCTCGGGGAGCGGGCCGGGGCCGAAGACCGACATGTGCCGCTGCAGCACCGGGCTGTCGTGGTACGTGCGCTGCACGTGACGCAAATCGATGTGAATCGGACGGTCGGAGCCGAGCAGGATCACGTTGTTCGGGTCGCTGGCCCAGACCTGGACGTGAGCGAACGAGCGCAGCACGGTGCGCAGAATCAGCGCCACGTTGCGCGAGTCGATGCGGTAAAGCTGCAGCCACTGACCGAACACTCCGCCCGGCTTGAGCTTGCGCTTGGCCATGCGGAAGTAGTCGCTGGAGAACAGGCCGCTGACCCCCGACATCCACGGGTTGGAGGGCTCGGACACCACCACGTCATAGCGTCGATCGGTGGTGAGGAAGTAGCTGCGGGCGTCGTCGAAGATCACCCGCACCTTGGGCAACTGCTCGGCCTTGCCGTTGACGCCGTGGAAGAACCGCGACGCGTGCAGCACGGCGGGCTCGATCTCGATCGTGTCCACCTGGCGCACCCGTGGAAACAGGCTGATGGTGTAGGTCGTGACCCCGGAGCCCCAGCCCACCACACCAACGTCTTGCGGGTCGGGATGGGCCATGGTCGCCACCACCCCGAGCACGACCTGGGTCAACATGTCCCCGCTGGTGGAGGCGTCGGGCTTGCCGTTGACCAGCAGCGCCACCCCCCGCGCGAAGTTGCGCACGGTGATCGTCGCGTTCCGTCCCTCCTCGCGGTGGAGCAGCTTGTTGGGCGTGCGGTGCAGCCGCTTGTGCAGTGCGTACCGGGTGCGGGCAACGGTCAGCTCCAGGCGGTAGCCCAGCCCCGAGTCGAAGACCACCTCGGGCCAGGGCGGCTGGACCAGCGCCACCGTTGCGGTGAGCAGCACCACGGTGAACCCCAGCACCCGCAGGCGGTTCGCCGCGCCGAAGGCCAGCACACCGAATCCCACCAGCAGCAGGTTGGCCAGCAGGCCCCCGAGCAGGCAGCGCTGGGTGCCGAGCAGCGGCACCAGCAGAAATCCGGTGAGCACACTGCCGACGATGGCGCCGAGGGTGTTGACCAGATACACCCCACCCACGTCGCGCCCGGTGTGTCCCGCCGAGCGCCCGATGATGCCCATCGCCATGGGCAGTGCCGCGCCCAGCAGCAGGGTGGGCGGCAGCAGCACGAACAGCGCGAACAGCGTCTCGAACAGCAGGACGCGGTGGAACGTCACCACCGGTACCTGCGCCAGGCTCACCAGCACCTGCGGGATGAACGGGATCACCACCAGCGAGAACACGACCCACAGCGCGAGGGCCAGCAGCACCAGCGTCAGACCAAACGCCGCGGGGGGGCGGTTCCGGCTGGCGCGGCCGTAGATCAACGCACCCAGCGCGAGCCCCACCAGGAACACGGCCAGCACCAGGGTGAAGGCGTAGGTCGAGCTGCCCAGGACCAGGGACAAGATGCGAGTCCAGACGATCTCGTACAGCATGGACAGCAGCCCGGTGAGCGCCACCGCGACGACGCAGAACAGCACCGGCATGCGACGCAGATGGTCGCGTAGTCGCACGCCCTGATCGTCGTCTGGTGGGGGCGTGTCCGAAGGCGGCGCCGCTCGTCCCAGCCGGGTCAGGACGACGACCGCGATGGACAGGTTGATCAGCGCCGACAGCGCCATGGAGCGCCACAGCCCGAGAAACTCCACCATCAGCATGCCGGCCAGGGCGGTCCCCACGGCGGCCCCGGCGGTGTTGATGCCATACAGCCGGCTCACCGTGGTATGCAGCCCGGCGCGGCTTCGCAGCAGCCCGCGCACCAGGGCCGGCAGCGTGCCGCCCATCAGCCCGGCCGGCAGGGCCAGCACCGGGAAGGCCAGCAGCAGCTTGAGCACGGCGGCCGGCTCCTGGCTCAGCTGGAGCCAGGACTGGAGCGCGGCGTAGATCTTCTCCACCCCGGTGAGCAGCGGCAGGGAGAGCAGCGCATACAGTCCCACCCCCAGCTCCAGCAGCGCATAGATCCGGATGCCCCCCAGGCGCGAGCGGTCCACACGCCGCCCGATGATGTAGCTCCCCAGACCGAGCCCCGCCATGAAGGCCGCCAGCACGGTGGTCACGGAGTAGGTCGTGGAGCCAAAGGTCAGGTTGAGTCGTCGGGTCCAGAGCAGCTCGTAGATCAGCGCCGTCAGCCCGGAGCCGAAGAAGCAGATGGCGAGCAGCGGGAACGAGAGGGGCCTGTCTCCGCGCGGGTCACTTTGGTCTTCGGGGACGCGCGGTGTGGCGCTCATCAGTTCTCCAGCGGCCGAACCAGATGCTCGCGGGGAAACTCCTCCTCGAGGTGCTGCGCCAGCGCCACGGTGAAGGCGGCGGCGGCGGCGAATCCCAGCCCGGTGGCCAGTGCGCGGGCCACCTCGCCAGCCACCGTGGTGCTGACGTGGCGGTCGTTGCCACGGTCCGCGAGCCCCTGGAGCAAGCCACGGATGGCCTGCGCCGCGTGCCGCTGGAACTGCTGCTCCTCGGAGACACCCAGGCGTTGCTTCTTGCCCCGGGTGATCCCCACCAGCTCGTTGCGCTGCAGCCGCATCGCCCGCTCCTGCAGCTCCATCACCCGCCCCCGGGTGGCCGGGTTCTCCTGGTCCATCGAGGAACGGATCAGGTCCAGGGTCTGCTGCAGCAGGTCGCCGTCCAGCACCTCCTGCATCGGGGACAGGTGCTCCAGGCACCACAGCCCCAGCAGCAGGCGCCCGGGGTCGGACAGCCGGGGCGAGCGGGCCTTGAGCCGCAGGTGCTCGAACAGCGCCAGCCCGAACTCACGCCGGGAGTCGGTGTCGCCGGCCAGGTCGGCCGCCACGGTGATGGCGATCATCACCGACGGGTGCAGCCCCAGGGTCTGAGCGATCCCGTCCGGGGAGAGCGAGACCTCCGGGTTGAGCGCCCGCGCGGCGATGCCGAGCAGGCTCTCACGCCCGGCGGGCTTGATGGTGTCCACCTGACGAATGGCCGTCATGATGGCGTCTTTGGCATCGATCAGCTTCTGGTCTGTCATGGCTCCATCCTGCCCGGAAACTGCCCCCTTTGCCGGCACGTGTCAACGATTGCACCACCGGCGATGGGCCAGTAGACTTCAGCGCGTGGAGCGGGGGAGCCTCGCTCGAGTGCGGAGCGGAGCGCGCGAGACAATACTTCAGACGCTCATCCGTGTGGTGGGCCGAACGAACCGGAGACATCAGATGTCACTCAAGATCGAAGCGCTTTCCGCCATGACCGAGGAAGGCAAGCTGAACCAGGAGTGGATGGTTTTGGTGAACGAGGGCGACCGACCCCAGAACCTGGAGGGGTGCTCCATCGCTACCTCCCGCGCCGGTCAGGCCAAGCCGCGTGTCGTGACCACGCTCAAGGCCGGCTTGCTGCTCCAGGCCGGGGAACGCTGTCGCGTGATCACCGGCAGCTCGGGTCGGAGCTCGCATGGCGCGGCGCCCGAGGAGGAGGGGATTCGCAACTTCTACCTGTACCTCAAGGCGCCATACCTCGACCGACCGCGTCTGCGGGTCAAGCTGATGAACCGTCAGCATGAGATCTGCAGCACGGTGTTCGAGCCCGGGACCGAGGGAGGCACGGGCGAGGCGTGAGGCTCGCCCCCGCATGGCGACCGAGACCGTCGACGGCGCTTCCGCGCTGAGTCATCTGCCGCCGGGGCTGCGCCAGCTGCTGGACCGCCTGCCACATGACACCGGCGTCTACCTGCTCAGGGGGGACGCCGGGCAGATGCTGTACATCGGCAAGGCCAAGAACCTGTTCTCCAGGGTTCGATCCTACTTCAGCCGCGCCGGGGGCGACATGCGCGCCTTCGTGCCGCTGCTGGAGCACCTGGTGCTGGACGTCGAGACCATCGTCACCCGCAACGAGAAGGAGGCGCTGCTTCTCGAGAACAACCTGATCAAGCAGCACACGCCGCGCTTCAACGTGATGCTGCGCGACGACAAGAGCTACCTCGTGCTGCGGCTCGATGCGGCGCGGGAGTACCCGCGCCTGGAGGTCACCCGCCGTATCCGGGACGACGGTGCGCACTACTTCGGCCCGTACCACTCGGCCAGCGCCTGCCGCCAGACGCTGCGACTGGTGAATCGGCACTTCCAGCTGCGGACCTGCAGCGATCGGACGCTCGCCACGCGCAAGCGGCCGTGCCTGCAGCACCAGATCCAGCGCTGCCTCGCCCCCTGTGTGCTGGAGCTGGACCGGGAGGCCTACCACCAGCACGTGCGAGACGTGACGCTGTTTCTGCGGGGGCGCGACGAGGAGCTGATGTTGGATCTGGACCGCCGTATGCGACAGGCGGCGGCTGCGCTGCAGTTCGAGCGCGCGGCCCGCATTCGCGACCAGATCGAGGCCCTGCGCTCGACGCGCCTGAGCCAGCAGGTGGTGGACGAGAGCCTGGTGGACCAGGACGTGTTCGGGATCCATCGCGAGGGAGACCAGGCCGACCTGGCGGTGCTGCTGGTGCGGCAGGGCAAGCTGGTGGGGCGTCGACCCTATTCGCTCTCGGAGCAGGAGTTCCCCGACGACGAGCTGCTCAGCGGGTTCATCTCCCGCTTCTATCTCGACGTCGCCGAGTCTGGCGAGCTGATCCCGCCGCGGATCCTCGTGCCGCTGGAGCTGGAGGACGCCGAGGCCAAGAGCCAGTGGCTGGCCGATCTGCGCCGGCAGCAGGGACTGACCGGTGCGGTGGAGATCCGGGTGCCGCAGCGCGGACCGCGGCTGAAGCTCCTGGAGCTGGCGCGGCAGAACGCCCGGTCCAACTTCGCCACGCGCCGGAGCCGAGAGACCGACATGGAGCAGGCGCTGGCCCGGCTGCAGCGGCGGCTGCGGCTGTCGCGGACACCCCATCGCATCGAGTGTTTCGACATCTCCGGGTTCCAGGGGCAGATGGTGGTGGGGTCGATGGTGCTGCTGGTGGACGGTGAGCCGCAGCGCGCAGGCTACCGCCACTTCACGATCCAGTCGGAGCGCAAGGACGACTTCGCCGCGATGTACGAGGTGCTGGCCCGTCGGCTGAAACGCGCGCCCCGCTGGCCGCTGCCCGACCTGCTGGTGGTGGACGGGGGCAAGGCCCAGCTCTCCATGGCCTTGGCCGCGCTGGCCGACGCCGGCGTCCCCGAGAGCGAACGGCCCGACGTGGTGGGTCTGGCCAAGGAGCGCGACGATCCGGTCCCGCCGGGAGCCAGCACCGAGGCCAACACGCGGCCGGAGCGCGTGTTCCTGCCCCGGGTCAAGGACCCCGTCGTGCTCAGGCCCCACTCGGCGGAGCTGTTCCTGCTGACGCGCGTGCGCGATGAGGCCCACCGCTTTGCCATCGCGCATCACAAGCAGATGCGCAAGCGGCAGACGCTGCGCAGCGGGCTGGACGACGTTCCTGGCATCGGGCTCAAGCGCCGCCGGGAGCTGCTGCGATCCATGGGCAGCCTGAAGCGCATCCGCAGCGCCACCGTCGAGGAGCTGGCGTCCGTCCCCGGTATGACCCTGCGCGCCGCGGAGGCCGTGGCGGCGTACTTTGCCCGCTCCGGTGCCGATGAGGACTGAGCTGTCCGTGGGGTCTAGTAGGGCGTCAGCACGCGGACCGGGGCGAAGCGATCGCCGCGCGGCGTGTGGATCTGCGCCCGCGGGGCGTAGCCCGAGGTGACGAGCCAGATCTTCCCCGCGCGATCCCACGCCAGCTGGCGCATGGTGCCGCCCACCATCGGGCGCTTGAGCCAGACCGCGGGGCGCAGCGGGCTGACGGACCAGCGCGCCACTCCCACCACACCGTAGGCGTGGAGTGTGAGCAGCCGCTTGCCGTCGGGGCTGAACACCAGAGCGTGGGCTCCCGGCAGGCTCACCGAGGGGACCTGCAGCGCCGCCGGGAACAGCGCCTTGATCGCGGACGTGTCGGCCTGGCGCGCCGGCGCGCGGAGCGGTGGGCCGCGGCGCTCGAGGTTCCAGATCAGCACGCGGGAGCCGGCCCCCAGCGCGAGGGTCTGGCTGCCGGGGGCGAAGGCCGCGCTGTAGGTCGTGCGGTCCGCCGGGCTGGCCCAGCGCAGCGTCGGCTGTCGCTGCACACGGAACGGGGGGCGATGGCCCACGCGATGGACCTGGAGCACCGCCCCCTTGCCGTCGGGCCGGTCACCGAAGATCGCCACCAGTCTCCCGTCGCTGGAGTGGGCGACCCCCAGCACGCGTTCATGGCGCAGGGTCACGCGCCCCAGGGACTGGCCGGTGGAGGCGTCCCACAGCCCCACCGTGTCGGGGTCGGTGACCCCGCCGTCGTGGGGGAAGATCGCGCTCACCACCCGGCCGTCGTCGGAGATGGCGCTGCGGCCGATGGCCAGCATCCGCCGCGGCAGCTCGAGCCGCACGGGCCGCTTGAAGTCTCGGTGCTTGCCCGTGCTGCGCCAGACGGTGATGCCGTCGTCGGAGATCGCCACCAGGGCCGTGGCGGTCAGCGATCCGCGGAACATGCCCACGTTCTTGATCCGGGCCAGGTGTTTGCCCGTGGCGCGGTCCCATACGTGGACCTCGGCGTCGATCTGGGCCGCCACGGTGCTGGCATCGCCGGAGAGGATCGCCACCGTGGGCTGGGGCGGCTTCTCGGGCTGGGCCCCGGCCGGGGCGCTCGAAAGCAGCGCCGCCGCGAAGAGCGCCAGCCGCTGCCCGTTCGGTGCGGAGCCAGGCGCGCAAGATGTGACGGAGCGGTGCATGGATTCTGGACGCGTGCTGGAGGCCAATGATTCAACGATCACAGTGCGCGGTTGTAGCGCTCGAGGACGAAGTACCCGACGAACAGCTTGATCGGCCCGAGGGCGGCGTAGGCCACGCCCAGCAGCAGATCGCGGTTTTCGGGGGTGACCTGCACCAGGTAGTCCCGCAGCCACGTCGGCGGCAACGGAAGCGCGCCGGGCAGACCGTAGTCCAAGAGCAGCGCGTTGGCGAACCGATCACCCGCCGGCGTTGCGCGCACCACATACGGAAATTCGCGGATCGGCTCGCCCCGCCGCAGGACCGGGACCCAGGGCGCGAGGAGCCCGTTCTGGCGCATGCGCACGTTGTAGCCCATGAGCTCGTGCTGACCCGGATCCCCCTCGAACCCCTTCTTGAACTTGCGCACGCGGATCAGCTCGGCCACGGGGTTCGTGTTGTACCCCCTGAACTCCCAGCCGGCCAGATCGGCCAGGGCCGGGGGGGCGCCGGCGCGCATCGTCTGCTCCAGCTCGCCGCGCGTGGCCCGGCACAGGGTCTCGTAGGTTGGTGGGGTCATGTGTCTTCCTCCTCAAGCTGTCGGTGCAGGATTTCAGCGGCGCGCCGGGCGAAGGCCATCACCGTGAGCTGCGAGTTGACGCCCAGCGGACCAGAGACGACGCTGCCGTCGACCACCGACAGCCCCTGCACTCCGTGGACCCGATACTCGGGATCCACCACCGAGCGGCGCGGGTCGCGTCCCATGTGGCAGGTGCCCAGCGGATGGTACGCCGTCATCAGCAGCTGGTGGCTCGTGATGGGGGCCTGACGGAACCACTGCAGCTCGAGCCGGTTGTGGATCGTGGGGAAGCTCCACACCGCCGGGTGGCACGCGCTGGCCCCGGCCTCGAAGTACAGCTCGCACAGCTTGGCCAGGCCCCACTGCATGCGCGCCACGTCGCCCCGGGACATGTCGTAGTGACAGATCACCCGCCCCGTGGGCAGTCGCACCAGCCGCCCGCGCGTGTTCTCTGCCAGCAGCACGCCCCACGATCCGAACTGCTCGTAGTGCTCCATCTGTTGCATCAGCGCATGTCCCGTCAGCTGCAGCGGCATGGCGCCCATGTCCAGCGGCAGGTTGGCCGAGATCAGCATCACCCGGCTGTTCTTGAACGCGTCGATGTAGTGCGATGACGGAACGACGGTGGCGAAGCCGTTCAGCTCCCGGGGCAGCCTGGCCGACACCGAGCCCGAGGGGTGGATCGTCAGATTGCGACCCACCGCCGGTCCGCCAAGGTCGTGGTCCCACAGCAACCGAGGTGTGGCCAGGGTCCCGCAGCACAGGACCACCCGACGTGCGGCCACCTGCAGCCGCCGTCCTCCCGACTCCAGCTCGGCGCCGCGCACCTTTCCGTCGCGGATCGTGATGCGCTCCAGGCGGGTCTCGGTCAGCAGCAGCGCGCCGTGACGCAGGGCCATGGGCACATAGGCCCGGTCCATGGAGAACTTGCCCCCCGAGGGACAGCCCATGTCGCAGCAGTTTTGCCCGTCGCAGTCGGAGGCGTTGCGCCGGATCGGAGCGTGGCTCAGCCCCAGCCGGTCCAGCAGATCCGACATCAGCTCGACGTGGGACCCCCACAGCTCGCGCTTCACCGGACTCACCTGCAGCGTCGCCTCCACCTGCTCGAAGTGGGGGGTCATCCGCTCGCGGGAGAGCTCCGGCAGCCCATCCTGCTCGACCCACCGCCGAAAGACGTAGTCGTGCGGGCGAAAGCAGGTGGCGGTGTTGATCGTGGTCGAGCCCCCCACGGTGCGGCCAGCGGGGATCGGGATCGTGACGTTGCCCAGCGTGAAGCTCTGGGAGCCGAAGTCGTAGAACTGCTTCGCCGCCCGGAGCCACTGTCCGGTGAAGTCGGTGCGCTGGAAGTAGCGTCCGGCCTCCACCAGCAGCACGGCGTGGCCCCGCTCGGCGAGCTCCTTGGCCACGATCGCACCCGCGGCGCCGGAGCCCACCACCACCACATCCGCCTCCAGCAGCTCGCCGGGTTCGAGCTCATACCCCGCCATCGCCTGTCGCATGTAGGGCTGCTCGGGCTCGGGCTGGGTCGGGGCCTTGTCGAACGGAACGCCGTAGTGCTCGTGGATCTCCGGACGGCCGAAGTAGAACAGCTTCAGTCCCATGGCCACCATCCGCAGCACGTGCCCCGTCGCGGAGCTGCTGCCGTGCCACCGCTGCAGCAGCGCCTGCTGCCGCTTCGGGCGGAGGTGGCGGAAACGCTGGCCGTCGGTGGGGAGCGGCGCCAGATCCAGCAGCTCGCACGCTCCGTTCAGCAGCGCCGGAGCGTGTGGCACCAGCTGTCCCAGCTCGTGGAACACCTGGCGCAGCTGGGACGGGCCCAGACCGGTGAGGAATCGGCCGGCGGGGAGGAGCGCCCGGGCCAGCCCTTCGGCGGCCGCGCTCGGTGTTGGTTGCCCGGTGGTCATGGGATCGTCAGGGCACGCAAGTGTTGTTCGGTGTAGGCCTTGAGCGTCGTGCGTGCGTAGTTCAGCAGGGCGCCCATCTGCTCCGGAGAGAACTGTCGCTCGGCGGGGAAGGTGTTCATCGTGGTGCGGCACAGGCGCTGGTATTCGGTGAATCGTTGGAGCGGGATCGGGGCGTCGGTGACCAGCACCAGGGTGTAGGGCCGCTGCCCCCCCCGCAGCGCGCCGGTGTTGATGTGGTGGGTGACGAGGGCCAGCTGCTGCGCCGTCTTGTCCGCGAACCGGTTCCGGACCGGACCGGCGTTGACCAGCACGAGGAAGCTGGGCTTGAACAGCGCGAGGCGATCGGCCAGCAGCGCGGCGTCCTCCGGCTTGACCCCGCCCTGGCGCGGCTTTCCGCCGAACAGGGCGGTCTGGTACCGGACCCACAGGTTGAGCTGCTCCACGAGCGGGTCGGTGGCCTGAGCCAGCGCCTGCCGGACGTGGTGGTAGACCTGCTCCACCGCCTCGCCGATCCCCAGCACGCCGATGCGGTAGCGCAGATAGCGTCCCTCGGAGAAGCGGTAGATCGAGCGCTCCTCGTCGGTCAGGGTGTCCACGATGGTGACCGTGGTGTCCCGCTCCTCCTCCAGGGGCTCGTCGATGATGATCGGTATGCTCAGGTTCTCGGGAGCGTATGCCGCGGCGACTTCGGCGTTGAGACGCGGGGTCTGTCCGGCGAGCCGCAGCACCAGGGACAGATCCTCGATATCCAGCGTGGGCTTGGTCATGTGGCTGTGGTCACGAGTCGATGTACGCTCTGCAGGATTGTCGACCACAGCGCAATGGATGGCAAGCCGCTCACCGGGCGAAGGGGTCGATCGTACCCTCGAGGCGCACCGCCTTGGGCTGCGGCTTGCGCCGTTTGCCGGTCCGCGGCCGGCGGTGGCGAGGCTTGGGCCGGACCCGGGGCTGCGGGACGCCTGCATCCGGTACAGCGACCCGGCGAGCGGCGGCGTCGGACCCGGGGATCGCGGCGTCGACCGCGATGGGTGTGGCGTGGTGGGCCCGGGGCGGCCGCTCCCGGGACAGGAACAGCACCAGGGCCACGATGCTCAGCACCAGGGCTGCGCCGCCCATGATCCAGGGCAGCCGCCGGGTGGGTGCGGGTGAATCGACTGCCCGGACCTTCGCCGTGAAGGAGACGGACTCCACATCCGGCGCAGAGGGCGCGGAGATGTTGAGCACGGAGGCCACCGCGGCGGCACGCCCGTCGAGGGTCTTGCGCAGCTCGTACCCCAGCTTGGACATGGATGAGAAGCGCTGCTGTGGGTCGGGCTGCAGCGCGCACAGCACGGCGGCCTCCAGCTCCGCGGGCAGCTCGGGATGCAGCTCGCGCAGCGACGGCGTTGCTTCCCCGTCACACGTCGGACGCGGTGGCAGCCTGCCGCTGAGCATCTCGTACATCACCACACCCAGCGAGTAGATGTCCGAGCGTCCGTCCACCAGGCGCCCGCTGGCCTGCTCCGGCGACATGTAGTCCGGGGTGCCCACGGCGAGGCCCGGCAGGGTGTGGCTGCGGCCACCTTCGAGGCGGGCGATGCCGAAGTCCACGAGCTTGACGAAGTCGGGGGCGCCATCGCGCACGACGAGATAGACGTTCTCCGGCTTGAGGTCGCGGTGGATCACACCCGCCAGGTGGGCGGCCTCCATCGCGTCGCAGATCTGGATCGAGATGCGCAGGGTCTGGTTCATCTCCAGCGTGCGGTCGTCGTGCAGCAGGTCCGCCAGATCCGTGCCCTCCAGAAACTCCATGGCGTAGTACAGCAGACCGGAGCGGGTGGTGCCGGAGTCGAAGATCTCCACCACGTTGGGGTGGCCCACCCGGCTGGCGGCGCGGGCCTCCATCTGGAAGCGGTCCACCACCGAGGCGATGCTGCTGTACTCGGGAAGCAGCACCTTGAGCGCCACGGTGCGCTCGATGCCCAGGTGTGTCGCCTGGTAGATCTTGCCCATTCCGCCCTGACCCACCAGCTGGTGGATCAGGTACTTGTCGTCGAGCCTGAGCCCGGGAACGATCTCGGATGTGGGGTCGCGTCGCTTGCGCACCGGAGCCGCCACGTCGCCGGTCTCCTCGTTCGCCAGCTGATCCCCAACCAGCACCGATAGCACGTCGGGCGGCGGTGCGGGTTCCTGTTGCAGCATGGCCTGGATCGAATCGGCCATGCCGTCCAGTCGCTCCCGGCGCGCCAGCTGCTCCTGCGCGATGGCGTCGCCATACAGCTCGGCGAGGAAGCGCTGCAACGTGGCGGCGTCGGTGGTTGGATCGAGGCTGGCGAGAACCGTCGCCACCTCACCGCGCATGACCTCCGCGCTGGAGAACCGCTCCTCACGTCGCGGGGCCAGGGCGCGGCGGGTGATCAGATCGAGCGACGGGGGCAGGGTGCTGACGATGCTGGACGGCGCGACGAACGTGGGATCCATGGCCCGCCTGAGCTGGGTCGTCTGGTCCCCGTCGGTGTCGAACCAGCGCCTGCCCGTGATCAGCTCCCACAGGATCACGCCCAGAGCGAAGATGTCGCTTCGTGCGTCGAGGGCGTCGCCGCTGGCCTGCTCGGGCGACATGTAGGGCAGCTTGCCCAGCAGGATCCCCGGCGAGGTCTTCTGCACCTTGAGCGTGCTGACGGCCAGGCCGAAGTCGGCCAGTCGCACCTCACCGGCATAGGACAGCAGGATGTTGGGTGGGCTGACGTCGCGATGAACCAGCCCAAGATCCGACGCACGGTGGGCGAACGCCAGTCCACGGCAGAGCTCCTTCACCACGTACAGCGCGAGGTTCAGCGGCAGGCGGTGCTCGTTGGCGGTCAGCGTGTTCCAGGCCTCGCGCAGATTTTTCCCGTCCACGAAGTCCATGGCCAGGAAGTACTGACCCTCCACCACTCCGCTCTCCAGCACCGGCACCAGGTTGCCGTGGCTGAGTCTGGCCATCACCATCACCTCGTCCAGGAAGCGCTGGGTATGCTCCAGATCGGTGAGGTGCCGCAGAACCTGCTTGACCACACACAGCCGCTGGACGTTCTCGTCACCGGTGACGGCCAGGTGGAGCTCACCCATCCCGCCTCGGGCGAGTTGGTCCACCAGCACATAGCGTCCAAAGCGCCTTGGATATGGATCGGTGACGGTCAAATCAAGTAATCCTAGCGCGTCCAGTGCGTGGGACGAAAGGTGTAGCAACCAGGACTAGTATTGCAGACTACACAAAAAACTTGTAGAATAGACCTTTCGTCTAGATCCTGCAGCGATTTCGCTGTTGAATGAGGCTCATGGTCCCATCACGCCTGGCGCTGGCTCTGATCGTGCTGGTGGTGGAGGAACCAGGCGTGAGTACGGCGCATTCTCGCCCGACGTCGATCGAGAAGGCCCGGACGCTGTTCAAGCAGGCCGAGGTGCACTTCAGTCTGGGTGAATTCCAACCGGCCCTGTCGCTGTACAAGAAGGCCTACCGCACCCACCAGCTGCCCGAGCTCCTGTTCAACATCGGGCAGTGTCACCGGCACCTGGGTCAATGCAAGGAGGCGGTGTTCCACTTTCGCCAGTTTCTGTTGCATCAACCCAACGCGCCGGAGAAGCCGCAGGTCAACGACCTGATCCGTGAGTGCGAGGCCCTGGCGAAGAAGCCATCACACCACCACCTGTCCCGGGCCTGGGTCTGGGCCAGTGGTGCCACGGCCGCGGCCCTGCTGGTGACCGCCACCGTGACGGGCGTCCTCGCCCGTGGCAAATTCGACGAGTCCAACGAGGGTCAGTCGCTCGAGGTCGCATCATGGGTCACCCTCGGTCTGGGTGCGACGGCGCTGGGCGGCACCGTGGTGCTCTACCTCCTCGGTCGTCCGCCGCGACATGCGGGCTCCACGCACAAGGCGACAACAGAGCCAGGCGCTGGATCGATGGTGGGTATTGCGCCGTCGCCCGGGGGAGGCCTGCTGCAGCTGCAAGGGACCTTCTGATGCAGGCCTGTCTTCTGACCCCGGCGTAGACCCGCGAGCTCAGCCCCAGCGCACCAGCGACGGCAGAAACGGCGTGACCAGATCGGGGTGGCTGGGCAGGACTCGCACCGAGAACCCATGGCGCCCGCTGGTCCGACAGGGGATGGCGCCGGAGTAGACGTGGGACCCCTCGTTCTTGCCGGGCTCCATGTAGCCCATGGTGATGGCCGAGCCGCGCTGCAGGTTGGCCGTGGCGTCCAGCGGACCGTGATGCAGCTGTACGGTGACCTCCTCCGGGCGCAGTTGACCGAGATGGACCACCGTCGTCACGCGCAGCGCCGCCCCCACCTCGAGATCCTCGGTCGTGGAGGCCTCCACCGAGATCACCGACAGGTCGGCCCAGTGCTCCCGGATCCGGCTGTCCCAGAGCGTCAGCTCCCGGGCGCGGGTGAAGCCCTCCTCGCTCAATGCGCGGGCCCGGCTCGCCGCTGGCAGATAGAACCGCTCGGTGTACTCATGCACCATCCGGTCGGTATTGAACACCGGACAGACGGTGCGGATGGAGGCCTTCATTCGCCCGATCCAGCCCCGGGGCAGACCGTCCATGCCGCGGTCGTAGAACAGCGGCACGATCTCTTTCTCCAGCAGATCGTATATCGCGTGCGACTCCACCTCGTCCTGGTACTCGTGGTCGGTGTAGTCCTCTCCCTGACCGATGGACCAGCCGTTGTCGGGCTGCACGGCCTCGGGCCACCATCCGTCGGGGATCGACATGTTCATCCCGCCGTTGGGCGGGCACTTCATGCCGCTGGTGCCGCTGGCCTCCATCGGCCGGCGCGGGGTGTTGAGCCACACATCCACCCCCTGCACCAGGTAGCGCGCGACCCCGATGCCATAGTCCTCGATGAACACCACGCGGCGTCTCAGCACCGGGTCTCGCGCGTAGTGGATCATCTGACGGATGAAGTCCTTGCCCGCGTTGTCCCGCGGGTGGGCCTTGCCCGCGATGAGCACCTGCACCGGGCGATCGGCGTGGCCCAGAATGCGCTTGATGCGGTCCAGGTCGCGGAACATCAGCGTGGCGCGCTTGTAGGTCGCGAAGCGCCGGGCGAAGCCGATAGTCAGCGCGTCGGGGTCCAGCACCTCCGACGCGCGCTCCACCTCGCTCTTGGGCGCGCCGCGGTGCTCGAGCTGCATCCGCAGTCGCCGGCGGGCGAAAGCCACCAGCCGGGCACGCAGGTGCTCGTGGCAGCGCCACAGCTCCTCGTCGGGGATCTGCTCCACGCGCTTCCACACCGGGTTCTGCACCGCAAACTCGCGCCAGCGTGGTCCAAGGTATCGATCGTACAGCGCGGCCATGTCACGGCTGACCATGCTCTTGGTGTGGATCCCGTTGGTGATGGAGCGGATGGGGACCTCCTCCACCGGCAGCTCGGGCCAGATGCCGCTCCACATCTTGCGGCTGACCTCTCCGTGCAGCTTGCTCACCCCGTTGGAGAACGCGGCGAGCCGGATGGCGAGGACCGTCATGCAGAACGGCTCGTGGACGTCGTCGGGGTTGATCCGACCGAGGCCCAGGAACTGATCGCGGTGCAGGCCGAACTGGGGCCAGTAGTGCCCGAGGTACTTGTCCACCAGGTCGGGCGGGAACATGTCGTTGCCCGCCGGCACCGGGGTGTGGGTCGTGAACACGTTGCCCGCCACGGTGGCCAGGCGGGCCTGGTCGAAGCTGAGCTTGTGCTGCAGCATGGTGCGCCGGATGCGCTCCAGCGCCTGGAACGCGGAGTGCCCCTCGTTCATGTGGCACACGCTGGCCTCGATGCCGAGCGCCTCCAGCGCGCGTTGCCCGCCGATGCCCAGCAGGATCTCCTGTCGGATCCGCATCTCCAGATCGCCGCCGTACAGCTGCGCCGTGACCTCGCGGTCGCCAGGGTGGTTCTGCTCGAGGTTGGTGTCCAGCAGGTAGATCGGGATGCGCCCCACCAGCAGGCGCCAGATCTGGGCCACCACCGGACGGCCGAGCATGTTGACCGGGATCGTCACCAGCTGGCCGTTGTCGTCTCGCACGCGCTCCAGCGGCAGGTTGTAGAAGTCGTTCTCGGGGTACAGCTCCTGCTGCCAGCCGTCCGCGTTGAGGTACTGTCTGAAGTAGCCCACGCGGTACAGCAGCCCCACCGCCACCAGGGGCAGCCCCAGATCGCTGGCGGACTTGATGTGGTCGCCCGAGAGCAGGCCCAGGCCGCCGGAGTAGATCGGCAGGCTCTCGGTCAGACCATACTCGGCGCTGAAATAGGCGATGCGGGTGTTGTCGTCGGGGTGCTGCTTGTGGAACCAGCCGCTGGACTGGTGGTACTGCTCGAACTGGTGCACCACCCGGTCCATGTGCGACAGGAAGCCCTCGTCCTCCGCCACCTCGTCCAGCCGCTGCTGGCGGATCGTCCCCAGCACCCGCACCGGGTTGTGGTCCGTGGATTCCCACAGCTCGCGATCGAGGCGCTGGAACAGGCTGATCGCCTCGTGCGTCCAGCACCACCACAGGTTGATGGCCAGCTTGCGCAGGGGCTCGAGCCGACGTGGCAGCGAGGGGATGACAGTGAACTCGCGGATCGTGCGCATCGTACGCTCTCCTTGGTCACCGCTTTTAGTCGACCCCGCGTTGTCCGTCAACCGCGCAGGCTTGCGTCGGCCAGCCGGCGCGGTCTAACATGGGTAGATGCCCGACACGGTGCTGGTGATCATTACAGGGGTCATGGTGGTCGCCAGTGTCGGCGCCTGGGTCTACCGCGCGTCGTTCTCGGCTAATGGCCGGGCGCGACGAACCCTTCGCGGGGCTCGACGCGTCAGCATCGCCGCCGCCCCGGACGGCCAGGTGGTGAAGCTGGTGGGCCGGTTGAGCTACCACGACGACGAGCCGGTGGTCTCGCCGCTGGGCCAGCGCCGCTGTGCGTACTACCGCACCATCGTCGAGCAGCAGCGCAAGAATGACCTGGACAAGTCGTGGCGCGCAGGGTTTGTTGGTGAAGGCCTTGGCAACTGGATCCTGTTGATCCAGGAGAGCGACTTCTGCCACAGGCTGTGGATCGACGACGGAACGGGGCGGGCGCTGGTGGAGCTGGTGTACCCCGACGTGGTGCTCCAGATGGATGCCCGCTTCCGCTCGGGGTTTCTCAACGACGCCAGCCCCACGCTGGAGGCCCTGCTGAACAAGCACGGGGAGTCCAGCCAGGGGCTGCTGTTCAACAGGACGCTGCGCTACCGCGAGGGTCTGCTCGAGCCGGGGGAGACCATCGCGGTCCATGGCCTCTGCCGTCGGGAACCGGATCCCGACCCGGCCGCGGCCGGGCTCTACCGCGATCGCCCCACGCGGGTGCGGATCATCGATCCGCCCGGGGGAAACATGCTGCTCAGCGACGATCCGAAGGTCTTGTGACGGTCACCCGCGCGGGCGGCGGGAAAGGACCAGCATCAGCCCCAGGCCCAGCAGCAGCCACACGCCGCTCGCCAGTCCACCGCGCCCGGCGACGCTGCATCCGCCACTGAGCGAACCGTCCAGCTCGTCGTGCAGCGCGCCGCACACCGCCTTGTCGCCGGTGGGCTGGCACACGCTGCCGCCCGGGCAGCTGTCGGCGAGGTTGATGTCGCACAGCGCGGTGCAGAAGCGCTGGTTGGTCACGGTGTCCAGGGCACACAGGCCGCTGCTGCACTGGGCGTGTTCGGTGCAGGTCGCCCCATAGCTCCCCGGAGTGGGTGCCGCGGGCGGGTCGCCGGCGGGCGGGTCCTGGGGTGTGGGGGGCGTGCCGCCGGGCGGCTTGGACTGCACGGTGACCGAGGCCACGGCAGAGCCGCTGCGGCCGGCGCTGTCGAAGGCCACGGCCTCGAAGGTGTTGTTGCCGGCGGGCACGTTCTGCACCGGGAACTTGAACGGAGCGGCGGTGAGCTCGGAGATCTGGTTGCCGTTGAGGAACAGGGCCACGCGCGTCACCCCGACGTCGTCGCTGGCCTTGACGTCGACGTTGAAGGCGGGACCGAGCACGGCGCCCACCAGCGGGTTCAGGATCTGCACGCTGGGGGGGACCTGGTCGCTGGGTCCAGGGGCGTAGATATCGCCCTGGGCCTGGGTCGAGATCCACGCGTGGAACGCGTCGACCCGCATGTCGTTGCCTTCCTGGCCGCAGACCCCGCCCTTGGTGGAGTGGACGCCGATCTGGGTCTCGACGCCGCCACGGGTGGCGAAGGTCGGTCCGCCGCTGTCGCCGTTGCACACGTTGCCCTGGGTTCCGCCAGTCCCGTAGAAGGTGATCACGGTCGGAGTCATCTTGCCGATGGTGTTCGGGGCCTTGCGCTTCACGCCGAACTCGCCCGTCTCCTCGGCGGGCAGACCATAGCCCACCAGCAGCACGCTCTCGCCCTGGCTCGGCGCCGAGCTCGCGATGGGCATGGGCTGGACCTGGGTCACGTCCTGGCCCAGACGGACCACGGCGACATCCGACTGGTTTCCGCCGGCGTAGGTGGGGTGCACGACCACGGCCACGGCGGTGTACTTCGAGCCGCCAGGGAATCCTCCAATGTAGAAGTTGACCGGCTGCATCAGCATCCCGGTGTCGCTGTCGATGACGCAGTGGGCTGCGGTCAGGACCGTATGCTTTCCGATGAGCGTCGCGGTGCAGGCGGCCTTGTTGCCGCTGTGCAGGGCACCGACCGCGGGGTGTCCGGAGTCAGAAGTGCCGTTAACAACAGCAGATTCACGCTGGCCAACCGCCTCCAATACCACCGCGTCGTTGCAACCCGACGTCATCACCACGATTGAAATGGCCAAGGAGCTGAAGAAGTTGGTGTTTGTTCTCGTGAGCGGCATGTCACGGGTAATGAGCAAGATGCGGACCAACCAGTTTGCCCATCGTGACAATACAACTACATGGAATTGTTTTGCATTCTTCGGCCAGGCCGGAGGCGGGGTTGGCAGATCCAGCGGCCAGGGGCAGGTGGACTAGCCGCCTGAAATCAGTGTTTCTTCCGCTTCCTGGTCGTGGCGGGGGGAGGCGCAGCGGCCGCCGCGGATTCGAGCCGTCGCTTGCGAAGCCCGCGCACGATGAGCACGAAGGCCAGGAGCACCATCCCCACCGCGAAGTACTGGCCCGGAGTGAGCCCGAAGTACCGCTTGTCGCCCCCGTGGATCGGCGTTTCACGCAGGGTATCGAAGAAGAACCGGGCAGGGGAATAGAGCAGCAACATCAACGCCGGGTGGAACCCGTCGAAGGGCCGTACGTTCTTCAGCGAGTACAGGATGATGGTCAACAGCACCGCCAGCAGCATCTCGTATAGCCCGAGGTTGTGCCGCACGATGTGGTCGTGGTGGTGCATCATGCCCAGGAAGAAATTGGTCTGGCTCCCCGGGTGATCGAAGACGACGGTGCAGCCCATGCGGCCCAGGATCCAGGCGGGGACGAAGCCGAAGATGATGGCGTCGACATACTTGATGATAGAGACCTTCTTTCGGTGGAAGTAGACGATGGCGCCCACCGCGGCGCCGATCAGGCCGCCAAACGAGGAGAGTCCGCTCCAGAAGGCCAGCAGGGTCAGAGGATTCTTGATCACTCGATCCGGGAAGTAGAAGATCACGGAGACCCAGTGCGCCATGGCGAAGCCGGTCACCACGATCCAGACCTGACCGTCGGCGCAGAGCTGTGGATCCAGACCGGTGAGTCGGGCGCGTCGCCGCCCCAGCGTGTATCCCAGTACCAGCGCGAGCGCGACCAGGATGCCAAAGGGTTGGATTGGAATCAGGCCAAACAGCTTGTAGGGAGGGACATACAGACTCGGAAGCACGTCACGGCCTCGTCAGTTGGTGGTGCACGGTACTGCCAGGGATGCGGATCGTCAAGAACGGCCGCACGCATTGACTCCCTGTAAGATTGGCACGATAGGATCGTTTGGGGTCCGGGCCAAGGTGGCAATCTTGATCGGTCTCCTGCTAGAATACCGGTGCGGCATGTCACATCGTTACCCAACCCTCCAGCTGGCGGGCCTGTTCCTGCTGATCACGGTGACCGTCGCCGAGGCGAAGACCCCCATCGCGGTGTTGCCGTTCGGCGGAGATGCAGGTCCCACCGCCCGCGCCACCCTGGTCAGCACCCTCGGTCGACGATACCAGGTCGTGAACGGTCAGGCGATCCTGGATGCCTGTGACGAGCTCGGCATCACCATGACCCGGGGCAAGAATCTGGTGCGGGCAGCCGCCCGGGCTCAGGTCGTGGGGGTTATCGGAGGCGCGGTCAGCGGCGGGTTCCTGAGCCTGGCGGTGTACAGCGGCAAGAACGGAGACGTAGTCAGCTCCGGTCGAATCCGGACCGGCGGCCGATTGAACAAGAAGGCGCTGCGAGCCGCCCTGACGGTGATCTTGAAGGGCTTGCGCCAGTGCCCGGCCCGCCCCGCGAAGACCCGTCGACCGAGGCCCGCGCCGACGCCAGAGCCGGCCCCGACCCCGGCCCCGGCTCCGGCCCCGACCAAGGCGCCATCGCTGGTCTTCGACCCGGACCCCGTGATCAGCGGCGGCGGAACGGCCACCCCGGGGGCTGGCACGAGCACGACGGGCGCAGGCGCCGAGCCCGACGAGAACCCGCTGGCCGAGGCCGAGGGACCCACCCTGTCCCCCATCGCGGTCCAGCCCGCCCCCACGCCCACCACCGTGACCAGGAAGCCGCGGGCGGATCGGGACCCCCGGGTGGACGGCACGCTGGGCTTTGGCATCTGGAAGCGGACGCTGCAGATCCACGATCACCTCGACCGATCCGGGTCGAAGCCGAACTACGACTCGGGTGTGGCGGCGGCGCTGTCGCTGGGGTTCCATGTTCGTCCCATCGCCTTCTTCACCGACGGGTTCGCCGCCAACTTTTACTCGAGGCTGAGCTTTCAGACCATGCTCGGTCTACAGTCGCGCTACGTCAGCAACAACGTCGAGGAGATGCATGGAACCACGATGTGGGAGCTGCGGTGGGAGCTCGCGGGCTATGACTGGAACATCCTGGACAAGCCCACCAGCCCGCACCTCGAGGGGGGCATCGGCTTCGGCCTGATGAACTTCAGCATCGACTGGGGTGACTCGACGGACCAGCCGATGCCGGCCGCCTCCTACACGTACTTCCTGCTCTCTGTCGGCTCCAGCATGCCGTTCTTCGCCATGATGGGAGCGCACTTCCGCTTCGACTACCGCGTGGTGTCCGGCGCGGGGGAGATCGAGGACGACACCTGGTACGGCCCGTCCTCCACCGGCGGGATCAGCCTGCTGCTGGGGATCAACGGCAACTACAAGGGCTTCGTCGCCCGGGTGGAGTACGAGTACACGCGTTACTTCTACGCGTTCCAGGAGGGCGACGACCGGATGAACGCCTGTCCAGATGGCGCCACCGGGTGTAAGCGCGCCGCTGGCGGCGCCCTGGACGTGAGCCACGCGATGATGTTCAACGTCGGCTACTCGTACTAGGTCGGACCCGAGCCACTTCAACGACGCGTTGACCAAAGGCCCGTCGGGCGCTAGGAATAGCCGCGCAACAGCGGTCGAGGCGCCTCGTTGAACGGTCTGATGAAGCTGGTCCGCCGTGTGCTGTCCAAGGAGCAGCGGCGGTTCATCAAGTTCTGCATCGTGGGCGCCAGCGGTGTGCCCGTGAACCTGGCGTGCACCTGGCTCGGGTATCACGCGATCTTCTTCTCCATCGCTCGCGAGAATGTCCGCGCCGGGGCGGCCTACCTGTTCGGCATCGCGATCTCGATCTTCACCAACTTCCTGCTCAACGACGTCTGGACCTGGTGCGATCGTCAGCAGGTGCGGACCGGCGCGGCGCTGGGGCGTCTGATGCGGTTCTACCTCGTCAGCTCGCTGGCCGCCGTGCTCCAGTTCGCGGCCGCCATGGGGTTGAAGGTGTGGCTGCAGATGCACTTCCTGCTGGCGCAGCTGGCGGGGATCGCCCTGGGCACGGCGATCAACTTCCTGATCAACAACCTGTGGACGTTCCGCGAGAAGCAGGCGGGCGAGGACCCCTAGGATCGACGCTCACGTCGTGGGCTGGTGCTGGATCGCAGCGCTGAGCCATCCGGTTGTCCCCCCCGCCCGCCGTGCGCTATAACAACGAATACACCTCTAGATCCGAGAATAGCGAAGGAGAGCATGATGCGTGTGCTGCCCCGTCTGTGTCTGATGCTGGCGCTCGGGGGTCTGGGCTGGGCCGGGCTGCGTGGCTCCATCGGCTGTGCCACGGATGAGCACCCCCTGAGCGACGGCGGCGGCGGCGCCGCGCTGGGTGATCCCTGCACCGCCTCCGGTAACTGCGCCCTGGGCCTGCTGTGCGCCGGCTCCGGCACTTGCCAGCGGCCGGGTTCGCCGGGGACGCAGAACGAGGGCGAGGGCTGCGCGTTCAACACCGACTGCGTGATCGATCTGGTCTGCGCCTCCAGCGGCCAGTGCGTCAAGCCCGGCACCGGGGGCGTGGGCGCCGCCTGCGTGGGCAACGAGGCCTGCGGCCAGGGCCTGCTCTGCTCCTCCTCGGGCCAGTGCGCCAACCCCGGGGATCCGGGGACCAAGGGGCCCAAGGAGGCCTGCACCGGGGCCGACGACTGCGCTTTCGGGCTGGTCTGCGCCGAGCAGGTGTGCACCCCCTTGACCTACTGGGCCGGGATCACCTGCTCCCCGGACAACGGTCCGCTCAGGGCCTACTTCGAGATCCCCCGTGCGTCGAAGAAGGTGTCGGAGTTCTACCGCCTGCCGTTCCCCAACGACATCCGGCTCAAGAACGGCCAGGTGGACGTCAGCGGCCACCCCGATCCGGCGCCGGTGCTGCCCGCCGAGTACAGCGCCGTGGTCACGCGCTACCTCAAGGCCATCGGCGAGGACGTCACCGGCTTCGGGCCCAACACCGCGGTGTTCCTCCGCGTGAGCAAGGCCTTCGACCTGGGGTCGATCAAGCTCGACTTCCTCAACATCGACCAGGCCTCGCCGGGCTACGGCCAGGGCGTGGCCTACTCGATGTGGGCCACCACCGGCCGCGGCAAGTACATCTGCCACAACCACATCGCCGTCCGACCGGCCATCGGTCGGCCGCTGCTGTCCCAGACGACCTATGCCGTGCTGCTGCGCAAGGGGATCAAGGACGAGAAGGGCGTGGAGGTGGCACAGGACGCGGACTTCGCGCTGATGCTGGCGCAGACCGCTCCGTCTGACGCCGAGCTGCAGGCGGCGTGGCAGGCGTACCAGCCGCTGCGCGACTACCTCGCGGACAAGACCATCGATCCCGCCACGGTGCTCAGCGCCGCGGTCTATACCACGATGGATCCCCGGGCGAAGATGCGGAACTTCCGCGACGTGGTGTACAACCAGGGCAACAAGCCGCTGGCCAGCGACCTGACGCTGTGCGACGGCAAGCAGAAGTCCCCCTGCGATGACGGCGGGGACCCGGATCACGTGTGCGGGGCGTCACCCAGCGCGGTGTTCCACGAGCTGCAGGGCAGCTATATGACGCCGGTGTTCCAGAGCGGGACCCCGCCGTACAAGACCGCGGCGGACGGCGGCGCCATCTCCTACGACGCGAACGGCAAGCCCGTGATCCAGCGCCACGAGAAGGCCTGCGTCGCGCTGAGCATCCCCAAGGGGGCGAGCATGCCGGCCGAGGGCTGGCCGGTGGTGATCTTCGCCCACGGGACCGGCGGCAACTACCGCACCTTCATCAACAACGGTACGGCGGCCAGCCTGGCCCGGATCAAGGACGGCGCCGATACCGTGAGCCAGATGGCGGTGATCGGCATCGACGGCTCGATGCACGGCCCGCGGCGGGGCAGCACCGACAGCCCCGACGAGCTGTTCTTCAACCTGCGCAATCCACGGTCGGCGCGGGACAACACGTACCAGGGCGCGGCGGACAAGTTCCAGCTGCTGCGCATGATCAAGGAGCTGAACCTGGACGCCGCCAGCTCTCCCACCGGCGCGGCGATCAAGTTCGACCTGAACCGGATCTACTTCTTCGGGCACTCCCAGGGCACCATCGAGGGCATACCGTTTCTGGCGCTGGAGCCCGAGGTGAAGGGCGCGGTGCTGAGCGGCGCCGGGGGCTACCTCATCGGCTCGCTGCTGGCCAAGACGCGGCCGATCAACATCGCCGCCGTGGTGCAGCTGGCGCTGGCCGACGGCGACGTGGGGACGTCCCACCCGCTGCTCAACCTGCTCCAGCTGTACTTCGAGGAGGTGGACGGCATCAACTACGGCAAGGCGCTGTTCGCCAGGCCCGAACAGGGGGTGGAGGCCAAGCACACCCTGCTCACCTTCGGCGTGGCCGACAGCTACACCCCCCCGGGGACGATCAACGCGCTGGGCTGGGCGATGGAGGTGCGGCAGGTGGTCCAGGACGCCCAGCGTTGCGGCGACGGTGTGTGCAACGGCAGCGAGAGCTGCAAGACGTGCGAGATCGACTGCGGCAAGTGCCCGGAGGGTACGACCTGCGGCAACGGCACGTGCGAGGCCAAGGAGAAGTGCAACATCTGCCCCGAGGACTGCAAGGCCTGTCCGCCGACCTACGCCCAGGACGATCCACCGGTGTTCGAGAACCAGCTCGTCGCCGGAAAGAAGTACACCTGCAGCATGGTGCAGTATGTATCGGACGGGACCTACGACGACCACCTGGTGGCGTTCTCCAACCCCGACGCGATCAAGCAGACGACCCATTTCCTCGGCAGCGCGGCCCGGGATGGCTCCCCCACCGTGGTCCACCCCAAGTAGTTGACCGACGACCGCCCCTGCCCCTAAACTTCGAGGCCTCGTAACCAGGCAGGGAACAGGTGAGACCGTGACCGCAAACTACACGACCATTCCGCGGATGTTCTTTCATCGGGCCAAGGCCTCGGCGGACAAGGACTCGGTGATCCACAAGGTGGACGGGCGCTGGGTCCCGCGCACCTGGAAGCAGCTCGAGCTCGAGGTGCGGGAGACTGCGCGCGGCATCTCGGACTGGGTCGAGACCAAGGAGATCGTGGGCATCCTCAGCGAGAACCGGCCCGAGTGGTGGATCGCCGATCTGGCCGTGCTCAGCCTGGCGGCGGCCTCGGCGCCGATCTACCCCACCAACCCGGCCAAGGACATCGCCTACATCCTGGGTGACTGCGGCGCGCAGTTGCTGTTCGTCTCCGGCGAGGGGCAGCTGAACAAGATCCGTTCGCTGAAGCAGGAGGGGAAGCTGAATACGCTGCAGCGGGTGGTGGTGTTCGACGAGGTGCAGGCCAGCGAGGACTGGGTCTTCACGCTGTCCGACGTGCGCAAGCGCAACGCCAACGCCGCCGATCCCATCGAGCCGCGGCTGGCCGAGCTCACCGCCGATGATCTGGCGACCCTGATCTACACCTCCGGCACCACCGGCGAGCCCAAGGGCGTGATGCTGACCCACGGCAACCTGGTGTCGAACACCAAGGGCGCCCACCTGGTGTTCGACAACCTCGACCTGACGGAGAAGCGGATGCTGTCGTTCTTGCCGCTGTCCCACTCCTTCGAGCGCACCGCCGGGTACTACGCCGCCATCGAGTATGACTGCACGGTGGCCTTCGCCGAGAGCGTGGCGAAGCTGGTGGACAACATGGCAGAGGTCCATCCGACGCTGCTGGTGAGTGTGCCCCGGATCTACGAGAAGCTCCACGGCCGGGTGATGCAGAACGCCCAGTCCGGCTTCAAGCGCAAGCTGGTGCTGTGGTCGCTGAAGGTGGGCAAACAGGCCGCCGACCACCGCATGGCGGGGCAGCCCACGCCGTTCTTCCTCGGGTTGAAGTACGGCATCGCCCACAAGCTGGTGTTCTCCAAGCTGCACGAGAAGCTGGGCGGAAAGCTGAAGTACGCCATCAGCGGGGGCGCGCCGCTGTCCCCCGCCATCGCCGACTTCCTCAACGCCATCGGCCTGCAGGTGTTCGAGGGGTACGGCCTGTCCGAGACCTCGCCGGTGCTCACCGCCAACCGCCCGGGACACGTTCGGGTGGGCTCGGTGGGGCTTCCCTGGCCCGACGTGCAGATCAAGATCGAGTCCGACCCGGAACGCGAGGGCAACGACGGCGAGATCCTGGCCAAGGGCCCCGGTATCATGAAGGGCTACTTCAACAAGCCGGAGGCCACCGCCGAGGTGTTCGACGCGGACGGCTGGTTTCGTACCGGCGACATCGGCTATCTCGACCCCGACGGCTACCTGATCATCACCGACCGCAAGAAGGAGCTGCTGAAGACCGCGGGAGGCAAGTACGTCGCGCCGCAGCCCGTCGAGAACAAGCTCAAGGTGCATTTGCTGGTGGAGCAGGTGGTGCTGATCGGCGACAAGCGCAAGTACTGTGTGGCGCTGATCGTGCCCAACTTCGAGGCGCTGGAGTCCGTGCTACAGCGGCCGCTGCCCGCCGACCGCGCGGAGCTGAACGACGATCCCCAGGTGCGGAGCCTGTTCCAGGAGGCGGTGGACGAGGTCAACCGTGACCTCGGCAGCTGGGAGCAGATCAAACGCTTCTACCTGCTCTCGGCGGAGATGACCCAGGAGACCGGCGAGCTCACGCCCTCGCTCAAGCTCAAGCGCCGGGTGGTGGACGCCAAGTTCAAGGAGACCATCGACTCCATGTACCCCCCGGATTGACCATGCCCCTGGGACCCGCCGAGATCGTCGAACGCGGCAAGCTGATGGGCTACGCCGGCGCCTGCATCATCGCCGGCCTGCCCAGCGTGTTCGCTGTCCCCCTGCCGCTGACGCTGGCCGTGACGCCGCGGTTCCAGCGCGAGGAGATGATCAAGCGGCTGCACTTCATGGTGGGCTGGGCCCGCTTCTGCCGCAAGACGCTGCTGCGCATCGACCTCGACCGGGTGGGGGCCGAGAGCCTGCCCCCCAGCACACGGGGTCACATGTTCATCAGCAACCACCAGAGCTGGATCGACATCCTGGTGCTGATGGACGCGCTCGACACGGTGTCGTTTCTGTCCAAGGAGATGGTGCGTTACATCCCGGTGATCGGTCTGTGCGCCTACGGCGGCGGGACGATCTTCTTCGACCGCAAGGCGCGCGACAGCCGGGCCCGGGCGTTGAAGCAGGTGATCCGCATGTGCCGGAACTCCACCGCCGTGGTGATCTTCCCCGAGGGCACCCGCTCCTTCGACGGGGAGATCCGGCAGCAGATTCACCCTGGCGCCATTCGCGCGGCCCACGCCCACGGGTTGAAGGTCATCCCGGTGGGGCTGGATGGCACGTGCCAGGTGCTGCCCAAGAGCATGGACCGTATCTTCCCCGGGCAGCGCGTGGCGGTGACCATCGGGGAGGCGATCGATCCGGCCGAGATCTCCGACGCCGAGGAGTTCTCCAGCGCGGTGTGGGATCGGGTCACGTCGCTGCACCGCGCCAGCCGCGCCCGCTTGCGCCAAGTGTAGAACGGCCGGTCGGCGTGTGCCATAGCGTGATCCATCACCAGCCAGGAGCGAGAGCCCGTGACACCCGTGAAACCCGCCCCGCGCCAGGCCTCGGCCGCCAGCGCGTTCAACGCCGAGTACGTCGACCAGATGTACCGGATGTGGCAGACGGACCCGGACAGCGTGGGACAGAGCTGGCGCTGGTTCTTCCAGGGCTTCGAGCTGTCCAAAGACGCGGTCGACGGGGAGAGCGCCAGCCGCCAGTCCCGCGTGGCCTCGCTGATCTACGCCTACCGCGACCAGGGGCATCGCATCGCCCAGACCGATCCGCTGGGGACCAGTCCGACGCACCATGTGCAGCTCGAGCTGGCGCAGTTCGGCCTGGGGGAGCGGGATCTGCCGCTGGTGTTCGACGCCGGCCACCTCGCGGCCCGACGGCCCGGGTCGGCAGACCCCTCGAGCCGCGCGACGTTGCAGGAGATCCTGACCACGCTGCGTGAGACCTACTGCCGCGGCGTGGGGGTCGAGTACCTGCACATCCAGGACGTGCGGCAGCGGCGCTGGCTGCAGTCCCAGATGGAGCCGGCGCGCAACCAACCGCGCTTCGATCGCCAGCGAAAGCTGGAGATCTTGCGGCTGCTCATCGACGCGGAGCTGTTCGAGACCTTCATCGCCAGCAACTATCCCGGGCAGAAGCGCTTCTCGCTGGAGGGCGCGGAGACGCTGATCCCGGCGATCCACACGCTGGTGGAGCTCGGCCCGGCCCTGGGGGTGCGGGAGCTGGTGCTGGGCATGTCGCATCGTGGCCGGCTCAACGTGCTGGCCAACATCCTCGACAAGTCCTACGCCATGATCTTCTGTGAGTTCGAGGACGCGGCGATCCCCGAGCAGTACGGCGGCGGCGGCGACGTCAAGTACCACAAGGGGTTCAGCGCGGACCACGTCAACGACGACGGCCAGGTGGTGCACCTGAGCCTCACCGCCAACCCGAGCCACCTGGAGGCCGTGGACCCCGTGGTGCAGGGACGGGCGCGGGCCAAGCAACGGCGCCGGGGTGACACCGAGGTTCGGGGTCAGGTGCTGCCGCTGCTGATCCACGGCGACGCGGCGTTCGCCGGCCAGGGGCTGGTGGCGGAGACGCTCAACCTGTCCTCGCTCTGTGGCTATGCCACCGGAGGGACGGTGCACATCATCGTCAACAACCAGATCGGCTTCACCACCACGCCCGACGAGGCCCGCTCCACGACGTACTGCACCGACGTGGCGAAGATGATCGAGGCCCCGATCTTCCACGTCAACGGCGACGATCCGGAATCCATGGTGTTCGTCTGCGAGCTGGCCCTGCGCTTCCGTCAGGCGTTTCACAAGGACGTGGTGCTGGACATGGTGTGCTACCGGCGCCATGGCCACAACGAGGGCGACGAGCCGGCCTTCACCCAGCCCGTGCTGTACCAGAAGATCAAGGACCACCCGTCGGTGCGCAGGCTGTACACCCGGCACCTGCTGCAGACCGGCGATCTGTCCCCGGAGATGGAGTCGCGGATCACCGCCGCGTTCAAGGACGAGTTGTGGCGGGCGCTGGAGGCCGTGAAGCGGGTCAGCGCCGCCAAGGAGTCGCCCTGCAGCATCGCGCCGCAGCAGCAGCTGGAGAACATCTGGGCCGGCGTGCTGGAGCCGTACGACCACCAGCCGGTCCAGACCGCGGTGGCGCATGACGCGCTGGTCCAGGTGGCGACGGCGCTGTGCACCGTCCCCGACGGGTTCAAGCTCAACCCCAAGGTGCAGCGTCAGCTGCCGGACCGCCTGACGGCCGTGCGCCGAGCGGAGGAGCCTCCCCGGAGTGCGGAGCGAGGCGCACGAGATGCAACCGTGCGGCAGGGTGCCGCGGTGGACTGGGCCTTCGCCGAGGCGCTGGCCTTCGGCACGCTGCTGCTGGAGGGGACGCCGGTGCGCCTCAGCGGTCAGGACAGCGCGCGCGGCACCTTCTCCCAGCGGCACGCGGTGTGGCAGGACATGCTCAGCGCCCGGGAGTATGTGCCGGCCAACAACATCGCCCCGGGCCAGGCGCACTTCTGCGTCTACAACAGCTTGCTGTCCGAGGCGGCGGTGCTGGGCTTCGACTACGGCTACTCCCTGGTGGAACCGCAGATGCTGCTGCTGTGGGAGGCGCAGTTCGGCGACTTCGCCAACGGGGCCCAGGTCATCATCGACCAGTTCATCACCAGCGCTCAGGGCAAGTGGCAGCGCTCCAGCGGGCTGGTGATGCTGCTGCCCCACGGCCACGAGGGGCAGGGTCCGGAGCACTCCAACGCCTACCTCGAGCGCTACCTGATGGCCTGCGCCGAGGAGAACATCCAGGTCTGCAACCTCACCACCCCGGCGCAGTACTTCCACCTGCTGCGCCGGCAGGTGCGCCGTCCGTTCCGGCGTCCGCTGATCGTGATGTCCCCCAAGAGCCTGCTGCGGCATCCCGGCTGCGTGTCCCCCGCCGCGGAGCTGGAGCAGGGGCAGTTCTGTGAGGTGCTGGAGGACCCGCGTCCCGAGGCGCAGGGCGCGACCCGGCTGGTGTTCTGCAGCGGCAAGCTGTACTACGACCTGCTGCAGCGGCTGGAGCAGCTGGACGCCGCCGCGCGCCAGACGGTGGCGATCATCCGGGTCGAGCAGTTCTACCCCTTCTGCGACTGGCGCATGGAGCAGGTGGTGCGGCGGTACACGGCGGTGGAGCAGGTGATCTGGGCCCAGGAGGAGTCGCATAACCGCGGCGGCTGGACCTTCATGCAGCCCCGCCTGCAGCAGGCGTTCGGCCGCGAGGTGCAGTACGTCGGGCGGGCCGCCAGCGCCAGCCCGGCCACCGGTTCGATGCGGGTCCACAAGCAGCAGCAGCAGCAGGTGGTGGAGCAGGCGTTGCTCAAGGAGCCGATGCGATGATTATCGAGGTCAAGGTCCCCGAGGTTGGCGAGTCCATCACCCAGGGGGTGATCGCGTCCTGGTCCGTGGCGGACGGCGACACCGTGGCGGTGGATGACTCGCTGTTCGAGCTGGAGACGGACAAGATCACGCTCAACGTGCAGGCCAAGGAGGCGGGGCGCATCGCGCTGCTGGTGGCCGAGGGGGAGACGGTGAGCGTGGGGCAGGT
>Ga0210044_10002002_pt1 | contig 30893 bp, 26 predicted proteins | sample CryGey13umfilter_2_FD_183959 | JGI IMG/M metagenome (GOLD analysis project Ga0210044, IMG submission 183959) | Groundwater microbial communities from aquifer in Utah, USA - Crystal Geyser 4/9/14 3 um filter (SPAdes) (version 2) | ecosystem: Environmental > Aquatic > Deep subsurface >...
AGAATTAATAGAGATTATGGGGTCAGGTCTTGCAATGACACATTCCTGCCTCAACCCTTTTGACTGCCCTGCTCACCGTCGAAGAATGAACCTCGAGGTGATCCGCCATCTCTTCCAATGTATAGCCGTATCTCGTGAAGGCATCGTGAATGCCGGTCTCCTTGGCATCTTTATGCTCCATGACGCTCTGAGATTGAGGAGATTTAAGTCACCTGTTGTAACAACCAGTGGTTTGCCTCATAAATAACTTAACCAAAAATCAATTCATAGCGACAACAGCGCACTTAAGTGCGCTGTTGTAAAGGGACATTCCACTAGTTTGAATTAAAGATGAAAAGAAAAGGGGAAAAGGGGCCTTATGGATTTTAACTTGAGCCTTCAGAGGTAACTAATGCAGAGGAAAAGGCTTTACCTTCCTGTTATCACAATACTGACAACAGTCCTTACCCTTATTGTTTTACTGAGCATCTCAACCTTCAGGAACCTCCATCGAGAAAAGGTTAGGATGGAGGAATCGCTTTTAAGGGATGGTACCATTGTTCTCAGGAGCATGGAGGCATCCTTCCGCTCTGGTATAATGGGGATGATGGGAAGGGGAGGAAATCTTCAGTGGCTTATGTCCGAAATTTCGACCCTGACGGACATTCGCTTTATAAGCATTGTAGAGGAAGACGGTCTCATAATCGCTCACAGTGCTGATGAATTGGCAGGTACCTCATATCCTCAAATGGAGAAGCTGAAGGAACTGAAGGAGCAGAAGGTGCCCAAGAGCTGGTTGGATACGGATGGACAATTCCTTGTTGCCAAGAGATTTCAGCCTCTGGTTGCATTCAGGGGAATGAGGGGTGCCATGCATGGTCCCAGACATTCGATGATGCATTCCATGATGGTTTCCAGGGGAGGAGTCTTCGAGTCTATTCTATCTGGAAAGGCATATGCCATAGTGGGTTTAGATACCCGTACATTCGATGAGGCGCGAAGGAGCGATGTCCGACATGCCATAATGATGGGGCTAATCCTGCTTGTTCTGGGGTCGGCAAGCCTGTATTTTATCTTTCTTGCCCAAAGTTATTACATCGTCAACAGAACCCTCAATTCTATGACTACCTATACGACTAATATAGTGGGTAACATGCCTGACGGGATTGTTTCCATCGATGATAAAGGAGAGATTGTTACAGTGAATAACAGGGCAAGGGAGATTTTTAGCTTAGAAGGGATACCAGATGAGCGTAGAGAGCTGAAAAAGAACTTCCTCACATTTGCAGCCCCGCTTCTCGAGTCACTAAAGGATAGGAAGAGAGTCCTTGAGAGGGAGATCGAATATCCCTGTGGCAATGGAGAATCCATTCCTCTTTCGGTCAGTGCTGCCAGGCTTATCTCTGAAGATGGAGAGGATCTTGGAGCGGTATTCATACTAAGGGATCTGAGAGAAATAAAGGAGCTGGAAGAGAGGATTAAGAGAAGCGAAAGGCTTGCAAGCCTGGGGAGCCTGGCTGCCGGGATGGCACATGAAATCAGAAATCCACTGAGTTCTATCAAGGGGTTTGCTCAGTTTTTCCTTAAGAAGGCCATCCCCGGAACCGAAGATCACAAATACAGTGGGGTCATGATCAAGGAGGTAGAGAGGCTCAATAGGGTAATCTCGAATCTACTGGACTTTGCCAGACCCAAGGAGCTTGTAAAAGAAAAGGTCCCCCTTGCTGACCTCATTCATCATAGCATTGAGCTTATCCAGGATGATGCCAGATCTAAGAGCATCCAGTTAATGATAGATATAGAAAAAGGTATTCCTGACCTGGAACTGGACAGGGATCAAATCACCCAGGTACTGCTCAACGTAGAGCTGAATGGTCTGAATGCCGTGCAAGAGGGAGGAACCCTGTGGATTCGTTGTTTCAGAGGAGAAGACCCTAATATTGTCATTGTAGAAATCGAGGATACAGGACACGGCATCCCTGAAGATGAGCTGTCAAAGATATTTGACCCTTTCTACACTACAAAGAAGAGAGGTACAGGACTGGGGCTTGCTATAGCCCATAGAATTGTGGAGAATCACAGTGGAACCTTATCAGTAAGGAGCCAAAAAGACTCGGGAACGGTATTTCGTATCGAATTTCCCATCTCATAGAGGAGAAGGCATGGCTAAAAAGACTATCCTTGTTGTTGACGATGAAGAAAGCCATAGGATGATGCTTGGCGCCCATCTTAAAGATGAAGGCTTTGAGATGGTGGAGGCATCGGATGGCCAGGAAGCTGTAGATAAAGTCTCTGAAAGGTTTTTTGACCTTGTCCTTATGGATATCCGAATGCCAAATATGGATGGAATGGAGGCTCTCAAACAGATAAGACAGATAAACCCCACCATCCCTGTTCTCATAATGACAGCATACGGCTCCATCAATTCTGCGGTACAGGCACTCAAATCAGGTGCTGAGGACTATCTTACCAAACCCCTGGATATGGACGAACTCATTATCAAGGTTAATAAGGTTCTTCATTACAGGCAACTGGAAGAGGAAAACTTGTTGAATAGAGAAAGGCTTGGAACAAGATTCGACTTCTCCAGCATTATTGGTAATAGCCCAAAGATGAAAGAGCTTTTTGAAACCCTCTCTATGGTTACACCGACAGATGCTACTGTGCTTCTCCTGGGAGAGAGCGGGACGGGCAAAGAGATTGTTGCCAACTCTATTCATCAGAACAGCCCTAGAAGGGAAAATCCATATATCAAGGTCAACTGTGCAGCACTCCCGGAAACACTCCTTGAGAGTGAACTCTTTGGTCATGAGAAAGGGGCATTTACCGGAGCTATATACAAAAAAAGAGGAAGGTTCGAGCTTGCCGACGGAGGGACAATATTTCTTGATGAAATAGGAGAGATGTCCATTCCAACCCAGACTAAGATTCTCAGAGTCCTTCAGGAGAGGGAATTCGAGGCAGTAGGAGGAACCAGGACAATCCAGGTGAACGTCAGGATCATTACAGCCACCAACAAGGATCTCGAGGAAGAGGTTAAAAAGAGAAAGTTCCGAGAAGATCTCTACTACAGGCTCAATGTTGTACCCATTACTGTACCACCCCTCAGGGATAGAAAAGAGGACATCCCCATCCTTGCGGAGTATTTTCTTTGTAAATACAATGAGAAGAACAAGAGAAGTATAAAAGGATTTGAACCAGGAGTAATTGATGCATTAATTCGTTACACATGGCCTGGAAATGTCAGGGAGCTTGAGAACATCGTGGAAAGGACGGTAATAATGTGTAGAGGAGAGATGATCTCCCTGAACGATCTTCCCTCCGCTATCGGTGGGTCTAAGCAGGAAGAAGAACAGTCTGAAATTATCATGGGTCATACTCTTCGAGATACAGAGAGGGAGGTCATACGGAGGACACTTGAAAAGACAGGTGGAAACAGAACAAGAGCAGCCACTATTCTTGGAATAACAAGGAAAACCCTTCAGAACAAGATAAAAGAATACAGGATAGATATATAACTGTATTCTCTGTCTGCATAAAAAATACTCAATATTTCCTGCCTTTCAATACCTTCATGCGAAAAAATTATGCAATTGAGGTCTTCATTATAAGATTCGTCATTATCTTGGTATGCCAATAAATACTTTAAATTCAATATGTTATATGATTTTTCCTGTCTTTTTACTCCTATGGCACAGCCATTGCAATTACCTTATTACAAATATATTATACAAGGAGGTGTTAGTTATGAAGAAAGGATTGGCTGTATTGGCTGTTGTATTAGGAATAGGGCTTGGAAGTATTGCCTTTGCCGGTTATTGGGGTCATGGTAGAGGGGGGTACATGATGGGCCCAGGTTATGGTGGTGGCTACGGTGGCTATATGATGGGTCCAGGCTATGGTGGTGGTATGATGGGCCCGGGTTACGGTGGCTATTGCCGGAACGCTCCTGGTGCCTATGGAGAGGTCAAAGCCACAACTGAGAAAGAAGCAAAGTCTATTCTCGGTAATTATGTCGGTACAAACCCAAACCTCAAGGTGGGAAAAATCACAGATAAGGATACCTACTTTGAGGCAGAGATCCGTACAAAAGAGGATTCTCTGGTAGCTAAGCTTGCCGTTGACAAAACAACTGGATGGGTCCGGCCTCTCTATTAAGATAGGGCAAAAGGTCAGGGGCTAACCCCTGACCTTTATCTTGGAATTCTACGTATAAAAACTCACTTTCCATCATCAACACGTTCTTTGACCTTCCCTGGAGTAGGAGGGGCATCATCACTAAGAAATTCTTTATAATTATGGGGTGATAATTTTATAAAAGCACCTGGAATATCCTCAATAAGGAAGCTTTTATAATTCTGAGGCGAAAATTTTATAAATTTATAGGGTATGGCAACAGGTTCCCTGCCCGTGGGAAGGGTACGATAGGTAAGAACCCAGACAGCCCCGGTCATTGTATTAACAAGGTAGGCATTGTCATCCTTGCCAGGGACAATCTGATATGTTCCAATTTCAGCGGCAAAGGAGACAGTACAGAGGAAAACGGCCATAAGACATATCAATAGAATCTGTACCCCTCTATATCTCATCGTTAAAACCTCCTTAGTTTTGAAAATAAAGTTTGCATCTTGTAAACGTATCCTTCTATTTCCTCATGACGGTTATTTCTTCACTGGGCTCACTCTCAAGACCATCCTTATCAACAGAGATAACGACATATGTCTTTTCTTTCCCTTTTGGAAGACCTTCCCCGGTAAAAGCTGGTGTTTTAACAGTGGCAATCTTCTTTATACCAAAAAATCCTTTCTCGTAGACATCATAATGCGAAATATCAGGTTCGCTCCCCTGTTTCCAGTTGAGTACAACCCTTCCCTTAACCAGGTTGCCGTTAAGCCCCTCAAGACGCTTCGGTTTCGGTTTGGTCTGGATACCGATGGTTTCCGAAAAATCACTTAGCAGCGCATCCCTGTCTTCGGCCTGGATACGGTAACGATAGGTATAGCCATCTTTGAGATCCTTATCAATGTATGCGGTTTCGCCACGAGTATCTGCAATTCGGGTAAATTCTTCCTTCTCAGGACCAGCACGCCAGACATGATAAACCGCGATATCCTTTTCTGGATTTGGCAGCCAGATAAGAGGCACCTCCTTGACCTTTCCTTCTTCTCCCTTAAGTCCCGATGGTTTCGTGGGCCTGGCCTTTGTCGTAGCAAAGGCTGTCTCAGAAAAATCACTCTCCACATCCACCCTGTTGAAGGATCTGATTATGTAATAATAGGTGGTGTTATCATCGAGCTTTTCTTCCCCTCCCCCCTCGTGGGTAAACTTATTGGTCGTCCTGCCCTTTAATTTTGAGAGCAACAGATATTTACCTACCTTTTCTCTTGACCAGTATATCTTGTAACCCTCTATGTCTTCATGGGAACCTGCTGTCCACGTAAGTTCCACCTTTTTTACCATGCCACTCACAGCTTTTACCCCCTCCGGAGCAGGTGGTTTACCTTTCGTCACGGCAGATACCGCTGCTGATGGTGACGTTTCCCTCTCTTCATCCTCAAAAGCACTAATTCGATAGTAATAGGGGAGATTATCGCCAAGTCCTTCTTTATCAGTATAATCCACTTTCTCCCTCGTACCAGTGCCTGAAATGCTGGAAGCATCAACCTTCTTAATCTTGGTAAAATTTCCGCTTTCTCCAGCGCTTCGATAGATGTAATATCCCTTGATGAAAGGAGAATCAACAGGAGCCCACGTCAGCTTAACTTCTCTTATCATTCCCTGCGCGGAGAGACCACTGACAGCGGAAGTGGTTGTGACTTTAACAGAACCTGAAAATTCACTTTCCAAACTCTTTTCATTGTATGCCGTCAATTTATAGTAATAGTCTTCTCCATCGGCAAGTCCCCGTTCTACATAGCTCACCTTAAGCAATTTATCGAGGGTGGTTGTAACATTTACACCAATACCCAGGTCCCGACCGAGGATATTTGCCACCTCTTTGTATGTCCCCTGTTCTACTTTAGCCCGATAGAGTTTATATCCCTTCAATTCCAGGGGATCGTCGCTCTTTGCTGGACTGGGGGACCAGATCAGATCAACGCTCTTTATGTGACCTATTGCCTTCAGAATAACAGGGGGATTAGGAACAGGGACTGTCTCGGCACGAATAACTGAGGAAAAATTACTGCGAAGACCGCTGCTGGCAGATGCCCTGATCTGATAATAATAAGTGGTATTCTTCTCTAAGTTCCGATCAAGATATTCAGGCTGCGCAACCTGAGAAATCCAGATAAAAGGACCGGATTCGGAAGTACTGCGAAACACTTCATAACTGACGGCAGTGTTGCCGGGGGCATTTTCCCAGCTCAAATAGATACTCCTGCTGCCCAATCGTTTCTTTATATTAACCGGGCCTCCCCATGTCGGCTTTTCTTCACTCACTTTTTTGGTGGCGGCATCTGCTATTGCTTTGCCAATCGAGGTACTCAGCTTTTTAATTTCACCCCCCAGAGCCGTATCACCGAAGGATACCAACTGGGTATTTAAAATAGACGTCTTCTGTTTGATATGAATAACCTTACAGTTGACCACAATTGTAGCTCCCTTTTTTTCAACGTTGCCGACAACAACGACGTCAACCCCCAATTGTGCACCGATATTAAGCACATTTGCCGGATTATCGTCCTGCTGGAATTCATGGAGGTTTAAAAACGCCTCAAGGTCCCTGCGGCCAATCATGATTAGCTCACTTTTCTCTTTAAGAGAATCTATAAGCATATTGGCAACCGAGGTGCCATAACCTGCGGCCTCCAGATTTACAGTTCTGAAGTTAAAAACAGCAATCCTGGCCTGCAGGGAAGTATCGGCTAAGACAATAACTGAATAACATAGCATTATCATTATCGTCACAAAAATCAAGCAGCACTTTTTCCCCATTCTTTCCTCCATGCTCAAATCTCTTGGTTACACTGCAATTCAGACACTGGACTTCGGACTTTAGACTTTTCGATGTAGGAAATTAATCCTTGCAGTGTTCTCAACTCTTCTTGAGCTTTGTGTAATCTCTGGTCATCCTCTCCTTCAGTCTATAGTCTATAGTCTGGGGTCTGAGGTCTATAGTCTGATGTCTGAATCATTCATCTTGAACCAGTTCAGCAATAATGTCCATGGACTTATGGGAAATCGGAGTGGATATGCCCTTTAATTTTTCATCAAAAATGGCATCTGTAAATCTTTCAATGGAAAGTTCAGGATTCCGTCGTTTCTGGTATTGCTGACCCTGGTTAAAGTACTCAACCTCAAGGCTCTGAAAATTCTTGAGGATAGTCTGCCCCGTTATCGACACCTTCTCGTTGGTTAATTCATCCATTACCTCTACCTCTGTCGGAAGCTCTAGCGGGTCATAGGGTATACCGGCAGCCGGTACGGCATCCTGGTACTTGTCTTCCTTAGACATCTTTCCCGCTATTGTATTGGTAAAAATGTTCTCTCCTGTAAGGGTATCCACAAGCTTATAGGAAACCTCTATTATGGCGCTGATTTTTGTCGTTCCCTGCCTGTAGGTAATGAATTGATAAATCTTCTTCTTAATCGTAGGAGGGGGGGCAGACTTAAGCTGCTCTGGAGTTGGTTTTTGATTCATCATAATCCACATTTGGAATTGAGGATTAGGTTCATCTGTTTCGTCAACGAGGGCCTTAACCTGGCTCATACTCGGCATATCTGTTTTCGTGGCCGCGAAGTGGAGAACGTCACCCATAATAAATGTATCAATCCCTCTCATCTTTGCGGTTTGTACCGCCTTGATGTCAACAAGACCGGTTTGTCCAAGCTGCATTTCCCTTAAAATAGACTGCAGATTTTCACGCTCGATGATACGCAGATCACCACTGGCGTTCCTATGTAGAAAGGCAATAAGTTTGTTTGCCGCTATTTTACCTGCGTCTCTATCGTTACTGGGACTGCTAAAATCAAAAACCGCGATGGACTTTTTAATACGCTTGTTAATCTGGTCTTTAACCTCCAGGATCTTTTGAAACAGCCCCGGGTAATTACGGTTCAATGCCTCAGCTTTCTGCAACCAGACCAAGCTATTACCCCACATCTCACGCCCAGAAAATTTCCCCGCCCTCTCCACCAGCTTTGCACAAAAGTTGTTAACAAATTCTCTGTAAATATGACCATCTAATAGAGAAGGTGAAGATGCAGAGATAAGTTCTAATCTTTTGAATGCCTTATAGAACTTGCCCTGATTGACCAATCTGGTAGCTTCCTCGAAATATATCTGCCCGATGTGTATTTTCATGTCCTCCAGCTTTTTCACAAGATCACGGTTATCAGGCTGGTATTTACCAGCCTTTTCGAGCAGCAGGATAGCCCTCTCCCAGTCCTTTCCCTGTCTTGCCTTTTCAGCTTCACTAACGTAATAATCAGCATTATCCCTTGACACAGCATCCTTATACAGTTTGGCTACATCCAGGTAATTAGGATTGATATCCATAGAAGACTTAAAGGCATGAACTGCCAGCCCCCATTCTTCGTGTTTACTGAAGGCAAGACCCTGCTGATATAACATTTTTGTCCCTTCTTGCTCCGCTTTGAGGAGTCTATTGGCTGCATTCTCATAGGTGGGAGAAATCTTAACGATCTGTCTTAATTTCGCCACGGCAGCTATCCAATCCTCCTTTTGCATCTCCACTTCTGCCTGACTGGACAACGACTTAAGATTGTTCATAAGGGTGTTAATCTTCCCTTTGATATCACTGGCGAAAGACTTAATGGCGTTGTTTTCAGGATCCAGGTTAGAGGCAATACCAGCTTCCTTCGCCACCTGCTCGAGCACAGAGAGGTTCCCCTCAGGAGCAGAAGCAAGTACCTGTCTTGCCTTCTCATAACGCACCTTAGCCGCCTCACGCTTTGCCAGGTTCAGTCCATCTATGTACTCCTGCTTGTTAGGATCCTCCTTCACTGCCTGCTCAAAAAAAGGTATGGCTTCTTCCCAGCGGTTCGCCTTACTCAATTCATCGCCGGTCCTGTAACTCTCAAGTGGGGCACAGCTAGAAAGAAGAGTCAGGATAAACATAGTAATTAGAATCATCGGATAATTTCTTGACTTAATCATTATATACCTCCCTTAATATTTTTGGTTCTTCTCCCAATTAGTTGGGAGAAAGGGGTCAAGGATTCAAGGGTACTGGGGTTCAAGTGAACGGAACTTAACCCCTTGAACCCTTGAACCCTTGAACCCTTTCAATTTCATTTTATAATTTTTGGCGAATCGATCAGCCTTAAATATAGGTTGTGTCTATCGAATGCTGATAGGTACATTGCCCTCAGTGTAAGAACATTGCTTCAATCTGGTTCTGGGTTATCTTTACTATCCTAACCTTTCCACCACTTACGGTAATTGCCGCAATATCATCGGCTAAACCCTGAGTATTTCCCTTAATCTCCAGATCCAACTCAACCCTTCCCTGAACATAGGAACGCTGGTACATCTCCTTGAACCCTTTTACTGCCATGGATAGAAGATTTTTGAACCGCATTAAATCCTCGTAGGAATCAAGGCCTGACACTAATAGTTTGACTGTAACTGTATTTGTTAACTCAGAAGACCAGCGATCCAGGGTCTCTTCCATCATTTTCTTTGCCAGTTTTACAACTACTTCTTCCGTTATCAGTTTAAAGTCCCCTTTCATACCTGGTGCCGACTTGCTTTCACTGTCCGTCGAGATTATCTCCCCCGTATCACCATTCATGACCTTAACAGAAACAGTAACCTTATTTGAGCTCACTTCAACACCCGCCACTGTAAAGGAATTAACTGCAGCATCAACACTGCCGATAATCACGACCTCTGCACCGAAGGAATGGCTCATCTCAGCCAGCATCTTCTGATCCCCGGCAAGGGTTTGAAGTTGTTCGTACTTCCTGTTTTTTCTGACAATTTCAGCATCAACGAGTTTGAATCCGTTGGACATAAAATATCTGGTCATGGCCGCTTCAGCAACGGCATCCTTTTGGGCTTGTCCACCGAAAATAATCATCAGGCGTGGTTTGGACTTTCTCATCATAATAAGATTGACAGCATCCATACGCTCCTTCAGCTTTCCCTTTCCAACGTCGGCTTCAATAGTCACCCTGTACATATCGCCCTCTCTCTTTTCCGAGATAACCCTGTAAGTATTGATAAAGCCTCTGGATTCAGAAAGGATTTGATCGAGTTTTAATTGGAAATTTTCGACTTCTGTACTACTCGTAATCATAACGCCCACAACTCTCTCTACTGCATTACGCTGGGCATTGTCAATGGCCTTGTCTCTGGCGATATCCACTAAATTACTATGAATGGCTGCCATACCTTCTGCCAGAATCTTATCCTGAGCAGGGACAGTGCCGCACATAAACCCCAAACCAATTAAAATAATAAAAAAAACCGTTCTCTTCATTACTCTCTCCATAGGGTCTTTCCCCCATTTTAGAAGGATTCTGGTGACCTCAATATGCATTATTTAGGATCTTCTCCCAAAGTACACAGTTAGATTAGTGGGGATTTTAGATTATATATGGTATAAAGTCAAACAAATTGTAATCGCTCAGGAGTCTGTTGACGGGTGAGGGGGCACTGCCTGAGTATTATTTAGCATAGCTGTTATCTCTCGATATTCTGCATCAGTGCCATCATAATCATAGGTTGCATCTTCACCTATCATGGGTATAATTGTAAGTCTGCCCTGGAAAAACTGTGAAATGATGTTTTCAAATTCTTTTATACTCAGATCCTTTCTAATGAAGTATTTGGTATATACATTTGAATATCCCAGGTTATGAGTGATTCTGAATAATTCCATCTGAACTTTTGGATTAAGCGATTTGCGAAGACTATAGGCGGTGTTCATGTTATTCACATTTATAAGATTTGGGTTTGCAAGTGCTAGAGATGAAAACCTGAACCCCTGTCTGCCAGATTCATCTTTTACATTAGAGACCTGATAAGTTGTATCATTGATAAGATTGAGAGGTCTTCTGCCCAGCTTGTCATGATCTCCTTCAATAAGTACGGCAGGAAAGATTGCAGCGGAATGATGCTGGTAATCTTGAGCGATATGGAGAAAGTCTTCTATAAATTCCTTTGTAGTCAGCGGCGTATCCGAGGCAACAAATAACGCATGCTTTTTATCATTGTAAGCAGCACTGGCGGCGTATCCTTTGATTACGTTCCCTGCGAAAGAATTATGCTTGACCTTTTTAGGTATCACACCAAACCGCTCAATTGCATGATGAGGGATTTTTGAATTCTGGTTTTCAATTCGGAACGGCTTGTCGAATTTCCTGAGAAATTTACCAAGACGTCGCTCAAGAAGCATCTTATGGCCCACAATGACTACCTCATCAATTAAGTCACTATCAAAAAGCTTTTCAAGTATAAACTGAATCACAGGTTTGTTTATTACAGGTCCATCCTTAACAATCTTAAATTCCCTTAAAGGTTTGTATCCTGTCTCTATGAACTTTTCGCCGTAATGTTCCGCAACTATTCTGCTGTATTTTTTTACTGCTCGCCTGTTGTTATATCCAGCCATTAATATGGCACTAACCATTTTAGATTCTTCTCCCATTTAGCTGGTAAAAAGGATTCGAGGATTCAAGGGTACTGGGATTCAAGTGAACGGAACTTAACCACTTGAATCCTTGACCCCTGGAACCCTTTCAATTTCAGCATTTCACTCGAATCCTCGACTCCTTGACCCCTTGAATCCTTAAGATTCTCGCAACTTTTTCGGAGGTGATCCTCATTTTATCACCATAAGGCAAGAGATAAATGAATATGCCTGCAGATAAACGATTGGTTGTATTTCAAACAGTATGCCCATTATGTGGTAGGTGAGGGGTAAGGTTTTGCAGTTAAACAAAAGGTTTATGGATGATAAATGCCACGATAAGATATTGGAGCGTTAATTTATTTTATCAGTTCATCTCTCTTTTTATTCCAAAGAACCCAATCACTAATATCCTCTTCTGATGAGAAGGAAACAGGTTTCAATGCCTTACCCTCAGGGGTAATTACAATCTGCTGCATTTCTTTTACGATGTGTTCCCACTCCTTCAAGGTAACTTCACGGGGGCCAGGGACCTCTTTGGGCCCCGGAACCTCCTTGGGCGCACCAATTTCAAATACAGGTTTAGGGATCTCTTTTGGCGGACTTGTCACATATACATTCCCACCGTAAACTCTAATCAGCACTGATTTATCTTTGCTGACATCCATTCGATAGATAGTACCCTTAATCCCTGCTACAGCATTTTCACTGGAAATTTCAAATTTTTTCCCCCTTCCCAGGAATCCCTTAGCATTGGCCCAGGTTTTTCCCAGAAACAGTTTAACCCCAAAATTTTTATCCCCACTTTCCCTGTTATAGCTCAGGTCACTGACTGTAAAGCTTGTATTATCTGCGAATCGAACAAAGCTTCCATCCGGTAGTTTTATCTCTATTAAGGCTTTTTCACCTGTATTTATCCTATCCTCTTTATGGAGGATATCATGTACCTTCAAGGGGGTCCCTTTTGCTTCCCCTTTTAGCAAAACATAGACCTTCCCCTGGAGGAAGGTAACTACAGCCTGGTCTCTGGAGGATTTTACCTCTTTAGAAAAGGAAACGGAGGCAAGTAAAAAAATCAGTACTATTAAACAGATTGCTGATTTACATATTTTCATCTGAAAATACCTTTCACCCTCCCCCTCACCCCCTCCCCTTGAGGGAGGGGGAAGGGGGAGGGGTAATTTTCATTATCCTTTGTGACGGGTGCCGTCATGAGAGTTTCATAAAGAATCTCTCTTCCATAATTCCCTGTAGCAACCTACAGGGTTTCCATATGTCATTCCTGCGAAAGCAGGAATCCAGAAAACTAAAAGACTGGATTCCGTGTCAAGCACGGAATGACAGAATACAACAGAATACAGAATAACAAAAATTTATAATATTTTTGGATATCCCGTAACTTGCTGCGGGGAGTTTCATTATATTGTTATCTACTCAACTTTCTTAATGTTACCTCGATTGTTTGAAGCGACTTACTGGAATAGACATCTCGGGTATAGGGAGCATACCCCTCTTTTTTTATCTCTATCTTGTGGGTTCCACTGCTTAGCTTTATGTAGCCAGGGTTCCCATCATATCTGTTTGCCTCTCCCATGGAGGCTCCGTCTATAAAAACCTCTGCATCACTGGGATTACAGACAATCCTTATCGCTCCTTCATTGCCTACACCTATAGTGGCTTCCTTCGGGGTACCACACCCCATCAGGACAATAATGAGAAGCAGAGAAAGCAGTATAGTATTCTTCATCATAAACTCCTTATTCATAGTAATTACAAATACTAAACTCTAAATTCAGTGTCGGTTTCAGCGATCAGTGTCGAGATAAGACTACGAAGCCTCGTTCGCATCACTGCGCCTTAAGTTTAACCACATCATTGACAGTTAATCCTGCGCCGGATTTGATAGTAGCCTTGGTTAGATTGGCATCAACGTAACCTGTAACAAGCAATTCAGCCTTTAATGGGCCTTCTTCCCTGCCCAATAAGACATGGGTCTGGGGGTCATATATCTCTTCGCCCAGCGAGTAAACCCTCAGGATATTTCCAATCTCTAATCCCACATCCTTGCCTGCATTTATATATACGGTTGAGCCGCTCACCTTAGCAATCCTTCCACTCCACTCTGTTGACTGTAACTGCTGGATAAGATTGTCCATAAATTTAGTAATGGAAGCCCTTAATGCATTTTGTCCCATGGTTTCATCGTAGCCGCCGCGCTGTCCAAGCCCCAATACCTCAGAGATCTTCTTTTCGAAGACACCAGAGCCAGAGTCAGCAAAGAGTATTTGCCCTGTAGTGGTATCCACTACCCTGACATCCACGGTGCACTCTGCCTTCTGTACCTTCTGCTTGTAAACTCCGTAATCCTTTCCCTCTGTCTTAACACCAAATTGAGATATAGAACCCGTTACGATAGCATTAAGCCCCAGTATCTTACCTGCTTCAGCAGCCGTAGCGGGATTAATTACACCTGATTGGCCCAAAGCCTGTTCTCCCAGGATTTTCTGTAATTGAGCACGTTCAACCACAATAAATGCCCCTGTTTTAAAGAGTTCGGTTGTCAGAATATCCGATGCCGAAGACCCCAATCTTCCTTTCCCATAGGTTGTCTTGTTCTCAAAATCCACTATTCCTACCCTCTTTTTGGGACCTTTGGAGACAATCTTGGGTGCTTCTTTTCCCACTGGCTTTTCCGGAGGAGGAGCTTTTGTCATTGTGGGCATACCGGCACAGCCGAGAGTGAACAAAAATAATGTAGTAATTAAACCTATCCTCATTTTCTTACTTAACATTAGTTATTCCTCCTTTTAATTAGGTGGTTAGGCTCAAGGCTGAAGGCTATAAAACATCTCGCAAGGTACGAATCAAGCCATTCAAGACCTTCATAGACTTCAGCCTAATCACCTGAGTGATTGCTACTTCGTCAGCCAACTCAAATGCCCAAAGTTTTGTGTGATCACGCATGATTTATTCCTAAAAGCCTTCTGCCTTCAGTCTATCCACCTGAGTAGTTACAAAACATTAAGGGGTCAAACAACCACCCTTTGGAGGTGGAACATACTTGGGTCCATTGGGTAATGTAGAAAATGCCGTATTGATTACAGTCTGGGCATAAGGATCGTATTTCTTTAAGGCAGCAAAAGCTACATTCTTTATTAACTCGTCTCTATCAAGTCCAAATTTCCTTTCAGCAACCGTATGCTCCGATTCCCAGAGCTGTTCCCCTGTCTTGGTATCTATGAGCTGGAATTTGGCTCCTACTTTAACTGAGGTATAGACCACCAGGTAAGTAGTACTCCACTCTGTTACTGTACTATACAACACTGCATCAACATTGAGAAGCTTCCCTATTTCCTGGGGGGTCATGGAATTAAGCTGACCGGCATCTCTTATATCCTTTTCAGCAAGTTTTGAATCAATTTCAGCAATGGGAGGGGATAGATAGCCTTTATAGGGAATAATATTAAAGAGCTTTGGCCTGAATAGCTGGGGTGCATCCATGTCTACGGTTTCATTTTGGACAGGTAATACTGCAACTGATGTAGGAGTCCTGGATTGATAGTCAGGGACTAAGGTATGAGGGATTCCAGGGACGCAACCACTGGAGATAAAGATGAGTGTAACCCCAATAAGGATGAGTTTTAAATGTTTCACGTATATCTCCTTTCAACATAGACTATCGACTTTTAGGTATAATGGTCACTTCAAGGGAGTTCTGAGAAAGAGAGCTTATATTAATTGAAAAGCCCTGAAAGTTTTTAGTTGTCAATTCATCAGATAGAGACTGGGCGTTTCCCTTTATATCGATATCAATCTTGGCCACTCCTGCGTTTATGCTCCTCTGATAGACCCCTTTAACACCGCGAACCTGTTCTTGCAATACATTTTTGAATTTCACGAAATCCTGATAACTGGAGATCCCGTTTATAGTCATTTGAACCATTGTAGTTCCGCCAACCTCTTTGCCCCATGTATTTATGATCTGATCCATGAGTTTAGAAGCTAAATCAGAGGATGCCTTTTTGAGTGCCTCGGAGCCCCCGGTAACCTCATCTATATGAACTGCCGCCCCATGAGTATTTGCAGATGCAATAATTGCTCCGTTATCAGTACGGATAGCCCGTGCCGACATATTTGCCTGGACTGATTTCATAGAGGTGCCCATAACATTTCCTATATATTTTGCCAATGCCTTGCCAACTATCACTACCTCGGCATCGTACTGATTACCAAGAGAGACAGCGGTATTATCGTCCAGATTTGCTACCTGATATGGTTTGCCTATCTTTATATTCCTTGCTTTAGCTTCATGGTCAACAACATTGAAATCCTTCTCCCTCAATTTTTCAATCAAGACGCTCTCAGTAATCGACAGGTTTGTTTCAGATGCCTGATGTCCCCACCAGAAGCTAAGGTATTGTTGACCGATATTCTGTTCAGCAATCATGATCATAATCCTGGGTTTGTGCTTTCTTGCCATCAAAAGGCCTACAGCAGCCAGGTCATTCTTCAAATTGCCCAGAGCTACCGTTGCCTCTATGTTAACCTTGTATATGTTTTCTGCCGGAGCTTCTGACATAATCTTATATTTCTGTATATACCCTTCTGTTTTAGTATAAATACTGTCGCTCAGAAGCTGAAAGTTCTCCACCATTGTCTCAGAGGAGACAAGGGTTCCCACTGCTTGTTCTACCGCTTTTCTAAGGGCATCTTCAATAGCGTTATCTCTGGCTATGGCCTTGTCATTATTTACAATCGCTCCCATACCCTCAGCCTTGACAACCTGTGATTGAAGGGATTGCTCTCCATGGACAGACTTAACTAACGCAACGATAATTACAAAACAGAGTACTACCCTAATTAATCTCTCCAAGATACTTTCTCCTAGTGCTTTGACTCATAAATAACTTTACCAAAAATGTCTCCCCTCCCTTGGTGGGAGGGGATTAAGGGGAGGGGGCAACATAGCGATTCTTCACCCCTACCCTGCCCCTCCCCCATCAAGGGGGAGGGAATATTTATAGTAATTCATAGTAAAGGTATTAAAGGGACATTCCACTAGTATAATATGGGAACATATCTTTTCAGAAAAACCTCAATTCATCCTTGAGTTTCCTTATAATCAATAGAGCATCAGCCCCAGAAACTGGCTTCATTGGGGCAAATTCACCAGTAGTCAAATCCACGGCCTCCATGATCCCCCTGGTGGTTACAACCATTACTGCATTAAAATAGGGAAGATCACCCCTCAAATCGGGGAAGGGAGATTTGTTGCCAATGTATTTTGTGGAAAGTTTATTGTCTCCAGTAACCTTTGTTAGAATGTCTTCAACCATTATAGCATAAGATGCCCTGGTTATGACATCATCGGGACGATAGGTATGGTCGGGATAAGGTTCCAATCCTTTTACCCCAATATTCAAAACGGTTTGAATGTCTGTCCTTAAGACATGGTTAGAGATGTCTGTAGCAGCTTCGGTCTTTTCAATACGATCGGCTGCAAAGGCTGTTGACGGGGCTTTAAAACCGGTATCGAATTTTTTAGGAGATCGTTTTTCATAGAGCTTTTCTAATTGTAGTTCCTGAACAAACAATGCAGCAATATCTGCCCTGTTTATCTTGTCTATCAAGGCTATTTTTTTACCTATAATACTACCAGGTGCTGCCCTCTGAATCTTTTGAACCAGCTTCCACTGGTTGTTTGCTTCCATCAAATATTTATCATTCATATCCAGGACTTTTTTAAACATTTCTCCTGCTTTGTCGAAATCATAAAAGAGCTTATATGCTTCGCCCATATAGTAATGAGCGGCTGACGATTTAGGATCGATATCAATCGCACCTTTAAAGGCACTCTCCACCTCATCAATCCAGTCGCCTTTCCTTTCCATAGAGTAAATTCTCATCAGGCCAACCCGGGCGTTAACCTTATCATCATTCGTTTTGGCCAGTTCCCGGCCCTTCTTCGCATTATCAAATGCCTCTTTAAAGTTTCCTTTATAACCGTTTACTAAGCCAATGCCTGTATAAGCAGAAGAGAATTTTGGGTCTAACTGGATAGCCAGGTTAAATTCACGCATAGCGTCATCATAATTTTCTTTCTCCAGAAGCTTCATTCCACTAAATACATGGTGTTCTGGGGTATCAAGGGCGCTTACCGCTTTCCTGGCCTTAGGGGCACATGCACCAATAAAAAGCAGGGAGAATATTAAAATAGACGGAAAAATCCAATTTATAGGCTGTATCCTTTTTATCTTCATCTTTTCCCTCCGACTGGTTATTAAATTTAAAAATAGTATAGGAATTTCCTTTTTAAACAACTTTAGACACTTTAAACTTTAGCTCACTTTAGGTACTTAACTTGTAGGTTTGGTGTTCAATCGACAACAAACAACACTCGACATTGAGATAAAAAGCTGAGGTTTTTAGAGGTATCCCTCAGAATATTTGCATCAGAATTTTTGATAACAACGTTACTGTTTCCCCGTCCTTCAGTTTTTATACCTTTAATTATAATAGGGTTATTTGTTACCCGGTCATTTTGTCTGGCTGTTCCCGTGTCTTTCACATAGCCCACTATTCCCTGCTCGATAGCGAATTCCTTCGTTACATAGGCAGAACCGTAAACCTCTCTTCCGTCTTCATCAACGACCTTTGGGGACATAGCAGGGCGGAGCTCAAGACCTGTTGCGTCAATAATCAGTCCAGTATATACTGGACTGCCAGTAGAGGGCAGCGGTTGCCCCCCCATAGGAGGTAATAGAGCTTCAGCAAAGGAACCAGTAATCGGGACTTCTATAACAACCTCCACGCCACCGTCAGAAAGATACTTTCTGTCAACTACCCTGGCTCCCCGGACGAAGCCTTCAACCTTAGATTGTATCACGTCACTTTGCGTCATGGCATTTACAACCGTGGTTTCTGAATCAATTCTCACACCCTTAACAGTCTCCAGAAGGTTTCTTAAGGCATCTACCTTGGCAGCCCTTTCTGCCCCTAACCTTGCAACTGCCATATTGGGTGCAGACGGATTCGGAGCTCCACTTCCGGTGGCCCTTATTACATTCTTGGTCCAGTTAACCTCACCTTGACCCATAGTCTCAATAACTTGATCTGTACTACTCGCAAGCAACCCTCCAGCAGCAAAGAAGAGGAGTAAGAAAGATAATGATACGCTCACTATGATTGCCTTTATTTTCATTTTAACCTCCTTACAATATGTGGTTTATATCATGAGACTCTTGGTTGAAAAATCCTGGTCTGAAATGCAGTAAACCCTATGAGAATCCTACCAGGGTTTATATTCTATAATAGATTCGGTGTTTGTCAAGCAAAAAACAATACCGAATCAAAAACTAAAAGCCTCCAGAGAATGGGCTAATTTGTTGACTACCTCGGCTTCAATAATCACTTCCTCCCCTGTGTACTCTTCTCTGATTATCCTGCCACTCCTGTGTATCTTAGAGATTAGGTCCCCTGCATCAACGGGAAGTTTAAGCCTCACTTTCTTTAATCTGGTTTGTATCAAATCTTCGATCTTGTTGAAGAGATCGTTGATGCCCTGTCCTGTTAACGCGGATACAGCGACACAGTTGTCAAGTTCCCTTTGCCAGTATCTAACAATGCTATTGACGTTATCAAGTTTGTCAATCTTGTTCAAAGCATGGATAATGGGTTTTTGAGATGTCCCTATTTCACTCAAAACGGTATTGACTGAGGTTATGTGGTCATCAACTCGAGGATGGCTGATGTCGATTACATGGAGAAGGATATCCGACTCATTGATTTCTTCGAGTGTAGCCTTGAATGCAGCAATAAGCTGATGAGGGAGCTTATTAATGAAACCTACTGTGTCAGATATCAAGATCTCTCTGTTATCTGGCAGTCTTATCTTTCTGATGGTGGGATCCAGGGTTGCAAATAATTTATCTCCTACCAAGACCCCGGCATTAGAGAGATGATTCAAGAGGGTTGATTTTCCTGCATTGGTGTATCCAATAAAGGAAACCGTAGAACAAGAGATATCGCTTCTTCTTTTTCGATGTAAGGTTCTAACCTTTCTTACCTTTTCAATGTCCTTTTTAGCCCTTACAATTCTATCTCTGATTGTTCTTCGATCAACCTCTAATTTGGTTTCTCCTGGACCCCTTGTCCCTATTCCACCACCTAGCCGGGAAAGTACCCCTCCCCAACCTACGAGACGGGGTAATAAATAGTTAAGTTGTGCCAGTTGAACCTGGAGCTTCCCTTCTTTCGATTTTGCTCTCTGGGCAAATATGTCTAATATTAAGCCAGTCCTATCTATGACCTTAACACCAAATTCTTCTTCTAAATTTCGTTGTTGCGCAGGCGTTAAATCATCATCAAAGATAACTAGATCTGCGTCTCTTTGAGATATGAGGTTTTTTATCTCATCCACCTTACCCTTGCCTATAAGGTAGGCAGAGTTTATTTGTTTGACTTCCTGTATAATCCTGTCTGTTGTCACACCACCGGCAGTTTCGGTAAGTTTAGCCAGCTCAGCTAGAGAGTCTTCAGGTCTTTTTTTCTCCTCTGCCTGCAGCCTAATACCAACTAAGATGGCTTTTTCTTTGAGTTTATTCGTCTTATTCTACCTTTTTATAGTGAATGTCATTTGTCAATAGTCATTTGTCACTGGTAAGAGCGATCAATTTCCCACACTTAACCAATGACCGATGACTAATGACTAGTGACGTTACCTATAATCTGGAGCCTCTCGGGTTCTTCCTCTATGGTCAAGAGTTAGGTAGCTCAAATTTTTCATTTTTCAGGATGAACTTATTGATCGGTTTACATGCCCATGTAAGTCTTACAGATCGTAAAGGGTTTCATCTACCCTTGGCTTTTGCCTATTTTTTCCTTTCTTCCCTTTGGCATCCAGGATAAAGGGGTCTCCATGTCCCAGCAAATCGCCCATTTCTGCCTCTATCTTATCAGGATCCTCTCCCTGTTCCATGCGGCTCAGGGCTTCTTCTATCTCCGGCCCCATATTGATCCCCGTTGCATCAGAGAGCTTCCTCATCAGCGCGGCCGCCTGGCGGGGGTCATCTTCGTTGAACTTGTGGGCTTCACTGGCCAGCATGGCCATAGCCTTCTCCATTTTTGCTTCATCTATGGGAGGCATGTCGTTGTCAGTCCCCTCGTCTACTCTTCTAGATATATTGGCAAAAACAGACATCTCTCGCTTTAATTTGGCCCTTTTACATTTTGGGCAGTTGGGGATATTTTCTGTGTTGACAGACCTGGAAAAGAAGCTGTAAACTGTATTGCATTTTTTACAGTAAAATTCGTAAATTGGCATTGCAACACCCCATAATCAAATTTCTTAGCTCAAATTGTCCCCTCAATAAAACAAAGATAAATATAAGCACCTTTGGTCCAATATGCAAGTGAAAAAGTAAGAGAACAAAAGGGGTAAAGGGTCAAACCTAAGCTATACATTTTACAGGGTCAATTAATCGGGGTATGGTTTGTATATTGCGCGGCAGCTAAGAACAGAATTTCAGGGGGCGGTTTATCATGTGACCTCAAGAGGGAATCAGAGAGGAGTGATATTCATTTTCATCTCTCCTATTTAAAGGGAGAAAGAGGACAGCCGAGCATAGGAAACTAACTGTGTATCTATGCAAGCTGTTGAGTGACAAGAGAAATGCTGAAATCGGCAAGATGTTTGGCATAACAATTAAGGCCGTAATAAATACGATCAAACGCATCGACAAGATGAGAGAAGGGGATGAGAGATTTAATAAATAGATAATGACCTTAAAGCAATCCTTAGAGGCAAAGTAAAGTGTATAGTTTAGTTAACCCTATAACTCCTCTCCAAAACAACGTGGGGACGGAAGTGTAAAGCCGTCTTTTTTGAATAATTCAGCAATAACTTCCATATTATTAGCGCTAACAGTAAACCAGTCTATTCCTTTCACTTCCATGTCTTGTTTAAGCGCCCCAGCGAGAGAAAGAGTTTCAGCGAAACACCCAAAGGTCACTCCTCTGGATAGTCGGAACATCTTATAAGAAATTGCGCCTAACACATATTTCAGCTTTGGCGAATAAGCATTCCCAGCATCTTGTCGGACAACTGTTCCTCTACATTTCTGATATTCCTGGTATCTTAAATTTGAAGGTTCAGCCACATCAATAACCAGCAACTTTTTCTCTGGATGACGAATCAACTCTATATTTTCAGTATTCAAACGAATCTTTTCACTATGAGTACATGCCACTACCGCGTCAACTTTCCCTATTTCAGAAAAACTGCGACAAGTGTCAATCCCGTATTTCCGGCTGATTCTCTTCAAGGCAGAAATATTAGGACCGGCTCCAATGATATTATAACCTTCATCTTTCGCAAGAGCCTGAGCCATCATCTCGCCGAGAAGACCATAAGGGCCTAAAATCGCTATTCGACAATGACCTGGTCTCAAATTGGCGTTCCTTAATGCGTGAGTAGTCTCTTCCCTTAATAAAAAGAAAGTGCCGTTATCACCAATCGTGAAAATTAAATCAGGGAAATTTTCTTTTAATTGTGCGCCGTCGTCGCCAAAAAGTCTTTTTGTGCTGGCTGCTAACAAAATTACTTTTGTCCCTTTATTTTTAGCCCATTGAACAGCTCTAATAAAATATTCCTTAGCTTTTTCCCGACCCTCGCTGGTGGCCAAATCTTCAGTAACAATATCCAGCACCCTTGTTCTGCCGGCTATACCATTAACCCAATATCGAGGACCATTGAAATGTCCACTTTTGGGATGCCATAGACTAAGGCAACGTTGCCGATCAACTTCATCGCGCATATTGGATACAAAAACTGCGTCAATTATTGGCCGACGCGAAATTCTCCTTAGCATAGTCCGCCAATCAAATAACGCCACGAAAAACCTCCAAGTTGCCGCCAATAGAGTTTGCGGATTTGCCCAAACAACAAAGAATTTTCTGATTTTTCTTACCATTTCTAGAGTGCTCTCTAAAGTTAGTTGAAAGTTGTAGTAGGGTGGCTATAGGATAGCAGGACTCTTCCAATACTGTTCGGGATGACTATTGTAAAATTTAGGCTGAAGGTCTTACTCCCTTGATTGTATCCACCGTTCCGTGAAAAAAACAACTGCCAGTCGATTTTTTCTGGATTATACACCTGTCAGATAACCTGTCAAACAAAAAACTGCTCAAAGGAAGTTTATTTAACAGAATCACCCTGATAGGATATTTTCTAGAGAAAATACAAAATGGGAAAATTACGTAAGGAATTTGGAAGACGAATAAGGCAGATCAGAAAAGCTAGGAATTGGACTCAGGAGGAGTTTGGAGCCATTGCTGGGTTGGATTATAAATACCTCGGTGCCATTGAGCGTGGAGAGAAGAATCTCACCATCGACAACATCGAAAAAATAGCCAAGGGTTTTGGTATTGATGCCTGCCAGCTATTTCTCTTTAGCCTAAAGGATGCTATGCCGGAGGAAGAAATTACTGAGGAGAAAATTCAGGACCTCCTTGATAAGTGCGATGGTAAGGTTAAAAAATTTATCTTGCTTATAGCACAGGCGGCAGCTCAATTAAGGGAGTAGCTGATAATTAGGGAAAAATGGTAACCAGCTTAGACGGATTTATTAAGGAAAGATCGGCAGATGAGGTGGAGTTAATCCTGGATATTGCCAAAAGGATCTTCGAGGGAAAAACAACCGGAAAAGGAAAATGATCGCAGATTCTTACAAGGCATATCTCTTCAGTAGGGCACAGGAATTAAAGTAGTAGATTTAGGAAATCGTCATCAACCCCTGTACGTATTTGAAATGTTGATCCTTTGAGAACAATTTTAAACCATGTTGAAAAGCAACTGCGGCAATCCATATGTCATTGGTTGGAATTGGTTGCCCGCCCCTCCGTAATCGGTTCAGAATGTCAGCATAAAATTCTGCGGTATTCTCATCAATGGAATATATATGGACACGCGGTGCATCCAGAAATTCATGGAGCTCTTCCCTGTTTTCCTGTTCTCTGGTGCCCCCTTTAAAACCTGAAAGCAATTCACCAATGCTGATGGAGCAAATGCCGATCTTATGTGCTTTTTGCAAAACTGAAATTACTTCAGGAGTTCCCATAAGGGCATGGGAATAGATATTGGTATCGATAAGGATGCTATTCATTCCCAAATATCCTTGTCTATCTTTCTTTCTGAATCTATTTTCCCCTGAATCCGATTAAATTCCTCTGCAGACCACCTCCCAAATAGATGGTCCATATCGTGGTGCACTACGGTAAATTTTTTTTCTTTCTCCATGCCTAATTGTTTCTTCATGGTATCAATGACGATCTGATTTACACTCTTGCCTTCTTTTTTGGAAGCCTGCCTCAGCTTTTCTGCTAACGAAGCATCCATGCCCCGAACTGTTATAGTTTTCATAATATCACCCCTTCAACAATTTGATGGCAGTTTATAACAGCAGAATAATGTTACATTATACTATTTGTGCAGAAATGTCAAACTATTCACCGAAGGATGAGCAGGGGAAAAGATCCTTCCTAACACGGAATTTGGTACAGGTTCACGATTAGGTGCTGTTCGTTGTCCATTGCTAGCGCAACACCCGGCGGCCAGTCTCAAACTTAAGAGTAACTTGTGAAAAAATACCCCTGTCGCATATTAATAATTCCTTGCCAAAATTTCTGCAACAGTGATATATTGGACAAGCAACAGGGTATTGGAATATAATACATCTGGATGTGCCTTTAAGGGATACAGGAACTAATTCCAGATAAAAAAGGAGTATTTTAAGTATGGAAATATTAGAAAAGATGCGATGCTTCATGGAACCAGAGTCTATTGCTTTAATCGGTGTATCTAGAAATACTGACAGTGACTCCTTTAATGTATTAAAGAATCTGATTCATTATGGCTTCCAGGGAAAGATTTATCCGATAAATCCTAAAGCAAATGAGATTCTAGGATTTAAAGCGTATACGGATATAAGGGAAATACCGGAAGATATAGATCTGGCAGTAATAATTACACCTCGCGGGACTGTTCCCGATCGGGTCAAAGAGTGTACTGAAAAAGGAGTATCTGCTTTAGTAATTATTGCCCAGGGATTTGCTGACTCCGATAATGAAGGGAAGATGTTACAGGAAAAGGTGATAGAAATTGCCAGGAAAGGAAAAACAAGGATTATGGGTCCCAACACATTTGGGGTGATAAATGCCTATAGGGGTTTGAGCACAGCACTTCCACGCTTTGAGCTGGCAAAGACTCCTGTTGGGGTCATCTCTCAAAGCGGTATCTTCTTCGTTGGCCTTTCTAATATAATGTTTGGAAAAGCCATTGATATAGGCGATTGCTGCGATATCGATTTTGCCGACAGTTTAGCCTATTTTGAGGATGATAATGATATTAAAGTCGTTCTTCTCCATATGGAAGGTGTCTCTGATGGACAGGGGTTCTTTGAGATGGCAAATAGGGTGTCGAATAAAAAACCCTTGATTGCTCTTAAATCAGGGAGAAGTGAGATTGGCAGAATTGCTGCCCAATCTCATACAGGTTCTATTGTGGGAAAGGACGAAATATATGATGCAGTGTTTAAAGAAACCGGCGTGATTAGAGCGAACGATGAAGAAGAGGCGGAGGATTTGATCAAATCATTTTTAACCTTCCCCCCTATGAAAGGGAAGAAGATTGGTGTTATGACATGGGCAGGGTCTACAGGTGTCATAACTGTAGATGCCTGCGAGAAACATGGCTTGAAGGTAATAGACCTTTCGGGATCTACGCTGGATATGATAAGAAAGCTATCTCCTCCTTCATGGCTCCCCCTTGGCAACCCGGTAGATATTTGGGCATGCATGGGTCTAAAAGGATTCAACCTGGCAAACTTCAGGGATGAATTTAAGATAATACTAGAGGCCCTATTGGCTGATGAAAATAGTGATGGCGTAGTAGCGATTATCCCTGATTTTCTTGTATTATTCTATTCAGAGTTGTGGGACATCTCTACTGTAGTTAAGGAAGCCGCTGAGAAATACCCCAACAAACCAATTGCATTTTCCATATTTGGCCCAAAAGGAGGATTAACAGAAAAGCTAAACGAAACTGGAAAAACAGTGGTGTTTAACAGTTGCGAGAAGGCGGTAAATGCCCTTGCCAAACTGAATGAATACTATGAATTTGTGACTACGCAGGTAGATAGACTGAAGGCGGAAGACTGTTAGGACACTTCAGCCTTCGGTCTTCGGCCTAAACACCTGAGTAGTTGCTGAGCGCTGAGGCCTTAGAGGTTTTCATTATGACCTACGGAACTGTTACGAAAGATGAAATAGCTATTTTCAGATCTATCACTGATCCTGAAAGGGTTTCTACTGGAGAATCCGTAATAGAGCTGCATTCAAAGGATGAATCCTTCCATAAAAGATGCAAGCCCGAAGTTGTGATTTTCCCCAAATCCAGCGAGGAGATAAGCAAGATACTCAAAGTGGCAAATGAGAGGGGTATCCCGGTCACCCCATGGGGCGCAGGGACGAGTCTTGAGGGGAATCCCTTGCCCTGTATGGGCGGTATTGTCATGGATATGCAGGAGATGAACAGGATTTTGGAAGAAAGAGAAGGGGACTTCCAGGTGGTAGTGGAACCAGGTGTAGTGTATAAGGATTTGAATAAAAAATTCTCAAAAAAGGGGCTCTTTTTCCCCCCTGATCCGGGAGCATCGGCTACCATTGGTGGGATGGTTGCCAATAACGCCAGTGGTATCCAGACCCTTAAGTACGGGGCCACAAAGGATTATGTTATGAGACTAGAGGTTGTCCTCCCTACAGGTGAAATAATCAATGTTGGTTCCAATGCCGTTAAAAGCTCTTCGGGCTATGATCTCTGCCGTCTTTTTACAGGGTCAGAGGGGACGCTGGGGGTAATCACTCAGATAACTTTGCGTCTTGCCCCCCTGCCTTTGCATTTCACTGCTGTACTGGTAAACTTCAACTCTGTCGAAGATGCGACCCAATCTATATATCAGATAATGTGCACAGGAATCGTCCCGGCTGCCCTTGAATTTCTTGATACAAATGTTATAGAGGCGATTAACCTTTACAAGGATACCAACCTTGAGGAGAAGCCTACTCTTTTTATGGAATTTCACGGGAGTAACGAGGCAGGACTCAAAGAGGAACTCTCTCTCATAGAGGAGATATCTATCTCTAACAAATGTTCCCTCTACGAAGCCGGAATCGGGAGACAAGAGAGAGATCGACTGTGGGAAGCCAGATATGACACATTTGAGTCTATGAAGAACGCGAATAAAGGCATGGAGATAATCATCATAGATACAGCGGTCCCTCTCTCAAAATATCCGAAGATGGTTGACTTTGCCCGGAATGAAGCAATTTCAAAGGGGATAAAGGGCTACATATTCGGCCATGCGGGAAGCGGCAACCTCCACATGGGTCTGATCAAGGACCCTAAAGACGCAGAGCAGGCAGAAAGAGGGATGGAAGCCAATGATGCCATAGTCAGATGCGCCATCGATCTGGGAGGTACAGCCACAGGTGAACATGGGGTTGGAATAGGGAAGCGCAAATTCATGGCACATGAACATGGACCGAGTCTGGAGGTAATGAAACGAATCAAGACCCTCCTTGATCCAAATGGGATAATGAATCCAGGAAAGGTCTTTTTTTAACCATGATGAAGATTACGAATCTTGATAGCAGAATTGTCATTGTAACGCCTATTGGCAAATCCATCCCTCTTAAATTGGGCGAGATTGTGAAGGCGGAAATAATAGATATTCTTGCAACCGGCGGGATAACCCTGAAGATAAAAGGGAGCTTCATCACGGCAAAGACAGAAATTCCGTTGCAGAAAGATTCTGACGCTTTTTTCAGGGTATTGAGCAAAGACAATGCAAATACAGAGCTCGTGCTTCAGTTTAAGGGATACGCGGATGAATCCCTTAGCGAACAGCGGTATTACCATAAAGATAATGCTGTAAACAAAATTTTACAGGAGTTGTCCGCAACTTTTTTAAAAGAGGGCAGAGGAGCGAAGACGTACTTGAGGATAGATTCAACGAAAGCGGCTTAAATCTCAAAGCAATCAATTTTCTGGACAAATGTAGTTCTTTAGAACAATTGGAAAAACTTGAATCCTTCGAACAGTAATTAGTTCATACTGAAAAATTCCCTTTTCCGCTCTCTCGATCAGGTTTTTTGACCCATTCTAGTGGAATGTCCCTTTAATACCTTTACTATGAATTACTATAAATATTCCCTCCCCCTTGATGGGGGAGGGGCAGGGTGGGGGTGAAGAATCGCTATGTTGCCCCCTCCCCTTAATCCCCTCCCACCAAGGGAGGGGAGACATTTTTGGTAAAGTTATTTATGAGTCAAAGCACTAATTAGGGTATAAGTAGCCGTTCACGGTTTACAGTTATCGGGTCACGGTTAAAAAAACAGAAGGTAGGGGAGAGTTAAAATGTTTTATCCCTTTACCGTATGTAACCAATGAACCAATGGCAACAAATTTAACCGATGCAACAACCTAAGTATTCTTATCTGCAAAGAGGTGAAAAACTTTAAGTAAAATTTATTGGCAATTACTCAGGTTGTCAGGTTCACGGCTGGCTACTTTGTGCTCTTCATATTTCATCAGTCTAACCTTGAACCGTAAACCTTGGAACTTTGAACCTGAGCTGTTACAAGAAAAGCAGATAAAGAAGTGAAGCGGGCCATGGAAATTGAGGATTATTGAAGAAAAGAATGCTGAATGGATATATTTATATAATGAAACAGTAGACCAAACAAATCAAGGGGTTAGCCAGTATCGGCTAACCCCTTGATTTTACTGGAGCCGGTGAGGGGATTTGAACCCTTGACCTACTGATTACGAATCAGTTGCTCTACCACTGAGCTACACCGGCATCTTGGCTAAGTCTACCTTGTGAAAGCAATATTTGTCAATCATAAAAATAGACTGCTCAAACAAAAGTTCCTCTGAGCGGTCATCAAAAACGTTTTGAACAAGCGAAAAGGGATTTGGATAACAGCCAGTGAAGATGTTACCCTATTTCAGTAAAATTAACAAGAGTACCATCGATGACTTTCAACTGTCTTTTGACTTTGGATAAAAACTCAGGAAACTCCAGTTGAATAATTCTCTTGAGGTTCGAGTCCCAGTTGGCTATAATTCTTCCATATGAAAGCCGCAAGAATATTTCCAATAGCCCCTGGATTAGGTTTCTGACATGCAAATGATAAAAAAAAGGTGGTGTATTAAAGAACCAGACAAAGAGACTCAAAGGCTTTTATCCCAGGAACTAGGCATTTCCCCAATCGTAGCCCAAGTTCTTATAAACAGAGGGATAAAGGACCTTGAGCAGGCACATCAATTCCTGTTCCCAAGTTTATCTCACCTGCATTCTCCCCTTATGATGAAGAATATGGAAAAGACGTTGGAACGGATTATTAAGGCAATCTTTGAAAATGAAAAGATAATTATTTATGGTGATTATGATGTAGATGGCATTACATCTGTAGCAGTACTAATAACCTTCCTCCGAGAGGTAAATGCCGATGTGTCTTATTATATCCCTCACAGGTTATCTGAAGGATATGGACTGAACTCTGAGGCATTGGAGAAAATAAGTAGCCTTGGCACCAACCTTTTGGTCACTGTAGACTGCGGGATAATGGATTTTCAGGAGATTGACTTTGCACAAAGAAACGGTATTGATGTAATCATTACAGACCATCATGAGATTCCTGATGTTCTCCCACCGGCATACGCCATATTGAACCCCAAACAGAAGGGATGTAATTTTCCGTTTAAGTCACTGGCAGGGGTGGGAATAGCCTTTAATCTGATTATTGCTCTTCGAACAAAATTGAGGGATATGGGGTTTTGGAATAACCAAAAGGTTCCCAATCTAAAGGAGTATCTTGACCTGGTTGCCCTGGGTACTATAGCCGATATTGTGCCATTAACCGATGAGAATCGTATATTCGTTAAATTTGGTTTGGAGCAGTTGACCAATAGCTCAAGGCCTGGGATAGTTGCCTTAAAAAAAGTGAGCGGGTTAAAGGATGCCGTTATAACCCCCGGCATGGTTGGATTCAGGCTTGCCCCCAGAATAAATGCTGCCGGCAGATTGAGTAAAGGGGACGACAGTGCTCGGTTACTCATTACTAAGGATTTGAAAGAGGCAGAAGACATAGCAAGTGTTCTCGATTTAGAAAATACAGAAAGGCAGCAGATTGAGAATTGTATCATTGAGGAAGCGAAAGGGCTTGTTGAAGATAATGAGGGGTTACTCTCTCGAAAGACAATTATTCTGGCATCACATGACTGGCATCCAGGGGTGATAGGTATAGCAGCATCCAGATTAGCTGAAGAGTATTATAAGCCTACGGTCATGATCAGCATGGATGGGGGAATAGGCAAAGGATCTGCCAGGAGCATTGAGGGTTTTCATCTCTATGAAGGGTTAAAATGCTGCGCTGATCTTTTGAAAGGCTTTGGGGGACACAAGTACGCTGCAGGTTTAACAATTGATGAAATAAATATCCCGGGGTTTCAGAATCTTTTTGAGGAGGTAGTAAAGAAGACACTGTCGGAAGAGGATTTCATTCCAAGGATACGTATCGATGCTAACATAAACCTAAGTGAATTAACAGAGGGGTTCTTAGGAAAGCTGGAGATATTGTCCCCATTTGGTCCTTCTAACCCGGAACCCACTTTTTGTTCTTCAGTGCTCTCTATTTCAGATTCTGCCGTAGTTGGCAATGGGCATTTGAAATTAAAGGTAAAAGAGGGCGGGATTTTATACGATGCCATTGGCTTTAATATGGGAAAGGATATTTTCTCCCTTAACCAATGCATAAAGGCAGCCTTTGTTCCTCAAGTCAACGACTGGAATGGGACAAGGACCATTCAATTGAGATTGAAGGATATACAGGTTGTGGGGTAGTTGAGCCTGTAGAATAAGTCCATTTTTAAGGGTTTTCAAAAATAATATTCTATAATATCAGTAAGTTACAAAGTGTTCAATTGTTGATTCATGGGTTTTTCTCCAGGCTCGCTGTACGCTTAATGGTCAACTAAAACGCTTTATAATAATATAATCTCAAAAAAATCTTGACATTTTCTGTCAGTTAATGTATTTAACCTTAGATTTGATATTCTTAATTAAATAGAGCCTGTTCAATAATTCAGTTTTAGGATAGGTTTTTCTTCTCTTATTGTTCAACACGGATGTTCAATATTACAGAGAAGCACAAAAACCTTAATATATAATGGGAGTTACTAAATATGCCTATTTA
>Ga0210044_10002004_pt1 | contig 30876 bp, 21 predicted proteins | sample CryGey13umfilter_2_FD_183959 | JGI IMG/M metagenome (GOLD analysis project Ga0210044, IMG submission 183959) | Groundwater microbial communities from aquifer in Utah, USA - Crystal Geyser 4/9/14 3 um filter (SPAdes) (version 2) | ecosystem: Environmental > Aquatic > Deep subsurface >...
AGATTATGCTAATATTATAGCATAAAAATAGCTGAATGTCTTGTAAAATAAGAGTTTTATTTGATTTTTATTCAATATTTTTTAATCTTTTAGGTTAGGTAAAAGATGTAATTGTAACACAGTCTGAATACCGGGTCGGATAAATCCGACCCCTACATTACCATTTTGTTTACTTTTTGGGTTACAACCAACATATTACTAATCTCTTTTCTTTACTATATACTATTCACTATATACTACATACTATATACTATATACTGATTTACTATTTTATTCCTCCGAATAGGGTTTTTTCTTTTTTTAATCTTCTTATTTCATCTCGAAGCAAGGCAGCTCTTTCAAAATCTAAATTTTTTGCTGCTTGTATCATCTCTTTTTCTAAAGATTTTATTAACCAACTCAAGTTATTTTGGCTTAAATACTTTCCTGATTCTTCACTAACCGATGAAATATTATCCAGGTCATTTAAATTATTAATCCTAATAAATTCTTCTATTGGTTTGATTATAGTTTGAGGTATTACCGAGTATTGGTGATTATATTCTAATTGTATCTTTCTTCTTCGATTAGTTTCCTTTATTGCTCTTTCTATTGATCCAGTAATATTTTGACAATATAAAATAACGGTACCATTTATATTTCTTGATGCTCTTCCCATAGTCTGGATTAAGGAAGTTTCTGACCTTAGAAAACCTTCTTTATCCGCATCCAAAATAGCTACTAAAGATACTTCTGGGAGGTCTAATCCTTCTCTTAAAAGATTAACTCCCACCAATACATCAAACTTACCTAATCTTAAATCCTTTAGTATGTTAATCCTTTCTAAAGTTTCAATTTCTGAATGAAGATACCTCACTTTTATATTAATTCCTTCCAGATACTCAGCTAAATTTTCTGCCATTCTTTTAGTTAAAGTAGTTACTAATACTCTTTCTTTTTTCTCAGTCCTTTTTTTAATTTCTTCTATTACACTATCCATCTGATTCTTTATTGGTTTTAAGATTACCTCTGGATCAACTAATCCCGTAGGTCTAATAATTTGCTCAACTACTTGTTCACCTCTTTCTAATTCATATTTAGCGGGAGTAGCTGAAACAAAGATAACTTTTTTCATATAATTTTCTATTTCTTTAAAATATAAAGGTCTATTGTCATAAGCAGAAGGTAAGCGAAAACCATAATTTATCAAACTGTCTTTTCGAGATTTATCGCCTGCAAACATACCTCTTAATTGAGGAATAGTAACATGAGATTCATCAACAAACATTAAAAAATCAGAAGGAAAATAATCCAACAAAGTGGCCGGGGGCTCTCCTGATTTTCTTCCACTAATATGACGAGAATAATTTTCAATCCCGCTACAATATCCTACTTCTATTAACATTTCCAAATCATATTTAGTTCTTTCTTCTAATCTTTGAGCCTCTAAGTGTTTTCCCTCTTTTTTAAAATATTTTAATCTTTCTCTTAATTCTTCTTCGATAGATAAAACTGCTCTTTCTAATTTATCTTTAGTAGTGACAAAATGTTTAGCCGGATAAACTATTAATTTATCTTTTCTTTCTATAACTTTTCCGGTTAAAGGATCTATCTTAGAAATTACTTCTATTTTATCACCCCATAACTCTATACGAAAGGCATATTCTAAATAAGAAGGAAATATTTCGATTACATCTCCTCTAATTCTAAAACATCCTCGATGAAAATCGACATCATTCCTCTCGTAATGTATATTTATAAGCCTTTCCATAATTTTATATCTTTCACAGATTTCATTCTTATTAACTGTTAATACCAACTCTTTATAATCTTGGGGTGAACCTAACCCATAAATACAAGATACACTGGCTACTATAATTACATCCCTTCGTTCCAAAAGGGAGCTGGTAGCAGATAGTCTTAATCGGTCAATCTCTTCATTTATAGAAGAATCTTTCTCAATATAAGTATCGGTACGGGGAATATAAGCTTCTGGTTGATAATAATCATAATAACTTACAAAATACTCTACCGCATTGTTAGGAAAATATCTTCTAAATTCACTACATAATTGAGCAGCTAAAGTTTTATTATGGGAGATCACCAGGGTGGGTAATTGAATCTCTTGAATTACATTAGCCATAGTAAAAGTCTTCCCTGAACCAGTAACTCCAAGTAAAGTTTGATATTTATAATTATTATTTATCCCTTCTATCAATTTTTTTATAGCCTGGGGTTGGTCTCCTTGAGGGGGATAATCAGACACTAAATCAAAATTTTGGGTCATTTACAGCACCTTTTTAAAAATATAGGTTGAATTTAAAAATTAATGAAAAGAGTTTTGAACCCGTTTCGGGTCGGATAAATCCGACCCCTACAAGAAAACTATCGTAAAAGCTTACCATTATTTAAGTATCATAGATGTAGGGGCTTGATTCATCAAGCCCGTCAAAAAAATTATCAAAGCAACTCGGGTCGGATAAATCCGACCCCTACAAGAAAACTATCGTAAAAGCTTACCATTATTTAAGTATCATAGATGTAGGGGCTTGATTCATCAAGCCCGTCAAAAAAATTATCAAAGCAACTCGGGTCGGATAAATCCGACCCCTACATTAATAGCAATACTTTATTATAAAAGTTTTAAATTTTGAGTTTTGCCTTGAAGTTTTTCGCTTTTCTGCCTGTGCGTGCCTGCCTGTGCGTGTACGCACGCAGACAGGTACGCACGCAGACAGGTAGCTTTAAGTTTTTAGCTATACACCGATAATTTAAATCTGAAAAACTGCATTTAAACTAACGACTATTCACTGACGACTAATTTAATTGGTTATTCAGCTTAATCTAAAAATAAATCTACAATTTTAGAATTATCAACATCTACCAAACCTTTATTAGTTATTTTAAGATGAGGAGCTACTTCTAAAGATAAAAAGGCAATACTCATAAAAGGATTATCCATCGTAACCCCCAAACTCTTTGAAGTTTTATAAAGGGAATCTAAATTTTCTTTCACTTCCAAGAGGGGTCTATCTGACATCAAACCAGCAATGGGTAAGGGTAGTGAATCTATTATTTCTTCATCTCTAGATATGGCTAATCCACCTCCCATCTTAGCAATAGCTGCCCCTACGTTTAGCATATCTTTATCGTTAGTTCCTACAATTATAATATTATGGGAATCATGAGCAACGGATGAACCCAGTGCACCTTTTTTAAGTCCAATTCCCTTAACTAAACCCACACTTACTTTTTTTATAGCATGATGCCTCTCTATTACTGCAACTTTTAAAATATCCCGCTCAGTATCAGAAATTACCCAGTTATCTTCAACTTTAGGAAGGTCTATACTACTTTTAGTTATGATCTGACCTGGTATAACTTCTATAATTCGGCATTTGTTTCCTTTAACTCGAATCTTAAAATCTTTAGGGTAAAGCCATTTAATATTAACTGACCCCCTAATAGGGACTTCCAATGGTTTGGGGTTTAACTCTAATAATTCCCCATTTTTTGCTACTAATTTTCCATTATAAAAAACTTTTAGGATGTTAAAATCTTTAAAATTATCAAAAACAACTAAATTAGCAGTATAACCTGGAGCAATTGCTCCCAAGTTCCTTAATCTGAAATATTCGGTGGTATTAAGAGTAGCCATTCTTATAGCTGTAATCGGGTCAATACCATTTTTTATAGCAGTTTTTATTAAATAATTAATATGCCCTTCTTCTATTAAATCCTTGGGATGTCTATCATCACAACAAAAGAAACACCTTCTAGAATTATTTGAATTAAGAAGAGGTAAAAGATCTTTTAGATTCCGAGTAACAGAACCTTCTCTTAACATAATATACATACCTAATCTCAATTTTTCTTGAGCTTCTTTTACGGTAGTGCACTCATGATCAGATCTTATTTGAGCAGATATATAAGCACATAAATCTTTACCGGACAAATTAGGGGCATGACCATCGATACATTTAGGGGAAAAGATTTTTATTTTATCTAAAACTTCAGGGATTTGATTTAAAACTCCTGAGAAATTCATCATCTCTCCTAATCCTAAAACCCATTTTTCATCTAAAAGGGGATATAAATCATTGACACTTATACTTGCTCCTGAAGTACCTAATGATGAAGCAGGAACACAAGAAGGTAGCATCATAAAAATATTTAAAGGGTTGTATTTACTGGATTCTAACATATACCGAATACCTTCTAAACCTAAAACATTGGCAATTTCATGAGGGTCTATAATTACTGAAGTCGTCCCTAAGGGTACTACCGTTTTAGCAAATTCCGAAATTTTTACCATGGAGCTTTCTAAGTGAATATGTCCATCAATAAATCCAGGAGATAAATAGCAATCAGAGATATCAATTTCCCTATCTGCACTATATCCTTCTCCTATACCTACAATCATATCTTTATAAATTGCCACATCATTAGGGTATATTTCTCCCGAAAAAACATTTATTATCTTTCCATTTTTTAATAATAAATCAGCTTTTTTATCACCTCGAGCAGTTTTTATAATTTTAGCCAGATTCATAATAACTTCACCTTCTTTCGTATTGCGTATAACGTATAACGTATAGCGTATAGGATTAAATCATTTTAGATAACATGCTACCTATTTTTTTAATAAATTTTTAAGGTCATTTCTTATCTCTTTATGTCATTCCCACCTGTCTGCCGCACAGGCAGGTGGAAATGGGAATCCATCTTACTTTTCTTATATTTTACCCCTGGATTCCCGCTTTCGCGGGAATGACAGGGGGGGGAGTAGTTGTGTATTTTTCTGCCTGTGCGTTAGCCTGCACGCAGACAGGTGCCCAGCACAGACAGGTGCAGACAGGTCAGGTAGGCACGCAGACAGGAATTGTGCCCTTCCTGTTTTATTGTCTTTTGCTTACCTTGGGCACGATGCATCGTGTCTCTACACCATATTACATATTATGGGCAGACACAAGGTCTGCCCCTACTATTTTATTCTGGCTTCTGACTTCTTTTTCTTAACCAACTAACCAGGTAACTAACTAACCAACTAATTAATTTTACCCGCTATCTGCTAAAGACATAAGTTCCTCCCATATCTTTTCTACTTGTTTCCTCGTTTTATCTAACGTATCATCATTATCTATCACATAGTCAGCTCTCTCAATTTTTTCTTTTAGGGGTATTTGAGATTTAATTTTCTGTAATGCTTCTTTTTCAGCTAAATTATTTCTTTTTTTTAATCTTTTGAGTTGTTTCTCTTCATCTAAATATACTACTATTATTTTATCCATTAATCTATCTATCTTAGTTTCATAGATTAAAGCAGCATCTATAATTAATATTTTTTTTTCTTCTTTACTATTATTTTTGGCCAAGCTTATTTCTTTTTTAATTAATTTTATTATTTCAGGATGAGTAATTTTATTTAGTTTTTTTAATAGATTTTGGTTTGCAAAGACTATTTTGCCTAATTTTTCCCTATTAATGGTCTGGTCTTTTTGTAAAATATCTTTCCCAAATATTTTAATTATTCTTTTCCAGGCAGCTCCCGGAGGTAAAATTACCTGATGACCAAGTTTATCAGCATCAACAATCTTAGCACCTAAATCTTTAAACATTCTAGCCACCGTACTTTTACCACTTACAATCCCACCGGTAAGTCCAATAATCAAGGCCATGGTTCCTCCCTAAATTAGTTAGCTAACCTCTGCCCAATTATCACCAACTTTTAAATTAACTTTTAGAGGCACAGAAAGTTCTAAACTATGTTCCATAATATCTTTAATGATGGATTTAACTTTTTCTAATTCTGGTTTATAAACCTCAAATATTAATTCATCGTGTATTTGAAGTAGTAGTTTACTTTTAAAGCTTTCCCTTTTAAAAGATTCGCTTATTTTAAGCATAGCTATTTTTATTAAATCAGCTGCACTTCCTTGAATGGGGGTATTAATGGCAATTCTTTCATTGAATTCACGAATATTTTTATCTTCACTGTTTATCCCTTCTAAATATCTTCTTCTCTTTAATAGAGTTATTATATAACCCTTCTTTCTAGCCTCTTCTTTCTCTCTCTCAATATATCTTTTTACTCCTTGATATCTTAAAAAATAATTATAAATATATTTTTCAGCCTCTTCTCTTTCTATTCCTAAATTTTGTGCTAATCCGTAACTACTCATTCCATAAATAATTCCAAAATTAATCACTTTAGCCATTCTTCTCATCTGCTGGCTAATTATATTCTGGTCCAGGCCAAATATCTCCGCGGCAGTATGGGCATGGATATCTTCATCATTTTTAAAAGCATTAATTAAACTTTCATCCCCAGATAGATGGGCTAAAATACGCAATTCAACCTGAGAATAATCTGCAGATAATAACCTAAACCCTTCCTCGGCAATAAAAGCCCTTCTAATTTCTCTACCCATTTCAGTTCTAATGGGAATGTTTTGGAGGTTTGGTTCACTACTACTCAATCTTCCAGTAGAAGTAGCCGTTTGATGAAAAGAGGTATGTATCCTCTTAGTTTGGTTATTTACTAAAAGAGGTAATTTATCGATATAGGTATTCTTTAATTTATCTAATTCTCTATATTCTAAGATGAAAGATACAATTTTATGATGGGGAGCTAAAGTATTAAGTACCTCAGCATTGGTAGAATAACCAGTTTTTATCTTCTTAATGATAGGTAGCTTTAATTTTTCAAAAAGTATTACACTCAACTGTTTAGGAGAATTAATATTAAATTCAGTTCCGGCTAAATTACAAATAGTTTCTTTTAACTCTTTTAACCGAAAATCCATTTTTTGGGACATTTCTTTTAAAACATCGACATTAACTTTAAAACCATTAATTTCCATTTTCCCCAATATCTTCACTAAAGGCATTTCTATTTCTTTAAATAAAGAAATTAAATTTTTTTCTTTCATTTTTTCTTCTAAAATATCTTTTAATCTTAAAATATTTCGAGCATCTTCACAAGTATCTTCTATACTCTGGACCTTTTTTCCCTGATTTTTTTTATCTTCATCTTTTAAATATTTTAAATATTCCCAGCATAAAATCCGTAAATTATACTTTTCCATAGAAGGATTTAGCAAATATGCAGCAATCATGATATCGAAATTATCACCCCTTAATCCTACCTTATATTTATGAAGCACTATAAAATCAAATTTAAGGTTATGGCTAATTTTAATAATCCTTTCATTTTCGTAAAATGGCCGTAATTGACTTAAAACTAATTCGGTAGAAAGACATTTTGTATTTTCCATTAAATTTAAAGGAACTAATGGGAGGTAATAAATTTCATTATCTTTTAAGCTGAGGGCAATTCCTAAAATGTTTGATAAGATAGCATCATCTGAAGAATTTATTAAACAAAAAGAAAAATATTTATTTTCTTTAATTCTATTGGTTAACTCAGTTAATTTTTCTTCCGTATCAATCAAATTATATTTTAAATTAGTTTTTTCTTGATTAATTTGAGGTGCAATCTTTTTTAATAAATTTTTAAATTCCAATTTTTTAAATATTCCCCACAATTCCTTATAATTTGGAGGTTTAATCTTAGCAGCATCGAAATCATAGGTTATAGGAACTTCCCTTACAATAGTAGCTAACCTTTTACTCATTAGAATTTGATCTTTGTACTTCTTTATCTTTTCTCTCCAAGATTTTTTAGAAATTTGGTCAACATTATTTAAAATATCTTTTAAACTACCAAATTTTTTGATTAAAGCCAGGGCAGTTTTTTCTCCTATACCTGGAACACCCGGAATATTATCAGAAGGATCTCCCTTTAAAGCTAAAATATCTACTATTTTCTCGGGGTCTACTCCATATTTTTTCCTGATACTCTCTTCATCATAAATTTTTACCTCAGTTACTCCCTTGATAGTAGTCATTACCCGGGTATGTGGAGAAATTAGTTGAAAAGCATCTTTATCTCCGGTAACGATAATCGTAGTACAATTTCTTTCCTCTGCTTCTTTGGCTATAGTACCAATAATATCATCTGCTTCATAACCCTCTTTGGAATAAATCGGAATATTATAATTATTAATAATTTCTTTAATAAGAGGAATTTGGTTAATTAATTCATCAGGCATTTTCTTTCGATGAGCTTTATATTCTTTAAACTCTTGATGCCGAAAAGTTGGAACCGGGGTATCAAAAACTATCATCATATATTCAGGTTTTTCTTCTTCTAATAACCTCGATAATATCATAGTAAATCCATAAACTGCATTAACAATTTGACCAGAAGAGGTAGTTAATTGGGGTAAGGCATAAAAAGTACGGTAGAGTATTCCGTGTCCATCAACTAAAATAAGTTTCTTCCTGCTCTCCATAACTTTTCTTCTTTCCTTTAATTCGTTCGTTCTCTTGACAATAAATATTACTTAACCTATAATTTTAAAATAGAGATTTACAATTGCCGAAGTGGCGAAATTGGTAGACGCACTGGACTCAAAATCCAGCGAGCCTCAAAGCTCGTGTCGGTTCGACTCCGACCTTCGGCACCACTTTATTTAGTCGTTAGTACTTAGTTAGCTAGTTAAGTGGTTTGTTGGTTAATTAGTTTAGTATTAATTCTTCAATATACTCATTCCTCAACTAGTAGAGCGTTTCTTTAATAATGTTACAATAATTTGTTATTGCGAGCGATAGCGAAGCAATCTCAAGTCCTTATAAATAAAGGGATTGCTTCGTCGCTTTGCTCCTCGCAATGACAGAAAAAAATGTAAAGATATTTAGAGAACGCTCTACTAGCTAACCAGGTAACTAAATACAAGATACGATTTTCCTCTGTCTTCTGTCCTCTGTCCTCTATTTGTCATACAACCGTTAGCCGGTTAACCGGTTTTCCAGTTAGCCAGTTAATTTAATCATTAGAAATAGTTTATAATCCTTTGTAGGACAGGCGTCTCGCCTGTCTATTAGTTCATTAATCGTTTGCAAATATTTGTAGGGGTCGGATTTATCCGACCCGGATTTTTCGGTAATTTATCTGACGGGTTTGATGCATCGAACCCTCCTCTTGGAAGGGCGTATGCAATACGCCCCTACTTCTCTCTGTACACTTGTAACTCGCAACCCATAACTTATTACTGTATCTTACTATATACTATCTTAATCTGTCCTCTGTCCTCTGTCCTCTTCACGAGATACGGATTAACCAATATCGTTTAGCAAATTATTATCATAAATTATAGTTTGATTAATTATATCCATCGCTTCTTGAGCTTCCCAGTTTGACACTAAAATTTCTACATTCCCATTTAATTCATCTTCGCTCATTTCTAATTGATTTAAAATAGTTATAATTCCTTTATTTTTTAATATTTTCTCTAAATTTGTGGCTAATGAAATATCTTTGGCAATATAAATAACTTTCCACATTTTAAATAAAACTCCTAATCATAATCTGTATCATTTTTTAAAACATCTTCCGTCCATATTTTATCCTTTCCTAAAATATTACCAATTTCCTCTTTTAATTTTTCACTAATATTCACTAAATATTTTTCTCCTATAAGATGTAATAAAGTTTTATCTTTATTTTTAAAATGAAGCACTACTTGACTTTTTCCTGGATAACTACAAAATATTTCCTTTAACCTGATTAAAATATTAGTTTCATTATTATAGTAAGAATTAATTTCTAGATGAAGTTGGTTAGAAAGATCTTGTTTAATTGCTTTTTCTTTAGAGATAAATTTTTTATTTTCTAGGTATTTATCTAAAAGAGATATTTTTTCGGCAATAATTTTTCTCTTTCCTTCTGTCACATCAAGACCTCCTTCTATTATAACCATCTCATCTTTTTTTATAAGCTCCTTAGACTCTTCATAAACTTTAGGAAACACTATCACTTCTACCGTGCCCTCTAAATCTTCTAAAGTAATAAATACCATAAGATTCCCATTTTTAGTACTTTTTCTTTTAAAATTACCAATTACTCCAGCTAAAATTACTTTGCTTTTATCGGGAAGATTAGCTAATTCAGCTGAAGTAGAAGTTATGATTTTCTTTAATTTATCCTGGTAATCATGCAGAGGATGATATGAAATATATAATCCTAACATCTCTTTTTCCATAGCTAAAAGTTCTTTTTTAGACACTTCTAATATATCTGGCAATTGGTCTGGATAATTATTACTAGTTTTATTTGGATTATTTTCTTTAAAAAGATCAAATATAGAAGTCTGCCCGTTTTTTTGGGATTTTTGATATTCTTGTCCATCCTTTAATGCTAGATCTAAAATTGCTAATAATTGGGATCTTTTTGCTCCCAGGGAATCGAAGGCACCACATTTTATTAAACTTTCAATTACTCTCTTATTCACTATCCTTAAATCAACTCTCTGACAAAAATCATGTAGAGAAGTAAAATTAGAATTCTTTTTACGTTCTTTAATGATATTTTTTATAGCTTTTTCACCCACATTTTTTATAGCAGCCAATCCAAAACGGATAACCTTTTCCCCTACTACAGTGAAATTTACCAAACTTTGATTTATATCAGGAGGCAATATTTCGATATTCATATCCCGGCATTCTTTTATATATAAAGCTACCTTATCATTATTCCCCATAATACTGGTAAGCAAAGAAGTCATATATTCTACGGCATAATGTGTCTTTAAATAGGCGGTCTGATAGGAAATAAAGGCATAGGATACGCTATGAGATTTATTAAAACCATATCCGGCAAAATAGTTGATTAAATCAAATATTTCAGCAGCGGTATTTTTTTTAAGGTTATTTTTTTGAGCACCTTTCATGAAAAGTTCTCGTTGCTTTTCCATCACCACTTTCTGTTTTTTTCCTATAGCTTTTCTTAAAATATCAGCTTGTCCTAAACTGAAACCAGCTAATTCACTAGCTATTTTCATAACCTGTTCCTGATAAACAATTACTCCATAAGTTTCCTTTAGTATAGATTCTAATCGAGGATGAAGATATTTTATTTCTACCATTCCCTTTTTTCTATTAATGAAATCTTCGATCATACCACTCCCTAATGGTCCTGGTCTGTATAACGCTAACAAGGCAGTAATATCTTCTATACTTTCGGGTTTTAATCTTTTAACTAAATCTCTCATTCCTTCACTTTCTAATTGGAAGATACCAACACAGTTTCCTTTAGAAAGCATTTTATATACTTTTTGATCATCTAAAGTAAGGTTATTTATATCGACCTCCTCTCCCCGGGTATGTTTTATTATTTCTAAAGATTTACTTATCACTGTCAAAGTACGAAGACCTAAAAAATCCATCTTTAATAATCCCAATTCTTCCAGTTCAGCCATAGCATATTGGGTAGATATTTCCCCTTCCGCATTCTTTTGTAAAGGAACATAATTAGTTAGTGGTTCCCGCGAAAGAACTATTCCAGCAGCATGAGTGGAAGCATGTCGGGCTAAACCTTCTAAAGAAGAAGCAGTCTCGATCAACTTCTTTACCTCTTCATCATTTTTCAATAATTCTTGGATTCTACTTTCCATTTTTAGAGCTTTTTCAATGGTTATGTTAGGCTCCCAAGGAATCATCTTAGCGACAGTATCTACTCGTGCATACGGAATGCCTAAAGCCCTTCCCACATCTCTGACCGCAGCCCGGGCGGCCATAGTCCCAAAAGTAATGATTTGAGCTACTTTATCCTTTCCATATTTTTTGGAAACATATTCAATTACTTCTTCTCTTCGTTCATAACAAAAATCAATATCAAAATCGGGCATACTAATCCTTTCCGGATTTAAAAATCTTTCAAATAATAATCCATATACTAGAGGGTTAATATTGGTAATCTTTAGACAATAAGCAACTAAACTCCCCGGGGAAGAACCTCGTCCAGGCCCAACCATTATTCCTTTCTCCTTAGCATACCTTACAAAATCCCATACAATTAAAAAATAAGGATCAAACTCCATTTTTTTAATAACCGAAAGCTCATATTCTAATCTTTCTTGTAACTCATTGGTAACTTCAGGGAATCTTTCTTTAAGTCCTTTATAACAAAGTTCTTTCAAGTAACTATTAGTATTATAGTCAGCAGGGACTTTAAATTCGGGTAATTTAGCTTGCCTAAAATTAATTTCTAAATTACATTTTTCAGCAATATGTACTGTATTTTGGATGGCTTGAGGAATTGCAGAGAATTTTTCATTCATCTCTTCAGGGGAATTAAAATAAAACTCATCAGTGGCAAATTTTAAACGTTTAGGGTCGTCTAAATTAGTGGCGGTTTGAATACAAAGTAAAATCTCATGTGCTCGAGCATCTTCCTTCTTTATATAATGAATATCATTACTCGCTACCACCGGAATAGAAAGTTCTTGACTTATTTTAACGAGGTTTTCATTTACAACTTCTTGTTCAGGAATACCATTTTTTTGTAATTCTAAATAAAAATTATCTTCACCGAAAATTTTTATAAAATTAAGTGCTACTTCTTTTGCTTTTTTTATATCTTTTTGTAAGATGTATTGAGGAATTTCACCCTTTAAACAAGCGGAAAGAGCAATTAATCCACTACTATATTCTTTTAGTATTTCTTGATCAATTCTCGGCTTATAATAAAAACCTTCTAAATAAGATAAAGTAACTAATTTTATTAAATTCCTATAACCTTCATTATTCTTAACTAATAAGATTAAATGAAACGGTGTTTCTTTGTTTTTAGAAGATTTATCAAATCTACTTCGTGGAGCAAGGTACATTTCACAACCGATGATAGGTTTTATCCCTTGCTTTATAGCTTCTTTATAAAATTGTATTACTCCATACATTACTCCATGATCAGTTATAGCTAAGGCAGGCATTTTATGCTTTTTGGCTTGTGCTACTAATTCAGTTATTCGGCAAGCTCCATCTAATAAGCTATATTCACTGTGAACGTGTAGGTGAACAAAATTTGCGTGCCACATGTTGAGACAACAACCTCCCAAGTTTGTATTTTGTATATAACATAAAGTGGGTAGAATTTTTAGCGTAGAGCGTATAGATCATAATAATATGTAATGAGTAATGTGCAATGTGTAGGAACAAAATGTGTCATACCTTCAATAATCTTTCTGTCATTTTTCTAAAAATATGTTATTATTATAGAAATTTATTTTCTTATTATCAAGAATCTTTTTATGTCATTCCCGTGAAAACGGGAATCTATCTTTTTTTCTTATCCTATACCTCCTATACCTCTGGATTCCCACTGCAGTTTACACTCACGAAAGTGGGTGTGGGAATGACAGGTAAGTATTTAATTTTTCGCGATACGTAATACTCGATACTCGATACAGTTTTTTATTTAAAAAATACTTGAGCTAATTCCCACCATTTTTTATCTACCGTTTTAAGTTTACTCACCGCTTCTTCCAAAGGTATTCCTATAACTTTATTGCCTTTAAGGGCAGCCATATATCCAAATTTTCCTTGAGCAATTAAATCTACTGCAGTTACTCCACACCTAAGACCTAAAATACGATCAAATAAGGTTGGCGAACCGCCTCTTTGGATATGACCAATTACCGCATGGCGCGTTTCTATTCCGGTTTTTTCTTTAATTAAATCGGCCAGGAGATTACCCACTCCTCTTTTACGTAAAATCATATGCCCAAACTGATCTAACTCTTCCTTTCCGGTATCTACACCAGGAAGTATTACTCCTTCCGATATCACTATAGAAGCATGTTTATTTTTTCTATAAACTTCCTTTAAATGCTGACACATCTTTTCCAGGTCAATTTTTTCTTCCGGAATAAGAGTCCAATCTGTACCAGAAGCAAGACCAGTAAATAAAGCTACCCAACCAGCGTGTCTACCCATTACTTCTAAAACCATTATCCTTCGATGAGAGCGACCGGTATCTTGTAGGCTTTGCATTGCCTCCATTGCTTTAGTAACTGAACTATTAAATCCAAAAGTATAATCAGTACCGCTAAGATCATTATCCATGGTTTTGGGAGCACCTACTAATTTAATTTTTTTTTCTTTATACAGTTTATTAGCTACCCCTAAAGTATCTTCTCCGCCAATAGCTACTAGCGCATCTAACTTAAATTTTTCTATGGATTCAAGTACTTTTTCCACTCCCTGCTCTATCTTATAAGGATTTAATCTTGAAGTTCCTAAGATAGTTCCTCCTCTATCCACTATTTCCCTTACCTCACTTAAAGATAAAAGATTTATATCACCTTTTATTAATCCTCCCCATCCCTCTTCAATCCCATAAACCTCATAATTATAATCCAGAGCTCGATATACCGCCCCCCGGATAGCTGGGTTTAATCCGGGGCAATCTCCTCCCCCGGTTAAAATACCTATTCTTTTAATCATATCTATCAAGCCTTTCCGCTGCATCCAAAGACTCTCATTCTTTCACGAATAATTTCTTTAGCCACTTCTCTTGCTGGTCCTAATAATTTTCTAGGATCTATCTCTTGAGGATTCATTTTTATTATCTCTCTAATTTTTTTAGTAAAAATCATCCGAATGCGAGTGTCAATATTAATCTTACATATTCCTGCAGAAATACCTTTTCTAACCTCTTCATCATTAACTCCAGATGCACCATGCAAGACTAAAGGAACATCGGTTAATTCTCTTATCTTCTCTATTCGAGGAATATCTAATTTTGCAAAAGGTGTACGACAGCCATGGATTGTCCCCACTGCAGCAGCTAAAAAATCAATTTTAGTTAACTCCACAAATTTTGCTGCTTCATAAGGATCTGCCATAGTCTCCTTTACCTTTTCCAGAGCAACTCCTGGTTCATCACTATCGCCCATTTTCCCTATCTGGCCTAATTCTGCTTCTACTGGGATATCACAGGCATGAGCCATCTCTACAACTTTTTTAGTTATCTTTACATTTTCTTCGAATGGTAATTTTGAACCATCAAACATCAAAGAGGTAAACCCTGCTCTTAAACATTTTATATTTTGGTAATAATCTGTTCCATGATCTAAATGTAAAGCTATCGGCACACTAACCTTTTCAGCCATAACTTTGACCATAGCTACAATATTATCCAATCCAGCATATTCTATAGCCCCTTGTGAAGCCTGCAATATTGCTGGCGCTTTTTCTTCTTCAGCAGTTTCAATTATAGCCTGAATAATCTCCATATTATTAGCATTAAACGCACCCACTCCATACCTTTCTTTTTGAGCTTTTTTCAACATTTCTTTGGTAGTTACTAAAGACATATCTGATCTCTCCCTTCATTTTTTTAATCTATATTTTTTAATTACCTATTACAAAAATTCATTTATCGTTATTAATTTGGTTATAATTATCTTGTAGGGGCTCGATTCATCGAGCCCGAAATACCGGGTCGGATAAATCCGACCCCTACCTTACCATTCCTCCATCAGGTCGAGGACAGGTTTGTTTACTTTTTGGGGGACAACCAATTAGATGAAATTTTATTTATTATAGACTGTTTAATTTTTCTTTTCAAGGGAATTTATTAATTCTCCAATTAACCAATTAACCGATTCACCAATTCTCCAATTAACCAATTAAGATAAAATAATCAAAAACAATCTGCCAATCTACCTATCACCCAATCGGCCAATCAAAAAACAAAATCAAAAAACAATTAAGCAATTTACCGATAAATTAATTAATCAATTGACCAATTCCCCAATTCACCGATTAAATTAGTTAATCAATTAATAAGCTGTAGCTGTAGGAGTCGGATTTATCCGACCCGATATTTTGCGGGTTTGATAAATCAAACCCCTACAACACATTATTCATTACGGGCAGACACAAGGTCTGCCCCTACATATTATATCATGAGATACGGGATACGAATTCTGGCTTCTGACTTCTGTTTTCTGTTTCCTGAATTCTATCTCTTCCTTTCTTCACTATATACTCGCTACGAATTTAATAATTTATTTGAGAATAATCAAAATTAATGGTATAGTTTTTATACAGAAATCTAAAAAAAGATTTTTTCAATTATTTAAATAAAAAGGAGGAATAAATATGCCAGAATATTATGATGAAGACAAAGAAAAAATCATTAATCTTGCTAAAAAAATACCAAAAATAAAATTCAATAAAACATTATTATTTTTTATCTTGGCGATAGTGATCGTGGCTTATCTTTCCAGTGGTATTTTTGTGGTCGCCCCTGATGAGCAAGGAGTGATTAGAAGATTTGGTAAATTTGTCCGCATCGAAAGTCCGGGGCTTAACTATCACTTACCCTATCCCCTGGAAACAGTAGTTACTCCAGCCGTCACTCAGGTAAAAAGAATCGAAATAGGGTTTCGTTCTATTGTAACTAATCAATCTACCCGCTACCAGGAAATACCAGATGAAGCCCTAATGCTTACCGGTGATGAAAATATTGTCAGCGCAGATGCGATTGTGCAATACAAAATAAAGGACCCGGTTAGCTATCTCTTTAATATTATTTTACCGGAAGAGACAGTCAGAAATGCTGCTGAGGCAAGCTTAAGACAGGTAATTGGAGGAAGAAAAATTGATGATGCGCTTACGGTAGGAAAATATGAGATCCAAGAACAAACCAAAAAACTACTGCAAGATCTTTTAGATTCGTATCAATCAGGAATCTTCGTAGTGGCCGTTCAATTACAAGATGTTAACCCTCCTAAAGAAGTACAAGAAGCCTTTAAAGATGTAGCCAGCGCAAAAGAAGACAAGAGTAAGTATATAAATCAAGCTCAAGGATATGAAAACGATCTAATCCCCAAAGCTCGCGGAGAAGCAGTACAAATGACTAAAGAAGCAGAAGGTTATAAAATCGAAAGAATAAAAAAAGCGGAGGGTGATGTTGCAAAATTCAATAATATTTTAACCGAATATAAAAAAGGTGAATATATAACTCAAGCTCGTCTCTATCTGGAAACTATGGAAGAAATTTTACCGAACATGAATAAAGTAATAGTCGATTTAAAGGAAAATCAATCTTTAATAAATTTATTGCCTTTAGGTGATTCAAGTATCCTAACTGCTCCTTCCCAGGAGGTGACCAAGTAATGAAAAAAGGAACGCTATTAATAATACTTATTGTAGTAATCTTATTCTTAGCTAATTTAAGTTTGTTTATTGTCGACGAAACTAAACAAGCCATTGTATTACAATTTGGTAAACCAATCAGAGAGATTAAAGAGTCTGGTTTAAACTGGAAAGTTCCCTTCATTCAAAATGTAGTATTTTTTGAAGATCGACTATTAGCGTACGATGCTGCCCCGACCGAAATCATTACTAAAGATAAAAAGACTCTAATTGTGGATAATTATGCCCGTTGGAAAATTATCGATCCTTTAAAATTTTTACAAACAGTTCGAGATTTAAATGGCGCCCAGGTTAGATTAGATGATATCATTTATTCCGAATTGAGAGTTGATTTAGGATTATATAATATGAGCGAAATAGTTTCGGAAAAAAGAGAAGGTATTATGAAAAGAGTCACCGAAATAAGTAATGAAAAAGCCAATACCTATGGAATACAAATTGTAGATGTAAGGATTAAAAGGGTAGATTTGCCTCCCGAAAATGAAAAATATATTTTTGATAGAATGAAAGCAGAAAGAGAGCGAATAGCTAAACAGTACCGAGCTGAAGGAGAGGAAGAATCAGCGAAAATTATTGCCGAAACTGAAAGAGAGAAAACAGTTATTTTAGCAGAAGCTTACAAATCTGCCCAGATTTTAAAGGGTGAAGGAGAGGCAGAGTCTGTTAAAATCTATGCCGAAAGTTTCAATCAAGATCCGGAATTCTATAAATTTTATAGAACTTTAGAAGCTTATAGAAAAACTTTTAAAGAAAAAACTACTGTCTTACTTTCTACTGATTCTGAATTTTTGAAATATTTAAATAGACCCTAAAATAGTGAATAGTCGTTAGTGAATAGTGAATAGTTAGGAAAGAAGTAGGGGCGTATTGCATACGCCCAAAAAAAATTATAAAAACAATAAGGGGCGGATAAATCCGCCCCTTACATTAAAAACTATAGATTACGCCAAAAAGTTTTATATATTATTAGTATTCTAATTCGGGAGCTATCTGATTTTCAGGTTCTTCCCCATAGTAAATCCTCACTATATTATCAAAAACAGATTTTATATTTTCCTCTAAAGCTCTATCGGAATATCCTGCTGTATGAGGGCTCATCACTACGTTCTCTAATTTATGAAAATTATACTGGCTAGGTAATATTTCTTTTTGTTCATTGGTGGGATACTGATACCAGGTATCTATAGCTGCCCCAGAAAGATAATGTTCTTCTAAAGATTTAAACAAAGCTTCTTCATCTATTACTGCTCCGCGAGAAATATTAACCAGATATTTTCCCTGCATTAACTTTAATTCTTTTTTTCCAATCAACCCCTTAGTTTTCTCTGTAAGGGGAACAGCTATAACAATAAAATCTGATTCTTTAATCACTTTTTCTAAATCTTTATTCGCTCCCAGAAATTCCAATATTTTCTTCTTTTCTAAATCCTTTTCTTTTATTTCTCTTTTTAAGGCAAATATCTTCATACCTAAGGCATACCCTATTTTGGCAATCTCCCAACCAATCGAACCTAAACCTATTATCCCTAAACTTTTTCCTTGCAGCTGAATGGTAGGTTCTTTACTAGAAAAACCATGCCATCTACCCAATCTTAAATCTCTATCATTGGTAACAATATTTTTAGCTAAAGCCAGTATAAGGGCAAAGGCATGTTCGGCAACTGCAGTTCTGTTAGTGTGAACGTTACAAATAAAAATATCTTTCCGATTCTTATATAAACTTAAATCTAATTGATCTACTCCGGTAAAAGGAATTTGAAATAATTTTAATTTCTTAGCTTGGTCAAGATCTTCTTTACTAAAAGATCCTCCTATTATTACTTCTGCTTCTGGAAGATATCTTTTAATTTCTTCTCTTTCATCTGCTTTAGGAATAATGAACTCCAGATCAAATTTGGCTTTCTTATTTAATTTATTAAAATTCTCTTTCCATATTTGGGGTTTTACCATCTTACTCAATACCAAAACCTTCATTTTCGCTCTTTTCTTCAAACAACTTCTTTCTTTCTCTTCTTGTAAAAAATTACGGACTGCCATGATATGCTTACACTCAAGTTTTATTTTTCGAGATCTTTTTATAAAATCTGAACACTCACACTGGGGGATATTTACATCCACTCTATAAGATTTTTTTGATTTCGAACCACTTACTACAAAATAATCAACTTTTCTTTCTACTTTTAAATCTTTGGCCGCTTTTTCTCTTTTTATTGCTTCCTCTTCTAATAACGCTCTTTTAGCTAAATCATCAGCTATAGAATTATGGTTTCTTCTTTCCCAAATAAAATTTAGCTTAGAAGGAATAGTCTGTCTAATTTCTTCAACTCGATTAAATAAAAGAATTATGCCTTTATCCCTAACTTTAAATTTTTTATTTAATTGATTGACTACTAATTGACTATCACAATAGATATCTGCTCTCTCTGGATTTATTTTTTTAATTTCTTCTAATCCTCTAATCAAAGCTTTATATTCGGCAATATTATTAGTACCGTAACCGATCGCTTCGCTTATCTTCTTTACCAACTCTCCATCCTGGTATATGACTATTCCTATAGCCATATTCCCCGGATTAGGATAACAGGAACCGTCTACTCTCATTAATACTTTGGACATAATTAGCCCCTTCCTATGGTAAAATTATATTTTTTGTAGTAAAATAATAAATAATATCGGTAATATTATATATGATTGTAACCCAAAAAGTAAACAAACCTGTCCTCGACCTGATCGGGGAATGGTAAGGTAGGGGTCGGATTTATCCGACCCGGTATGCGGGCTCGATGCATCGAGCCCCTACAAAATAATTATAACCAATTTTATTTCTAATGCGATACGCAATACGAGACAAAATAAAAAGGAGCCAAAAAGATTATTTAAGATGGATGAAAGAATACAGTATGCCTTTGAACACACCGAAATTTTAAGAAGGCCTGAACAACTAATTTCAACTTTTGGTTCTTCAGTAATCCACTATTATGTTTTAACTGAACCAGTATATTCTGAATTTACCAAGAATGATTTAGAGACTGTGGTTAGGGAAGGAAAAGTTAGTTGGTTCCAGCCAAAATTGCTTACTCCTAATTACATGTTTAGAATAGAAGGATTTAGCCGTGAAGCTAAAAACGCCTTTGAAGACTTAGCCAGTCAATATCCAGACTTAGCCGGAATTCTTTACAAATTTAAGGTTAATAAAGAGCTTGATGAAATGAATTTTGTTTCTAGCCCTTGGTTAACTGTAGCAGAAAATATTAATAAAGAGATAGATAAAAAAAGAGATTCTCTTTGTGCTATTATTAAAGGTGTAGCTGGCCTATGGGATGTATCGCTATCCAAATTTATTTTAGATATGATGGTTAGAAGTGTTTATTTGGCTCAGATACCTGATTTTAAAAAAAAGGGATTTGTAGGCATAAACCAAATAGGTCAAGCTATTATTGCTAAAGATAGATATGGCATTCCATTAACTGCTCGAGAAGAAATAGAGAAATTATTTAAATTAGTAGAAAAAGGTGAATCAAAGCCTATTAAATTAAAAGAAGAATTGGATAACTGGGGAGTATTTGAACAATATCAAGATAGGTTCTTCGGTCTCTTTAGGAGAAGGTAATAAAATGACAAGAATAAAAACTGCTTTAGAAATTGCTCTTGAAAAAGCTAATGAAATTAATATATTAAATCCAGAAGAAAAAGAAAAAATAAAAGCTGAGGGAAAGATTAAATCTTTGCTTGCTAAATATTATAAAGGAAGTCTTAGTTCTATTGATTTATGGCAAAAGTTAAAAGGAAATAAACCTTTTATATTAAGAGAAGCTCAATTAATTTTAATAAATTCTTTAAATTTTAATAACACTCAATATGAATATCAAATGAGAAAAGATGCTATTTTAGCTATCGAGACATTAAAAGAGGGCCAAAATACCTCAACCATCGAATCGACTTTAAATGAAATTAACCTCTTAAAAAAAGAGTATCGGAAGAAAAAAGAAGAGACTGAAAATATTTTAAAGAAAGAAATTAAAAAAAATCCTCAAGCAAGATTAAAAACAGCAAAACAAGGCAATAAATTAATTATTACGCAATTAAGTGTTGAAGAAGCTTTACAGGAAAATGTTCAATGGAAGAATTTTATTGCTAAACATGAAGAAAAATATGTTAAAGAGTTTAGAGAAGTAATTGAAAGATTAAAAAAAGAAATATAATAAAAATATTTATTAAACAAAATAGGGGTTAGGCCTACACTTGACAAAATATAAATAGATTATGGGGTAACCTCGGGCGGTGAAATTAGGTATAATACCTAAGCCCACCAGCGTCGGACGACTTTTATTTGGTTTAAGATATACTTTTCTAAAAACCATCTTAAATTTTTTTTGTTATCTCTTTTACTCTAATTTTTAATTCTTTAAGATTTACTACCTTGGAAATTCGGGTAATAGCTTGATAATCTTCTGGAAGTAAACCTTCCCTTCTTCCAATTTCCTGGGCGATTTCTACCGCTTCGTTGAGATATTCCCTGAAGGCATTTACTGAATTGCGCTTCTCGTGTTTATAAAGACCTTTTAATTGTTTCAGAGGAACTTTTTTTGTCTCATCTTTTTCAAAAAGACCGTTTAAAAAAATCTCCACTCCAAATCGAGTTTTGGCCATTTTTGCAAGATGAGGGGCTAAGTCTTTTTTGTAATACGCCCTTTCACCTGTTAAGTTTGAAAAAACGTTAGGCATATACCGCCTATTTGATGGATATCCTAAAACAGCCCTCACTTTACCGTCTAAAATAGGCTCGAGAAGAGTTTTTATATGATTATCTGAAAGAGTGGTTAAATCAGCGTCTATAAAAGCAATTATTTCACTTTTGGCCTTTTTTATTCCCTCAGCTAAAGCGGAACCTTTCCCCTGATTTTTCTTTAAATCAATAAGTGTAATTTTATCCCCAAACTTTTTTAAAATAGCTGGACTTTTATCTTTTGAGCCATCGTTAATACAAATAACCTCGTTTACCAGACTGCTTTTTACTAAAGTTTTGACAACTTTAGCAACGGTTTTTTCTTCATTAAAAACTGGAACTATGGCAGAAACAAATTTTTGCTTCTTTAATCTTTGGTGAGAATTTTTATCTTTGAAAAATACGGCTATAATATCTTCGCCAAAGTCTCTTGTTTCTCTTTCAACCGATGAAGAGATGATGTCAAAGCCATACTCAATTTGATTAAGGAGTTGACCACGAGTTAAAAAATATTCAACCTTAAAATCATTAGTGCCATCTTTTTCACTCCATTCTGCCAGCCGTTTTCTTAAAGAGTAAAAAATGCCGTCAACTGCCTTTCTTGTCTTTCCTGGTTCGCAGATAATAAACAATTTTTTAGCTGAGGAAAAACAGTTTTTAATAAATCTTTTTCTGTCGGTTGGCTTTAAATGGTGAAGAATATCACAAGCAATTACTACATCTGCCTGACAATAATTTTTTACGTCAAGGACATTGCCTAAATAAACACCCGAATGTTTTTTGAGGGCATAATCAATAAAATCTTTATTGGTATCAAACCCTCGGTAAACGCAGTTGTTGAGTAAAAAATCGGCTAAAGTTGCGGGACCGCAACCTGGCTCAAGAACCAAATCGTTTTTTCTAACAAAGCTTGCCATGTAGCAATATCGCTTGGCAAAGTTGTTTTTGTGTATCCATTTAAGACCCCAGACATAAAGAAGGGGATATCTATAAAAAATGTTCTTTTTGTACATATCTATTGGTCTAATTTCCTCTGACACATAAAATTCTCTTGTATTTAGAAGGGTCCAAGTATCTTCTGAATAGTCGCAACCTGTAGCTAGAGCAAATTCTCTACATACTTTAGCAATTCGGGGCCAAAATTGCTTTGATATATTTTTATATTCCTTCTCGGTTAGCAAACGGACTTGTCTTTCTTTTTCCACTCTATCTAATCTGTTCTTTTGTATTTCCTGAAGTTGATTTTTCCATTTTTGTTCCAAAGGATCTTCTCCCCCTACATCTGGTGGTTTTTGATGTTAAGACTCGACCCCATTTACTTTTCTAACGACTAATTTATCTTCTTTTGCCTTTTTTATATTTTTTGGTTTTTATCTTGCCTCCGGAGGGGTTTCCTCCGTCTGCTCCTTCATATCCCGGGATCCAGGGTTCTTCTTTAAGAGCCACCATCTTTTCCGGTTTCTTATTGGCTAGTTTCTTTTTTTTACCTGGAACAACTTCTTTTGGCATTTCGTCTATTGTAGGCATTTTCTTGTTAGTTAGATACTGCTGACCTACCCCTAAAAGGGTAGAAGTAAACCAGTACAGGGACAAACCAGAAGGCAGGCTGAAACTCATAAAGCCAATCATTAGGGGCATCATGATGGTCATCATCTTCTGGGTCTGTTGAGCAGAAACTCCGTCTTTACCTGTGCTACTGTCAGTGGAGGTCATCTTTTGTTGAATATACATTGAACCGGCTACTAGAAAGGGCAATATGCCAAGGTATTGTATTCCAAAAATTCCACTGCCTGGCAATTGAATTAATTGGTCGGGTGCAGCTAAGCCTGCAACGATTTTGGGTACTCCCTCAACTATAATTTGAACTTGCCTGGGTATCCATAAAAACCCCCCGGCTATTTTACCAGCACTATCTAAATATTCAAATTTCCTTAAAACCTGAAAGAGTAAAATTAATATGGGCATTTGAATTATCAAGGGCAAACAACCGCTCATGGGATTAACCTTATGTTCCTTGTATAAAGCCATTAATTCTTTATTTAATCTTTCCTTATCGTTCTTATATTTCTCTTGAACCGTCTTCATTAAGGGCTGGATCTTCTGCATCTCCCTCATAGAAACCATCTGTTTTTGCATTAAGGGATATAGGATTATCCTGATAAGGACGGTCATCAAAATGATAGCAATACCATAATTCTGGGTAAAGCTATATAAAAATACTATTATGTTGGCGAAAATATCGCCTAAAGAGTCCCATAAACTTGTCAAAATAATTTTGCTCCTTTACTGCCTTACTATTTTCTTTTATTTTCACTAAAAGATTCTATCTTTCTATTCTTGCTAAATTTTTAATTATAATACCTGAGTTATATTTACCGAATCCTACTATAGAATTTAATTGAAAGTATGTATTCAAGAATTAAATGTAAAACATTTTCTAATTTATTTAATTGCTTCTGATTTTTTTACTTTCTTATCCCAGATAGGATCGGAAACTTTAGCCCATTGAGCAGCTTTTTTGTTTAAGAAGACATAGTATCTTCTGAGATTATAGTATCAAATCAAGGCCCGTCCTCTGTTGCATTATAGACTTAAACATTAACGTATCTCCTTATATTGTCCAGTTTAATAATGCGGCTCCCCAGGTTAATCCACCACCAAAAGCAACCATTATAATTCGATCCCCTGGGCAAAATGTTTTTTCCTTATGAGCTTCATTTAGAGCAAGTGGGATACTGGCAGAAGAAGTATTTCCAAAACGGTCTAAATTAATAATGGATTTTTCTCGTTCAATCTTTAGTTTCCGGGCTACATAATCAATAATGCGAATATTAGCTTGATGGGGAATAATATAATCAATATCGCTTATAGAAAGATTAGACTTATTTAGGACCTGGGAAATGCTTTTTATCATTATTCTGGTAGCAAATTGAAATATTTCTTTTCCATTCATAGATATATTGCTGGGTCTTCCATTATTATTTGGAATATGCAAAAAAGGATTTTTTAGGGGAACTGCTGGGAGGGTAAGAAGTTCCTGCAAATCTCCTTGAGAACCAGTATAAGTACAGATAATACCCTCTTGGTTGGAACTCTTTAAAATTACTGCCCCGGCGCCATCTCCAAAAAGTACGCAAGTATTCCGATCAAACCAATTAGTGACCTTTGATAAAACTTCTACCCCTATTACCAGAATTGTCTTGCTTTGTTTTGATTTAATAAATTGATCAGCTATCTGTAACCCATAAACAAAACCGGTGCAACCTGCTACTATATCAAAGCTGGGAATATCCTTTAATCCTAATTCTGCCTGGACAAGATTAGCAGTTGAAGGCATAAAAAAATCGGGGGTTATGGTAGCTACTACAATCATGTCGATCTCTTCTTTTTCTATACCAGCATTTTCAATTGCTTCTTTTGCCGCTTTTGCGGCCATCTGATATGTCTTTTCTCCGGAGGAGATTCTTCTTTCTTTTATACCTGTTCGGGAGGTAATCCACTCATCGTTAGTCTCTACTATTTTTGAAAGCTCGTCATTTTTTACAATTCTTGCGGGGACATAAGCACCTGTACCAATTATTTTTGAATAAACCATGTTATCTTCCTTCAATAGTTCTCCATTTATAAAAATAAAGTTTCTCATGCTCAATGAATAGTTAATTTATTTAATTGCTTCTGATTTTTTTACTTTCTTATCCCAGATAGGATCGGAAACTTTAGCCCATTGAGCAGCTTTTTTGTTTAAGAAGACATTAGTATCTTCTGAAATTATTGCATCAGCTCCAGGATATAGCGGATGTGCACCGCTCTCCTCTACAATCTCTTTTAAAGCATCGGGATTATCAATAATAGGACAGGGCCTTAAATGATTTTCACAGAAAGGCTGTCTCTTTTGGTATGCAGTAAATAAAGGTGATTTAAGCACATCGAGTAAGCTTTTCTCTTTGATATTATCGCAAGTAAATTGGGCAAACGCACATGGGGTAACCTTCCCACTCGGTGTAATATGGAAATAACTTCGTCCTCCAGCTATACAACCCTGAGTATATTCCCCATCATTCCAGAAATCCATTAACATCAATGGATTGTGTGTCCTGAGATGATTCACTCGTTCAATTAAATACGCTCTCTGATCGGGTTTTAACATTAGATCAGTATTCGGATTTCTTCCAATAGGAATATAATGGAATGACCATCCGTAAATTGCCCCTTTATTAATCAAGAACTCAATAAAATTATCACTAGTTACTTCTTTGTAATTTTCCCTGGTTATGGTAAGAGACACACCAAATAAAACACCACGACTATGAAGCCTATCCATAGCACTTACAATTTTATCAAATACACTTTCTCCACGCCGGGCATCGGTTTGTTCTTTCCATCCCTCCAGACTAATGGCCGGGGTAATATTTCCTAACTCGACAATCTTACCGGCAACTTCATTATTAATAAAGGTACCATTGGTGTAAAGCATGAAGGCCATATCGTTATGTTTTTCAGCAATTTCAAATAAATGGGGATAGGCAAATGGCTCTCCCCCCGACATTACAATCCAGTATATCCCCAGCTCTTTGGCTTCGGTTAATATTCTATCTAAAAGCTCATATGATAAAGTATCATGTTTCATTTGAGCACCTGCCCAGCATCCTTCACAACGAAGGTTACAGGCACTGGTCGGATCAATCAAAATAGTAAACGGAATATTCACCCCTAATTCTTCTATCTTTTTCTTTTTTTGAGGAACACCAATAAGCCAGTTATTTATAACAAAATTGGTCACCATTTTCTGCCTAACATAAGGATTGATTTCAGTCAAAACTCGATTTATATATTTTCTTGTATTAAGATTTTGATTATATGATTGCAGAATCGCTTCTATTATCTTTTTGTGATTTTTATTAACTGCTATTTTTTTTAAAAGTGCGGCGAGTTTAGGAATATTTTGTTCTGGATTTTTCACCAAATAATTTAAAGTTTCTTGAAGTATTTTTTCTCCCACATACTTTTTCGCAAAATTAAGATTAACCATTTATGAACCTCCTAAAAATTTTATTTTTTATGTTTATTTGCTTTTAAAATCACTACTGTGCAACTCAATTTATTTTTAAACCTGCCGACTACACAAATCGAGTGTCTTATAATTAAGCGATAGGTTCTTGATATCATTTAAAACAGAAGAATTAACGGCTTCAGCACCTAATTCGATACATCTTTGTGCATGATGAAAATCACGCCAGTGAATATTTTCAACTCTTGGTCTAATGAAAATTACATTACTATCATCAGGAACAAAAACTGTTTTATCATGATTATTTTCTACAACTTTAAGCGCATTTACTACAATATTAAAAGCCGCGGGAATTATACGTTGAAACTTATTAGAAATTCCACCAGGAGAAACAACGCTATTTACATAAGGTATCTGACCAATATTTTGCAATAAATTCTGGGAATATCGCTTTAAGGTTATTAAGTAATTAATATTATCAATTGAGGAGCTAACATCAATAGCAATTACTGAATCAGCACCCATAGCAAAAGCCGTTTGAATGGGCAGAGGATTAACCAGACCGCCATCAACCAGCCATCGATTACCTATCTCTACCGGTGCAAAAATACCAGGAAATGCGGAACTGGCTAATATTGCCTTGGACACTGATCCTTTATTTATAAGGACTTCCTCTCCTGTTTTAATATCAGTAGCGACTACAGTTAAAGGAACTGTTAATTCAGAGAAATGTTTTTGCTGGGTAAGTACTGAAAAGAATCTCTCCAGTTTATTGCCTGCAAATATCCCTTTAGGAGGAGCAATATCTATCATCTTTAATAATTTTATCCATCCAGTCCCAAGAGCAATTTTTTCTAATTCAAAAATATTACCTCCTGCAGCATATGCAGCACCAACGATAGCTCCAAAACTTGTTCCTACAACAAGATCTATATGTATCTCTGCTTCTTGTAAAATCTTAAGTACTCCTAAATGAGCGTATCCACGAGCTCCCCCGCTCCCTAGAACAAGTCCGATTTTGATCGCTTTAGTATTCTGCAAGTTTTTTCTCCTTTAATATATTTCTTTCATATAAGAATTTACCGTGTCTTCAAGAATTTTTTTATTTAATTTAATTTTTTTTGAACCAGAAATTAGCTTTCCAATCTTTACCTTAATTCTATTTAATTTAGGGAATTTTGCTCCGACTGGTAATGCCTTACCAGCTCCCTTGATTGCCATAGGAATAATTGGGACATCTGCCTTTACTGCAAGATATGCAGCTCCAGCTTTGGCTGAGAAATCATCTTTTTCGTTAGTAATTCTTCCTTCCGGAAAAATACCCAAAACGCCACCTGCCTGTAAGACTTTCATAGCATTTTTTATAAGTTTAATATCATTGCCTTTGCCTTGAACAGGAATAGCCCCAACCCCTCGTAGAATATTACCCACAAAAGGCATTTTAAAAAGATAGGCAGCAGACATAAAGGTTATTTTAGGTTTAACAGATGATACAAGGACAAATCCATCTAATAAACTTGAATGGTTTGCCACAATAACAAAAGGACCAGTCTTCGGTATATTTTCTCTACCAATTATTTTAAGCCTGAAAATCAATTTAAAAATAATCAAACTAAAACTTTTTATAATAATATATAACAAAATATTAACCCTCAAACGATTCTAATCTTTTTACTTAATTTTCTTGGACAATTGATCAATTTTATTTCCCAGTTCATCAATCTTTTTTTCTAAATCATCTACACATTTTTTAGAGGCAAAATTCATCTTCTCTATGCTCTTCTCAATATCAGGCTTTATTTTTTCCAATAATTTATCTTTTTCTTTTTCTGCCTTATCTAAAAGATTAACTACAAACTCTTTGCTTTCACTCTGGCTTAATTCGCCTCTCTTGATTAGATCATCAGCTATCTTAATGGCTTTTTCTTTGGTAAGAGAAAGCGTGCCTATGCCAGCAAGAAACATTTTTTTGCTTAAATTTAACATATCTTCACCCCCTTTCTTTATTAAAATCTTTAAAGGAGAAAGAATTGAAGGAAGCATTATTTTTTTAGTCTTTTCCTGCTCCACAATAATTTGAGCCAATATCAAAGAAGTTATATCTTCTTTAGTTTCATTGTCAATTACTTTTACCTCCGCCCCCTCCCGAATTAATCTGGAAATTTCAGAAAGGTTAACATACTTTTTCTCTTTCGTATCATATAGCTTGCGATTCGAATATTTTTTAATAATATATTCTTCCATATAACATCTCCTCCCTTAAAATAATTAACACACTGCGTTACAATACATATATAACACACTGCGTTATATTTGTCAAGACCCTGGTGGAATTTTTTCCCTGCTGCTGATATTATTTCTGTCATTTCTGTTTTCTTATCTGTCATTCCCGCTTCCTCTTATGTCATTCCCGCGAAAGCGGGAATCTATCATTTTTATCACCAATCAAAAAAATCTCCTCCCATTACCCCCTCTCCCACAGAGAAGGGAAATATATTTTGATAAATTTGTACAAAAATATTTTCAATAAAAAGGGTTTTTTGATTTAAATGGCGAAATATAGTTATATAATAGTAAGAGATTGGGGTTAGATAAATAAATGAAAAATTTTGAGATAGAAAAAGATCCAGAGTTAGATAATTTATTAGCCAAATGTAAAGAGAAGGGATTAAAATTTGGCTTAGCTTTGGGGAGCGGCTCAGCCCGAGGAATGGCTCATATCGGGGTAATTCAAGCCCTGGAAGCCTATCACATTCCTATCGATATGATTGCAGGCACGAGTATTGGCGCCGTAGTGGGCTCAGTATATGCTACTGTTGCCACTGATATAAAGACCGGAGCGAAAGTAATTTTAAATCAGGGGAGTGTAATAAGGGCAGTTAGAGCCAGTATATCTATCCCGGGAATATTTACTCCGGTAAAGTATCAAGATTATTCCCTGGTAGATGGAGAGTTAGTAGACCCGGTCCCGGTGGATGTGGTGCAAAAGATGGGAGCTGATATTATTATTGCGGTCAATCTTACTGAAAAAACCCCCAAACCGATAATTATGATACTAAATGAAGAAACCGGTGATTTAAAAGAAGTGGAAAACACCTTCACTTTTAAGATAAATATAAAAGAAATTCCCAAATTCAAAACAGTAGAAAAAATTACTTCTTTGGTAGAAAAAGAGGTAACCTCTTTGGGTAAAATGATAAAAGGGGTTAAAAAGAAATTGAAAGGCCCGCATATTATCGAAGTAATTAGTAAATCTGTGGATATTATGGAAAAAGAAATCACTTCTCGAGGTCTGTCTAAGGCAGATGTGGTAATCATCCCCTTTGGGATTGATGGCATCTCTCTTTTTGAATTTGATAAAGTCGAGATAACTATCAAAGGAGGCATAGATGCCGCTTTAGCTAAAATTCCTCTGATTAAAGAAGTAATAAAAGAAAAGCTAAAATAAAAAGGATGGAAAAATATGGGTTTTACAAAATTAAAAAGAAGATATAAAAATCTTAACCGGTTTCGACAAATAGTTAATATTTTAATCAAATACGGATTCGATTATTTTGTAAAACAGTTGGGATTAACTAACCTGATTTCTAAGGGCGGAAAAATTCTTAAACTAAAACCTTCTAAAATAGCCCAATTGCCCCTTCCGATAAAAGTCCGTCTTGCCCTTGAAGAATTAGGTCCCACCTTTGTTAAATTAGGTCAGATTTTAAGCACCAGACCCGATTTAATTCCTCCAGATTATATTGAAGAATTACAAAAGCTCCAAGATAAAGTTCCTCCCTTTGCCTATGACCAGGTTGAACAAATAATAAAAAGAGAACTGGGAGCTGATATTTCAAAAATATTTAAATCATTCGAGCAGAAGGCTTTCGCTGCTGCCTCTTTAGGTCAAGTTCACCAAGCTATATTAGAAGATGGGGATAAGGCAGTAGTGAAGGTTCAACGCCCGGATATTGAAAAAACAATTGAAACAGATTTGGATATCTTATTTCATATAGCCCGCCTTACCGAAAAACATATCCCAGCCAGCCGCCTATATGACCCGGTGGGAATAGTTGAGGAATTTGCTAAAGCAATTAGACTTGAGTTGGATTAT
>Ga0210044_10002005_pt1 | contig 30867 bp, 14 predicted proteins | sample CryGey13umfilter_2_FD_183959 | JGI IMG/M metagenome (GOLD analysis project Ga0210044, IMG submission 183959) | Groundwater microbial communities from aquifer in Utah, USA - Crystal Geyser 4/9/14 3 um filter (SPAdes) (version 2) | ecosystem: Environmental > Aquatic > Deep subsurface >...
CCGCGTCGGGTCTATGACCGGCTCGAGCGCTACGAGCTGACGCAGGTCGACGAAGAAGGCGAGAAGCGCATCGTCGATTGGAGAGAGCGCCACGGGATCGTCGGTCCCTGGGTGGGGCTGATCCAGACTCCTGGCCTTCAGCTCGAGATCCTCCCGAAGACGGACGGCGGGGAGGTCCCCGCAGATGAGGAGAAGCGCGACCACTACATCAGGGGCACTCGCGACAACTTGCTCGTGATGCTCGCCCGCGGCGGGATCGCGTCGGTGCGCGCGCGCGGCACGGCGGACCTGTCAGTGCAGCGCGGGTCGATCCACGATCGGCTCGTCGAGTCGTTCCTCGAACGAACGATCGTCGAGCTCCTGCGCGGGCACGACCGTACCTACGTCGCCGAGGAGGCGAACCTGCTCGCCGTGCGGGGGAAGCTCTTGATCTCGCGCCAGCTCACGACCAACGCGGCGCAGCGACACCGATTCTACTGCCGGCATGACGTGCTCACTGAGGCGACGCAGATCTCGATCCGGCTCAAGCAAGCGTGCCGCGCCCTGCTCTGGCGAGGGATGCCCACCAGCGAGGTGGCGAAGGTCCAGACCGCGCTCGCGTTGCTGGACGACGTCCCCGACGTTGTGTATCGGCCTGGTGAGCCTGACCCCGTGTTCCATCGACAGAACGAGCGGTTCGTGGAGATCTATCGCTTCGCGTGCATGCTGCTCGAGCGACAGGCGGCCGACGTCCGACGTGGTGACGTGAGCACATTCTCGTTGCTGTTCAACATGGACCAGGTGTTCGAGCGCTTCATCGCGGCGTTTTTGAAGGAACAGGTCGTCCCGCAGGAGTTTCCAGGCGCGTTCGTGAGACCGCAGGGGCAGGGAGATCAGCGAAACCTGTTCATCGATGCCGGGCCGAATCAATCGGCGGTGCTTTCGCTCAAGCCTGACATCCTCGTCGAATACAACGGCCAGACGATCATCATCGACACGAAGTGGAAGCGCCTCCCGGCGGGGAAGCCTTCACGGCCGAGCAACGACGACTTCTATCAGCTGTACGCGTACCTTCAGCGGTACGACTGTCAGCACGTGTTTCTGCTGTATCCGTACGCTGGTGCCCACGAGCGCACGTTCACCGCCCTCCAGGGTGCAAGTAAGGACGAAAAAGGAAGCGTGGGAGTACGGTTTGTAGGCCTCGCCGGTCGCCTCGCAACGCCGCAAGGAAGGGAGGAACTGGCTAAGGAGCTGGCCGCCATTCTCCACGAGGGCTTCGATACGAAGGATCAGAGCGACCAGAAGAAGGCGTCATGAACGCTCGGCGGCGCTCCTTCGATGCGCTCGTCGACCGCCTCACGGAGTCGCCTACGACGCTCAGTGAGCGCGAGCTGCTGCAACCCTCGCACTGGGCTCTCGGCGAAGACGCGCGGCTTCGTGAGGACTCGCGCTTTCGTGAGACGCCGTGGGGGCGCTGGATGCTCTCGGAGGACTTCGTCGCGAACGACGCGATCTACCGCTGGTTGCACGCCGCGCGCCGCAGCTCGATGGCGCTCGAGGCCGCGGTCGAGCGCGCAGCGGATGTGTTCGGACGCCGCTGCGTGTTCTGCGCCGACGATCCCCGGTTCGTCCTGCGCCCCGACGGGGTTCACCTCGCGGCGAGCGAGCTGTCGCGAAAGCCCGTGATCGAGGACGAGGTCGGCGACCTCGAGAAGTACACGACGCACCTTCCGCTCCACAGCCTGAAGGCGGCGGCCGCGTCAGAGCCTGCCGGGCAATGGGGACCAAGGGCGCAGGAGCAAGCCATCGAGATGCTCGGCTGGGTTCGCGTCACGCTCCCCGGGCGTCACCTCAACGACCGGATGTTCATCGCCGCGATCGAGGGCCACAGCATGGACGACGGCAAGAGCGGCCTCGTCGACGCCGGCTACGCGGTCTTCGAGCTCTGGCCGTCGGGCACCAAGCAGCACCTGAACGTGCTCGTGCGCGGCGCGTTTCGCGACCCGGAGACCGGCAGCTATGCGGTGAAGAGGTACGTGGCCGACCAGCGCGACGAAGAGGGGCGCCACCACAAAGTTTCGCTCGTCTCCCTCAACCCAAACAAGGGACGCTACCCAGACATCGAGCTTCAGCCCGAGGACGACGACGCGATCACCGTGGTCGCGAAGGTTGTGCGGTCGCTGTCGACGGATGACTACGAGCGGCGCCCGAGGGCGAAGCGACGTGTCGGTCGTCGCAACCTCACCGGCCTCGAGGGCCTGGACGAACAGGCGACACGGCTTGGACGTCGGGTCGCGTCGTTCTTCGACCGTGCGCCCGCCGACCACGACGACGAAGAGGAGGAGGAGGAGGAGGAGGGGGAGGGGGAGGACTCGCCGAGGTCGGGCTGGCAGACGCGGCTCGTGTGCCTCGACGTGGATGCCGGCGGGCTACAGCTCGAGGTCGGTCCGCTCGATGGCCTGCCGCCCTTCGTCAAGAAGCTGCGCGTCGTCGGCACCGAGTGGGATGCCTTCGTGTTGGCTGCGAACGCGAAGACGCGCCCGACGCGCGCCTCGGTGCGCCCGGGCGCGGGCCCGTGGCGCTGGGAAGCCGTGGGCTTCGAGGAGGAGCAGGACCTCGGCCTCGACAAGCTCGCCCTCGACGCGCTCGACGTAACTGCGCCAACCGTGTTCCGCGTCGACGCTGACGGCGTGGGCCAGCGCATCAAGAGCACCACGCTCGCCCTCGGGCAGGCGTACCGGCTGCTGCTCCCGCCGAAGGTCGGAGACGACCTCGGTACCGAGCTGAATGCCCGTTGGCGGATCTGGTCGCTCGACCTCGCGGTGCCGCTCTCGCCCACGACGTGGCAGATGCTGACCGCGCTCGGTCTCGACGTCGGCGAGGCGTGGCCGCGCCTCGAGTGGGCGCTGGCTCCGGCGTCGGCGTGGCGCACCAACGTGCGCGGCGACAGCTACGCGGCCTTCGAGGCGGGCACCGAGCTGCTCGTGAACGTGGGCGGCGTCTCGGTCGCAGAAGGCGACGAGGCGGTGCTCTTCCTCCACGGTCCCTCGGGCACCGAGTGGCTGCCACTGTCCACGAGCGGCATCGTCTCACTCGGCGCACCTGCAGCGGGGCGCTGGGCCTGCGCGCTGGTGCACTCGCGCACCAGCGTGCAGCCCTCGACGCTGGTCTTCGAGGTCGCCGAGCACGCCGCCCACCACGTCGCGGCCTCGTGGACGGCCGCCGCGCCGAACGGTCTCGCGTCGCTCGAAGCGACGGCACCTCCGGGTTGGCCCGTCTCGCTGTGCTGGCGTGTGATCGCATCGCACGCGGAGTCACTAGCGACGCTGTACGGCAACGAAGATGGTACGGTGCCGGTCGATGGCGTCGCGTCGATTGTTGAAGCCCGCGCTGCGCGGACGCGCATCGCCGATCTCATCGTCGACTTCGGCGAGCTGGGGCACCGCGTGCTTTCCCACGACGGCCGCGCGTCGTTGAAGCAGGTGCGTGACCAGCTCACGGCCCTCTGGCAGCAGCGCTCCGGCCTCGTGCAGAGCCGCAAGGGCGCGTGGCTCCAGCTCAGGAAGCCGTGGTTCGAGCCCGTCACGGAGCTCTTCGGCTACGGCCTTGAGGAGGCAACGCTGGTTGCCGACGTCGAGGCTCCCCACAACCTCGCGGCGTGGCTGCTCACGGTCGACGAGCGCATGATGGGCCGCATCACGCGCTCGCCCTCGCGCGTCCTCGTGCTCACCACCGATATTGACGCCGTGCTGCGCGACCACCGCACGTGGATCGACAGCGCGTGCTCGGCGGCGAAGGTCCGCGACGCGATCATCACCGATGGCGCTCGCTGGACGACGCACCGCAAGGGCAGCCAGCAGCTCAAACAGCAGGTGTGGAGCCTCGATCACGCCATCGGCCTCGGCAGCATCGACGACATGCTCCGCGACCTCGCGGAGGGTCTGTGATGGCGCCCTTGAATTACGCTGCCATCGGCGATGAGAACCGAACGCGCTACGGGACCGACATCGGCCGCATCGGCCCGATGCTGCTCGCCGATCGTTACGACGATCGCACGCACTTCATCTTCGAACTGCTCCAGAACGCCGAGGACGCGCTCGGTCGACGCTGCGAAACGGGAGGGCCTCGGAGCGTCACTTTCACGCTGTCGCCAGGCCGGCTGAAGCTCTCGCACTTCGGAAGGCCGTTCGACGAGGCTGACGTGCGCGGCGTCTGTGGCATCGCGCAGAGCACGAAGGACCCGCACTCCATCGGCCGCTTCGGCATCGGCTTCAAGTCCGTCTACACGTTCACGGATCGCCCCGAGATTCACTCGGGCGACGAGGACTTCGCCGTCGAGAACTACGTCCAGCCGAAGGCGGTGGCACCGTCGGCGCGCGTCGCGGGCGAGACCCAGATCATTCTTACCCTCAAGTCGGACGACAGCAGCGCGGAGCAGGAGATCGCGAACGGCTTTCAGCACCTTGGCCCTGGCGCGCTGCTGTTCCTTCGACACATCGACGAGATCAACTGGAGCATCGAGGGCGGCGCTTCCGGCGTCTACATGCGGAGCGCCCCGGAAGCTCTCGCCGCCAACGCTCACCGCATCAAGGTCATCGGCCAGGAAACCGGCAAGCGCGAGGTCGACCAGAACTGGCTGGCATTCCACCGCGACGTGTCCTCGACCGCCGGAGAGAAGGTTGGTCGCGTTGAGATCGCCTTCTCGCTCACGCTTAGCAAGGACGCGCCAGGGCGATGGGCGGTGCAGCAGCTTGCGGCGTCGCATCTCGTGGTCTTCTTCCCGACGGTCGTCTCGACGAACCTTGGCTTCCTGGTGCAGGGGCCGTATCGCACGACGCCCAGCCGCGACAATGTTCCGCGCAACGACCCGTGGAACCAACAGCTCGTGCAGGAGACGGCCGCCTTGCTGGTGGAGGCCGTTCGCTGGCTTCGCGACAACGGGATGCTCGACGCCTCGGCGCTGCGTTGCCTCCCGACGGACCGAACCAAGTTCCCCGAGAGCGCGCTGTTCACGCCGCTCTTCGACGCGGTGCGCAAGGCCTTCTTGGAAGAAGCGCTGCTTCCTCGCTTCGACGGAGGCCACGTCACCGCTGCGAAGGCAAGGCTGGCACGCACGCAGGAGCTGCGAGAGCTGTTTAGCGCCGAGCAGCTCGAGGAGCTGTTTGACGCTACCGCTGCGAAGGCAAGGCTGGCACGCACGCAGGAGCTGCGAGAGCTGTTTAGCGCCGAGCAGCTCGAGGAGCTGTTTGACGCTGAATGCTACGCGTGGCTCACGGGCGACATCACGCAGGACCGCGCGCCCGAGCTTCGCGCGTACCTGCTGCGGGAACTCCAGGTTCCAGAGATCACGCCTGACACGATCATCGTGAAGCTGGACAAGGCGTTCCTCGAAGCGCAGTCGGACGAATGGCTGACGCGCCTTTATGCCTTCTTGAGCGGGCAGAAGGCGGTCGCTGGCCGCTTCAGCGCGCTCCCCTTGGTTCGCCTCGACGACGGGTCACATGTCATCGCACGCGAGAACGGGAAGTCGAACGCGTTCCTGCCCAGCAAGATCGAAACCAGCTTCCCGACCGTCCGCCGGGCCGTCTGCTCGACCTCCGAGGCTCGCGGCTTCCTCATCTCGCTCGGGCTGACGGAGCCTGATCCCGTCGACGACGTCGTCTGGAACGTGCTGCCCAAGTACCGGGCTAAGGACGTCGACGTCGACGATGATGCCTACGCGCGAGACATCGGTCGAATCTGTATAGCCTTCAACACCGACTCGAAAGCACAGCGCGAGAAGCTGCTGAAGGAACTGCGCGAGACCTCGTTCGTGATGGTGGTCGATACCGGCGACGGGAAGGACTATGTGTCCAAGCCCGGCGACGTCTACGTCGCGACCGAGCGACTGAAGGAACTCTTTGCTGGTGTGTCAGACGTCCTCGTCGTCCACGACAAGTATGAGTGCTTGCGTGGGGAGGATGTTCGCGACCTCCTCGTGGCTTGCGGCGCGAGCCGCTATCTGGCGCCGCAGGCGACGTCGAGCACGCTGACTTCGGCCGAGAAAGTACAACTGCGAAGAGACGCTGGGCTGGAGCGCGCGACGTGGCAGAATCAGCCCGAAGACTTCACGATTCGTGGACTCGGCGAGGTTCTCCAGGCGCTCGAGTCGCTCGCCTCCAACGATGCCAGAGCACGGGCCGCAGTCCTCTGGGATGCGCTCGTGGATCTTGAGGGCCGTGGAACGGCGTCGTTCTCCGGGTCCTACCGCTGGGGCTACTCGCACGAACGGAAGGTCGCCCGCTTCGACGCGAACTTCGTTCGCGAGCTCAACGAAGCGAGTTGGGTGCCCGACGCCAGCGGGGACCTGGTGCGTCCCGCGCTCGTGACCTTCGAGAGCCTCGGCTGGCAGCCCAGCCCGTTCCTCCAAAGCAAGATCGCGTTCAAGCCGCCGATCATCGACCAACTCGCGAAGGAGGCTGGGCTCGAGCCTGCCTTGCTCGACCTCTTGCGAAAGCACGGCATCACCAGCGCTGACGTGGCGGCCCGTCTCGGCATCGTCAGCAAGCCTGCGGCCCCGCCGCCTGACGAAGCGGCGACCAATGACGATGAAACGGCAGATGACGGCACGGAGCCGCAGGCTGCGGAGGTCGACGAGGACGCCGGCGATGATGCTGACGACGCCGTCAGCGCCGCCGATGCGGCTCCCTCGGTGGACAACGACGCGCCCGACCTGAGCGTGGCAGACGCTGATGAGCCCACGGGGAGCGACAGCAACGACGAAAGCTCCGGGGCAGAACCGACCGAGCCGCGCACCAAGGGCGCTCGCCAACCTCGCTCAGCCAGCGGAGACCACCGTCTCCACGGAGCAGCACGCCCGGGCCAACGCAACATCACCGGCCAGGCAGGGCTCGACGAGCAGGCGAAGCGCCTCGGGCGTCGCGTGGCGTCGTTCTTCGACGGCGCGGCCCCCGACGCAGGCGACGAAGATGCGACCGCCAGTTCCAGCGTCGCGTGGCAGACGAAACTCGTGTGCTTCGACGTCGCTGCGGGCGGTCTTCAGCTCGAGATCGGTCCGCTCGATGGTCTGCCGCCCTTCGTGAAAAAGCTCCACGTCCTCGGTGACGGGGACTGGGATGCCTTCGTGCTGGCGACGAACGCAAAGCTGCGCCCGACGCGCGTGTCGGTTCGGCCCGGAACCGGTCCGTGGCGGTGGGAGGCCGTGGGCTTCGAAAGCGAGCAAGACCTCGGTCTCGACCAGCTCGCTCTCGGTGCGCTCGACATTGCGACGCCGCGTGTGTTTCGTGTCGACGCAGACGGTGTGGGCCAGCTCGTCACGAGCACCACCCTCTCTCTCGGGCAGTCCTATCGGCTGCTGCTTCCGCCAAACGTCGGTGGAGAGGCCGGTACGGCGCTGGCTGACGGGTGGAGGATCTGGACGCTCGAATTGGCAACGCAGCTCTCGCCCACGACGCGGACAATCCTGACGACCCTCGGAGTCGACGTGGGAGAAGCCTCACCGCGCCTCGAGTGGGCGCTGGCCCCTGCTTCAGCGTGGCGCACCAACGCTCGTGGCGGCAGCTATCCGGTGTTCGACGAGGGGACGGAGCTTTTCGTGAACGTGAACGGCGTCGCCCTCGAAGTCGGCGACGAGGCCATGCTGTTCCTCCACGGCCACGCAGGCACGCGGCGCCTGGCTCTCTCGATGAGCGGGCTCGTCTCTCTCGGCAAACCAGTAGCGGGACGGTGGGCCTGCGCGCTGCTGCATTCGCGGACCAACGTGCAAACCGCAACCCTGGTCTTCGAGGTCGCTCAGAGCGTGACCGAGTACGTCAGCGCGGCGTGGACGACGAGCGTGCCGCACGGGTTGGCGTCCCTCGAAGCGACGGCGCCGCCCGGGTGGCCCGTCTCCGTGCGCTGGGGTGGCCTCGCCGCGCACGAGGAGACGATCGCGACGGTCTACGGCAACGACGACCGGACTGTGTCCTTCGAGGATGTCCATCCGCTCCTCGAGGCCCGCGCCGCCCGAGCATCCGTTGCTGACCTCGTGGTCGACTTCCGCGAGCTGGGGCGCCGCTTGATCCCTCTCGATGGCCGCGCCTCGCTGGAAGAGGTCCGCGCGCAGCTCATCGCGCTCTGGCAACAGCGCTCCGAGCGCGTGCAGAGCCTCGAGGGCATGTGGTTGCAGCTCATGCCCATCTGGTTCGAGCCGACGACGACGCGCCTCGGGTATGGCGTCGATTCGCTTGCAATACCCGACGGCGCAGATGCGCCGCACGACCTCGCCGCGTGGCTGCTCACCATCGACGAGCGGACGAACGGAAGCATCACGCGGTCGCCGTCGCGTCTCCTCGTGCTCACGACCGACGTTGACAGCGTGCTGCGCGACCTGCGCGAGTGGATCGACAACGCCTGCACGGCCGCGAGGGTGCGCGACGCGATCGTCACCGACGGCACCCGCTGGGCGGCGCACCGCAAGGGCGACCGGCAGCTTCGGCGGCGTGAGTGGTCGTTCGACCACGCAATCAATCTCGGCAGCGTGGACGACATGCTGAACGACTTCATGGAGGGTTTGTGATGACGCTCTCGCATGTCACCCGCGAGGAAGCAGTGAAGCGGCTCGCCCAGTGCCAAGCCGGCACCCCGGACTCCACCGAAGCGCTCTGCGATCTCGTGCGCGCCGAGGTTCACGCCCGGAAGCACGCGCCGCGCGCGGCGACGCTTTCGCGCGTGGCGCGACTGCTCGCACCCGCCGTCACCCTCGATGAGCAGCGCCTCGACGAGGTGTGCGACGCGCTCGAGCGCGAGGGTGACGTGATGCTCAACCCGGGCGGTTTCCTCTACGCAACGCCCACCCGCGTGGTTGCCATCGAGAAGAGTGCGCGTGTCTTCAGCAGCCTGCCGACGCGCGCGCTTGCGAAGGCGCTCGGTCGAGACATCTCCGCGAAGCATGCCTCGCGCACGATCACATCGGTCGACGGGCTCACCGAAGCGGTCGCCAAGGTGAGCGGCGTGATGGTCCCGCCCGAGGCGTGGGCCGGGCTCGACCGTTCGCCGAACGCCGACGCGGCATTTCTCTCGAAGCTCGACCAGCGGCTCGAGTGGCAGCCGCTCGGCGCGGGCTCGCTCGAGAAGGACGGGGCGCTCGAATGGCGCGCCTTGCAGGTCACGCCGGAAGGGGCGCGCTGGCGACGCAGCGGCGAGGGCCAACTCTGGTGGGCGCGCACGCGCTTCGGTGGCCACCATCGCGCGTGGACGGCGAGCGTATCTCCGGCGGCGAGCCCGTTCGTCACGCTGAGCCCCGACGACGCGGACCGCGCCCGCTTCGCACTCTCGCGCTGTATTGAGGCGGCCTCGGTCCTGCGCGTCGAGCGCGCCGGCAAGCGCGTGACGATCGAGCTTCCCGGCTGGCTGCCGCGCCCCGAGTACCGCTGGCTCTCGCTGCATGCCGCGCCTGCACCGGAGAGCAAGCGAATGCGCTGGGAGGTCACCAGTGACGACGAGACGCCGATCACCAAGCTTCTGACCGAGCGTCTCGGCCTCGTCGTGGAGGTCCGGTGACCCGTCGCCAGCTCACCATCAAGCCCAGCTGCATGCGCGAGATCGCGACGTTCCCGTCCGACCGCGCCGCGCTTCTCTGGGACAAGATCGACGCGCTCGTTTCCGACCCGCTCCCCGACGGGAAGGTGAAGAAGAAGCTGAAGGGGGCCGACGGCGTCTACCGCATGCGCGTGACCGATCACCGCGTGTTCTATCGCTTCGGCGAGGACTGGATTAGCCTGCTCGGGATTCGACGACGCGCCGAGGACACCTACGACGGTGTGCCCGACGAAACCGCTGACGCCCCGGCGCCCGACGACGGCGACGACAACCTCGACGCGGTCATCGCAGCGGCGCAACCGAAGGTCTTCCAGTTCAAGACGGCAGCGCTCGAGACGCCCCTGCCCGAGCCCATCACGCAGGCGCTGCTTCGTGAGTTGGCGGTGCCCGTCTCGGCCGTGCCGACGCTGTTGCGCTGCACGACGGAGGAAGCCTTGCTCGAGGCGCCTGTGCCTCCCGAAGTCCTTGGGCGTGTCGTCGACCGCCTCTTCCCGCCAACCATCGAGCGACTCGATCAGCAGCCCGACCTCGTCGTGTCGTCGACCAAGGATCTAGTTCGCTTCAAGGAAGGCGACCTCCTAGGGTTCCTGCTTCGCCTCGACGAGAACCAACTCAAGCTGACGCAGTGGGCGCTCAAGGGCCCCACCATGGTTCGCGGCGGCGCGGGCACCGGCAAGAGCACCGTCGCGCTCTACCGCGTGAAGGCTCTGCTCGAACGGCCTGGAGCTTCGGGAGCCGAGCGCGTGCTGTTCACGACGTACACGCGCTCGCTGCTCACCGTCACTCAACAACTGCTCGAGCAGCTGCTCACGCCCGCCCAACTGCGGCGTGTCGAGGTGGCGACGTGCGACCGGGTCGCGTGGCGCATCGTCGCGAAGGCCCGCAAGATCGGCACGCCGGAGTCCGATGGTGATGCGCTTCGCCGGCTCGCGAAGCTCCGAGCAAAGCATGTCCCCAGTGGTTCTAAATTCGAGTCGCGCCTCCGGGCACGAGCCTTGGAGCGCCTGACCGACGCGTGGCTTCTCGAGGAGTTCGAGTGGGTCATCGAAGGCCGAGGTCTCACGAGCCTCTCCGAGTACCAGGCCGCCGCGCGACCCGGACGCGGCCTGTCGCTCAACGAGCGAGCGCGCGCCGCCGTATGGGAACTCTACGAGGCCTTCTCCAGGAGCGCCGGCGAGCGCTATCCGGCGCTGCGCCGCGAGGCGTTGAAGCTCCTCGCCGAAGACTCGCAGTCCAGCCGGTACGACTTCGTCGTCGTCGACGAAGCGCAGGACCTGAGCCCCGTCTCGTTGGCACTGATGGCCGAGGTCTGCAGGACGGCCGAGGGCCTGTTCTTCGCCGCCGACAGCAAGCAATCCCTCTACTCGCGCAACTACACGTGGAGCTCGGCGCACCCGCGCCTGCAGTTCCGAGGGCGCACGGCACTGCTGTCGCGCAACTACCGCTCGACCCGTGAGATCGATCGCGCGGCGTTCTCGGTGCTCGCCGAGGAAGGAAACGACGAGCTGGTGGCTTCGGACAGCGTCCACGAGGGACCGCTCCCGGTGCTCGTCCGCGACATCACTCCTGAGAAGCAAGCGGAGTGGATCGCGCGCTTCGTCCGGCAGATGGCCCGCCACCTCCACTTGAAGGCAAGCGCCGCCGCGGTCCTCGTCCCCGGCGCCGCTGCGGGCGAAACGCTTGCCTCCGAGCTTATGGCGCAAGGTCTCGAGACTCGCTTCTTCTCCGGTCGTGACCTGGACCTCAAGGCAGACGTCGTGCGCGTCCTGACGCTTCACGCGGCCAAGGGCCTCGAATTCCCCATCGTGATTGTCGCAGGACTCGATGCCGGCCAATGGCCCGTGCCTGAGGACTTCGATGAGCCCGACCTGTTCGCTGAACGCGCCCGTAACGAGCGGCGAGTGCTCTACGTCGGACTGACCCGAGCGATGCGAGGCTTGATGCTGCTCGTTCCCAAGGGATGCCGTCATCCCGCTGTCGTCGAACTCGATGTCAACCACTGGCACGTGGAGAGCGCCCCATGAGCAACGTGAACCTCCACACCTACGCCGACGATGGTCGACTCCTCGACGCGGACCTCGCTCCCTTCCTGCGGAAGAAGCTCGACAAGGGCGACAAGCTCGACTTCACGAACATCGTCGAGGTGGGCAGCGCATTGCTCGACGTGCTCTTCGACGGTTGGACGCCCGAACAAGCAGCGGACGCGATTGCCGAGTTGAGCCCGGCAGCGGACGCGGCTCTCGCGGCCTGGGCGGACCGCGCAGGAGGCAAGGTCACGAAGGCCGAACGCACGACGCGCAAGGCACAAGTGCGCAAGCCCGCGCCTTCGACGCGCCCGCCGTCGGTGATCGAGCGCGATCCGTCTGGCGACGAGCGCTTCACGCCGACGCGCCTCGTGCACCGCCTGCAGGAGGCGCTGCGCGGCTACATCGAGAGCGCGTACCCACTGAACGACCCGACGCTGGTGCGTGCGCGTCGTCGACTGCTCGAGCAGGACGCGGGAGGCCACCTGCTCGCGCAGGAGCCGTACATCGAGACCACGACGCGCTACGCGACCTCGAGCGCGACCTACGGTGATCTCGGGCTGTCGGCTTCGCTCGCGACGTTCTTCTCGAAGCTCGCCACAACCGCGTCTGCCCAGAGCACGCCCGAAGACGCGCGCACGGTGCTGTACCCCTCGATGTACGCGCACCAGGAGGGTGCCTTCCGCGAGTTTCTCGTCAAGCGGAAGGACATCGTCGTGGCGACCGGTACGGGCTCAGGCAAGACCGAGTGCTTCCTCGTGCCGATGGTCGGCTCGCTCTACGACGAGGCGGTGCGCTCGCCGAGGACCTTCGAGCAGCCCGGCGTGCGCGCGCTGATCCTGTACCCGATGAACGCGCTGGTGAACGATCAGCTGTCGCGCCTGCGGCTGTTGCTTGGCGACCCGGCGGTCGCCGACGCATTCAAGGTCCTCGGGGATGGCCGCCGGTTCCCGCGCTTCGGCATGTACACGGGGCGCACACCGTACCCCGGTCCTCGCACGCCGCGGCGTGACGCGGAGCGCGTGAAGCCCCTGCTCGATTACTACCTGGGCCTGTCGCCCGAGGTGGAAGAGCGCCTTCGCCGACTCGGCCGCTACCCGGCCAAGGACCTCCAAGCGTTCTACGCCCAGAACGAAGCGCGCCGCCGGACGTACCAGAGCGGCAAGCGCGTTGGGCAGGAGTACACCGACCACAACTGGGAGCGGCGCCTCCACACGGGTCCCGACGATCGCGAGCTGCTGACACGCCAGGAGATGGTTCACGGCGCGGGTAGCCGCCCGGGCCATGCGCCCGACGTGCTCGTCACGAACTACTCGATGCTCGAGTACATGCTGATGCGTCCCTTCGAGCGCCCCATCTTCGCCGAGACGAAGCGGTGGCTCGATCAGGATGGCACCCAGTTGCTGCTCGTTCTCGACGAAGCGCACATGTACCGAGGCGCCAAGGGTGCGGAGGTTGCTTTCCTCATCCGGCGCCTGCGCGCACGGCTCGGTATCCACGATCGCCCCGACAAGCTGCGCGTGATCGCGACCAGCGCCTCGCTCGGCGAGGGCGCGGCAGCCGTCGATGCGGTCAAGCGCTTCGCCGCCGACATTACCGGCAAGCGGCCCGAGAATTTCGAGGCCATCACAGGCACGCGCGAGGTGCCCACGCCCGCCAGCCCGGCGCCGAAGGACATCGCCGACATGCTCGCGTCGCTCGATCTCGACGGCATCAACGAGGCTCTCGACGCCCCTACGCTGCGCGAGAAGCTCGCGCCGCTCCTGCCGCCGAGCGCGAACCCGAACCCCAGCGAACACGAGGTGCTGGCCGACCTCCATGCCGCGCTCGAGAACCAGCCGTGGGTGAACCAGCTGGTCAAGGAGGCGGCAGGGCAGGCCGTCGCGCTCAGCGAGCTGGCACCGCGTGTGTTCCCGGGGCACCCGGACGCGCGACGCGCGCTCGAAGCGCTGCTCACGGTGTCGACGCTCGCGCGCAACAAAGCCGACGAGCCGGGGCTCGTGCCGACGCGCGTGCACGGCCTCTTCCGCGGCCTGCACGGTCTCTACGCATGCGTGAACGCGCACTGTGAGGGGCGGCAGAGCGAGCCCGGAGATCCTGCGTTGCTCGGCAAGCTGTTCACGACGCCGCGAGCGGTGTGTGATGCGTGCGGCTGCCGCGTCTTCGAGATCGCTTCGTGCCGCAGCTGCGGCAGCCCATACCTGTTGGCGTACTCGCAGGACGAGTCGCTCGACGGGCTCTCCTTCTTGTGGGGCGAGACCGAGGGCGCGCTCTTCCGTCTCGAGCTGCTCCCGAGCGCACCGCGCTACACGGACCGCACCGAACTCGTGCGGCTCCACCTTCGCACCGGCTACCTCGACATCGGCAATCGTTTCCCGGACGACGAGGTGCGCGAGCTTGCGGTCGGGCTCAATGGCGACGGCAAGCGCGAGGCCTCGTTCGACCGCTGCGCCATGTGCCAACCGGCAGCTCCCGCGAAGAGCCGCATCTACGACTTCAGGACGCGCGGCGAGCAGCCGTTCACCGCGCTCATCGAGGCACAGTTCGCAGAGCAGCCGCCACAGAAGAGGGACCCGCGACTGCCGAACCACGGCCGCAAAGTGCTCGTGTTCAGCGACGGGCGGCAGAAGGCGGCTCGCCTCGCACCAGCGCTCGAACACAGCCACGCCCGCGATCTGTTCCGCCAGGTCGTCGCACTCGCCGCCCACGAACTCCGCGACAAGGGCGGCCTCTCGGCGATGCAGTACCTGTATCCGGCCGTCGTCCACCTGTGCGCGCATCGCGGCTACGACCTGTTTCCCGCCGCTGACGAGGTCGAATTCCACAACCACCTCGTGCAGGTGAAGGCGAAGAGCCTCCAGCAGACCATCGCTATGGCCAACAGGGGTTGGCTCCGGGCCACGCGATCCTTCGCGCAGGCGATCTTCAGCGAGCTCACGGATCGCTACTACTCGTTGCCCGCGCTCGCGCTTGCCACCGTCGAAGAGGACCCGGACACGGCAGACATCATCTTCGACGACTTCCCGTCCGTCGGTTTCGACGCGGACGCACAGAGGGTGCTCTTCCGCGCGTGGCTTCGGCAGCACCTCGAGCGGCTTTCCTTCCGCCCGGATGGCGCCGAGACGCGCGAGCTCGGCGAGGGCTGGGCGCACCCGCAGGGCATCAACGCCGCGCGCATCGAGCACGTGCTGCCCAACCGCTTCGACCAGTACCTGGCACACGTCCTCCGCGGCGACACCGCCCAGGTCGAGGCCGTGAACAAGTGGTTCCAGCACGTCGTGCGCGATAAGGGCCTGCTGCACTTCGAGAGCGACCTCTACTACCTGCAGCTTCAGGGCCTGAGCTTGAACCTCCGGCTCGACGCCAACTGGCTCCGCTGCCGCGACTGTGCGCGCATCCATCCTGAGGCGCTGGCCGATGCCTGCCCGGCGTGCCTCGGCCAGGTCGTCGAGGTCGACGCGGACTACCTCGATGCACGCACCGGCTTCTACCGGCGGCAGGTGCAGCGCGCGTTCGACGAGCGCGCCCTGGAACCTTTCGGACTTTCGGCAGCGGAACACTCAGCGCAGCTCACGGGCCAGCCCAACGAGAGCGCCTTCAATAAGGTCGAAGAGTACGAGCTGCGCTTCCAGGACGTACCGCTCGACAACCTCCCACCGATCGACGTCCTGAGCTGCACGACGACGATGGAGGTCGGCATCGACATCGGCGCGCTTTCGGGCGTCGCGCTGAGAAACGTGCCCCCGCATGTCGCCAACTACCAGCAGCGTGCGGGTCGCGCGGGCCGCCGAGGACGATCGATCGCCTCGGTCATCACCTACGCGCACGGCACCTCACATGATGCCCACTTCTTCGACCACCCGGAGCAGATGATCTCGGGCGATGTGCGCGCACCGGTCGTCTACGTCGAGAACCAGCAGGTGCTCGAGCGGCACATCCACGCCTATCTCGTGCAGCGCTTCTTCCACGAGCGCGTGCCGCCCGACCCGCGTAGCTACGACCTCTTCGGTTCTCTCGGCTCGGTCGAGCAGTTCTTGTCGGAGGCGCACCCTTGCTCGCTCCTGAAGCTCGAGGCGTGGCTCGATGAGAACGCGGACCTCCTGCGGCGTGAGCTTGCCGGCTGGGTGCCGTCGTTCAGCTTCGGGCTGAACGAGCCTGTTTCGGAGGTCGAGGAGACGCTGCGACTCGCGGTCAGCCGGACCAAGGAACGCATCCGTGCGGTGTTGCCAGTGGAGGAGTATGCAGCCCGCGACACCCTGATGGACCTCGAGCGCGAATCGCTGGAGCGGCGTTTGGAGGAGCCGCTGCTCGAGACGCTCATCGGTCACGCGGTCTTCCCGCGCTACGCGTTCCCGACGGACGTCGTCACGTTCTGGGTCTCGAAGCCCCGGCAGCCTGGCGACGCACCGGGGAAGCGAAGCTTCGACTACGAACCGCAGCGAGATCTGCAGCTCGCGTTGACCGAGTACGCGCCCGGGCGAAGCCTCACCATCGACAAATGGCGCTTCGAGTCGGCGGCGCTCTACTCGCCCTACGAGCCGACGCCAGCGCACACGATTCAACGGCAGCGGCCGTACACGTCGTGCAGTGATTGTTCGTGGGCGACAATGGACTCGGAGATGGCACAGCTGACGCTGTGCCCCGTGTGCGGAAGCGACCAGCTAACGCGCACGGCGTTCATCACGCCAGCCGGCTTTGCACCGGACCTGAACGCCAAGCGCGAGGTCGATCGCGGGCAGGCCATCAGCTACGCGGGGATGACCGACCGCGCGAGGCTCGAGCCGCAGGACCCGCCGTCTGCGTGGACCGAGGGCTGCGACGGGCGCTTGCTCCGTTGGACCGGGCCTCGCCGCCTCGTGATGGTCAACAAGGGCGTCGGCCAGCGCGGCTTCCGCGTGTGCCCGGACTGCGGGCGCGCGGAGCCGGAGTACGGGCCGGGCTTCACCGCGACGAAGCTCATGAAGGGCGGCGCTCCGACGACGCACCAGCACCCGCTGGAGAAGGGTGTCGTGTGCGCAGGCGTTGGCGATGGTCCGTTCTATCTTGGCCACGAGTTCCCCACCGACGCCCTGCTGCTCCGGCTTCGCGTGACGGCGCCGGTGCAGCTCGGCGCGGCAACGACCACGGGCTTCCTCACCCGCGCCTCACGCATGGCGCTGTCGTCGATGGTCGAAGCGCTCGGTCTTGCCGCGTCGCGCGTCCTGCAGATCGACGAAGGTGAACTCTCGGGCTGGTGGACGCCCGTGATGGGCGGGCGCGCCGACGAGGCTCAGCTCTATCTCTACGACCTCCTCCCGGGTGGCGCGGGCTACGCGCGCGCCGTCGGCAACGATCTCCCCGCTGTCCTCGATGCGGCGGAGGCGCTCCTAGGCGGCTGCGACTGCCCGTCGTCCTGCTATCGGTGCATCCGGCACTACGGCAATAACTGGATTCACGCATCGCTCGACCGCCACCTCGCGCTCGCGCTCATTCGTCACCTGCGAACAGGCGAGCTGCCGAGCCTGACGGGCCAAGACAAGGACCGCGCGCTCGTGGCGCTTCGTCAGCTCCTCGCGCTGCGCGGGGTCGCGTATGAAGAGAACGCAGACCTCGGTGGCACGCGCATCCCGCTCATCATCCAGCTGCCCAACTCGCGGGTGTGCGTCGACGTTCATCATCCGTTGATCGATCCGCTCGCGCACGAGTCCGCGGTCGTCGCCGCAGCGCGCACGCAGTTCCTCGAGGCCGTGTCGCTCGACGCGTTCGACCTCCTTCACGATCTGCCGGCCGCCGTGGCGCGCCTGAAGCTGCCGAGCGGAGCGATGGGATGAGCTTCTACGAGATGCAGGAGCCCACCAAGTGGGCCAACCCGCCGCCCACATGGAGCAGTACGACGATCGACGACGTCGAGGCGTGCCCCAGTCGCTGGCAGCTCCTGTGGTCGCGCTGGGGCGACTTCGACCGCTTCCCGGTGCGGCCGCACCCGGCGGCGATCGAGGGGCAGATCGTTCACGAGGCCCTCGACCGGCTCACGCGCGCGTGCGGCCAGCGAGGCAACCCGGCCTTCGGAAGCGCGGACTTTGCGGCGGCGCTGACCGATGCGGACTTCTTTCCGGGCTTCGCGCGCGCCGTCGCCGAGTGGCAAGAGCGTCTGACGTCGCACCCCAGACCCGGCCCCGCGTTCCGTCTGCGCGCGAGCGGCGAGGAGCTTGCGAACCGCGCCGTGCGCATGTTCCGCGAGCAGTACAAGGTGGAAGGACGGCCCGCGTTGCATGCTGCCGAACGTGCCACGGAGGCGCCGGCCGACTTGAAGTCGCTCCTCCGGCAGAAGCGCGCACTCTCGGAGGTGAAGCTGACGCATCCCAAACATCCGTTCCTCGGCGTCCTCGACCGCGTCCAGCAAGCATCTGACGGCGTGGAGATCGTCGACTTCAAGACGGGCAGGCCCAGCGAGAAGCACCGCGGACAGCTCCTGCGCTACGCGCTCCTCTGGTGGCAAACGACTGGCGACGCGCCCGTGCGTGTCAGCGCGCAGTACCTCGACGGTGTCGAGTCGTGGCCCGTCACGTTGGGATCGCTCGAGGACATCGAATCCGACCTCGCGAAGAAGATCCCGCTCCTCATTGGCGCCCTGAGCGCGCGGCCGGCGGCAGCGAAACCCGGGACGGGCTGTCACACGTGCCCGGTACGTGCGCGCTGCGCCGCCGGTTGGGCTGTGGGAGAGGAGGCCGCGGTCGTCGATGGTCGCGGCGACGCAGAGCTGGTTGTGAAGGCGAAGGCAGGGGACCATGGATTCCTCGCCCGCTCGCGCGCCGGTGCCGAGATCGCGGTCGTCTACGAGGCAGCCGTCGCGACGTTGCTGCCCGAGCACGTCGACGGCCAAGTGCTCCGCGTCCTCCACGGCGTGTGGAAGGAGAAGCGCACCCAGCTCGAGATCAAGGCGTGGACTGAGGTGTTCGCGGTCAAGGAGGTGCGCCCGTGACGAAGTCGACCGATGACACGTCCACGGGCGACCTGCTCCTCTACCAGACCGAGGACGGGCGGACGCGCATCGAGTGCCGCTTCGAGGGCGAGACCGTCTGGCTCACGCAGGCGCTCATGGCCGAGCTCTTCGACATCGGCGTCGGGACGGTGAACCACCACCTGAAGGAGACCTACGCCGAGGGGGAGCTGTCGCCCGAGGCAACCATTCGACGCCATCGAATAGTTCGAACCGAGGGCCACCGCACCGTCGCGCGAGAGATCGAGCACTACAACCTCGAGGCGATCCTCGCCGTCGGCTTCCGCGTCCGCAGCCATCGCGGCACGCAGTTCCGCAAGTGGGCCACGGCGCGCCTGTCCGAGTACTTGGTCAAGGGCTTTACGATGGACGACGAGCGGCTGAAGAACCCGCCCGGTCCCGGCCACACCGATTACTTCGACGAGCTGCTCGAGCGGATTCGCGACATCCGCGCGTCCGAGCGGCGCTTCTACCAGAAGGTCCTCGACATCTACGCAACGAGCGTCGACTACCAGCCCGACACCGATCTCTCGCAGCAGTTCTTCGCGACGGTCCAGAACAAGATGCACTGGGCCACGCACGGGCACACGGCTGCCGAGATCGTCCACGAGCGGGCCGACGGCGAGAAGCCCTTCATGGGCATGCAGACGACGCGGCCGGGAGGCGTGGTCCGCAAGGCTGACGCCGCCATCGCGAAGAACTACCTAACGGAGGACGAGCTGCAGGCGCTCCACCGCATCGTGAACTTCTACCTCGAGTTCGCTGAGCTGCAGGCGCTCGGACGCAAGCCCATGACGATGCGCGCCTGGGTCACGAAGCTCGACGAGTTCCTCAAGATCTCCGACCGCGAGCTGCTCGATCACGCGGGCACCATCTCGGCGCACGTCGCGAAAGCGAAGGCCGAGCGCGAGTACGAGCGGTACCAGGCGCTGCAAGACGCGAAGCCCCGCGCGATCGACGTCGCGTTCGAGGCGACGGTGAAGCAGCTCAAGAAGCCTGACCCCACGCGCGCGAAGAAGGGGCGTAGGAAGTCATGAGCGGCATCATCGATCGCATCAAGAACGCGGCCTCGCTCACGCGCCGCGCCGTCGAGTTCGGTTTCTACCACGTGCTCCTCTCCACCCTGGACCGCGTGAGCCGCCTGCCGCGCAACACGACGATGCCCGAGGCCGCGCGCCTGTACCGCGAGAATATCGCGCTCAAGGCGCAGCTCGACGCGCTCGAGGCCGAACTCGCGCAACGAACCGAGCCCGCACCCACGCCGATGTCGACGCGCGCGGCGCAGGTCTTCGCGTACCTGCTCACGCGGGGCGACGAACCGTTCCAGCGCTACTTCCTCTCGGCGTCGCTGCGCACCATCAAGCGGTGGGCGACGCGCTTCCGGTCCCTTCGTCGCAGCGTGAACACCGGCGGGCGGCCGCCGCTCGACGAGAAGGTCGTCGAGCTCATCCTGACCCTGAAGCGCGAGAACCGCGCGTGGGGCCATCGGCGCATCCGCGAGGAGCTTCGGCGCATGGGCATGCTACGCGGAGCGCGCGATCGGATCCGTCCGGCGTGAGCTGCTCCGACACATCCGCGTCGCCGACGCCACCGAGCTGCAGTTCTACCTCGACGAGTACCTCCGCTACGCCAACACCGAGCGCCCGCACCAGGGCATCGCCGGGCGCACGCCCGATGAGTTCTCGAAGGCGACGCCCGAGGCCGCGGTCATCGACCTCGCCGACGTCCGCAAGCGCCGCCTCGAGCGCAGGCCCTACGCCCACGGCATCCTCCAGGGCTACGCGCTCGTTGAGGACGCCGCGTCCGCACGAGCCGCCTGACCATGACGCCCGCCCACTTCACCCCAGCGCGCCAGCTTCGCGGACGGCGCGCACGGGCTCGCTTTGTCCGCGAGCTGCTCCCCAGGCCCGGGGCGGCGCTTCGGGCGCGACACGGGCGAACGTGGGCGCCTTGGCGGCGGCCGTCGGCGGGCTCCCCAAGCCGCGATCGGGCGCTCGGAAGGGTTTCTTGGGATCTGGCTGAAGGGGCCGCCGCCCGCTCTCGCCCCGTTCACCGCTCCGCTACCGCGCCCGATGCCCGCTCGTTCCGCGCAGCCCGTCTCGGCACTCTCGGCAACCCCTCGATTTCCGAGGCGCAAGACCTCGGCGGGCTCTCGGCGGGTGAAGCCGATCGGTTTGGTGCCCGCAACCCCATGCGGAGCTCTTGCACGCCCAGGCCACTCGGCCGGAGTGTCTTGCTTGTGCGCCCAGCATGGGCGCTGTCTTCTTGGTGCAAGTCCGACCGAGAGGAGGTCATCCCGATCGAAGTGAACCGCAACTGCGGGAGGGCGACCGACCGTGCGAAGGAAGCGGGGAGCGAAACCGCGGGCCGATGTACAAGAACCGGATCAGAGGCGACGCCGAGCGGGGCGAGCGGGCAAGGGACCGCGAAGCTCCGATGACCAAGGCTCAGACGGCGTAAATCCGGCGGTCGTGCGGTGAAGGACAGCGTTCTTACCTGGGGAGATCTCGCTTAACGCCTGAAAGGGTGACGCGAAAGCGGAGCGAGAAGTCAGCCGAGGTCATAGTAGTCGGCGAAGTGCCGGCGAAGGACCGAACGTAGAGGAGAGGCGGCGTGTGTCATGGGCTGGTTCTCTGGACCCTTGGGCGTGGCCGGCATCTCCATGCTTGGCGCCACCCCTGCCGGCCTGCAGACATGGTGCTTGGGTCGCGTAGCCATCGCTATCGCGCGACACGGGGGCAGCGTACTCGAGGCCGGTGTCGTGGGCGCCGTGGTGCTGGACGCGCGCGCCACTTTCTCATCCGTCCGCGACGACGCGAGGCGCGCGGCTCGCCGAGAGCCCGTGCGCTAGCCGCAACCCGCCGCAGCTGGCGAGGCCGGCATCCGCATACCCCGTCGCATGTGGCGTCGGAGTAGTCCTACGCGCTGTGGAGGCGACGTGGCCAGAGCCCTGGCGACACCGCATTTCGTCCCCGCAACGCACGTACGTGGCGTATGGTCGGCCACGAAACGTCAGTTTCCTGTGACGAGCGCGTCATGGGGGAGGTGAGCGTCGTTTAGGCAGCGTTCACGAGGGAGTGCGGATGCGGCTGGTCACGAGCAATCGGTTGGAGGGGCTTCTCTCGGCATTGGCCGAGACGCTGGAGGTGCCGCTCGCTTCTCCGCTCGCCGCCGAGCAGGTGGTCGTGCCGGCCGGCGGGATGTCGCGCTGGTTGACGCAGGCGCTGGCGCGGCGCTTCGGGGTCTGCGCCGGTGTCGAGATGCGCTCCGTCGAAGGCTTCGCGGCGTGGGCCGTGGCGCAGGTCGATGGGCTCGGGCCCGATGCGGTCTTCGGTTCGCCCACTTCACTCGCCTGGCGCATCGCCGAGACGCTGCCGCCGCTCCTCGCTGAGCCCGAGTTCGAGGCGGTCGCGCGCTACCTCGAGATGGGGCAGCCGGACGCGCTGCACCAACTCTCGGAGCAGATGGCCGTGACGTTTCACCGCTATCTGCATCAGCGCCCGGCGTGGGTTTGCGCTTGGGATGCTGGCGAGCGCGCGCCGATGCGTGGGGAGGCCGCCACGCACGAGGCGTGGCAGCGGCTCTTGTGGCAGGCGCTGGTTGGTGCCGAGCCCACGCATCTGGCCGCACGCTTGCCGGCCTTCGTGCAGGCCTGCGAGTCGCGTAGGGTCGATGCGGCGACGCTGCCGGAACGCTTGCTGGTGTTCGCGCCGCACTCCATCGGGCCACTGCATCTGGACGTGCTGACGGCGCTGGCTCACGTCCTGCCCACCCACGTGTTCGCGCTGTCGCCAGCACCGAACGAGGCTCGGCATCCCCTCACGGAGTCAATCGAGGGACGCTCGGCCACACGCCGGCGCAGCTTCGCCCAGCGCGCGCGGTCCACAGAGACGCGCTTCGTCTCGCGCACGGCGTACAGCGCGCTCACCTCGCTCACGTGCGACGTCTTCGAAGGCCAGCGCTCTCCGTTCGCGGATTTCGCGCAGGTTACCGACGGCAGCCTGGAGGTTCATGTCTGTCACACGCCACTGCGCGAGGTCGAGGTGCTGCACGACCGTCTCGTCGACGCCTTCGACCGCGACGAGTCGCTGAAGGCCGAGGACGTGCTCGTGCGCGTCACGGACATGGCGACCTATGCACCGCTGATCGAGTCCGTCTTTGGCCATCGCACGCCAGGCGAACCGCGCATCCCCTACGGTGTAGGTGGGGCTCCGACTGCCGGATCCGATGAGCTGACCGAGGCGCTCTTGGCGGCACTGCAACTCCTGCACGGACGATTCGAGGCTCCCGAGGTGGTGGACCTGCTGTCGCGCGACGTCGTGCGGGCACGTCTCGACCTTTCCCCCGTGGAGCTCGACCGCGTACGCGATTGGTTGCTCGATGCAGGGGCCGCATGGGCCGTCGACGCAGCCGATCGCGCTCGGCTCGGCGTACCTGCCTTCTCCGAGAACACGCTCCGCTTCGCGCTCGATCGCCTGCTCTTGGGTGCCGCCATGGACTCATCGGGCGGGCGCCTCTTCGGTGGCCTCTTGCCGGTCGACGACGTCGAGGGAGGCATCACGCGAGCGTTGGGAAGCGCCTCGGCGTTCCTCGGCACGCTGGCCCAATACCGGCGCGAGTCGAGAAGGAGCCGCAGCGTCTCCGAGTGGCAGGCGTATCTCGTGGAGCTCTCCGCACTGGTGGGTCGGGGCACGCGAAGCCAGCACGCAGCCTTGCGCCGGGCGTTGAAGGCTTGGTCACGCGCGGCCGAGACGGCGGGGCAATCCGCGCCCATTCCCTTCGCCACCGTCGTGCGCCAACTCCCCAACGCACTCAGGCAGGGCGCTGGGCTCGCCCGCATGCTCTCGGGTGGCGTCTCCTTCTTGCCTCTCGGCGCCGCGCTCGGCGTGCCCGCGCGCATCACCGCAGTGCTGGGCGTAGACGATGATTTTCCCCGCCGCGACTCCCAATTCGGATTCGACCTCTTAGCCGCCGCGCCAGAGCCCAACGATCCCAGCGCGCGCGACGAGGATCGCAGTGCGTTCTTGTGGGCGCTGCTCGCGACGGAGGAGCGTCTCCTGCTCAGCTACGTCGGCCGCGACGCCCGCACGAACAAGATGCTGCCGCCGTCGGTTGTGCTCGCGGAATTGCTCGACGAGGTGGACGCGAAGGCCGCCATGTCACTCGCGGCGAACGCAGAGTCGCACGCGCTCGCGCAGCCAAGCTCGGTGCGCCAGGCCTTCACCTTGGTTCACCCGCTCATGCCCTTCAGCCCTCGCTACTTCTTGCCCGAGGCGACCGAAGAACGAGCGGCTCCGAGTCCGCGACTCTTCAGCTATGCCAAGCACTACCTGCCGACGGCGCTCGCCCTCTCGCATCGCGAACCTCGCGCGCACGCCTTCTTCGACCGTGGTCGCACCGCCCCTGCGGCGCCCTCCGCTTCGGCCCAGCGTGAGCAACTCGACGTCGACGACCTGATTCGCACGTTGCGCTCACCCACGGCTGCGTTCTTGCGCCGCGCGCTCGAGCTGACCATGCCGGAGGAGGATCCACGTCTGCCATGGCGCGAGCCGCTCGAGGTGGGTGGTCTGGAGCAATGGAAGCTGATGATGCACATCATCGGCGCCCGCCTCGAAGGTCGCGACGAATCCTCCGTGCGCGCCGAGGTCTCGGCTTCAGGAGGCGTGCCCCTCGGGCTGCCGGGACGCTTCTACCTCGATGAGAAGCGGGGCCTTCTGCACGACTACGTCTGCATGACGCGAGAGTGCCGTGGCGGCGAGCTGTTGCCGCCACAGCCGATTCGCGTCCGGCTCGAGGACGTCGACATCGTGGGTGACCTGCGTCGCGTATCACGGCGCCGGGACGGAAGCCTGAGTCACGGCGACTTCAGTTACTCGGCGGACAAGGGACGCAACTTGCTGCCCCACTGGGTGCGGCACCTCGTCTACTGCGCCACGCACGGTGCGGCGAGGAGCTGGCTCGTGTCGAACTCCGGCGGCGAGACGCCGAGCCTGGGACACTTCGAGCCTGTCGACGATCCCAAGGCCGAACTCGCTTCTTTGGTCGAGGTCTACCACTGGGCGTGTCGGGCCAGCCTCCCGCTCTTTCCGCACACCTCGCCTCAGTGGATGGTCGCGACCCAAGCCAAGGAGGACGAGGAACCACAGACTCCCGAGGAGGCATTGGCTTCAGGCCGAGACATGTTCGAGGCTCGGCGCTTCGGGCGGAAGCCGGAAGCGGAAGAGTGGGAGAACTTCATCGTATGGGGCAACGATGACCCCTTCCGTCTCGACTTCGAGGCCATCCCCGGCGTCCCCGAGACGAACTTCTGCGACCTCACGGAGCGTGTGTATCTGCCCGTGATCGAGCACTACCGAGCGGAGAAGGTTTCATGACGATGGACCCGGCCATGGTGTCTTCGCCTGCCTTCGACGCAGCTCATGTCGTGCTCGAGCGCCACCATCTGGTCGAGGCCAGCGCCGGTACGGGCAAGACCTACAGCCTGGCGTCCATCTACGAGCGCCTGATCGATGAGAAGGGGCTGAGCGTCGACCGCGTGCTCGTGGTCACCTTCACCCGCGCGGCCACGGCCGAGCTGCGTGGACGCCTGCGTGAGCGACTACGGCAGCGTCTGATCACGCGTGAGGCCGAGGGCAACGCGACGCACGCGGAGCACCTGCGACGCGAGCTGCGCCGGTTCGACCTCGCCAGCGTCTACACGATTCATGGCTTCTGTCAGCGCGTGCTGCTCGAGCACGGCTTCGAGACGGGCGTTCCCTTCTCGCCCTCCTTCGTCGAGGCCGACTCCGCACTGCGCCAGGCGATCTCCGGAGACCTCTTCGCGCAGGCGTTCTACGAGACCCACCCCTATGTGGCCGCGGCGGCTCACTACCATCGCGTGGATCCCGCTCAGGTTGCGTGGTTCGTGCGGCAGGCCGCGCAGACGCCGGACTTGCCGGTGGTAGCCGAGTCTCGGGGCGACATGCACGCGCATCTCTGGCTGCCGCCCGAGCCTGCGCCGGACATGCGGGAAGCCAGCGAGCACTTCGACGCTACCGTGCGATCCATCGACCTGACGGCAGACGACAAGGAGGCCATCGCGGCGGTGCTGCGTCATGCCTTGGAGCACGGCTGGTTGAATGGCAAGACGATGAAGCAGGCCAAGGTCGAGCGGCTGATTCGCACCTTGCGATTGATGGAGCCCTCTCCAAGCCCCCTCGACATCCTGGCGCTCCATCCCATCCGAAGCGACGGTCTGGTGGCCTTCACCAATAACGCCTTCAGGGACACCGTTCGGGCACGAACTCGAGCGCCAGCGACCGCCGAAGCGTTTCGCAAGTTCGACGCCATCGTCGAAGCGGGTCACGCGCTCTTCCTCCTTGGCCAACGTGGTCTGAGCGCGCTGCAAGAAGACCTGTGGCAGCGCGCGAACGTAGAGCTGACCCGCCGACCGGCGAGCCTCTCCATGCTCACCTTCCGCGAGCTCATCACGCGCCTGCGCGACGTACTCGAAGGGGACGGCGGCAAGCCGCTCACCGCTGCCCTGCAGCGCCGCTTCGACGCGGCCTTGGTGGATGAGTTCCAGGACACGGATCCAGCGCAGACCGCCATCTTCAACGGAGTGTTCGGGGCGCGAGCCAAGGACACCCCCGTGTTCTACGTGGGCGATCCCAAGCAGGCCATCTACGGTTTCCGAGGCGCCGACCTCGAGGCCTATCTGCGCCAGCGCCGGCGCGGCGGGCTCACACGTCATGGCTTGCGCACAAACTATCGATCGAGCGCGAGTCTGCTGCGCGGGCTCGATACGCTCTACACGCAGAGCCCCCATGCCTTCGGTTGGACGAGCGAGGTGGCGTTCGAGCGCGTGGAGCCCAGCCCGACGGCGCAAGAGTTGCTCACGAACCGCGCTCCCGTCGACATCGTCTGGGTCACGGCAGCGGACGGCGTGAAGCGTGACGGGCGTAGCAAGACGGCCGAGCGACTGCTCAGGGGCGAGGGCTCCGGACTCACCCAGATCGTCGCCGCTGACATCGTCGCCTTGCTCAGGGGCGAAGCGCGCCTCGATGGGCAGCCCTTGCGACCGGGGCAGGTGGCAGTGCTCGTGCGTAAGAACCGCGAGGGCGCCGCCATGCAGCGCGCGCTCCGAGACCTGGGCGTTCCCAGCGTGCTGTACGGGGCGGCACGCGTGATCGATTCGCAGGAGGCGGTCGAGCTGGCGATTCTGCTCGACGCCCTCGCAGCGCCCTCCAATCGTCGGATGTTGATGCAGGCCTTCGCGACCACGCTCGTAGGCCTCGACGGGGATGCGCTGTCTGCGATGGCGGAGAACGAGGCGGAGTGGGAGCGCTGGGCTGCGCACTTCACGCTGGCGCATCAGACCTGGCTCATGCATGGCTTCGGGACCGCCATGGACGGTCTGCTCGACGCGGTCGCCGCGCACGAGAACCTGCTGCGTCAGGCGGACGGTGAGCGTCGCCTCACCAACTTGCGCCACCTGCTCGAGCTTCTCGAGCGCCTGAGCCGTGCCGATTCGCTCGGACCGGTGGCGCTCGTGCGCCGTTTCACCGCGCTGCGGCTCGACGACGACGCGGGTGATCTCGGTAGCGAAGAGCTCGAGCAGCGTCTCGAACGCGACGCAGAGGGTGTGCAGATCATGACGATTCACAAGAGCAAAGGGCTCGAATTCGACGTGGTCTATGCCCCCTTCCTCTCGCACATGCAGTGTGAGAGCAAGGCTCCGGCCAAGCCCTTCACGTTTCACGATCCCGAGGACGATGGACGCCTCAAGGTCCATCTCGGCGTCTTCACCAAGGAGGCTCCGTTGCACGGGGTCTACGCGGAGGAGACGTACCAAGAAGCGGCTCGCCTCGTCTATGTCGCGCTCACCCGCGCGAAGCAGCACCTCGTAGTCCACACGGGCTACTTCAACGGCTACGAGTCCGGCCCGCTCGCGCATCTGCTCTTCGGTTCCGAGGCGGAGAAGACCTTCTCGGATGCCGCAGCGGACATCAAGGCAATGAAGCCGCAGGACTTCTGGACGCGCCTCCACAAGCTCGCTGCTGACAGTGAGGGCGGCGTCGGCGTGCGCTCTCCCGTGCGCGAGGTCGAGGACTACGAGCTGGACGAGGGCGAGCCACGGGAACTGGCAGCGCGCGAGAGTCAGCGCCGACTACCCGGAGGCTTCCGGCGCACGAGCTACAGCCGCATGATCCGCGATGCCAAGCCGCACAGAACAGCCGCTGATCCTGCGGCTGCAGAGGACGTGACGCGTGCGGTTGCTTCGGACGGCGCCGAGCTGGACGCGTGCGACGTGGATCAAGAGGCCGACTTCGTGCCCCGCATGGACGACGCCGAGGAGCCGAGTGAAGCGCCGGAGGAGGTGCCGAGCGACATGCCGAGGGACGATGTGCTCCCGCCAGAGCTTGGCGCGAGCCCGAGTGCGACCAGCGCAAGTGGCGCCATCGCGCTGACACGTGCCGTGCTCGAATCGGGGCCCGACATGGGCACATGCCTCCACTCCATCCTGGAGCACGCCGACTTTCAGCACACGGAGGGACTCGCCGAGCTGCTCACGGACGAGTTCTCCCGCGCCGCACTCACGATGCCCGAGCCCGCCGTGGTCATGGCGGCCTTCCAGTCCATCCTCGCCTCGCCGCTCGATGCATCGAGTCCTGCCCTCAGCCTCGCCGCGCTCAGCCGCGCGGATCGCGCGGACGAGATGCACTTCGAGATCCCGCTGGCTCACGGCTCAGCGGTCTCTGCGAGAGCGCTCGCCGATTGCTTTCGTCGCCATGGCGCGCCCGCCGCCTCCCCGGACTACGCCAATGCGCTGAGGGCGCTCGCGTTCCCGGCCCTGCGTGGCTACCTCAGCGGCGACATCGATCTTGTCTTCCGCCACTCGGGCGCAGACGGCGCTTCGCGTTTCTACATCGTCGACTACAAGTCGAACCACCTCGGCGGCTCGCTCGAACACTATGCCCCCGAGCGCCTTCCCGCGGTGATGGTGCACCACGACTACTTCCTGCAGTACCACCTCTACGCGGTGGCGGTGCATCGGCATCTGCGCAGGGTCGTGCCCGACTACGACTACGACACGCACTTCGGCGGCGCCTACTACCTCTTCCTGCGCGGCATGGCGCCGAGAGCGGGTGACCCTGTCGCGGGGCATGGCGTCTTCCACGACCGACCGACCCGCGCCCTGGTGGAAGACCTCTCTCTGCTGCTCGACCAAGGCGCGGCCGCTGGCAGGTTGGCCGGCACGACGAGCGCGAAGGAGCCAAGCCGATGACCGCCGTGGACACGCGAGCGACGGGGCCCGCCGAGCTCGACATGCACGGCCTGCATCGCGCCGGCATCCTGCGCGCGCTGGACGTGGAGCTGGCCCAGGCGCTCGGACGCATCGGCGAGGAGTCCGGCCCGCGCGTGTTGCTCGCGGCGGCCATCGCGAGCCGCGTCGTAGCCGATGGCGACGTGTGCGCGGACCTCGCTCGCATCGTCGCAGAAGCGCCCGAGGCGCTAGACCGAGGCCCGGAGCGTCGAGCGGGCAACACTCACGCACCCGTGCAGCCCGCACTATCCGGCACATGGCCGCCGCTCGAAGCCTGGCTCGAGGAGCTTCGGTGCAGTCCACTCACGGACGATGTCGACCTCGCGCTCGAGTCAGACATCGCGGCTCATCCGGCGCAGCCAACCGACGGGCACCCTCTGGTGTTAGTGGGCCGTCGCCTCTACCTGCGACGGTACTACGAACACGAGCTGGTGCTTGGGCGGCGCCTCTTGGCGCGCTTCGGCGCGGCTCCTGATGCCATCGACGGTCCGCTGCTGCGTCGCGGACTCGACGCGCTCTTTGGTGCTCCTGCAGCGGACGGCTCGATGGACCTGCAGAGGCTCGGCGCCCTGATGGCCGTGCGTCGGCGCTTCTCCATCCTCAGCGGTGGCCCGGGCACTGGCAAGACGCGCACCGTCGCACGCATCCTCTACCTCCTGCTGGAGCAGGCCCGCGCGGCGGGTCGCGAGCCTCCTCGCATCCTGCTCACGGCGCCCACGGGCAAGGCCGCGGCGCGCCTCGACGAGAGCATTCGCCAGGAGCGCCAGGGCCTGGAGAAACTCGGGATGGACGCGCAGCTCCTCGCGCAGATTCCGACCGGTGCGCGCACGCTGCACCGTGCCCTCGGCGTGCTGGGCGGCAACGTGCTGAAGCTGCGCCATCACGCCCAATACCCGCTCAGCACGGAGGTCGTTGTCGTGGACGAGGCCTCGATGGTGGACCTGCCGTTGATGCGCCGCCTGCTCGATGCCGTGCCACCTGACGCGCGCCTGATCTTGCTGGGCGACAAAGACCAGCTCTCGAGCGTCGAGGCAGGGGCCGTGCTCGGCCAGCTCGCGGACGCCGCGCAGGCTACCGGCGTAAGCGCAGATCTGAGAGATGCGGTCCGCAGCCTGACGGGCGACGAGCTCCCCGACGCGCTCGTGTCCGGCCGCGAGGGCGCGACCCATGCGCCGAGCACGGCGCCGTCGGTGGGCGACTGCCTCGTCCACTTCGAGAAGACCTACCGCTACGGCGACGAGAGCGGCATCGCTGCCCTTGCCAAGGCCATCCGCGCCAACGACGCAGACGCGGCGCAGCGACTGCTCGAGGACGGCCAGCACCCCGACATCCACTGGCATGAGGCCACGAAGGAGGAGCTGCCCAAGCACTTCGACGCGCTCGTCGCAGGGGAGGGCGGTTTCGGCGCGTACCTGGAGCCCGGCCTCAGCGACGCTGCGCGCCTCGAAGCCTTCGGCAAGCTGCGCGTCCTCGCCCCCCTACGCGAAGGCACCCGCGGCGTCGCCGGCCTCAACCAGCGCATCGAGCGCGCCCTCGAGCGTGCCGGCCTGCTCGAAAGCACGCTCGGCCCCTACGCCCACCGCCCCGTGCTCGTCACCGCCAACGACTACGACGTGCGCCTCTTCAACGGCGATGTGGCCATCCTCGTGCCAGGCGAGCATGAAGGCCTCCGCGCCTGCTTCCCCGCGGAGAAGGAGGGCGAGCTGCGCCATCTCTCGCCCGCGCGCCTGCCCCCGCACCAAACCTGCTTCGCCATGACCGTGCACAAGAGCCAAGGCAGCGAGTTCGACCACGTCATCCTCGTGCTGCCCGAAGAACCCAACCCCGTGCTGACGCGCGAGCTTCTCTACACCGCTGTAAGCCGAGCCAAGAAACGCGTGGACATCTTCGGCACCGCGCACATCCTGCGGGGTGGTATCGAGGCAAGCGTGCAGCGAGCCGGCAGACTCGGGAAGCTCGTGGGCGGGTGAGGGGTCCGTGTATCATATGTCATTGACATA
>Ga0210044_10002006_pt1 | contig 30848 bp, 30 predicted proteins | sample CryGey13umfilter_2_FD_183959 | JGI IMG/M metagenome (GOLD analysis project Ga0210044, IMG submission 183959) | Groundwater microbial communities from aquifer in Utah, USA - Crystal Geyser 4/9/14 3 um filter (SPAdes) (version 2) | ecosystem: Environmental > Aquatic > Deep subsurface >...
CTTTTGATGAAGATTCCAACCGTGCACGAAAAGGAAATAGCGCGGCAAATATGGCAGTGGTTCGGCATATTGCTTTGAATCTGATCAAAGCCGATACATCATCCAAAATCGGCATTAAGAATCGAAGACTTAAAGCTGGATGGGATAATGATTATTTGGAAAAACTGCTAATGGGAAAGTAACAGTTTTAATGCGATTGCCCTGGCGCCGGATCAGGTGATCGGGGTAAGCGCATCGAGTAGCCGCCGGTGAATGTCATCAAAGCCGCCATTGGAGAGTATCAGGATATCATCACCACCAAGCGCATGGCTGCAGAGATAGTCGATCACTCCCTCCGCATCTGCCAGCACGCGTGCATGTGCGCCAATATCGCTGCACACGGCTGCCGCATCCAGCACCTCGGCCGGCTGCAGGTTGCGATCCGACGGCGGCACAAAGATCACCTGATCCGCCGCCGCAAAGCAGCCAGGCAACGCCTGCTGGTGAATGCGTGTACGCATCGTGTTGGAGCGCGGCTCAACGATCACCCAAAGCCGACCGGTGCCTTTCATGGCCGCACGGGCCGCCGTCACAACGCCGCGTATCGCTGTTGGATGATGGGCGAAGTCATCAAACACACGTTTACCCTGCACCTCACCGACCAGTGTCATACGACGACGGATTCCGGCGAATGAGGTAAATGCCGAAGCAATATCGGCAATAGCAACACCAAGTCCGCTTGCCGCCGCGGCCACAGCGCAGGCGTTGGCCACCTGATGAATACCGATCATCCCCCACGTCACTTCCATAACCCGCTCGCCCGAGCGATAGAGACAGAAGTGCGTGCCATCCTCACTCAGGGGCTGCCAGTGCCAGTCGGCATCGCGCCCGCCGTAGCGGGCAAAGCGGGTATGCGGCGTCCAGCAGCCGCGGTGCAATACATCAACAAGATGATCATCATCCACATTTAGTACGATACGGCCCGATGCCGGCACAGTACGGATCAGATGATGAAACTGGGTCTGGATCGCGGCCAGATCTGGAAAGATATCGGCATGATCATATTCCAGATTATTCAGGATAAGGGTGCGCGCATGGTAGTGCAGAAACTTGCTGCGCTTGTCGAAAAAGGCCGTGTCATACTCATCGCCTTCCAGCACCACAGCCGCTCCGTCGCCCAGTCGGGCGCCGGTGGAAAAACCCTCCGGAATACCGCCGATCATAAAACCGGGATTCAGCCCCGCCTGATCCAGTACCCAGGCCAGCAGACTGGATGTGGTCGTCTTGCCATGCGTTCCGGCCACCACCACCGCATGGCGGCCCGGCAGGATATAATCGCCGATAAATGCGGGCCCGGAGCAATAGGGCAGACCGGCATCAAGAATAGCCTCAACCTCGACATTGCCACGCGACATGGCATTACCGATCACGCACAGATCCGGTGCAGGCTGCAGACTGGCCGCATCAAATGCGGCGATCTCGATACCGAGACCTGCCAGATAATCGGACATCGGCGGGTAGACTCCCGCATCGGAACCGGTCACGCGCCAGCCCTGTTCTTTTGCCAGCGCCGCGATGGCGGCCATGGCCGTACCACAGACACCGAGAATATGCAGATGTTTATTCATTTGCGGATTGAACCAGAAAACCGGCCACGGTCAATAGCGACCGCACCTACGCAGCCATCTCCGGGGGCGCACAAGCGCTCTATTGCATGCGCATATTAAATAGTCATGGCTAAAAAAATCGTACATGATTGGCCCATGTCACTACAAACACTGCCCCACATTACGATTGAAACAGCGCCGAATCCGGTCGCCAGCATCATCTGGCTGCACGGACTCGGAGCCGACGGCCATGATTTCGAAGCCATTGTGCCACAGCTGGGACTACCGGCCGGGCTGGCCGTCCGCTTTATATTTCCCCATGCCCCCTCCATGCCGGTAACATTCAACGGCGGCTACATCATGCCGGCATGGTACGACATCCGGCAAAACGATCTCGGCATCGAACATGATGCAGCCGGGATTCAGGCATCCCATGCCAGCATTAACATGCTGATCGAGCAGGAGATCATGCGCGGCATACCGGCCAACCGGCTGATTCTGGCCGGCTTCTCGCAGGGTGCAGCTATGGCGCTATATTCAGGCCTGCGGCAGAGCAATGCGCTGGCCGGTATTATTGCCCTCTCCGGCTATCTGCTCATGCCCGGTGACAGATGCGACTATAGTCAGGCATCCCGCGCCACACCGCTGTTCATGGCTCACGGCATTGATGATCAGGTCGTACCCTTTGCCCTTGGCGACAGCTGCGCCCGTCAACTGAAAGCCGACGGCTACCAGCTGGAGTGGCATAGTTACCCGATGCAGCACTCCGTTTGTCAGCAGGAGATCAGCCATATCGGCCAGTGGATTTCAGCCAGGCTTCAATAACCCCGGCCGACACTCATCCAGCCTCACCCCGCCTTATCCAGCGCATGCACCAGCGTGCTCAGCATGCGATTTACCGGTGCCGCCAGCCCCAGCTGGTCAGCCTGAGTCGCAACATAGCCGTTGATATAGTCGATTTCGCAAGCTCTCCCCGCCTCGATATCCTGCCACATGCTCGTTTTCACCTGCCCCATCGCCAGCGTCACGGCAATATGTTTATCGATATCGGCCGCATCCACCGCGACACCCAGAGCAGTGCCGACCGCCACAGCCTCCTGCATCGCCTGCATCACCACCGGCAATGTCTCTGCATTGGCAGCCATATCACGCGCATAGCAGCGGGTAAGCGCCGTGATGGCATTAAAGCCGCAGTTCCATAACAGCTTGCGCCACAACATGGCCGCAGGATCGGCGTCCAGCCGAACCGGCACACCTGCCGCATCCAGCGCACTGATCAACTGCGACAGGCGTGCATCGCCATCGCCCTTGCGCCACAAACCCAAACGCATGCCGCCTGCCGCCGAATGCATCACGGCTCCCGGCCCGGTCAGGCGCGCGCCGATAAAGGCGGTGCCTGCCGCCACCGTATGCGCGGGAAAAGCAGCAGCCAGCATATCCGGCGCCTGCACACCGTTCTGCAGGCTCACCAGCATGGCTCCTGCAGCCAGATGCCCCTGCATGCGCTCCAGCATAGCCTCCAGATCGTTCATTTTGCTGCTGAACAGCACCACATCGCAATCCGCCAAGCGGGTAATATCATCGGTTGCATCCACCACCAGTTGACGCCGCTGCCCGCCCGACTCATGGCTTAATCCATGCTGTTGCAGAGCCAGCAGATGCGCACCTCGAGCCAACAGCAGCACCTCAAAGCCCGCCTGCAACAATTTGCTGCCGTAATGGCAACCGACTGCGCCGGCACCGGCAAATCCAATGCGCCTTAATCTCCCCATGACCACACCTCCATCCGCCGCTATGATTGCCGGTGACAGAGACTGTAGATGAACATGAAACAAACACAATGGAGTACACCATGCCAAAAGAAGACCTACGCCGGGACGCTTTCGAATATCACCGCTCGCCCACACCGGGAAAAATCAGCATCCGCCCGACCAAACCATGTCTGACCCAGCGTGATCTTGCTCTGGCATATACCCCGGGCGTAGCCGAGCCCTGCCTGGCTATCGCCGAGAACCCTGATCTGGCCGATGAGTTCACCTCACGCGCCAATCTGGTCGGTGTAATCAGCAACGGCACTGCCGTTCTCGGACTGGGCAATATCGGTCCGTTGGCCAGTAAACCGGTAATGGAAGGCAAGGGCGTACTGTTCAAGCGCTTTGCAGATATCGACGTGTTCGATATCGAGTTGGCAGAAAATGACCCGATGAGCATTGTCGAAACCATCGCACGCATGGAGCCCACCTTCGGCGGCATCAATCTGGAAGACATCAAGGCTCCCGAGTGTTTCATCATCGAGGAAGAGCTGAAGAAGCGTATGAATATTCCCGTGCTGCATGATGACCAGCATGGCACGGCTGTGATTATGGCTGCGGCATTTATCAATGCGCTGCTGTTACAGAAAAAGAACATTGAAGATGTAACGATTGTATGTCTCGGCGCGGGTGCAGCAGGCTTTGCCTGCATGAAGCTGATTGAGCAACTGGGCGCAAAACGAGAGAACATCCTGTTTCTCGACCGTAAGGGCGTCATCAGCAAAGATCGCGATGAGGAGATGCCGCCGCACAAAGCCTATTTTGCCACCGAACGGCCGGAGCGCACGCTGGCTGAAGCCATGGAAGGAGCTGATGTATTTGTCGGCCTGTCGGAAGGCAACTGCGTCAAGCCGGAGATGCTGAAATCGATGGCGGATCGCCCCATCGTATTTGCCATGGCCAATCCCGATCCTGAAATCGACTACGCACTGGCCATGTCCACACGCAAGGATCTGATCATGGCTACCGGCCGCTCCGATCATCCGAATCAGGTTAATAATGTACTGGGCTTCCCTTTCCTGTTCCGCGGAGCCCTCGATGTCCGCGCCACCACCTTCAATGAAGAGATGAAGATGGCAGCCGTGCATGCACTGGCCGGACTCGCCCGCGCCGATGTGCCGCATTCGGTACTCAAGGCCTATGGCATCAAGGAGATGCGTTTCGGTCCCGAATATATCCTGCCCAAGCCGTTTGACCCGCGCCTGATTGAAGTGGTGCCGGTCGCCGTCGCCAGGGCCGCCACCGATACCGGTGTCGCCCGCAAACCGTTACTCGACGGCAAGGCCTATGCACAGGAGCTGGCCGGCCGCATCGATAATTCGCGCCTCTTTATGCGCATGATTTCAGACAAGGCAAGAGCCCACCCGATCCGTCTGGTACTACCGGAAGGCGAGGATGAAACGATCATCCGCGCTGCCATCGCCATGAAGGACCTGGGCATTGCCGAGCCTATTCTGATCGGACGCAAAGAGATCATGGAGCAGATCTGTCATGAAGATCAGCTGGACATGGGCAACATCCAGCTGGTCGATCCAACCGTGAACAATGCGCGCTTCTCCAGCCTGGCCGACGCCTATTATTTCGACCGCAAACGCCATGGCATGTTGCGTGATGATGCGGCAAAAATGCTGCATAATGACATCAACCTGCTTGCTGCCATGCTGGTGCGCCAGGGCTTTGCCGATGGCTTGCTTTCCGGCCGCACCGCCCATTATCCCAATGTACTGCGCCCCGTACTGAAAGTGCTCGGCCACAATAACGCCGGCAAACATTATCATGTCTACGGTATGTATATCATGATCATGGAGAATGCCTCCTACTTCCTCGCCGATTGTACGGTCAATGTGGACATGGATGCCGGCCAGCTAGCCGAGCTTGCAGAGCTCGCTGCTGAAACAGCCATATCACTGGGCTGTAATGCACGCGTGGGCATGCTCTCCTTCTCCAACTTCGGCAGTGTCGATCATCCGGAAGCCAGCAAGGTCGCCGAGGCCACCCGCCTGCTGCATGAGCGCCGCCCCGATCTGACCGTGGACGGAGAGATGCAGGCAGATACCGCCGTTAATGCAGCGATTCTGGAGCAGTACCCGTTCAGCAAGCTGCAGGAGCCGGCCAATATTCTGGTGTTCCCGACCATGCAGGCGGGCAATATCGCCTACAAGCTACTGCGCGAACTCGGTGGCGGCACCGCCATCGGCCCGATCCTGCTCGGCCTGCCACAACAGGCGCATGTGCTGCATACCGGTGCAAGCGTCGATGACATCGTCAATATGGCCGCTATCGCTGCCGCCCGTGCTGCCGACAAATAACACTGGCGCGGATTAAAACCCGCTTCAATCCGCAACCTGCCCCTGCATGATCGAAAACAAGACCGATCATGCAGGAAAGAAGTGGCATCATATATACTTTGATATTGGGCTTTGGGCTGGCGGTAGTAGTTCTGATCGCGCCTATCCTCGCTGAAGACAGGACGACCCTGGCTGCATGGCTGAACAAGCGAACCAAGAGGGGTGGAGCGTGAGCTCCGGCAGTGATGCAAAGCAGCACTGTTTGACTCGCCTCCCCCCACTTGCCGCAAATGCAGGATGATCCCCGCGGCTCTTCCTGAAACAGAGTGCTTGACCCCAGAGAGGCGCAAACCTATCGGTTCATTCGCAGACGAAGGCGAATGCCGTGGTTCGACAGTTACAAACATGACCAGGAAAGACGTTGAAAAAGTTTAATGCATGTGTTGTATCGATCATCGGTGTTAGAGCCGATAATAATTAAGAAACAACGGGCAGAAAAATCAGGGAAAAATTAAGCGTATAAGGCAGATCAGCAGAGCCGGCAACGGCTGCATTCTTTCACCCCCGCGGCAGGAAGTTCCTCGGGTTGATCAGCTTGCCATCGCGGCGCACCTCATAGTGGATATGCGGTCCGGTAGAGTGGCCGGTAGAGCCGACCTTGCCCAGCTTCTGCTTATCCTCAACCACATCACCGATTTTAACACTGATGCCGCTCAGGTGCGCATAGCGGGTCTGGTAACCATAACCATGCTCGACATCGACGACATAACCGAAATCTTCCATTTTGCCGGCAAAGCTGACAACACCGCCACTGCTTGCCAGCACCGGCGCGCCGGATTTATTGGCGATATCAACACCATAGTGCATCGCCTGTGCACCGGTAAACGGATCAATACGAGGACCGAAACGGGAGCTGATCCAGCCACCTCTGGTCGGCCAGGTATGTGGCCTGGCACCGGACTGGCTGCGTTTGCTCTGCAGCATATAATCGATCGCTGCAAACTGCGCATCCATCTGCGTCAGACGGCCATCAACCTGAGCCATGCTCTGTTGCACAACAGGCACGCCCACAGCACTGCCCGGCTGATGCAGACCGCCGACAGCAGGCTCCACACCAAAATCAAATTCGGATTTATCCAGAGAAGCTACATCCACAAGGCGAGAGCCCAAAGCATCCAGCCTGAACATACGCGCCTGCAGCTGGCCTAATGCACGGGTATAGACCAATGATTTATTCTGTTCTGTCTGCAACTGTCCCTGCAAACGGGTAACCGTCGCGGCCTTCTCTGCTTTAGCTAGCTGCAGCAGGGCCGTGGTCTTTTCCAACTCGAGCGCCAAACGACCACTCTGCATGGTGCCATAGACACCCCAAACGCCGAAGGCAGTCAACACGGATAGTGCGAGCACGCATGCGGTCAGCATCTTTCGTCCTATCACCAGGGCAACCAGGCGACCCGATGACGATGTGGATATCATCAACTGTCTTTTCAAATACTACCCCCTTCTCCCGGGTCATTTTTCCAGCCGCGCAAGTATATTCAACTGCGCACGACACTACTGTTACGGGCATCACCTTTTTATCTGATATACATTGACGAGCAGCGCTATACTCCTACTCTTGCGTCATGCAACCACACCCTGAAAAAAGTCCGCCGGCCATCTCTATTCGTCGCCATTGCATGCAAAAACTACTGCATGCCGTCATCATCCATGAGCCCCAAAACTGCTTTGGTCTGCTGGCAAAGGGAGGCAATATCGTGGAAACATATCTGGATGTCACGCAAAAACTGCTTTCCAGCGAGCAGGAAATGGTCGCCTGCATCCGGCAACAACAGGCCGAGTTGGCCCTGCGGCAGCAGCATATCTGCGCGATCTACCACAACACCCATGCCAGCGAGAGCGACATTGCCCGGCTGACAAACCTGTACAGATCCGTGCTGGGAGAGATGCCCGAGTGCTATCTGGCGCTGGATCCGGACCACCCCGGACGCATTGATGCCCGCCTCTACAGTGATCGCGCATGCACTCAGGGCATCGGTCTGGAGATGGTGGAAGATGCAGCCGGCTAAAGCAGCATATGGAGTTCTGTACCGTATGACGCTGAAACGCTAAGCTTTCGCGCATGCGCATCTGTCACATAGGATTAAACCATAAAACCGCACCGGTTGAACTGCGTGAGCGTTTGGCCGTGCCGGAAGATGAAATCGCCGCCATTCTGCATCAATGTGTCTCTCAGCCATCCATTCGCGAGGCATCACTGCTCTCCACCTGCAACCGGGTAGAGATGACCGTGGTCACCCACGATCCCGATGCAGCTATTGCCGCCGTACATGCCTGGTTCGCCCACAAGGCCGACATGGAACTGGAGCTGGTCAGTGAGCATCTCTATGCGCACACGGCCGAAGCGGCCGTTCGCCATCTCTTCTCCGTCGCCTCGGGGCTGGATTCGCTGGTATTGGGCGAACCGCAGATTCTCGGCCAGGTAAAGCTATCTTACGAACATGCGCTGGCTGCAGGTACGGCAGGTCATGTACTGCACCGCCTCTACCAGTCTACCTTCGCCGCCGCCAAACGCGCCCGCAGTGAAACAAACATCGGCAGGCAGTCGGTTAACATCTCTTCCTGTGCCGTTGAGCTGGCCCGCCACATCTTCGGCGATTTGACCGGCAAGACCGTACTGCTGATGGGTGCAGGCGAAATGGCCGAGCTTGCTGCCCGCCACCTCAGAGGCAACGGCTGCTCGGATATTCTGGTGGCCAATCGTACCCTCCAGCGCGCGCAGCTACTGGCTACCGAGTTCGGCGGCCATGCACTGACCATGGAGCAGCTGCCCGACTATCTGGACTCCGCCGATATTGTGCTTTCCAGCACCGGCGCCTCCACCTTTGTGCTGTTGCCCAATATTGTCGAGGCGGCCATGAAGAAACGGCGCAGCCGGCCGATGTTCCTTGTGGATATCGCCGTGCCGCGCGACATCGACCCGCGCGTTGCCGATATCGATGATGTATACCTCTATGATATTGATGACCTGCAGCAGGTTGTGCAGGGCAATGTCGAGCAGCGGCAGGAAGAGGCAGGACTGGCCCGCAAGATCCTTGAAGAGGAAGAGGCTGCATTTCTCGTCTGGCTGAAATCACTCGAATCGGTACCACTGATCCGCTCCATTCAACAGCAGATGGAGCAGCACCGGTTTGAGGAGATGGAGAAGGCTCTGCGTTATATGAAGGACTTCGAGCCTGCCCAGCTGGAGGCAGTCGAGCGTTTCAGCAAAGCGCTGATGAAGCGCTATATGCATTCGACACTGAGAACGCTGAAAACCCTGCCGGATGATATTGAGGGTGATCTGCTGATGGGTGCCGCCACCCGACTGTTCGATCTGGACACGCCGCAAAACCGCCATCTGCGTGCCGTTCCCGAAACAAAGGGGAAGAATGAACACACGTCTGGATAATATTCTGCACCGCAGGGAAGAGATTGCCGTACTGCTGGCCGATCCCGATGTCACCGCTGACAACAAACGCTACACCGCACTCTCCCATGAATTTTCAGAAATCGAGCCTGTTGCCGAAGAGGCCCGGCATAACATCGATCTGCAGCAACAGCTGGCGGATAATCTCGAACTGATTGCCGAGCCCGATTGCGATGCTGAGCTGAAAGAGATGGCTGAAGCAGAGGCTCGCGATCTCAAACGGGCCATCAACGACAGCGATGTGCGCCTCTCCGGCCTGCTGCTGCCGAAAGATCCGAATGACAACCGCGACATCATTCTGGAAATCCGCGCCGGTACCGGCGGCGATGAAGCGGCGCTGTTCGCCGCCGATCTGTTTCGCATGTACAGCCGCTATGCCGAAACACAGGGCTATAAGGTGGAGATCCTCTCCGCCAACGACACCGGCATCGGCGGCTATAAAGAGATTATTGCCCAGATCAGCGGCAATGGCGTCTTCTCCCGCTTTAAATTCGAGTCCGGTGCGCACCGTGTGCAGCGCGTTCCGGAAACCGAATCCGGCGGGCGTATTCACACATCAGCCTGCACCGTGGCGATTCTGCCTGTTGCCGAAGAGGTGGATATCAATATCCGCCCCGAAGATCTGCGTATTGATGTCTATCGCGCCTCCGGCGCCGGCGGCCAGCATGTCAATAAAACCGAATCGGCAGTACGCATCACCCACCTGCCCAGCGGCCTGGTTGTCACCTGTCAGGATCAGGCCAGCCAGCACAAGAACAAGGCTCAGGCCATGAAAGTGCTTCAGGCACGACTCTACGACAAGGAGCAATCGGCCGTGGATGCCGAGCGCTCCGAAGCGCGCAAGGGCATGGTCGGCTCCGGTGATCGCTCCGAGCGCATCCGCACCTATAATTTCCCCCAGGGCCGGCTAACCGACCACCGTATCGGCCTGACCCTGTACAAACTCGAACAGATTATCTCTGGCGACATGGGTGAGTTGCTGGATGCCCTGCTCACCTACCACAGGGCAGAACTGCTCGCAGCCCAGCCCAACAGATAAAACAGTGAGCATTGGCAAGCTGCTGAGGGAAAGTGCAGAGCGGCTGAAACAGGCCGGCTGTGATGCGCCACAACTGGATGCCGGCTTACTGCTGATGCATGCATGGCCCTGTAGCCGTATCGATCTGATTATCCGTGCACACGATGAACCGGAAGCTGCAGTCTGCCAGCGTTTTGAAGCACTGGTAGCGCGCCGGATCAACCGCGAACCGCTTGCCTATATCATCGGCGAGAAGGAGTTCTGGTCGCGTCCATTCCGGGTCAGCCCTGATGTATTGATCCCGCGCCCGGAGACAGAGCACCTGATTGAAGCTGTTATCGCCCGCTTTCCCGAGCAGCACACCTCATACCGCTTCTGTGATATCGGCACCGGCTCCGGCTGCATCGCCATCACACTCGCCGCTGAATATCCGCAAGCGCTCGTTGTTGCCACCGACATCTCATCAGAGGCGCTGCATATGGCCCAGGCTAATGCCCGATCACTGGATGTGGCAGCACGCATGCTTTGGCGCAACGGTGATATGCTGCAGCCACTGCAGCATGAAGATGGCCCGTTTGATCTCATCATCTCCAACCCGCCCTACGTCAGCGCCGGAGAAATGTACGAGCTGGAACCTGAGCTTGGTCTGGAACCGCGCCATGCCCTTACCGATGAGGCCGATGGCCTGCAGTTTCTCGCCACCATCCTGCATGATGCACCGGCGCAGCTGAAGCCGGGCGGTTATATCATCGTTGAAACGGGCACATGCGGCCTGCCTGCCACGCCGGCCGGCCTTGTGCTGGAAGAAGAGATACACGATCTGGCAGGCTTGCTGCGCGGAGCGGTCTACAAACAGGCATAAAACCGACTCACCGCAGAGTACGCAAAGGAAAAGCAAAACAATAAAAGGGAATGCCTGTTCATACTGTGGCGCGCTCCCGAATGAAGCCCCGGGTTCATCAGAGGCGTGCAGAGACCCTGTTTATATCCTTCGTCTTTCCTCTGCGTCCGCGGCGGTGAACAGGGTTTGAATCTGATAACCATCGCTACTGCATAGTGATGCATGAACAAAAAAAGGGCCGCCCATTGGGCGGCCCTTTTCATTTAACATGCGGATGCTTAGTGATCGCAGCCTGCGCCATGAACATGCCCATGGGTCAACTCATCTTCGGTCGCTTCGCGCACTTCGGTCACATTGACCGCAAAATGCAGCTTCACACCGGCCAGCGGATGATTACCGTCGATAGTGATCTGGTCACCGTCAACTGCTGCAATACGAATGACCTGTACGCCCTGCGCGGTCTCAGCCTGAAACTCCATGCCGGCCTCAAGCTCATCCACGCCTTCAAACATTTCGCGCGGCACCACCTGGGTCATTTCAGCATTGTATTCACCATAGGCATCAGCCGGCTCGATACTGACTTCGAGCTCGTCACCAACAGCCTTACCAACAAGTGCGGCCTCCAGGCCCGGAATAATATTCTGTGCACCATGCAAGTAGACCAGCGGCTCAGCATCGCGTGATGAGTCAATCACTTCGCCCTCGCCATTGGTCAGCGTATAATGGATGGATACAACTTTTTTGTCGGCAATCTGCATGACGACCTCCTTTTAAGAACGGCGCACCCTACCCAAATGTCCGGTTCGGACAACTCTGTGTTGCCGGCAACTGATTACAAAAAGAGTCAAAACCACTCACCCGGGAGGAGTGGTACACCGGGCCTTCTCTGCGGGAAACAGATTCTGAAACGCTATATAACTAAGCCTTCCCTGCAGCGGCCGGGCCTGAAAAAAGCAGCGGGCAGTCATGTTCGCCCCAGGCAAGAAACAGCAACTCTTCCAGCAGATGCTTGCGGGTCAGGGGTATCTCATCGAGAAACTGTCGCTTGCCATCACGGTAAGCCAGCCGCGCAAAGATGCCGATAGCCTTGATATGGCGCTGCAGCGCGGTCAGGCGCACCTTGTGGTGCCAGTCTTCAAAATCTTCAAAGGCATCTCCTACAGCTGCCGGCAATGCCTGATAAAAATATCTGCTCCAGCATCGTCTTACAGCTTCCGGGTAGTCCTGATAGCAGTCGTAGAGCAGTGAGGCCAGATCATAGGTAACAGGACCCATCACCGCATCCTGATAATCAATCTGCCCCAGTGGCAGCGCGCCAGCGGGCAACATCAGGTTGCGACTATGGTAGTCCAGATGCACGGGCACGCGCGGCAGTGTCTCAATCTGCTTAAGGATACCTCTGAGTGCGGTATGGAAGTCGCTTCGCTGCTGCTCATCAACCGCAATACCGGCCACCTGCGGCAGATACCAATCCAGATAGAGGTCGCATTCGCGCTGCATACGCGGCAGGTCAAAAACCGGCAGCTCCAGATCCGGCTGTGAATCCTGTAGCCGGCGCAGCTGATCCAGTGCATCGGCAAACAACGCATCGGTTTTACCTCCGGCAACCAGGTGAGCCGCCCAGGTCAAATCACCGAAATCTTCCAGCAACAGAAAACCAAGCTCCGCATCAGCCGCATGTAATTTCGACACACGCAGCCCCGCCTTGTCGAACCAGTCACGCACCTGCATGAACAGTCGCACATTCTCATGCGGCGGCGGCGCATCCATCAGCACATAATCGCGATCAGCATGGCTGACCCTGTAATAACGGCGGAATGATGCATCACCTGCCAGCGGCCGCTCCTGTGCGCCATCACCGAGTTCAGATCGCAACCACTCCAGGCGAAGCCTGCCTCTCATTTCAGCCCCCACGAATCAGCAATCCTTTCAGATGTACCTGCGCCTCAATAGCCGGCAGTTGCCGCTCAGCTTCCGTTTTACTGGCATAGGGACCGCCATAGGCACGGAACCATTGCCCCTTGTCACCCAGATCCACGGTCTGTACATAAACCTTGAAACCGGCCTGCCTCAGTTTTTTCTGCAATGCCACTGCATCATCCATCGTGCGGAATGAGGCTATCTGAATCCTGAAACCGGACTCTGTGTAGCCGGCATCCGCAGCTACAGGCTTTATCTGCCGTTGAGTCTCGCGGACCGGAGTCACCGGAGCCCTGACAACCGATGCCACAACCGCTTGCTCCGGAGCCTTTGCCGGCTCCACCACAGGTGAAGGCGTCACCGACTGTTTGGGCAGGTCGGTATAGAACTGCAGGTCGCCCACTTTACTGTGTGCATCCTGCTTCGCCTTGCTCTTCCACATGGCAACCCGCTCTTCGAGCATATCGATTTTAGCCTGCAGGATATTGATCTCCGCTACCTTCGCATCCAGCAATACCTGTTTGGCATTCACATCACCCTGTGAGGCGCTGCCTTTTGTATTCTGCTCTGTCGCTACCCAGTAGCCGGCAGCAAAGCAGAGCAGGGCAATGCCGATGATGGCGAAGGGCAACAACGGTGTGCTGCCCTTCTTCTCCACACGGCGGGGCGCCTTTACATGAGCGAAGTCTTTTGAGGCCATTACATCCGATCCGGCGCGGAAACGCCGAGTATGCCGAGAGCATTGGCAATCACCTGCGCCACGGCGCGAATCAGCACCATTCTCGCCATACTCAGGTTGGCATCCTCGGTGACCACACGATGCTTGTGGTAAAAACTATGGAAATCAGCCGCCAGACGCATGACATAGGTTGCCACACGGTAGGCTTCCAGCCGATCCGCCGCCTTGATCAGCGCATCGGGATAGGCCAGCAGATGCGAGATCAGTCGCTGCTCTTCATGCGTCGTCAATTCGGAGAGATCGACATCATCGACATCACCGACTACCACGCCCTCACTTTCAGCCTTGCGCAGAATCGCAGCAATACGTGCATGCGCATACTGCACATAATAGACCGGATTCTCGTCATTCTGCTTTTTGGCCGATTCCAGATCGAAATCGAGCTGGGACTCCACCCGGCGCGTCATAAAGTTAAAGCGCACAGCATCACGCCCCACTTCATCCACCACCTCGCGCAGGGTCACAAATGTACCTGCCCGCTTGGACATCTTCACCGGCAGACCGTCGCGGGTCAGGTTCACCATCTGCACCAGCAGCACATCCGGCTGGGCTTCCCGCTGGATCAGCGCCTTCATCGCAGCCTGTACGCGCGTCACATAACCGCCGTGATCCGCGCCCCAGATATCAATCATGCGATCAAAGCCGCGCAGATGCTTGTCATAGTGATAGGCGATATCAGCGGCGAAATAGGTCGGCGTACCATCCTGTTTGGCCAGCGGGCGATCCACATCATCACCGAAATCGGTCGTACGAAACAGCAGATGTTCAACCGGTTGATAGTCGGTCGTCTCCTTGCCCTTTGGCGGCGGTAAAGTGCCGCGGTAGACCACGCCTTCGGTCTGCAAACGCTTGATCAGCGCATCAACACGGCCGCTCGCATGCAAACTCTGCTCGGAAAAGAAGTGATCAAAATGAATGCCGATGGCATCCAGATCATTGCGGATCATTACCATATTGGCATCAATGGCCAACTGACCGATCAGACTCAGGCGCGCATCATCATCCATCGCCAGCAGCGTCTGATAATCGTGTGCCGCCAGTACTTCACCGGCAATCTGCACAATATATTCACCCGGATAGGCTCCCTCAGGGAACTCGACCTGCTCGCCGTTGAGCTCCTGTATGCGTAACCAGACGCTATTGGCCAGCACACCGATCTGGGCGCCCGCATCATTGATATAGTATTCGCGCTGCACATGGTTGCCTGTGGCCAGCAGTAAACTGGCCAGCGCATCGCCGACAACCGCACCGCGGCCATGACCGACATGCATGGGGCCGGTCGGATTGGCGGATACAAATTCGATATTTACCTTGGTCGCCTGCTCACCCGCCACGACACGACCATACGCTTCGCCCTGCTCGATGATGGTTTTCAGCACATTGGCTTCACTGGCTTTTTTCAGACGGATGTTAATAAAACCGGGGCCGGCAATATCGGCCGCCTCAACAGCATCCGGCCAGACAACCACATCCAGAATAGCGCCGGCAATCTGCTGCGGACTCTGCTTCAACAGTCGCGCCAGCGGCATGGCAACATTGGCGGCATAGTCACCATGGCCCTTCTCTTTGGGGCGCATTAACACAACCGGCGGAACCGGTGCATCGGGGTGATCTCTGAGCAGCTTTACGAGCGCCTGCTCTAATGCCTGTTCCAGTGCCTGTTTCACACATGCCTCCATGCCTTCAAAAGTCGGCGCATCTTAACGACAACACCGCCATGTTTCACGAACTCGCTTGATTCACCGTTTATCATATACGCTGATTACCGGCTCTCGCCACCTGTTGCGGACGCTTTCCGGCCAGACCCTACAGCTTTTGACCGCATGGGTAGCAGATAACATAGTCAATGAATCGCATCATACCCTGCTTCGCAGGTAAAATAAGCAATATCAGTGTTGGCAGTGACTACAATAAAAACTGCTGCGGCCGGACTGCTGGATACGTTTAATGGCACCGCCGCAGACAAAACAGGGCAGACCAGTGCGCCCGTACACCTGAAAAGCGTGAGCAAAATAGCCGGGGCGACCATCAGCCCTTACAAAATCACTGATCGTACTGCCGCCGGCACAGATCGCCTCTCCCAGCACGGCACGAATGCAAGTCGCCAGCCTCTCCAATCGGGCGGCAGAAACAGCTCCGGCAGCGCGCGCGGGATGAATGCCTGCGCGAAACAGGGATTCAGCGGCATAAATATTTCCGACACCCACGACAACATGCGCATCCATAATCACCGTCTTGATCGGCGCCTTTCTGCCCCGACAGCGGCTTGACAGGCAAGCGCCATCAAACGCATCGCCCAGCGGCTCCGGACCCAGTGCGGCAAACCAGGGATGCGTCGCCTGCTCGCCTGCGGCCAGTAGCCCTGCATAACCGAAGCGGCGCGCATCCCGATAGCGCAGGCTGGTGTCATTATCCAGATTAATACGCACATGCTCATGTTTGCCGGCAGGCACATCTTTATGCAGCACATGAAACTGGCCGGTCATACCGAGATGCCACACCAGCACCCGCTCATCACTCAACTCAATCAGCAGGTACTTGGATCTGCGCCTGACAGCGGTAATCAGGCAACCATGCAGGCTGGCCATATCCGGCAGCGGATAGCGCAAGCCGGTACGATGACAGGTGACCGATTCAATACGGCGGCCGACAAGGCAGGGCTCAAGCCCTGTGCGCACCACTTCAACCTCAGGCAGTTCGGGCATGGACACTCTCTCTGTTAACAATGCATATCATCACAGGCACTGTAGATCGCCACTTTCACATGGCAAGCCTGATGCGGGCAGAGGAGTCAAAGCAGATGTCATATAACTGTCATCCCCCTGCCACATTCATGTCGCAATCCCACGCCAAGCTGGCGCCAGATCAACCTCGAACATGGAGCCTACGATGTCACCCTTTGAACAAGCCATAACAGATCATGCAGAAATCGTCAGCTGGGTCAGCAAACAGCACGGTCATATTCCGGTTAGCGACCTGGAACTGATGATGGGACTGCCGCAGTCCGAGCCGGGTGATGACGATGGTGATTATAGCTGGGATTAAACCGCTTCTGGCTATCGCTAAACAGCCATTCGCCTGACCAGATCTCTGGACGAGACCACTCGGTCAATAAACAGGATGCCATTGAGATGATCCAGTTCATGCTGGATGACCCTGGCTTCAAAACCGGTGCATTCGAGATCCAGACGCTCGCCTTCAATGTTGTCGTAACTGACAACGACAGTGCGTGCACGCTCAACCATCGCCACCCAGTCAGGCACAGACAAACAGCCTTCTCGACCCAGCGCCTTACCCTCTACCGATTCGATAAGCGGATTACTCATCCACAACAGGCCGTTGTTTTTGCATGGGCGCAGGCTTTCACGGCAGTCCACCACGATCATCCGCTCCAACCAGCCGATCTGCGGGGCAGCGATGCCCACGCCGCCGGGGCCTGCACGCATGACTGCATCCAGCTGCACAAAACGGGCATGAAGATCGGCACCAAAACCGGTCACCTCGCTACTGATCCGGCGCAAACGCGCATCCGGATGCTCCAGTATCTCGGTCGCTGTCTTCAACACCACAGACCTCTTCTACAAAATAGCGTCATCAAGCGAATGGACTTCCACGGTAACGCCCATACGCTCGGCCACCACCTGCAGGGCCTCATGCAACCCCTCCTGCCCCCCGGCAGCTACTTCGAGCACCATCATATAGACACTGCCATCCTCGCCTTCCCGCTGCTCGGTCGAAACATCGACAATGGATGCGCCCGCATCAGCAAGAGCTGATGTGACAGCGTATACGATGCCTACCCGATCAGCACCATGCACGGTAATCACATGATCCGGCTGCATGGCCGAGGCACTCGCCTCTTCATCGCTGATCACCTGAGACTGCACGCTCAGACGCGTGCGCCGCTCCAGCTCCGCCAGTCCAGCCTTCAGCTCACCCAGACTACGATCTTCCGGCAGACTCACGATCATCATCATCGTAAAACGACCTCTGAGGGCAGTCATCGATGAATCCTCGATATTGGCATTCAGATGCAGTAGCGATTCCGCCACATCGCGGACAATACCCGCACGATCATGGCCTGATATGGATAACAACACATTTGACATAACAATCCCCTCCTTTCACTTCGGCACTCAGCCTATGGAGCAATAGAGGCAAGTTCAATTTCTCTGTTCATACAGAGCCCCCTGTGAAACCGCCTGCTCGCCAATGACGCCGGCTTCCGGTCTCGATGTCACGGCAGAACAGCGTACCGCGACATTCCCCCTGCCAGCATGATTACGTATGACCATGCACTTCGGTTACTATGCCTATCAACTACCTGTTACTATCATTTTACTCCTGAGCTGCATGCGCAGAGGAGCAAACGCCGGCGCACCCGGCACGCGATAGTCCAAAAATCGTTCACCGCGAAGGACACGAAGTCCACCGAGGAACAGCAAGGAAAGGAAACAGAATGCCAGTAATACTGTGAACTGTGATTCGCTCTCGATTGCACAGCAGCGGTTATGATTCCCCCGGCTGTCTCTGCCCCGCGGGTATTGCATCCTGCACATGTACAGATGGCACTGCCGGCGCCTCAGGCTCCGGAATCGCCGCAGTATCGATGGGTAATTTAAGGGAGATCCACGGTCACTAGCAGGCCACTGTTACAGACTTAAAAGCCACAGGCAGAGTCACCAACACGCCTTATCAAGCCTGGCTGCAACCATAAACAGGCGGATCTGTCACAGATTCCGGCTTGCAGATCCACATCAGAGCTTGTATATCCCCGGCACAGCCATATCCTGCGGATCACTCAAAACCATCATCACTGCAGTGATCAGGTGGTTAATCTTTGGCACAACGGAACACACCTTGATCACTACATCCGGCATTACCATGCAATTTGGGGACAAGCCCCTGTTTGAAAACATCACAACAAAATTCGGTGATGGCAACCGCTATGGCCTGATCGGCGCCAATGGCTGCGGCAAATCCACGCTTATGAAGATTCTCGGTGGCGATCTGGTTCCCACTGCCGGCACCGTTAGTATCGACCTGCATGAGCGACTGGGTAAACTGCGTCAGGATCATTTCGCCTTTGAAGATTTCACCGTACTAGATACCGTCATGATGGGTCATGAAAAGCTGTGGAAGATCAAACTGGAGCGGGATCACCTCTACTCTCAGGATGAGCTGAGTGAAGAAGATGGCATGCGTGCGGGTGATCTGGAGAGCGAGTTTGCCGATCTGGACGGCTACAGTGCCGAGCCTGATGCGGGTGATCTGCTGATCAACATGGGCATCCCGGTGGATGATCACTATAACCTGATGAAATCTATTGCTCCCGGCATGAAATTGCGTGTGCTGCTGGCGCAGGCACTCTTCGGTGATCCGGAGATCATCCTGCTCGATGAGCCGACCAACAACCTGGACCTCAATGCCATCCGCTGGCTGGAAGGGGTGATCAATGCCCAGAAGGGCACGATGATCATCATCTCCCATGACCGTCACTTCCTCAACAGTGTCTGCACCCATATGGCCGATCTGGATTACGGTGAGTTGCGCGTTTATCCGGGCAACTATGATGACTATATGGAAGCAGCGGCCCTGGTGCAGCAGCAGCTGCTGACCAAAAATGCCAAGAAAACAGAGGAAATCCTGGAGCTGCAGGCTTTCGTCCGTCGCTTCTCGGCCAATGCATCCAAAGCCACGCAGGCCCAGTCACGCGCCAAAAAGCTGGAGAAAATCAAGCTCGATGAGGTGAAACCATCGAGTCGCATCAGTCCTTTTATGCGTTTCAATCAGGACAAAAAACTGTTTCGTGTAGCACTAAAGCTTGAGAAATTGAGCAAAGCCTTTGATGACCGGCCGCTGTTTGAAAAGTTTGACCTGATGGTTACTGTCGGCGAACGGGTAGCTGTCATTGGCTCCAACGGTATTGGTAAAACCACGCTGCTGCGCTGTCTGGCCGGCGATCTGGAGCCTACAGCCGGTGAAATCAAATGGTCGGAAAATGTTAAGCTGGGCTACTATGCTCAGGATCATTCGGCTGACTTTGCCGAGGACATGTCTGTATTCGACTGGATGGCGCAGTGGAAAAGAGAAGAGCACGGCGAACAGGAGATCCGCGGCAATCTCGGCCGCATGCTGTTCTCCCAGAACGAGATTAAAAAATCGGTTAAAGCACTATCCGGTGGCGAAAAGGGACGTATGCTGTTCGGCAAGTTCATGTTCCAGAATCCCAATGTCATGCTGCTCGATGAGCCGACCAACCATATGGATATGGAGTTCATCGAATCGCTGAACACTGCGCTGGAAGCCTATCCGGGCACACTGATCTTTGTCAGCCATGATCGTGAATTAATCTCCTCGGTTGCCACGCGCATTATCGAGCTGACACCGGCAGGTATTGTCGATTATCACGGCACTTATGAAGAGTATCTGAAATCGCAGGGCGAAGCTTAAGCCTGTAACAACGAAGGCGGCCTATGGCCGCCTTCGTTGTTTTACATCCAAGTTTTCTTTATACGGAGAAGGACTGGCCGCACCCGCAGGCGCCCTTCTGGTTCGGATTATTATAGACAAAACCGGAAGAGAGCAGATCCTGCTGAAAATCCAGCCGCAAACCGGTCAGAGCCGTGCCGTAGGACTCTGCATCCACATACAGCTCAAAGCCATCGTAGCTGCGTACCAGATCATGCTCAGCAGGCTCATTCACAAGATCCATCAGATACTCCAGTCCCGAGCAGCCGGCCGGCTTCACTGCCAGGCGCAGCCCCCTGCAACCGGCATGATCCACCAGCTCGCGCACGCGCTTGCATGCCGCATCTGTTAATTCAACATCCATATACACTCCATCATCCAGCCACTCCGGCCATGGACTTCAATCGTTTTCGCACCTTAACCAGTGCCGCAACCAGCGCCTCAGCATCCTGGCTGCTATTCGACGGCCCGAAGCTGACGCGAATCGAGCTGCGTGCGCGCATATCGGAGATGCCCATCGCCAGCAACACATGTGACGCTTCGCGCTTGCCGGAAGAGCAAGCTGAGCCGGATGCCACGGCAAAACCATCCAGATCCAGCTGCATCAGCATCGTTTCGCCATCCATGCCCGGCAACAGAACCAGACTGGTATTGGCCGTACGCGGGCTATCTGCTGCGATGATCTCCGCTCCGGGGATCTGCTCACACAACAGCTGCTCAAAGCCATTGCGCACAGGTGCCAGCGCAGCAAAATCAATCACGCCAAGGGCTGCCGCAAAGCCTGCAATAGCCGGCACATTCTCCGTGCCCGCACGACGCCCTCGCTCCTGCCCGCCACCGGGAGCCAGCTCGTGCAATTTAACACCGCGCCTGACCAGCAGCGCACCTATACCTTTCGGACCGCCAATCTTGTGCGCCGAGAGGCTCATGAAATCCACGCCCAGCTGGCGGAAATTCAGCTTGCCTTTGCCCAAACCCTGCACTGCATCCACCAGCATCGGTACTTTATGTGCCCGACAATGGGCAGCCACCTGCTCTACCGGCTGCACGGCACCGCTCTCATTATTAACCAGCATCATGCAGACCAGGCGCGTCTCATCGCCGATCGCCTGCATCATCTGCCCGGCGTCTACCACACCGCTCTGATCCGGCCGTACCTGCACCAGCTCCCAGCCGGCATCCACAGCCTGCGCATCAATAAACTGTTGCAGCGGTTTTAACACGGCAGGGTGTTCGATGGCTGTGGTTACAATACGACCCGGTTTACAAGCAGAGAGCACACTGTGAATCGCGATATTATTACTCTCCGTGCCACCGGAGGTAAATACGACACTGCCCGATTCGCAATCAACGTAGCGGGCCAATATCTCGCGCGCATCATCTACTACCCGTCGCGCAGCCCTGCCCGCCCAGTGCAGGCTCGAGGGGTTTCCGGAAGCCTCCGTAGCCGCCTGCAGCATGGCATCAAGTGCAACGCGAACAGGTGGACAGGTGGCATTATGATCAAGATATCGCTTCAATTTTCACGGCCGATACGGGCATGGCAACAGGCATATAGGCATCGACATCGCCCAGATCAACACGATCGAGAAACACATCACTCTCGCACACCTTGGCCAGACTTACGGCATCGAGAAAGCGGTAGATATGCTGACCCAGCGCTTCCCACAGCTGATGCGTATCGCAGCGGTTACCGCGGTGGCAGCCGCGCACGCCGTTCTCACACATGGTTGTACGTACAGGCTCATTGACCGCACGGATAATATCGGCAATAGAAATTTTCGCCGCGTCTCTGGCCAGCAGATAACCTCCGCCCGGACCGCGCACGGAACGTACCAGACCATTTTCGCGCAGACGGCGGAACAGCTGCTCAAGATAGGATAGAGAGATGAATTGACGCTCGGAAATAGCCGCCAGAGTCACCGGGCCAGTGCTCTGTTGTTTGTTCAGATCTACCATTGCCGAAACAGCATAACGGCCTTTACTGGTTAGTCGCATATTGAACCTCCACGGGGCAATAACCCCATATCAAGCTCGGATATTATAATCCCGACTGTTTTAGTCAAGTATGAAAAACAGACGGGATCAACACACCTCACCACAGAGGAGAAAGCACTGGCACTCCCGGCACGTGACAGATCAAAGCACCCTGGCACAGAGTAGCAAGCGCCGGCCCTCCCGGCGCGCGATAGATCACAGAGCGTTTCGCCACAGATGAGCCTGGAAATGTATGGACGAAAAAAACATACCAGTGTGCATTTTTTTATTGCGTGTTTTGACTTACATGATCAGCAGATACCCTGCCTGCGGGGCGGTTCCGGGGCTGCGGGACTGCTTCTTGATGCTTTCAGCTGAGATCTGTGTTGAGTCTGGCCTGCTTAAATACCGCCGCCGCCGAGGAAACGCTCCAGCTTCTCCTGCTCACTCAGACGATCTTCATTGAGCAGCTTGATCTCCTTGGCCTTTTCACCCGTCGGGCGGGGATGGAATGTATCCACGCGCGCATTCACATCATCGATCATCTTCAACACATGGCCGAGCGCTTCCGCCACCGGGTTGGCCAGCAGATGATGATCCAGATTAATTTTGCCATCCTCAATCAGCGATTTGGTTGAGCCGACCACGGTGCCGGGAATACCAACCACGGTCGAGTGGGCGGGCACATCGTGAAATACCACCGAATTGGCACCGATACGGGACTGCTCGCCAATGGTGATCGCGCCCAATACCTTGGCGCCGGCACCGACAATGACGCCATCTGACAGCGTTGGATGACGCTTGACCTTTTCCCAGGTTGTGCCGCCCAGCGTCACGCCATGGTACAGTGTCACATCATCGCCGATTTCTGTTGTCTCACCGATAACAATACCCATACCGTGATCGATAAAAAAACGTCTGCCGATGGTGGCACCCGGATGAATTTCGATACCGGTCAGCCAGCGAGCTATATGCGAGATAAAACGCCCCAGCCAGCGCCACTGCCGTAACCAGCAGAGATGCGCGATACGATACATCCAGATGGCATGCAGTCCCGGATAGCAGGTCAGCACCTCCCAGTTGGAGCGGGCTGCCGGATCGCGATCAAATGCTGTATGTATGTCTTCTCTGATTGCCTCTAACATGATGCACCAATTGTATCACAAACCTGTGTCAGTGCGCACTCAGGTGCGGCAACACTCCACAGTCCTCCCTGCTCCAGCTGTGCACGACTCCAGTTGCGAATGGTCTCCACATCCACACTGCGGATCTGCTCCAGCCACTGCATCGGCGACAACAGGATAGCCTCATCCTGCCGGCCACCCAGATAGAGCATCTGCCCTTCGACAGAATCCAGCCCCATACGAAACTGCACTTCCATCTGCCGTTTTGCCCGCTCCACCTCTTCAGCACCCAGACTGTCAGCGAAGCCACCCAGCACATCCCGCAGCACCGTCACACACTCTGCGGCTCGTGACGGCTCAGAGCCGCAGGTCATACTCCACACACCTGTATCACTAAGCATACTCAGATGCGAACCAACACTGTAGGCCAGCCCCCGTTTTTCGCGTACTTCACGGAACAGGCGGGAGCTCATGCCACCACCCAGTATCTGATTGGCCAGCCAGGCCACAGGCCTATCCTTCGAATCAATCGTGATGCCGGGAAAGGAGAGTACCATCTGCGCCTGCTCATCGTCGCGTTTCAGCGCCTGAACACCTCGTGCCAGTGTTGCCGGAGCTTGCCTCTCCTGTTCACCCACGGTCTCAGACCATGATAGTGAGCAGAGCGCTTCCACCAGCTCCGCGTGCTCGATACGACCGGCAGCTACAATCAACAGCCGTCCGGCGCTGTAATGCTGTTTCAGGTAGCCCCGCATATCCGCAGCCGTCATCTCTGCCAGTGCCTGATGCGTGCCGAGTACAGGCCGACCCAGCGCATGGCCCGGAAACAGTGCCTCAACATGCTGATCCATCACCCACTCTTCCGGTGTATCATCCACCATGGCCATTTCAGCATAAATCACTTCGCGCTCGCGCTGCCATTCGTCCTCAGGCAGAGCCGGCTCACGTACCATATCCATCAGTACAGCCAGTGATTCCTGCCAATACTCATGCAGTACGTGCAGATGAAAACAGGTGCGCTCGCGTGAGGTAAATGCATTGGCATTGCCACCCAGTTCATCCAGCTTTTCGGCCAGCGCATGCACACCCATCCGGTTAGTGCCCTTGAACAGCATATGCTCCAGGGCATGGCTCATACCCGCCTGAGCAACAGCCTCATCGCGGCTGCCGACATCAATAAACACCCCCAGCGCCACGCTCTGCGCTGCAGGCATGGCATGACTAAGCACCAGCGGGCCGCCCGGCAAGCGTGTTTCCTGATAAAACAGAGGGTCAGACATCACTACTCCCAACGCAAAAGAGGCGGGCAAATGCCCACCTCCTTATGCACAGATAATCTAACCTGCATCAGGCTTTGGTTTCCTCGTTCAGAACGTCCTTCATAGAGAGACGGATTTTGCCCTGACGATCGACTTCCAGCACCTTGACGCGAACTTCCTGGCCTTCTTTCAGCTCATCAGCCACTTTTTCCACACGATGGTTGGCGATCTGGGAGATGTGAACCAGACCGTCAGTACCGCCGACAACGCGTACGAATGCACCGAAGTCCATCAGCTTAACGACTTTACCAACATAGATAGCGCCGACTTCAACTTCAGCCACGATATCTTCAATCATCTTGCGTGCCGCTTCACCGGCTGCTGCAGTCACTGCGAAGATCTTGATAGAGCCGTCATCCTCGATATCCACCTTGGCACCGGTATCTTCAACGATACCACGAATCACCTTGCCGCCAGCGCCGATCACTTCACGGATTTTGTCGGTCTTGATCTTCATGGTGAACATACGCGGTGCATGATCTGCAATTGCGCCACGTGGTGTCTCCATGCATTTAGCCATCTCATCCAGAATATGGATGCGGCCGGCATGCGCCTGCGCCAGTGCTTCCTGCATGATTTCACGGGTAAGGCCACCGATCTTGATATCCAGCTGCAGCGTGGTCACACCATCACGGGTACCGGCTACCTTGAAATCCATATCGCCCAGATGATCTTCATCACCGAGGATGTCGGTCAGTACTGCATAACCGTCTGTTTCCAGGATCAGGCCCATAGCCACACCGGCGACAGCTGCTTTCACAGGTACGCCTGCATCCATCAGCGCCAGCGAGGTGCCGCAAACAGAAGCCATGGAAGAGGAACCGTTGGATTCGGTGATTTCAGATACCGAGCGAATGGCGTAACCGAACTTCTCCATCGATGGCAGCACAGCTTCCACACCACGACGAGCCAGACGGCCATGGCCGATTTCACGACGGCCCGGAGGGCCAAAGCGACGTGCTTCACCAACAGAGTACGGCGGGAAGTTGTAATGCAGCATAAAGCGCTGTTTAGCCACGCCTTCCAGTGATTCTGTCATCTGCATATCGGATTCTGTACCCAGTGTAATGGTCACCAGCGCCTGAGTTTCACCACGAGTGAACAGAGCCGAACCATGTGTACGCGGCAAGATGCCAACCTGACAATCGATCGCACGTACCTGGTTGGTTGCGCGACCATCAATACGCGGGTTACCGGCAATAATGGAGCGACGTACCACTTTCTTTTCCAGGCTCTTCATCGCTGAAGAGACGTCATTTGCTGAGAACTGACCCGGCGCATCAGCGGTGCCGGCCAGGCTTTCCTGTGCTGCTGCACGGAAGGCATCAATTTTTGCTGCGCGGGCAGATTTATCAACAATCGCATAAGCCGCACGTACGTCCGCTTCAAATGCAGCGTTTACAGCGTCCTGCACATCGGCATTACCGGCAAGTGCTACAACCAGCTTCTCTTTACCGGCAAGCTTCACCAGCTCTTCAATGGCATCGAGTACCGGCTGATAGCCAGCCTGACCAAATGTGATTGCATCAATCATCTGCGCTTCGGAGAGCTCTTTAGCCTCTGATTCAATCATCAGCACTGCATCACGGGTACCGGCTACAATCAGATCCAGATCTGACACGGCAATCTGTGCATAAGTAGGATTGAGGATGAACTCACCATCAATCAAACCAACGCGGGAAGCGGCAATCGGCTCGGCAAACGGCACATCGGAGATAGCCAGTGCAGCAGAAACACCATTGATTGCGACGATATCCGGATTGGTATCTTCGTCGACAGACATCACGGTAGCGATAACCTGTGTTTCATGGAAATAGCCCTTTGGAAACAGCGGGCGAATTGGACGGTCGATCAGACGCGAGGTCAGTGTCTCTTTTTCGGAGGGACGACCTTCACGCTTGAAAAAGCCGCCGAGAAAACGGCCGGCTGCATAGGTTTTTTCCTGATAGTGAACAGTCAGCGGCATGAAATCCACACCCTGCAACGGCTGCTTGGCAGCGGTCGCAGCGACATGGACGACAACGTCGCCTACCTGAGCCAGTACGGAACCGCCGGCCTGACGCGCTACGCGTCCTGTTTCAAATGAGTTGATACGGCCAGCTACATCGGCCTGCGTTTTTTTGACTTCAAACATATTGGATTCCTTTTTTCGCACATGTCCCTGGCGTGGTTGCAAAGCGACAAAAAAGAAAAAAGGCGGCCCCTTTCAGGGCCGCCGGAAACTGATTAGCGACGCAGTCCCAGGGTTTCGATCAGGCTGCGGTAACGATTAAAATCTTCGTTCTTCAAATATTTGAGCAGATTACGGCGCTGGCCGACCATTTTAAGCAGGCCGCGGCGTGAGTGGTGATCCTTGTGGTGGTCCTTGAAGTGACCGCCGAGCTGATTGATACGCTCCGTCAGCAGGGCCACCTGTACTTCCGGTGAACCGGTATCGCCTTCACTACGACGAAAATTTTCAATGATTGTGTTTTTTTCTTCCAGCGCCAAAGACATGAACATTCCTCTTATTTCTGCTTTCCTTTTTATAGGGCGGCGAACAATAGCGACTCAAAACGCAGCATGCAAATATTTAATTGCATCGGCCATGATGCCCAAGCCTCCACAAGCAGGCTTATTGCGTCAAAACTTATTGTTTTGCCTGCGTTAAGCGGCCGACAACGGCCGCGCCAACCGAGTCGCCGAAGACATTGATCGTCGTGCGGCAGCGATCAAGAAACCAGTCGATGGCCAGAATCAGGCCGATACCATCGAGCGGCAGACCCACGGCTTCCAGCACAATCACCATGGTAACCAGCCCTGCCTCCGGGATACCGGCCGCCCCGATCGCAGCCATCGTGGCCGTTAACAATACCAGCATCTGCTGGCCGAAAGTGAGGTCAATACCATAGGCCTGCGCGATAAACAGTACGGCCACGGCTTCATAGAGTGCGGTTCCATCCATATTGATCGTGGCGCCCAGCGGCAGGACAAAGCGGCGCGCCTTCTCATCCACACCGGCAAGCTTCACCCCCTCCAGCGTCAGCGGCAGCGTGGCGCTGGATGAGGCTGTGGAGAATGCGGTCATCAGCGCTGTGCCCATATGTCGCAGGTATTCCACAATCGATCGGCGCGCGATCAGCATCAGGATGGCACACAGCACCGCAGCATGAGCCAACAGGCCGGAGATCACCGCCAAAGCGTATTTGGCCAGCCCCGCCAGCTGCGCAACGAATGCCTCACCACCGCCTGCCGAGCCCAGCTTGGATGCGATCAGCGCAAAGACACCAAGCGGCGCAAACACCATGATCCACTCCACAATGCGCATCATCGCCTCATTCAGCCCTTCAAAGAAGCCAATAACCGGCCGCCCCTTCTCGCCCAGCGTGGAGAGAGCGGCGGCCAGCAGGATACAGAAAACAATGATCGGCAGCAGCTTCATATTGGCCGCCGCATCAACAATATTCGGGTGTACCAGCGACAGAATCAGATCGGTGATACTAACATCACCGACTGCAGGCTTCGGCGCAGGCGCACCGGATGCGAGATCCACGCCCACGCCGGGCTGCCAGAGATTGGCCATCAGCAAGCCGATGGATACGGCAATCAGCGTAGTGCAGGCATAATAGGCAACAGAGTACCCGCCCATGCGCCCGAGCTTGCGCACATCACCGAGTCCGGCAACACCGGTAATAATACTGGCGGCAACCAGTGGCACGATGAGCATCTTCAGTGTTGTCAGGAACAACTCACCCAGCCACGCCACCGATGCCATGGCTTCACCCCAGACAAACCCGGCCACACCACCCGCCAGGATAGCCACAACCATGGAGAGCAGCAGTTTATTCTCGGTCATTCCTCTCATCACATCCCCCGCGCAGCGCCTGCCGCGGCTTCAACCATAGCCTGTCAGCCGGATATGCAAACCCTTCTTGTTATTTTTGGCATACAACTTTCTAGCAGTACATTTAAACTACGCCTGCCCGTACTTACCGAGCAACGCGGAAGCTGCTAAACTGGCGCAACATCGGGAGAGTGAACATGAAAACACACCGTAACCACAGAAACTATAGCCGCTCCAAAGTATCGGTTGGTGCCACGCTGACACCGGAAGGGGGCAAACTGATAGACGTTGAAGTGGTGGACCTGAGCATGAGCGGCGTATTTGTCCGTGGCATCACTTCACTTGCCATGGGCAGTAAATGCCAGATCTGCATCCTGTTCGGTCACTTCAAGCATGAGCTGCCGATCATCGCCGAAGGCACCGTTGTGCGTACGGACAACGACGGCGTTGCCCTCCGCTTCTCGGATGTCAGAGTGGACAGTGCCCCCAAGCTGGAGGAGCTAATTGTTGATCATGCCGACAACCCGGAGGAGGCGCATCTGGAAATCTCCAGTCACGGTGGCTGGATCTTCACCCCATGAGGCCATGCGTCACTGCCCGGCCCGCAGAGTAAGTGAAAGGCAGACGAAGCCCGTCTTATAAATAATATATACACAGCATCGAACAGACACAAAAAGTTCCGATGTTTATATATATAAGCAACGCCGCCAACAGATTGATTGCCACACAGGGTCACGATCAGCGGCAATACAGGAGTAAGCGAAGATGGACACATGGCCCCGTGAAAAGATGACGCCGCTGCTACCGGCCATCTCGGTGACACTGCCGGATGGAGAAGTCATCCACAGTGAAATCATTGATATGACAAATCACGGCGTATTTATTCACTGCAGCAGCGCACTTGCCGCAGGCAGCGAATGCCAAACCACCATTCGTATCGGTCATCTCCACCATGAACTGGCGATCACCGCCGCATGCGTAGTCGTCCATGTTGCCGGCAACAATATGGTACTCAGGTTCAAATCCCTGAATGTGGAAGGCGCCGACAAACTGCAGGGAGAGAGCATTGAACACCTGGAGGGGCTGGAGATCGAGCGTCTGGAATTTTCAGACCACGGCGGCTGGGTTTTCTCACCGGGAAAATGACAAACGGTAGAATCTGCGCCCCGCAATAACCCACCGCCGATGCGGGTTCAGGCGGCGGAGCTCACACACCCAAGGAGGAACCCTCCTGCCTCACCCATCCTCAGCTCCGCTCACACGACAAAGCAGAGCTATAACTGTGCGTAAACCGCCTGCACTCCTTCAGGAAAGCAGACCAGTAGTGCATCACAACCGGCTTTAAGGGCGGCATCGGCAGCCGATGGCACGTCTTCGCCCACCCCTTTCATGCAGAGATCATCACTCCAGACACAGCCGAAAAAACTCATGCGCTCACGCAGTACATGCCGCACCCAGAACGGCGACACCGTCGCCACATCCTTTACTGCATCGCTATAGACCACATGCGCCGTCATCACATGCTTCAACCCTTCCCTGAACAGACTGTAAAACGGCTCCGCCTCATCAAGAATCGTGGCCAGCGGCGCAGACACCTGCGGCACTGCCACATGCGAATCGGCATTGGCACGCCCGTGCCCCGGAAAATGCTTACCCACCGCTTCGATGCCGGCGTCATGCAGGCCGCGCATGCAGGCCGTGGCCAGTGCCACCACCTGCGCCACATCGGCGCCGTAGGAGCGCTTGCCGATAATGTCATGCCCGTCGGCATGAAACAGATCCAGCACCGGCGCACAGTTATGGGTAAAGCCAAGCTCTTTCAATGCTTCACCGGCAACAAAGCTGTCCTGATAGGCGGCCTGTATGGCTGTGCCGGCATTGCGCTCATACATCACGCCGTATTCGGCCGCATGGCGACGCTCATTAAAAGGCGCCCATGGCATGCGGTTCACCCGCCCGCCCTCTTCATCAATGGCCGCCCATGTCGCCCGCCCTGTACATGCCCGCACCTCGGCCAGCAGCGCCTTCACCTGCTCGGGACTTGCGGTATTGCGCGCAAACAGAATCACCCCCAGCGGCGGCTTCTCTTTCAGCCAGGTACGCTCCTGTGATGTCAGCTGCAAACCTTCCAGCCCGATAATCAGATGTTCATGCATCATGGAATAACCTCTCCAACTGTTTTTTGTTTGCGCGGCTTCCCAACATCAGCTTCCGGCCAGAACCGGATATTCAACAGGTCACTGCTGTCCGGTCAAAGAAATGACAGCATGAAAAAGGTCTGAATTCCCAAGGGATGTGGTAGATTTGTAGTTACCAAACAGCAAATCTCAAGCCAGGAGAATTCAGACCATGCAGCACACTAACACGATTTTTCACCAGATAATAAGAACTGTTCCTCGTCACCTTTTCGATCAGGTGGCACAGCGTTATAACGGGGATAAACGGACGCGCAGTCTCTCCTG
>Ga0210044_10002007_pt1 | contig 30847 bp, 27 predicted proteins | sample CryGey13umfilter_2_FD_183959 | JGI IMG/M metagenome (GOLD analysis project Ga0210044, IMG submission 183959) | Groundwater microbial communities from aquifer in Utah, USA - Crystal Geyser 4/9/14 3 um filter (SPAdes) (version 2) | ecosystem: Environmental > Aquatic > Deep subsurface >...
GGCGGCGATCCCGCCCCGGCAGGCGCTGGACTGGCTGCGCTCCGCCGAGGCCGGAGCGGCGGGCCGGGCCTTCGGAAGCTTCCTCACGCGTCACGGTCACCGCGCCCTTCGCGAGCTGTCGCTGCACCAGCCCGGCTGGGCCGATGACCCGCTCCCGCTGGTGCGCGCGCTGCAGGTCGGCACCCGCACCAGCGTCATGTCTGCCGCGAAGCCCCAAAGCGCACAGCGCAGCGCGCAAGACGAGACCGCGCGGCCCGTGGGGCTGCCGCTGCGCCTGCTGCTCGCCTGGTCCCGGCGCACGGTGCGCGGCCGCGAGCACAGCAAGTCCATGCTGGTGGACGTGGTCAACCGCTTCAAGCGCGCCTACCGCCACCTGGCGCACCAGCTGGTGCACGAGGGCATGCTCCCCGACGAGGATGCTCTGTTCTTCCTGACCCACGCCGAGCTGGGACAGCTGTGGCGCTCGCCGGACCTCGCGGATCTGGCCCTGAGCCGACGGCGCACGCTGCAGCGACAGCAGGCGCTGCGATTCCCCACGGTCTTCACCGGCTTCCCCGAGCCGCTGGATCTCGACCTCCCGCCCGGCGACCAGAGCGAGCTGCACGGCCAGCCGGTGAGCGCCGGTGTGATCGAGGGCCTGGCCCGGGTGGTGCTGTCGGTGGAGCAGGCGGACGCGATCCAGCCCGGCGAGATCCTCATCGCCCCGGTGACCGACATCGGATGGTCGCCCTACTTTCGCATCATCGCCGGTCTGGCCACCGACGTGGGGAGCGCCATCTCGCACGGCGCCGTGGTGGCCCGTGAGTACCGTCTCCCGGCGGTGGTCAACCTGGGCCACGCCTCGCGGCTGTTCCGCACCGGCGACCACGTGCGGCTGGACGCCAACCGCGGCGTCCTGCAGCGCCTCCCAAAGGAGCACACGCAATGACGCCTCGGGTGTTGATCACGGGGGGATCCAGCGGCATCGGCAGCGCGTTCGCGGCCCGCCTGGCGCGCGATGGCCACGATCTGCTGTTGCTGGCCCGTCGCGGCGATCGGCTGCAGGCCCTGGCCAACGATCTCGCCACCGAGCATGGCGTCCGCGTCGAGTTCCAGGTCGTCGACCTGTCCGTCGAGGAGGGCATTGCGGCCGCCGAGCAGCTGGTCCGCGACAGCTCGCCGCTGCAGATGCTGATCAACAACGCCGGCTTCGGCACCCGGGGCCACTTCGTCGACGTGGCGGCGCACAAGCTCCTGGCCCAGACCCGGCTGCAGGTGCTGGCGCCCATGCGCCTGGCCCACGCCGCGCTGGGGCCGATGATCCATCGCGGCCAGGGCGCGGTGATCAACGTCTCCTCGCTCAGCTCGTTCTTTCCCGCACGGCACTACGCGAGCTACTCGGCCACCAAGGCCTACCTCAACGCGCTGACCCTGGCGCTGCACGAGGAGCTCGCGGGCAGCGGCGTGCAGGTGCAGGCGGTCTGCGCCGGGCTGACCCGGACCGAGTTCCTGGACTCCGCCGAGTTCTCGGACTTCAACTTCAACAGCGCCCCGTCGTGGACCTGGATGACCCCTGAGCAGGTGGTGGAGCAGTCGCTCGCCGCGCTGGGGCACGGGAGCCCGCTGTTCGTGCCGGGCCTCCACAACCGGGCGCTGGTGCGAGCGATGCACACCCCCGGACTGCGCTGGTTGCTGGCGCAGGCGGTGCAGCGGGCGGGCATCGAGTACTGACACACGCCAGGCTACGCCGACGTGCGGATCTGCAGCTCCTCACCGAACGGTTGACCCCCGTAGTGCACCTCCAGCGGGATCCCGCTCAACGCCAGCGCCACCTGGTAGCTGCCTCCCCGCTGCTCCACCCGTACCACGCGGCAGGGGAAGCTGTACTGGACCATGCCAGGCTCGCCGATCTTGGCCAGCATCACGTCCCCCACCTCGACCTCCAGCTGCGTGACGAGGAACATCCCGCCGGGTGACATGTCGAAGATCGTGGCCCGGGACGTGCGGCCCGCGGCCTTGACGATGGCCGGCAGCAGCATCGATCGGCGATCGAAATGACGGCGTTGCCCCCGTACGGGACAGATCGGGTCGACCGGGTCGCCGGCCACCATGGCCAGCAGCAGGGTCAGACGCTCCTGCGCCTCGGGGGAGAGCTTCATCGCTGCCCGACGCTGCCCGTCGAGGAAGGCGACCTCGTAGAACATGCGAACGATGTGATACTGGGTGGTAAGAGATGGCCTGTGCATTTCCCGACCTCGACCGATAGTTCAGCAACACCCGTGCCAGTACGACGTTGGGATGCAAGTTGCCGAAAACCCGTCTGACCGTTCATCGGTTGTGGTCAGCGAGACACGACGTGCACGTCATGTCGGGTAAATATGTCAACGCCCCCGGGACAATCGTCCCGGAGGAAACCCCCACCCTGTCCCGGTCGATTTCTGGTACGACACACGACGCGAGAGGCGCCGGCGCGCGACCAGCCGGTCGACAAAAAACAAGATCCCGGCGCCCACCAGCGCCCCCACCGCGTTGAACATCATGTCCTTGCCGGAGAAGCGATTGCCCGGCTGACCGTCGTCATACAGCTCCTTGGCCAGCCCGGGCAGAAGCGCCAGCGAGGCGGCCAGCGCGAACCGGGTCACGGGCCGGTCGTGGCCCACGACCCACAGCCCACCATACGCCGAGCTCCCCAGCCCCAGGCTCACCGACAGGTGCAGCGCCTTGTCCCGTCCCCACCACGGATCAGCCGACGCCGGCCCGACGGAACCGAGGAGACCGAGGAGCACGAGGGTCACGGCGCCACACCGCAGCATCCCTCGACGATAGGGGCCGATGGTCGTCGGGTCAAATGGGCTGGTGGCTATCTGGCTCGACGGGCCGGCCACTTGATGGCACACTGCAGCTTTCGTGCGGAAAGAGGCCATGATTCATTACCATGTCTTGTCGTTGGTCCTGTTGTTGGGTTGCGTCGCGGTCCCGAACACGGTCCGGGCACAGGGGTTCATCATCCCCGAGCTGGGGATCCGCAAGAACGCCATGGGCGCCGCCATCGGTCGCCCGGATGAGCTGGCGGCGATCTACCACAACCCGGCGGCCCTGGCGCTGCTGCCCGGGACCCAGATCCAGCTCAGCGGCGGTCTGGTGTTCCTGGGCACCGACATCCGCCTGAAGCCGTGGAAGGTGAATCCCACCGACGCCAGCTACTACATGGCGGACCCGGTGGAGAGCGATGGGTACTACGCCCGACAGACGCCCAACGTGGTGGCCGGGATCCCGATGATCGGCATCTCGACCAAGCTGTGGTCGGACAAGGTCGCCGGGGCGCTGGGGATCTACGTGCCCAACGCGGCCGGGGCGGACTTCGGCGCCTCGGAGCCGTCGCGCTACCACATCATCGACGCCTACCTGTTCAGCGCGTTCTTCACCGCGGCCGTGGCCTACCGCCCCCTGCCCTGGCTCGCCGTGGGGCTCGGGGCCAGCGCGGTCTACATCCGCATCCACCGAACCGCCATCCTCTACCCTGTGGTGGACAACGTGGACTACGGATGGGCGCTCGGCAAGGACGCCGAATTGACGCTGGAGGGCGAGGACGTGCGGCCCGCGTTCAACCTCGGGATCCAGGTCTGGCCGCTCAAGCAGCTGAGCCTGGGGTTCATGGTGCTCTCGCGCTACGACGTCGCGCTGGAGGGGCCGTTGCGGCTCAAGAACGGCTCGGGACTCCTCTTCAAGACCGACCCAACCATCACCGACAATCAACAGCGGACCGAGATCGTCGCGCCGTGGGTCTTCGGCTTCGGCGCGAACTACGACATCACGAGCTGGCTCGAGGTGGGCGCCGAGTTTCGCTACTACCTCACCTCCCAGGTGGAGGACCAGGTCACCACCATCACCGAGGGCGGGCTCAAGGACCTGATGCCCAACGGGCTGGTCACGCCCAAGAACCAGCACGACGCGTTTCACACCGGCGGGGGCTTCAACGTCAAGCCCCCGTGGCACCTGCCGGTGGAGCTGGAGCTGATGACCGGGGCGTACTACGAGACCTCCGCCTCCCCCGACAACACCGTGGAGGTCTCGGCCCCCTCGTTCGACATCGTCTCGTACCACTTCGGCGGACGGGTGACGATCAAGAAGAAGTACCGCGTCTCCCTGGCCTACGGGCACTACTGGTACCTCGAGCGGACCACCACCGCCAGCATCACCAGCCCGCCCACCAACTTCGTCGGCTCGGGCCACTCCGACATGCTGACGCTGGTGCTGGACATGCACTTCGGCAGCGGCATCGGCGTGAAGTAGCAGCCCGCCCCGTAGGACAGCCCGGCTCGATCAGCCGTCGGCCAGGCGCGCCAGCGTCGGGCCGGTGACGCGGTAGATCGTCCAGTCATCCATCGCCACCGCGCCCAGCTTCTCGTAGAACCGGATCGCCGGCTCGTTCCAGTCGAGCACCGACCACTCCAGCCGTCCGCACTCGCGGCCCTGGGCGATCTCGGCCACCCGCCGCAGCAGCGCCCGACCGTATCCCCGGCCGCGGTGGCTCTGTCGCACATACAGATCCTCGAGGTGGATCCCCGCGCGGCCGAGGAACGTGGAGTAGTTGTGGAAGAACAGCGCGAACCCCACGGCCGCGCCGCCCTCCTCGGCGATCAGCACCTCGGCCGCGGGACGCTCCCCGAACAACGTCTCGCGCAGCATGGCCTCGGTGGCGACGACCTCGCTCGCCAGACGTTCGTAATGCGCCAGCTCCTGGATCAAAGACAGCACCAGCGCCGCGTCATCCACGGTGGCCGGTCGAATCGTCAGCTCGTCGGTCGGCGTCTCGTTCACATTCGGGGTCATCGGCGTATTTAACTCCGGGCCTGGCCCCGTTGAAAGGGCCAGCGATCAGGTCAGGCACACCAGCCGGAACGAACGCCAGTCCACGGGGTCCGGGTCCACCACGGCGACGGCGGTCAACTGGCGCAGCTCCTCCCCCTGCTCTGCGGACATCGTGCCCGACGTGAGGCACATCTCCGCCGGACCAAAGCGCACCACACCGTAGAATCGGAAGATCTCCCACGGTGCCGTCGATGAACGCCAACTCCTCGCTGCCATCCTCCTCGATCACACCGGTCTCGCTCCAGGGCTCGGCCCAGATCTCGAGCCGGCGCAGGCGCGGCAGATCCAGCGCCTCCAGCGCCTCCACCACGTCCGCGTCCAGCCCGCTCATCACCCCCAGTGACGTGACTCGCGCCAGCGCGGGACAGGGTTCGAGCTGCAGCAGGCACTCCCGCGTCAACACCACATCCTGCAGCGAGCTCAGCGGCGCCTCCCGCAGGATCCGCGCGGCCAGCTCGTGGCCCGCGTTCGGATGAAACTTCAGCGCCTGCACGGTGCTCCAGTGTGGATCGTGAACGACGGTGTCCCACTGCTCCGACGGCAGGACCCGCGTGATCACCAGGCGATCGAGGAATCCGCGCGCGAAGCGCATGCCCTCCACGTCGGTCAGCGCTCCCAGCCCGCCGCACCACCGCGAGGCGGCCGGCGGCGGGATCGCGTCCGACGTGTCAACGGCGAACGCATGCGCCACATGCTCGCCCCGGGGATCGCCTCGCTCCTGCAGCCAGTCGGCGTAGACCTGGCGTCACGCGTCGTCTCGCGGATGCGCCAGCACGTCGGCGAGCAGGCTCGCGGCGCACAGATCCGTCGCCGGCTCCACGGCGGCCGTGTCTTCCATCGTCGGGTCCGGGGTCAGGATGCGCAGCCGGATCCGGGCGTCGGGCCCGTCGGCCAGCAGATCCAGCACGAAGCCGGGCTCGAGTCCCTTCCCCAGCCGGAGCATGAAGTACCCGCGATCGGGCTCCCGCACCCAGGGGGGCACACCGCTCATGACCAGCAACCGACGACGGATGTCGGACCACAACCCCAGGGGCGGCGTCATCTCCTGCCGCCGCGTCCCGTCCTCGAACACCAGCTCCACCGTCAGTCGGTCGGGGTGACGCTGGAGCTCGATGTCACGGGCGCGCTGGCGCCAGCCGTTGATCAGGATCAGGTTCACCAGCCGCACGACTGGACTCTCCAGCGCGGCGCGTTCGAGATCGCGGACATTATCGGCCTGGGATTCGTGGCTGGGCATGTCGGGGACGACCGCGCTGGCCGCCGTCCGGGCCTGCTCCAGCCAGTCCCGGTCGTCGACCTTCGTCGTCTCCAACGGGCGCAGCGTGGCGTGCCGATCCCCCCGCTCGCCCGACACCTCCACGCTCCAGCGCCCCATGGCCTGCATCGTCCCGTGCTGGGAACTCCGGACGTGCCAGGGGTCGAGCCCGGCCAGCAACAGGATCCGTCGTGTCACCTGACCCATCACGGGGTAGTCCAGCAGGAGTCGGTGCCGCATCTGCTCTCCCTCCCACCACCGCACGCCGTAGTAGACAACTCCCTGCTCGACGGCGCTGGGCTCGGAGCCCACGACCACCCGGTCCGCCCCGCTGGCGACGGTCTCGCCCAGCAGCGCGGCGATCAGCCTGTCGATGGGGGTGTTGGTCAACGCCACCGCTGGATCATATCCGGCTCACAGGCGCAGCGACAGCCCGCCGCCCGCGAGCACGGTGTGGCTCCAGCCCGACGCGTGAGCCCGGCTGGTCGCCGCCTGGTACGTCGCGCTGGCCTCGATCCCCAGGCCGCGCCACAGTCGCAGGCGCAGGCCGCCCTGCAGCTCCATGACGAACCCACGATCCTCGTCCGTCCGCTCGTCCTCGAGGCCGGCCGGCAGCTCCTCGGCGCCGTAGCCAGCGCCCAGCGACGCGAACAGGTGCACCAGCGGCACCCGGACCTCGGCCGCGGCCCGGCCCAGCAGGGCGTACCCCCGGTCCAGGCCGGTCGCGCCGCCCATCCGCCCCTTCACGCCGAGGCTGACGTGGTCGGTCACGAAGTACCCGCCGGCGAACGCCAGGCGCCAGGACAGATCGGGCTCGGGCAGGTTGCTGCCCAGGATGTACTCCGCCCCGGCGTCGAGCTCCACGCGGGCGCGGCTCCCAGTGGGCGTGTGCCGGAGTGCCTCTCCTCCGCCTCGCTGCACGGTGGCGCTGCTGCCCCGGATCAGGGGCACCGCCACCCCCATCAGCAGCAGGCCCGCGCCGGCCAGCCCGAGCCGGGTCTTCATCCCGAGGCGGGGGATGGGCTGCCCCGCCAGGGTGAGGCCCGTGCCGCCCAGCGCCACGGCGACGATCCCGACGATCTGCTGCGCCCGGCGCGTGGGCTCGACCTCGTACCGGTTCTCACCCGCCTCGACGGTGAAGCGACGATCGAGGCCGTCGACCCGGGCAGAGTACGATCCCGGGGCCAGGCTCAGCCGACACGGCGTGGTGCATCGCTTCCAGGTCTCGCCATCCCGCAGCTCCACCTTCACCGGCCGTGAGGTGGAGCGCACCAGCAGCATGCCGGTCTGGGGGATGGCGAGGATCGGGACCAGCAGGGCGACGGAGAGCATGGCGTCTCGTCGAGCAAGCGCAGTGCCAGTCCCGGCGCCGGACGGATCCTGGCGGGTTACCCGGACCCGTGTGGCGTCGATCACACGACGGGTGCGCTGGAGGCTGGCAGGAATGTCGCGGTCAATGACGCGTACGGCGTTTCACCGTACATTTGTGTGGCAATCTGCCGTACGCCCTGCCAGACTCAAGGGTGGGAGGTGCACCTTGTCCAGGGCCGCCAGCAAGCCAGCGAAGGAGGGACGAATCGACCTCCGGGCAAACCATGAAGTGAAGGCAGTCATCCAGCGAGCCGCCGACCTGCTCGGTATCACCACCAGCGCGTTCGTGGTCAACCAGGCCTACCAGGCGGCGCAGAGAGTGATCGCCGAGCAAGAGACGAAGCTGCTGTCTGACCAGGATCGGGACCTCTTCTTCTCCCTGCTCGACAACCCGCCCAAACCCAATGCGGCGCTGAAGAGGCTGCTGCGCCAGGGAAAAGCCGCCGCCGAGTATCCGTAGATGGCCAGCGGCAGCGGCAAGCTCATCGATTGGGTGATCGAGCCCCTCGGACGGGACCACGAGCGAAGCTCGTTCGACTGCGGTGAGCCGGCGCTGAGCGAGTTCTTGAAGAAGCTGGCCCGGCAGCAACAGGAGAAGAACGTCGGTCGCACCTTCGTGGCGGTTCTGCCGGGGGCCACGCGGGTTCTCGGCTTCTACACCCTGAGCGCAGGCAGTATCGCTGCCCAGAGCATGCCGGTCGACCTCCGGCGCAAGATCCCGAAGTACCCGGTGCCAGTGGCCAGACTCGGCCGCCTGGCGGTCGACCTCTCGGCCGAGGGCCGGGGGCTGGGCAGCGCGCTACTCCGCGACGCTCTCCTCCGCGCTGCACGGATCGCCAGCACCGAGATGGGCATCGTCGCGGTGGTGGTGGACGCGAAGAACGAGGCGGCGAAGACGTTCTACGAGCGGTACGGTTTCATCCCGTTCCCCGACAGGCCACTCGGCCTGTTCATGCTCATCGCCACGATCCTTGCCGGGATCGGAACGGGGTGAATCCCGAGTCGCCCTACAGGCACTTGTCGGGGATGCAAACGGCCGGGCCGTCAACGGTCAGGCTCACCGTGTACACCGAGGTCCGCGGGAAGTTCGGGTTGACCGGATCGGGCTGCTGCAGCTCCGCCGCGACCTTGACCTTGTAGGTCCCCGGCTGGTCCGCGACCAGGCCGGCCGGTTTGCCCTGGGGGTAGACGCACAGGTTGCTGGTGGACGGGCCACAGCTGCCGGTGAGATTGAACGTGACGACCTTGGCGCCGGCGTTGTCGACCACGGACCACTTGTAGTCCACGGCCACGCCCGTGCGGTTGGTGAAGAAGTACAGCGGCGCCAGCCGGCCTGCCGCCACCCGCTGCGGCGGGCTGTAGGCCTTGAAGGTCTCCTGTGGGTCGAGGCAGCTCTTCTCGTCGCCGTTGATCACCAGGCAATAGCGAGCGTCGCACGTGTCGCCCTTGCCGTCGCGGTCGGCGTCCTTCTGGTCCGGGTTCGCCTTGAGCGAGCAGTTGTCGCCGGGGTTGGGCACCTTGTCGCCGTCGATGTCCGGGTCGCACGCGTCACCGAGCTTGTCACCGTCGAGGTCCTTCTGGTCCGCGTTGGGCACGGACGGGCAGTTGTCCATGGCGTCCATGATGTTGTCCGAGTCGACGTCCGTGTCGCAGGTCGGGTTGCCCGTGGGCATGACCTGGGTCGGGTTCGCCACCAGGGGGCAGTTGTCCGTGACATCGAGCACCTGGTCGGCGTCGTCGTCCGGGTCGCACAGGTTGCCGGTCCCGTCCCCGTCGGCGTCGGCCTGGTCCAGGTTCGGCACCCGGGGGCAGTTGTCGCTGGCGTTGAGTTTACCGTCGTTATCCATGTCGGCGTCGCACACATCACCCATCCCGTCACCGTCGACGTCCACCTGGTCAGCGTCGGCCACGGAGGGGCAGACGTCGCAGGCATCACCCACCGTGTCGCCGTCGGAGTCTGCCTGGGAGCCGTTGGCGATCCAGGGACAGTTGTCCACCGCGTCAGCGATAGTGTCGCCATCGTAGTCGTCGGGGTCGTAGGGCAGGACGCTGCAGTCGATCAGCTTGCAGATCTCGGGACAGCTGCCCGTGGAGCACCAGTCGATGGCGTCCTTCGAGTCCGATGAAGGCTCGGCGTCGGAGCTGGTGCTCCGCGTGGAGCAGGCTGGAACAAACAGCAGCACGGTGCACAGGCACAGGGTCTCCAGACGCCGCATCGTCTTCCTCCTTTGAAGACGATGCTACCACACCGGTGGGCGAGACCAGGCTACAGCTACGCCCCTACGGGCACTGGAGGATCTCCCAGCTGCAGGTGCCCCAGCCCGAGGCGAGGCACTGGCCCGTGGGGCCGGAGTAGTTCTGGCCGTCGGGGCACAGCAGAAGCGGCATCTTCATCGCCGGGCCGCAGTCGCTGATCTCGCACGGCAGGCAGACGTAGCTGGCGATGCAGACCCCGTCGCTGTCCAGCTTGGCCTCCATCTTCCCGTCGGGGCAGAAGCTGTTGGGGTTGGGCATGCCGAGCATCTTGCAGTTCTTGGCCTTGAACGGATCGCTCTCGGCCACGCCGCTCGCCGTGCAGCCGGCCTGGCTCATGGGCTTGCCCGCGGTGCAGCCGATGCCGTAGCCCGCCGCCAGGCGGTAGGTGCCGTCGGTGTTCTGGTACAGCGTCTCGGAGTAAGTCCCGCCGGCCTTGACCTCCACCGCCACGCCCTCCCACACGCAGACCTTGTCCGGCCCCTGGTTGACCCAGCTGCCGTTGACCTCGTGCTCCCAGCTGTAGACCGAGCAGCCGCCGAGGAAAATGCTGTCGGCGGTGTCGTTCTTCACCACCGCGGTGATGGGCTCACCCAGGTGGTAGCCGGCCTTGTCGGTGGTCACCGTCACCGCCGGCAGGCAGCACTTGCCCGACTTGCCCATGGGGCAGCCCAGGGGCGCGCCGCCGGTGAAGCCCACCTTGCAGTCGGTGAGCCAGTGGGTGCAGTACCCGCCGGCCTGCTCGCACGGCGTGGGCGCCGTGCACATGCCCTTGTAGTCCACCGACGCGCCGGCCGCCGCCGCCTCGCAGGCGTTGCCGTAGGTCTTGCCGTCGCAGCCGCAGACCGGCATCGCTTCCTTGGTGCAGATCGTGGGGGGCACGATGCAGGTGCCCAGCCCGGTCTTGCCGCAGCCGGCGTCGAACTTGCAGAACTCGCCCGTGGCGCAGCTGGCGTCGCTCTGGCAGGTGACGAAGAGCCGATCGCAGTCTGCCGTGAGCGTGTAGCTGCCCGTGGCGTAGACCGACACGGAGTACACCGCCACCAGGTACTTGATGCTCTTCTCGGCCTTGTAGGACACCTTGGCCGCGTTGTCCCAGCGCACACGCTTGTAGGCCACGCGCTTGCCCGTCTCGCTGTCGTAGACCGCCACCACGGCGCCCTTGTACCAGGAATAGGTCGCCTTGAAGGTGAAGGTGTATTCGTAGCCCACCTTGCCGGGGAAACTATAAAGGTGCGCGCTGTCATACCCCACGAACTTGCCGTTGAGCGTGGAGTCACAGCCCCAGTTCGCGGGGATGTGCTTGAGCCAGGACGGGATGTCGGCCTTGCCACCCACCATCTCGAGATCGGTTCGTTCTTCCTCTCCCTCACCTTCGCCGCAGGCCGTCAGAACCAGCGAAAGCGCCAACACTCCGAAAATACCAAGTTTAATTCGTGACATGGCTATTTGTCCCTCCAGAGGTAAACGACTCGTGTGCCGCGATGTGCTCCCGAGTAGGATTCGCACCGCACGAGCCTTTCTTCCCCGATTTCTTACGAAACCGCAATAGGTTTTTTGTAAGTATCTACAGGTGTTTGCGATCTACGACAGCGCGAGCTCGACCCGGACCAGCTCCCCTTCACCCTCCTGAGCCACTGTCTTGAACCCGAACTTCTCAAACACCTGACGCATGCTGACATTGTCCGGCGACATGTCGGCCACCAGCCGAGCCACCTTCTCGGCCCGCGCCACGTCGATCATTCGCCTGAGCAGCTCGGTCCCCAGCCCCTTGCCCTGGAAGCGATCCGCGATGACGATGGCCCAGCGGGCCTCGTTGACCCCCTGGACCTTGGACAGCCGGGCGACGCCGATGATGTCGTAGCCCTGGGGGGTCTTCCACTCCACCACCAGCGGTATCTCGCGATCATAGTCGGCGAAGCAGATGCGAACCATCCGGTCGTGCCCCACGCGCTGGGACAGCTGCATCTGCTGCAGGTAGCGCAGGTACACCGTGCGCTCCGACAGGTTCTCGTGGAACCGCACCATGGCCGGCTCGTCCTCGGGTCGGATGGGGCGGATGGTGAACTCGGCCCCGTCCCTGGCCGTCCAGCTCCCGGCATACTCGTAGGGGTAGGGGCGGATCGCCAGCTTCGGCAGCTGCTCCACCGTGGTATCGGGATCGTGCAGCACCACCCGGGCGTCCAGCGCCAGCAGCCGGTCCGACGAGGCCAGCAGCGGGTTGATGTCGATCTCCTTGATCCAGCCCTGCTCCACCACCAGCTGGCTGAAGTGCACCATCAGCCGCTCCAGCGCCGCCATGTCCACCGACTTGCGCCCGCGCACACCCTCGAGCGCCTTGTAGATCTTCGTGCGCTGCATCATGCGACGGGCCAGCGTGTCGGACAGCGGCGGCAGCGCCAGCGCCCGATCCTTGTACACCTCCACCAGCGTCCCGCCGGTGCCGAACAGCAGCACCGGGCCGAACTGCGCGTCGATGCTGCTGCCCACGATCAGCTCGTAGCCGTCCAGACGCTCCATGGGCTGCACCGCCACACCCAGGAAGTGCTCGGCCCCGGCCTTCTCGGTCACGGTGTTCTTGATCGTCTGGAACGCCCGGCGCACCGCCGCCTCGTCGGCCAGGTTGAGCTGCACCCCACCCACGTCGGTCTTGTGCGTGATCGTCTCGGAGTGCAGCTTGAGCACCGTGGGGTAGCCCAGATCGGCCGCCGCCCGCACCGCATCGTCCTCGGTGGCCGCAACCGTGAGCGGGATGGTGGGGATGCCGTAGGCCGCGAGGATCTGCTTGGACTCGGCCTCGGTCAGCACGGTCCGCCGGGCGTCGCGCGCGCGCTGGATGATCGCCTCCACCGTGGCGCGGTCCGGCGAGTCCGCACCACCGGCACCGGAGAAGCCAGGCCGCTCGTACAGCACGCGCAGGCTCTCGGCGTAGCGCCACATGTAGTTGAACGCCTGGGCCGCGTCATCGGGGAACTCGAAGGTCGGGATCCCGGCGCGGTTGAGGATGTCCTCGCCGGCCGAGACCTCCGAGCCGCCCATCCAGCTCGCCAGCACCGGCTTGCCCTCGATCCGGCCGTGGGTCTTGAGCTCCTCCGCCGTCTGGGTCGGGTCAGTCATGGCCTGGGGCGTGAGGATCACCAGCATCCCGTTGGTGTTTGAGTCCTGACCCGCGATGTCCAGCGCCTTGCCGTACAGCACCGGGGGCGCGTCGCCCAGGATGTCCACCGGGTTGTTGTGGCTCCAGTGCGACGGCAGCAGCTCGTTGTAGGCCTTCATCGCCGCCGGCGACAGCTCGGCCAGCTTGCCGCCGCCCATGATCAGCGCGTCCGTGGCCAGCACGCCCGGACCACCGGCGTTGGTCACGATGGTCAGGTTCGGACCGCCGGGACGGGGCTGCTTGGCCAGCACCTCGGCCATGTTGAACAGATCGGAGATGTGCTCCACCCGCAGCACTCCGCAGCGCCTGAACGCCGTCTCCAGCACCTCGTCGCTGCCCGTCATGGAGCCCGTATGCGACGCGGCGGCCTTGGCCGCGCCCTCCGTCCGGCCCGGCTTGATCACGATGATCGGCTTGGTCATCGCCACCTCGCGCGCCGCCGTGAGGAACGACCGCGCATCGCCGATGGTCTCCATGTAGATCACGATGCAGTTGGTGCGGGGGTCGTCGCCCAGGTAGTAGATCAAGTCGCCCCAGCTCACGTCCAGCATGGAGCCGATGGAGACGAAGGAGGAGAAGCCCACGTTCTCGCGGAAGCTCCAGTCCAGCACCGCGGTGCACAGCGCGCCGCTCTGGCTGATGAACCCGACGTTCCCCGACCGGGCGATGGTGCTGGCGAAGGTGGCGTTGAGCCCGCTCACCGGGCTCATCACCCCCAGGCAGTTGGGGCCCACGATGCGCATCTTGCCCCGCCGCGCGTGCTCCAGCACCTGGCGCTCCAGCTCCACGCCCTCGGCCCCGACCTCCTTGAACCCGGCGGAGATGATGATCGCGCCGCGGATCCCCAGATCGGCGCAGTCCTTGATGATCCCCGGCACGAAGGTGGCGGCCGTGACCACCACCACCAGGTCCACCGCCTCGGGAACATCCTTGATGCTGGGGTAGGCCTTGATCCCCAGCACGCTGGGCCGCTTGGGGTTGACGGGGAACACCGTCCCGCCGAAGGGGTTGCTGATCAGGTTCCACAGGATCGTGCGGCCGACGCTCCCCTCGCGCTCGCTGGCGCCGATCACCGCCACGTTGCGTGGGGTGAAGATCGCGTCCAGCGCCTTGCGGCTGCGCCCGCGGAGAAACAGATCGTGGGTCGGATCGATCACGGCCGTGAACTCGTTCTTGCTCTTGTCGCTCATCTCACACCCTCCACTCACCAGTAAAACGTGACCTCGAACCGGCGGGCGCGAGGCGCACCGGCCATATGGAACTCGAAACCATCCCCCGCCACCTCGAACGTGGTGACGTCGTCCAGATACACGGTCATCGAACTCACGCCGCTCTTGCGGTGGCACCCTCGATCCGCCTCACCCGCCGCGCAGGGGGCCGACAGCTTGCCGTCCACCGTGACCAGCTCCACGGAGGGCGTGGACCCGCTCTGCAGCACCGTGAGGCGTGTCCCGTCCGTGAGCTCCAGGTTTCCGCTGGCCCCCAGATACACCTGGACCGCGAGGCCCCCGTCGTCGGCGAGCGTCCGATCCAGCACGCTCTTGTCGTCGGCCAAGTCCAGCGTGTCGACCTGCGCCAGCAGCGTGGGGAGGATCGTCCCGGCGCGGGCGAACACCGGGATCTTGGACAGCGGCGCGGCCACCGTGTGGAACCCCGCCGACAGTCGTGTGCCGCTGAACAGATCGAACCACCCGCCCTCGGCCCGCGGCAGGTACACCTCGCGGCTGGTGGCCCCCGCCTTCAGCACCGGGGCCACCATCAGCGACGGTCCCAGCAGATACTGGTCTGCCAGCCGAAGCGCGTCGGGATCGTCCGCGTGGTGCAGCACCGGATGCCGCACCATGGGCATTCCGCTTCCGGCCGCCTGGTGGGCCAGCACCTCGCGGTAGGGGTAGAGCGCCACGTGCAGCCGGGCGTAGGTGCGAAAGTGGGCGATGGTCTCCGCGTCGGTGTCCCAGTGCCAGTTCTGTTTGGCCAGCGCGCCGTGGTGCGTGCGCATCACCGGCGAGAATGCGCCCAGCTCGGTCCAGCGGAAGAACAGCTCGCGGGTGGTGGGCACCACGTTCGCGCCGTACGTGGAGTAGCCGCCGATGTCGTGCGTCATCACCGGCACACCGCTCATTCCGGCGTTGACCATCAACGGCACCACGCTGGCCATGCCGTCCAGCCCGCCGAACTCCGTCTGCTGGTCGCCGGCCCACACCACGGGGGCGATGCCGCCGGTGCCAGTCCAGCCCGAGCGCACGAAGAACAGGTAGTCTCCGTCGGGCCGCAGATCGTCCCACACCTGGCGGTTGGCCTTCTGCCACATCAGGGGGTACAGGTTGTGCGACTGGTACCCGTCGGTGCCGTCGCCCAGCCTGGCCTCCACCGGCAGCCACTCGCCGTAGTCTGCCATCCACCCGTCGAACCCCAGCGCGGCGGCGCCCTCGAGGTAGCTCTGCATCCAGGCCACCACCTCCTTGCGGCTCAGGTCGGGCAGCGTCGAGTTCACCATCAGCGGACCGACGAACGACAGCGGCTTGCCCTGCACGTCCTTGATCGCATAGTCCTTCTGCAGCGCCTCCTTCCACTGCGGCCGCCCCTCCTCGAGGAACGCGTTGAAGTAGCCCAGGAAGCGGAACCCCATCTGGTGCAGCTTGCCCGACAGGCCCTTCAGGTCGGGATACAGCTTGGTGTCAGCCTGCCACTGGTACTTGAGGTGGTAGCCCCCCAGCTTCTCCTCGCCTCCGATCCAGTCCTCGGTCCAGATCGCCGAGGCTGGCACGTGCTCCTGCCGCAGCCGCCTGGCCATGGCCAGCACCTGCTCCTCGCCGCCGATGGCGTCGATCCACGGCGCCATGGCCCAGGTGGGCAGCACCCGGGGGCGAGAGGTGATCGTCGTCAGCCGCCGCAGCACGCCCGGAAGATCGGGGCCGTCGATCACCAGATACTCCAGCGTCCCGTTCCAGGTCTGCACCGCCCAGCGATCGGGGCTGCTGTCGGGGCACAGGTGAAACAGGCTCCGCCCGCTCTGCTGCACCAGCAGACCAAAGCCGCGGTTGCTCAGCACCACGGGGACCGAGAGGTAGGTGTCGTGGATGTCCCCCTGGACGGGATAGCCGTCATAGGGGTTCGCCCGCCGGAGCTTGCCCACTCCCTGCTCCGAGACCCAGGTCGGGATCACCTCGCCGCGATGCTCGGTGCCGTGCACCAGCGCTCCCAGCCCGAAGAACCGGTCCGCGGCGCGACACACGAAGCCCTGCACCAGCCGGTTGGCCGGCGCCGGCGCGGTCCACTTCACGCGCAGCATCCCCTCACCCGCCGGCTCCAGCACCACCCGCGCCTGGCCGGCGCGGAGTGTCAGGCGGTCGGGATCCAGCGACTCCAGCTCCAGCCGCGAGGCGCGGCTCCAGTCCGGCGCCTGCTCGTTGAACATGAACATGCCGAACAGCATCCGCACGTCTGGCGTCGCGGTGCGCCAGCCGGCCAGCGCCGGCAACGAACCGGTAGCCCCCGTGGCGTCGCTCTCCAGCAGCACCGTCCCGTCGGAGCGCAGGATCGAGAGCTTGCCGCACCCGGCCAGTCGCACCTCGAACGATCCGAGCGAGACCCGGGTCACGACCTGAGGCGGGGCCTCGCAGGCGGCGAAGACCAGCGGCAGAAGCAGTAAGCACGTGCGCATGGGGGATCCCTTGTTTAGCTCAGGATCGGAGCCCTTTCAAGCGTCGCGCTCGGGGGGCCCGCGCTCCAGCTGCCCGCCCCCGAGGATGGTGCTACGATGTACCCGCGCCCACAGATGCTGCACCAGGAGCGATCCGATGAACCCACACCTCGCTGTCTGCGCCCTCGCCCTGGCCCTCGTCGCTTGCGGCAGCCGGGCGCTCCCCGAAACCAGCGACGGGGCCACATGCGGCGGCCTCACCATCCTGCCTCCCGTGGGCTTCGACTGCGCCCAGGGGTTCTATCCCGTGGGGCTCGACATCAGCCAGGGCCGGATCTTCCACACCGCGCTCAAGACTCCGGGCGGCTCCGACCTGGATCTGTTCGCCCGCGACGTGGCCAGCGGGCAGGTCGAGCAGCTCACCAGCGACGAGACCAGGACCGAGATCCTGGCCACCGACAACGGCGAGGTGCTCTACTCGGCGCACGGCAAGGACCCCGCCGCTGGCCAGCTGTACCGCCAGACCCCGTCCCACCTGGTCGATCTCGGCCTGCGCTCCGACCCGGGGACGGACGGCGTCTTCTCGCAGTACACCGCTCGCCCGGCGCGCCTGATGAGCCAGGGCGCCGTGGTGTGGCGCGCGGCCAGGGCGATCTACCGCCACGACGGGGTCTCGACCCACGCCATCGCCGGCGTGACCAACCTGCACTACCTCGACTTCGACCACCGGGGCGGCAGCGTGGTCTGGACCGACGTGCAGGACATCTACCTCTACCGCGGCGGGGCGGTCACGGCGCTGACCCACGACGACGTCGACGACCGGAGGCCGCGGCTCTGCGGCAGCAGCGTGTACTGGATCTGCGGGGACGCCATCTGCCGCTGGGACGGCGCCGCCACCCAGCAGATGGACAGCGGCACGTGCACCGATCTGACCACGGACGACGCCCGCGCGGCGTGGATCTGCGGCAACCAGGTGATGCTCCACGACGGCAAGACCACACGGGGCATCGCCGGAAACCGCGGGGATGACACGACGGCCCGCGACGGGCTGCGCCTGGACGGCGGGCGCGTGGCGTGGCTCGAGACGAAGCAGTCGTCGCCGGGCGGCATGGACGAACGCGGCAAGATCTACCTCTCCGACGGATCCAGCACGGTGCTCGTCGCCGAGGTCGGCCTGCCCTGCATGGTGTGCAACGCCCTGTGGCCGCCGCTGCAGCTGGCCCTGGCGGGCGACGTCATCGCCTGGTCCTACCACCTCGACGGCGACCCGCCGACGTACGACTACCGCGGCGGACGCTGCGCCCACGCGACGATCCGCGACGAGGAGTGTCGCTAGCCCTGCTCAACGGGCCCATCGACGGAGATGCGGCAGCAATTACTACCCTAACTCTGCTCAACGGGGCCCATCGACGGAGATGCGGCAGCAATTACTACCCTAACTCTGCTCAACGGGGCCCATCGACGGAGATGCGGCAGCAATTACTACCCTAACTCTGCTCAACGGGGCCCATCGACATCGCCCGAGATCGCGCAAACCCGCGCCAGCGTCTGGCCGCGGCCCGATCGGCCCGACGCTCATCGGAACGGCGGTGATTGGCCACCACCTTGTGCTGCACCAGCGTGCCGTCGTCCTCCTGATTCTGGAAACGAACCACCTGTCGGCCGCTGCCGCCGATCGGCGGCAACGGGCGCGTCCGGAGCGGCTCTTCTCGATCATGGTGGCCTCCACGTTGGACCTCGAACATGCCCGATCGCGTGGGACGTCCACAAGCGGGCCATCGTTGTTGACGTTCACCAGCCCACATCTGTCACACCCCAATGCACCACCCCCATCGTCCACCGTGATCTCGAGCCGTTGCACCGCGGGCGTCAACAGCGTGTGACACGCGCGCCTCGCCCGCGGTCGATCCATCGAGGCCATCGAGGAGCGGATCGACCATGTCGCAGATTCGACACACCCTGCGTCAGTTTCAGTGCCGCGATGACATCTGGCGCTTCTACCACCGCCGGGCCGAGCAGCTGGGATGCTCCATCGATCGCCTGCTCAACGAGGCGCTGCGCCATTTCGCGCGCGGAATCAGGGAGCCACTCTCGAGCAAGGAGTGGAGCACGCCCGTGGGCGCGCGCGAGCGGCTCACGCCTCCCCCCGGGCAAGGTACGCCCTCCCCGAGCCCGGTACCCAGGTCCACGGGAGCTCGTGAGGCCAAGATCCCTCCGCCCATCCCGCGGCCGCGGAGGCTGGTCCTGATCTTCAACGACCAGCGCATCCCCGTCGACAAGGACCCGTTCGTCATCGGGCGCAGGGTCAGCGACTGCGATCTGGCCATCCGCGACGGCAACATCTCCCGACGCCACGCGGCCATCGTGCGCCACAGCGGCACGTACTACATCAAGGACCTGGGCAGCACCAACGGCGTGCAGTTCCAGGGCGCGCGGGTCAACAGCCGCCACCTGGACGAGGGCGACGTGTTCGTGATCTGCGACTACGAGCTGCGGTTCACCTACGTCGAGTGATCGGCGCGGGGCTCACCGGGCGCATCCGCGCCATGCCGGTGTGCGAGCAGCGGTGTGCCAGAAGACGCCCTCGACGACTGCGGTGTCGGCGTCGTCCGGCGATGCGTAGATGAGTTGAGCGCTGCTGTCGATCACCAGCAGCCGCGGAATCGCCTCGACCTTGAGCTTCCTCAACCATGCGCCATCCGGATCATGAATCTGCGGAATCCGAATACCGTAGTCCTGGAGAACACGATCGAGATCCTCTCGAGTTCCGTGGGCCGCAATGCCGACGACGGATGTCGAGCCGGCTTGACGCTGGAGGCGGTCCAGCAGAGATAGCCAAACCTTGCAGGTCGCGCACCATGGCGACCAGAGGAGCAGAACCGTACACCTCGGAGCTGGGGTCGAGGACGGTCCAGGGTCGGCTTCTGTCGGCCTCTGCACCTGCTCGCCCAGCAGCGGATGCTTCGCGCTGCGCGGGCTCCACTGAGCACAGCTGATCCCGAACATCATTGCCGAGGCAACGACACCGACGATCCACGCTGTATCTGGTAGAACCGACCCGTTCATCGCACAAGCTCGAAGCGGAGCGCGGTCTTCAACGGCAGCGCCAGTGCTCCTGTCACCCCTGGCCGTTCGATCTTTCCACTCAGCTTGCGAACCGTCTCGATTGCGGCTTCGTCGAGCAGATCACTCCCCGAGGAGGAGACAACCCGGATTTGGCCGAAACGCCCATGGGCCATGATGACAAAGGACACCACCACCAATCCCTCGACGCCGAGCCGCTGGGCCGCGAGCGGATAGCGCTTCCCCTCTGCGAGAAGCTCTCGGATCTGTCCGAGGTAGGCACGGGTGACCGCGACCACGTCCACGACAGGCGTCGGGGGGGGGGCCTGCGGCACATCCTCCACCGCCTTTTCGCTTGTGCCGGACGAGACCGTCGCACCGCCCGCGTAGGTCTCGCCTTGACCCGTGACGATGGAGCCGGCTTCCTCTGTTGGCGCCGCAGGTGCATCCGGAACTGCGGCGATCACCTTCCCCGCGCCAGCCCTGACGTTTGAATCCGCAACCTCCGTCCTGGGCCGCGCAGGAGATAGCTCTCTTGGCTTTGGCCTTGCCGATTCATGCTTCGGTGCTTCAGGCGGCCGAGGCGCGACAGGCTTGGGCACGGGCGGGGAAGAGAGCACCACCTCCATCGGTGGTAGCTCGGCGGGACGCCGAGGGGAAAGGAAATGCACCGCTGCCAGGATGCAACCGGGAACAAGGACTCCGGCTGCCAGGAACCCAGCCCAATGCAAAGGGGCTACGACAACGTACCTGTCGAATACGAGCGGCAGCACCGACGGAACAAGGCATTCCTGCCGCCTGCGAGACTCGAGCTGCAGAGCCACGACACTCATCTGTTCTCCGAGGTTGCGTTGGTCGGGCTCACCCCGAACGCCACGCGCGAAATACCCGCGACTCGCAATGCATCGAGCACACCGATGACCCTTCGGTGGGCGACCGCTCCGTCAGCGGCGATGACAACCCGTAGCTGCGGATCGCGTTCGAGGTTGGACCTCGCCAGGCTGCCGAGCGCCTCCTCGTCTGCCATCGGTGCGCCGTTGGCAAGAACCTCGCCTTCGGCTGTAACGATGACCGAGAGGATCGTCTGCACCTCCTCGGACCTTGTCGCCTGCGGCAAGTCGAGTGGCACGGATGGAGTCACCACGAGCTTCGCGGTCACGACAAAGATGATCAGCAACACCAACGAGATGTCGACAAACGGCGTCATGTTGATGTTGGTGATCGGCCCACCCTGCGATGGTGTTGCGGCCATCACGCCACCCCCGTGACGGCCACATCGTTCATTTCCGGTGTTCCATGTTTCTCGGTGTGCCTGGCTCGTTCGCCCTCGGGGTCCGAGGGTGGAATGGCCTTTCGTAGGGCGATGTGCGCGAGCAGCAGGCTGCTTAGCACCTCGGCGGATGAGGCCAAGCTCGCCATGCGCCGGTGGAAGTAGTTGAAGACCGCAACCGCCGGGATGGCGACGACGAGCCCAACCGCGGTGGCGACGAGCGCCTCGGCGATTCCAGACATCACAGTTGCGGACTGTTGCTGACCTGCCGCCGCTGCGCGACCAAGCTCTTCGAATGCGTGCACCACACCGATAACCGTCCCAAGAAGACCTACGAACGGAGCGTTGTTGCCGATGGTTCCGAGGATGATCAACCGGCGCTCGAGAAGCTCGTGTTCGAGCGCGGCTCGGCTCCGCATGCCCTGGGTCGCGGCATCGGAGCCGTGGTCCATCATGGCCAGGCCGGCATCGACGATACACGCACCGAGAGCGCGCCCACCCTGGGGCCAGGCCGGGCCGTCACTTCGGGTCTTGCCGCTGAGGTAGTCTTCCAGAACAGAGGCCAGGGCTTGAGTCTCACCTGATCGCCTGCGGAAATAGAGCCAGCGCTCGAGGCTGATGGCCACCACCACTGCACACAGGGCCACGAGAAACCAAAGAACCCAATCTGCCCCGTAGCGGAGCATTACGTTCTTGAACAGCTCGACAGTATTCATCACGCCGTCCTTTCACGATGCGCACCATGCGATCGTCAGATCTCACCCTTCAGCTCGAACCAGAGCGAGCGGGGCAGTGCAGGACCGTAGACATAGCCGGCGTCGCGAAGCCCGCCCTTGTCGAGGTCCGGCTGGAAGCTGTCAAGGATGTTGCGTGCGATGAACGACAGCTTCAGCTTCGGCCCTTGATCCATCGGAAGGTGGTACGAAAGGCCGAGATCCCAGTCAAAGAACCAGGGCGAATCTTCCAACACACTGTCTGAAACGTACCCGGAGTAGTGCGGCACCTTCATCGGGCCGGTGATGTCGACGGCGGTGAACGGCTCGAACCCCCATGGCAGCTTTCCTGAGGCCTCGATGAACCCGTAGGTCTCGGGGGTGCGAAACAGGCGCTTCGAGTTGAAGTCCGGATCTGGCTCGGAGTTCTGGTTACCTTCGAGCACCCAGCCGCCGCGCAAGACGAATGTGTCGCGGTGGACCAGGCTCGCCTCGAGCTCACCACCGTAAACAAGCGTCGTGCCGCGGTTGACCCGAACGAACTCCCGTTCACCAGGTGTGCCCGGATCGTCGATATCGTCGAGGACGAATGCATTGGTGAGATAGGTGACGAAGCCGTTGAAACTGGTCTTCAGGGACCACGCAGGAGTAAGGGCGAAGGTGAGCTCGATCTGCTGTGCGCCGCCGTAGGACATCTCGGGCTTCAATCCCGGGTCGTTCTTCACGATCGCGCCCTCGCCACCGATGATCGTGATGTGAAGGTCCTCGTCGAAGACCTGTGGGGCTCGATAGCCCGTCGAGAAGCTGGTGCGCGTGCGCAGCCATGGAACGGGCTTGAAGGTGACCGCCAGGCGAGGTGTCGCGACGGCAGTGTCGATCTCGCTGTTCTTGCCAACACGCACGCCGAAAATGGTCTCGTTCCAATCTGCTGGATGCCAATCGAACTCTACGAGCCCGGCGACATCGGAGTAGGTCTCCTCGACCTGTCGGCTGTATGAAGGGAATGAATCGGTCAACTGCTCGACCTGGACCTGGGCGCCCGCGGTGAACATCATCTCCCCGAGGAAGCTGAACGGCACATGCACCAGCGCATCGCCGAAGTGCACCGGGTTGCGTGTGTGGCCGTAGGCGTTGAGCGCTCCGCTCTTCGCTGTCCAGAAGTCCTCCCAATCCTGAACGGTCGCGCCGGCGGAGGGCGGCGCAACATCGCCGCCGCCCCCATAGTAGGAGTCACGGCTGGTGTGCGCGAACGAATAACCGAGCTCATAGGAGAGCCCTGAGCGGAGGGCATGCCTCCAGCGCAGCTCGCCTCCCTGGCGAAGGGTCGTTCCGCCCTCTGACACGGCGGCGTCGAACTCGGGCAGGTCGAGGTTGTCGCCACCTCGCCGTCGCTCACCGAGGGTCTGCAAGCGCAACGTCAGCGTACCTCCGGGGGTGAGATCCCAGAACAGGTCGCCCGAGAAGGAGTGCTGCCGGAACATCCCGATGTCAGAGAAGTCGTCTCCGTTGCCGTCCCACGCCTGTCTGCTGTTGAGCGAACCGGAGAGTGCCAGCGCCAAGGTCTTTCCCTCGTTCACCAGTCCGACGTTTCCACCCAGAGCGTGCCCGCCCCATTGCTCTCCAAGCGTGAACCCTCCGGCTCGGAGAGAGCCGAAGCTCTTGTCGGGGCGCTTGGTGATGACGTTGATGACACCCGCCACGGCGCTACCGCCGTACAGCGCCGAGCCGCCTCCCTTCACGATCTCGATGCGGTCAATCAGCTCGCTCGGGATCTGTTCGAGACCGTAGACACCGGCCAGCGTCGAGAAGACCGGCCGGCCGTTGATCAGGATCTGGGAGTACCGGCCATCCAATCCGTTGAGGCGGACCTGCGTGAAGTTGCAGTTCTGGCAGTTGTTTTCGAGTCTCACGCCGGTGGTGTGCTTGAGCGCCTGGGCGAGATTCGCAGCCCCTTTCCGCTCAATGGCCTCGCGCTCGATGACCTGGGTCTTGACAGGCGACTCGGCGACCAGGCTCTCATGGGTCACGCCAGTGACGACAACCTCACCCAGATCGTACGTCATGAAGATAGTGTGGCCTGCCTGGGCCAGCGCTTCGTCGAACGTGATGGTCTCTTTTTGGGGGGAGAAACCGGTGGCTGTGACCGATACCTCCAAGGTGCCGAAGGGCACCGGCAGTTTTGCCACACCCTCGGGTCCTGTCGTGACCATGCGCTTGAGCGAGGGTGCCTCCACGGTCGCTCCGACAACAGGCTTGCCGTTGGGAGCGAGAACTGTGATTTCGAATGAGGCATCCTTTGGCAGTTGCGATGGAGGTGGTCCCTGTGCGGTCACGATTCTTGGCGCGAGGAGCACCAGAGAAGCCGCGAGCACTGTGCGACTTGTTGAGACAATGCTGGGATTCGGATTCCTGCCCATGGAGCTTCCTCTGCGTGGCCCGCCGCACACCATGACGGAGGACCACTTGAAGGGGCTCTGGGCTCAGGCCGCTGGCCGCTCGATTGACTGTCAACACACCTCGAGCATGAAAGCCCAAGGCTGTTCGTTCACATGCCGCCTGCCAAGGTGGCGGCTTTCACAATGAAGGTCCGCTTACACCGCCTGCACTTGAGCTCCACGCCACCAGGGACCACGCGTGCGAGAAGGTTGCCGCAATGACAGCGACATTCGCATCCACAAGCGGTTGCCGAAGCCAGTGCCTGGCCTGGGCCTTGCTGGCTGCTGGGGTGCGGAATGCGGACCATGGTCCCTGGATCTACTCGCCTCTCCATTTGGTAGAATTCTCCTCCAACGACTGGCAGACATGTCTACCAGTCGTTGGCTTGTCTGTCAAGACTCGGACGGCAAATTCCACGTCGTCGGACAACGCGTGGTCCCAGGCCTCGACGGTCAGCTCCCTAGCTCCGTCAAATGCGGGCACGAGGCGATGGGCGCGAAGTCCCAGTCGGCGTAGACCAGCCGCGGAGCGCCGTCGGGCAAACAAGCCCGTTCACCCCGTCACTTGAGCGTGATGTTCCCCCTGAGCAACGTCCAGGCCTCCACCCGGACCCCCAGATTGCCGTGGGCCACGTCGCGGCGGTTCACGCGAGAGATGTCCACCGCCGCCGCCATGGAGAAGCTGCAAGCCGTCATCATCGTCTTCAGCACCGGCGCCTGGACCAGGATCTGGCCGTCGTCGGGCGATTCGCACACCGCGCGCATCTCGGGATGGTTCGGACCGCTGCAGCGGATCTCGAACCGCACCAGATCCGCGCTGGCCGGATCCCAGGTCACGGCGTAGTCCTGGCTCGCGTCCACCACGGTGGACATCTCGAACATCGACGGGGTGATGACCTTCAGCGGCATGGGCGCCGGGATCGCGGCGCTGAACGCGGGGAGCTCGGTGCTCCCCGCTCCCGCCACCTGCAGCGTCTGGCCCGCCTGGAACAGGCTGTAGGTGTGATCCGCGAGATCGGTGTCGTAGTAGTCGACGGCGCTGTAGGTGAACGTCATGGGCTTGACGCCCCCGGTGACCTTCACCGGCCCGGCGTCGAGGAACACCGTCACCGCCGGGGGCGGCGGCAGCATCTGCCCCACCTGGCACTCGCCGTGGGTCTCGGTCGCCGCGAACATCGACTCGTAGAACGCGGTGGCGAAGCCCACCTGCGCCACGACCCAGCCTGGCATGTTGACTCGCGGGTCCATGCCCTCGCCCAGAGACACCCGCCCCTGATAGACCTGGCGGCCCCGATCCCGCCGGACCACCGCTCCATCCCGGGTCACGGCCCCGTCGATGGTCGCGCTGTCGGGGGCGGCATCCAGCGCCAGCGGACCGCGGGTGCCGCAGCTGGTCACCGCAAGTACCAGCAGGATGATCCCGAATTGGTTCATGTAGCCGTCCTCGTTCAATCACTATACCCCTCATCGCTCCCCTCCGCCGCCATGACCCGAATCTGGGGGCGTTTCTCAACGCATCTTGACAGGTCCCCGCCGACGGTGGCGCTGTGACCACGCTCACCATCTTCGGCCAGAAGGGCTGCCACCTGGGGCCCGTACATCGATACGATGAGCACGACACCCAGGCCAACTCTCATCCGGTGGTTGCTGGCATCTGTCGGCCTGCACCTGGTGGCCGCCGTGCTCCTCGTGCTGGGGGCGGTGTTGGGTCTGCGACACGACATCGACGCCATCGACCCCTCCACGGATCTCGACGTGGAGATCGTGGGCTCGAGCCCGGGCGTCGCGGCACGACGGGACCAGCAGCGACAGCGATCGGACCACAGGCGCAGCGACCGGGCCGACACGGACCAGCCAACCCCTCGACGACCGGCTCCCACCAGTCACATCACGCGCGCTCCGCTCCGCACCCGAGCGGGGCTCCCCCGCTCCGCGCGCCAGGGTGGCGCGTCTGCGGCCGCCGGATACGCGGTGGTTCCCTCGGACCGCGGCGAGCTCCCGGTCTGCTCCCCGCTCTCCATGCGCGCCTGCCGTCCGGCGCAGCGCTCCGGAATCTCTCCCGGGAGACTCCCTCGCTCCGCGCACGACGCCTTCTGGGGCCACCGCGCCGTCCGTCCGCGGGCGCCGCGGGTGGTGAGCCAGACCGAGGCCGACGGCGTTCGACTCACACGCCACGCCGACGGGGGCCGCCTGCTCAGCAGCACGCGAGGCGGCCAGCGCAACCCGGATCTCGGCACCGTGGGTCTGATCGATCTGGCCCGCGGGCGGGTGGGTGGCCGCAGCGGCCGTTCGGCCTGCAACCCCTATCGCGCCTGGCTCCCCGGCCGGCGGACCCTGGTGCTGCTGGTGGACACCTCGGCCTCGGTGGAGGCCTCGGGCCAGAGCTCGCGCGCCGTGTGCTGCGCGGCGGGCGCCGCCCTGGCCGCGCTGAAGCGAGGCTACGAGGTGGAGCTGCTCAACTTCTCCACCGGGGCGCTGCACCAGCCGCCCACGCGCAACGCCGCGGCGATCTACGCCACGCTCTCCACGATCCAGCGCCGGAGCACCCTGCTGCCGCCGGCCTCGCGTCTGGTGAGCTCCAGCGCGCGCCCCCGCGACTTCGTGCTGGTCACCGACAGCGCCATCGGCAACCTGGAGTGGACCCTGCCGGCGTACCGCAAGGCCACACGGACCCATCCCGGCAACCGCGCCCTGCTCTACCTGCTGGGCGATGGCGTCCTCTGCTCACAGTGCCACTACTCCCGAGACGAGATCTGCTACTCCTGCTCGCGCTCCTCGCGCGAAACGCTGGTGGCGCTGCAGAAGGCGGGGTTCGTGCCACACCACGTCGAACGTCCCTCGGCCCTGGAGCAGCTGATGGCGCGCGGTCTGCGGCGGTTGGTCCCGTGAGGGCCCGGACCCCGAGTAGCGCCTCGTGCTACCATCGTGGCCCATGAGACGCCTGCGCTGCTCCGTGCTGTTCTCCGCCCTGCTGCTGGCGAGTTGCTCGGGGCCCGCGCAGGAGCAGGGGTCGACGCGGCCCATGGCGCCGATCCCCGCCATGGCCGACGCTGGTGTCCACACCGCACCAGTTGCCACACTCCCGCCCGCCACACCCGCGTCGCCGGCCGCCACGCCGGCGACGCCGCCCGCCACACCCCCGACGCCGCCCGCCACGCCGGCGACGCCGCCCGCCACACCCCCGACGCCGCCCGCCACGCCGGGGGCCACGGTGGCGGAGCCCGAGTACGTGCGGTTTCCACGGCAGAGCGATCAGTTCACGCCCGCCGCGCGGTCGATCCTGGATCGGATGGCCGAGATGATCGCCTCCGGTGAGGCAACGGGCGTGGTGCGGATCGAGGGCCACGCCGATCCGCGGGAGCGGAAAACCGCGGTGCTGTCGCTGCGGCGCGCGCAGCGAGTGATGCAGTATCTGATACAGAAGGGCGTGGCCGCGGACCGGCTCCAGGCCGCGGGCCTGGGCGCCACGCACCCGGCGAGCACGGGAGACGCCCCCACCGCCCGCGCGCAGAACCGGCGGGTGGAGTTTTCGTTTCGGGATACACCCTGACGTCAGGACGGTTCCGCAAACACCTGAGATCACGTAGCAACAGTGGAGAAATACGCCAAACGGCCTGTTCGCGGTACTATCGGGCAGTCGCCACAGGAGGTCCCCAATGAGCTGGCGGAAGGTCACGACGCGGGCGCGGGTGCCCCGCTTTCGCCTCACGGTGGAAGGTCTGGATCACACCCCGCCTCCTCTTCGACTGGAAACCTTCCGCTGGCAGGACCTGCTCAAGTCGGGTCTCATCGGCGCCCCGGCCTCCTTCAGGCCGTTCTTTGCGCGCAACGCGGTGATGGAGTGGCTTCAGGCCCGTGATCCGCAGCAGGCGGCGGACCTGTTCGTGCTGTGGACCTTCGGTGTGCGACGCTCCCTGCCGCAGACGAAGAGCATGGCCGCCGAGCTCAGCCGACAGATCGTCGAGGACCCACGCCGCACCCTGGCCACGGCCACGGTGGAGCACGAGCACTCGATCTGGGGCACCGTGAGCATGCTGGCCTCGCTGTTCCCCACACGGTTCGATCCACCGCCACCGCTGCGCCATGCCCGGCTGCGGCTGGACGCGCTGTCCGCCACCGCGATGCTGGTGACCCGACACGACTTCCCCTTCGTGCGCACGACCTTCGTCGCCAACCTGCTGTCGGAGGTGGACCCCACGAGCAAGCTCGCTCAGCAGCTCGCCCCCCGATCCATGAGCCCGGCCTTCCTGTTGTGGTACGTCGAGATCGGACGCTGGATCGGCCGTCCGGCTCACGTCGTGATCGACGTCTACGCCCCCTCGCGCTGGCTCGAACACCTCCGCCGGGGCCAGGTGTCGGACCTGCGGACGCGGCTCAACAGCCAGTTTGTCCAGTGAAGGCCGGATTGCCTGGCCGTGGCTTCGCCTTGCATCACCCCGCGATTCGATCACGCTTGATCGATGAACACACGCTCCATCGGAAGCTCGGGACTGACCGTCAGCTGTATCGGCCTGGGCGGGATGCCGCTGTCCCTGGACGATCGACCGGCCGAGGCGGACGGGGTGCGGGTGATCCACGCCGCGCTGGACGCCGGCATGACGCTCATCGACACGGCCGACGTCTACTGCCGGAACGACGATGACATCAATCACAACGAGCGACTCGTGGCCCGGGCGCTGCGGCTGTGGTCCGGAGCGCGAGATCGCGTGGTGGTGGCGACCAAGGGCGGGTTGCGACGACCCGGGGGGGCCTGGGTCGCCGCCGGCCGACCGGACCAGATCCGCCTGGCCTGCGAACGGAGCCTGACAGCGCTGGATGTGGAATGCATCACCCTGTACCAGCTCCACGCGCCCGACCCCCGGGTACCGCTGGCCGACACCGTGGGTGAGCTGGCCGACCTGAAGTAGCAGGGCAAGATCCAGCACGTGGGGCTGTCCAACGTCGGCGTGGCCGAGATCGAGCTGGCGCGGAGCATCGTCGACGTGGTGAGTGTGCAGAACCGGTTCAACCTGCTGGACGGCGAGCGTCCGCTTCAGGGAGTCATCGCCCACTGCCACGCCGAGGGCATGGCCTACCTGCCCCACAGCCCGGTGGGCGGGCACCACGGGCACGCCCGCCTCGCGCGCCACGCGGGCATCGGCGCCATCGCCCAGGAGCTGGGCGCGACGCCATACCAGGTGGTGCTGGCGTGGCTGCTGACGCTGTCCCAGGTGATGATCCCGATCCCCGGAGCCAGCCGGGTGGAGAGCGTACAGTCCAGCGCGGCGGCCGCGGACCTGGCGCTCGCCCCGTACCTGGAGCGGCTGAACGAGATGGCCGGGTTCGCGCGGCTCGGGTGAACGCCAGAGCCGATCGACGATTCAGCGGCGGCCGATCACGACCCAGCTCAGGAGCGCCAGACTCATGAACAGCGCCAGACCCATCACCAGCGTGAGGGCGCCACGGCGCGGGCCTCGGCCCATGGCGCAGCCACCCTCATCACCGCCCGTGGCCACCGCGGGGGTCCTGGTGGTGAGCCACAGGAAGGGGTAGGCCCATGCGTGCGATCCGGTCCGCGCATCCAGCACGCGGGTCATCGCGCGCTGCCCGGGGCGAGCCTGGCCCGTGCGTGGGTCCACGGCGGAGAGCCGGACGAGGAACACGGAGAAGCTGTCACTGTCCTTCTCCCGGGAGGTGAACACGGCGTAGTCCGGGTGGTTGGTCCAGTGCGGCTGGTTGACGTGGGTCGTGCCCTCGGGCATCGCGGCCCACCACACCAGCCGGTCCTGTGGGTCGTGCACCAGCAAGCGGTCGTGTCCCACATCCAGATGCAGCACGCGGTAGCTGTTGTCCGGCGCCATCGAGGCGTAGCACCCGTGCTTGTTACGGTTCAGCACGTGGGTCTCGCCGCCGGCCAGATCGAACAGCAGGACGCTGATGTAGTCCGAGCCCAGGTGCGTCCCGTCAGGCGACGGACCGGCGGTCGTCTTCCAGTCCAGGATCCGCTCGGTGTGTCCGTCCGACAGGCGCCGGCGCCAGGTGGTGACGTCCTGGGACAGAATGGGCCAGATCGTGTGGGCGTAGACCGAGGAGTAGTAGATCCACCGCTCCCCGTCGGCGGCGGTCCACCACCGGCCGTGGTAGCCGGAGAAGCTCACCAGCGGACGCATGCCGGCCAGCGATCGCACCACCAGCTCCTTGCCCCGGCCGTACACCAGCAGCGAGCCGTCGCCCGAGATCTCCGGGTACTCGCAGTCCAGATCGGTTGGCACGGGGCGGCGCCGCCCGCTCCTCAGATCGACGGTGTACACCCGCTGCCCCTCGGCAAAGTCCACCGCCGCGAGCACCCCGCTCAGCCCCCCGAGCAACTCCCGCGCCTCAGACAGATCGGCGCGGGCCGGCCCGGGCAGCCCCAGCCCGAACACCCCGATCAACAGCGCCTTGTGAACCACGGTCATCGTTGCACGCCGGGTGAGGATAGCACGATGCCCCGGCATCGACACCGGCCGGGGAGCACAGCCACCAGTACGAGCAGTCTGGTATCCGCTCAGCGCAGGAGCCGCTGGAGCAGCAGGTCGGCCAGATCCCTGCGTCCGTCGAGGATCGCCACGACGTACACCCGCTTGTCCTCGACGAGGTAAAGGACCCTGTAGGGCTTCCACAGGATCTCACGGTAGTTGGAGACGCCGACCTCTCTGAGCTCCGGCACCACACGTCCGCGCTTCGGCGCCGTCCCCAGGGCCAGGATCGCGGCCTTGAGCTTGCTGAAGACGTGATCAGCACGCGCAGCCGATTGCTGGATCTCGACGAACTCCACCAGATCGTCCAGATCCGCCTCGGCGTCGGCGGTGAGCAGG
>Ga0210044_10002008_pt1 | contig 30823 bp, 32 predicted proteins | sample CryGey13umfilter_2_FD_183959 | JGI IMG/M metagenome (GOLD analysis project Ga0210044, IMG submission 183959) | Groundwater microbial communities from aquifer in Utah, USA - Crystal Geyser 4/9/14 3 um filter (SPAdes) (version 2) | ecosystem: Environmental > Aquatic > Deep subsurface >...
GGCGGGGCAGCCGAGGGCGGTGGTGAAGCAGAGGAGCGCGGACAGGCGGAGGGTGCGGTTCATGCCCGCCACTTTAGCTCACAAAGACCGACAAGCCGTGCATGCCGCCGAAGATGGCGGTGATGAGCACGCCGTAGACGATCTGCGCCCCCATCCACGCGCTGCCGGACGCTTCGTCGCCGGCCACGACGTTCTTGTGGGCCGCCTTGGCGAAGACGCTGTTGATCACCATCGCGACGGCGAGGGGCGCCATGAGCACCCAGAGCGGCGCGTAGGACGCGGGCAGGGGGGACGCGCTCCAGAGCGGGATGCCGACGAGCAGGGTGGTGCCGACGCAGGCCGCGTCGACGACCTGCATCACCCGCGCCGCCTTGAGCAGGCCGGCCTTCGGGCTCACCTTGGCCGCGATGGCGACGAGGGCGAGGAGCAGCGCGTTGATGAGGAGGAGCGAGCCGAGGCCGCTGTGCGCGTGAAAGAGCATCTTGTACATAGGGGGCTCCATAGGAAGTGCACCCCTAACGCGAGCGGCCATGCCTGCTGGTCACGGCTTGTCGAGAGCTGGCTTGGACTCGGCCATTTCAAGCGATGGACTTGTCGTCTGTGTCGCGCTACAGGAAGTCGATCGGGCCGATGCCTTCGCGCACCACCACCGGCTCGTCGCCCGAGAAGTCGATGACCGTGGTGAGGTCGGCGCTGTACACGTCCGAGTCGATGAGCAGCGCGAGGCCGGGGAAGGCGTCCTCGATGTGGTCGGGGTCGATGAAGACCTCGCCGTCCAAGGAGGCCGACGTGGACACGATGGGGCGCCCGAGCGCGGCGACGATGGCGTGCGCGATCGGGCTGTTGGGCACGCGAACTCCGACCGTCTTGCGGTTCATGCGCAGCGTGCTCGGCACCGCCTTGGTGGCGGGCAGGATGAAGGTGTAGGGCCCAGGGATCAGGCGGCGAATCACCCGAAACGCGGTGTCGTTCACCTGGGCGTACTCGGAGATGTGGCTCATGTCCGAGCAGACGAAGGAGAGCAGGTGCGTCTTGGGCATGTTCTTCATGCGGTAGAGCGCGTCGAGGCCCTTCTTGTTGAGCAGGTCGCAGCCGAGGCCGTACACCGAGTCGGTGGGGTAGGCGATGATGCCGCCGCGCTCCAAGGCGTCGACGACCTGCTGAATCTTGCGGGGTTGGGGATGCTGGGCGTTGATGCTGACGCGCATGACAGGCTCCGGGCCGGGCAAAGCGGGTGTCTATGCAGCCGGGCCGGAGCCGTCATGTGCGGGTTTGTCGCCTAGAGCATCTCTGCGTAGATCTCCAGGTCAAAGCCGCCTTCCAGAGCGCCGTTGGCGCCAGCGACGCCCACGAGCACGTTGTTGCCGCCTTGGTAGGCCAGGGTCTCGACGTACTCGAGCTCACCCGGGTTGCCGTCGCTCACGTAGTCGAAGCTGTCCTCGCACGCGAGCACCCCCGAGAGGTCGCCCGGCGGGACAGCGTAGGCGTCGGGCGCCATCTGCAGCAGGTAGAGGCTGACGTCGACGCCTGGCTCGGGGGTGACCGCGACGGTGAGGTAGGCGTTCTCGGGCTGGTTCAGCCCAAAGAACACGTGGTTCCCGGAGAAGTTGGTGTTCTCAGTCGCGGGGAAGCAGGCGATGTTGGAGTCCGCCGCCCAGGCGAGGTCGATGACCTGGCCGTCCGCGAGGTTGTGGCCGTACACGCCGCCGATCTCGGTGGTGAACACGTCGCTGGGCCAGCCGATGCCGGCCATGGACGCGAAGTTCGAGCAGCCGGTGAGCAGCGCGAGCGGGAGGAGGTGGTAGAGGTTGAAGCGCATGGTTTCTCCTAGAGCCCGCTCGTGTCGAGGATGCCGAAGTAGCCGTCGGCGCCGGTGATGTAGATGGAGCTGCCAAAGATCTGGCACTTGCTGAGCGGCCCGACGGCGTCCGCGCCGCGGCCGGGGGGCCCGAACAGGTTCCAGGTGGCGCCGCCGTCCGTGGAGAGCACCGCGAAGGCTTCGGAGCGCTGGGAGTAGTCGCCGACCGCCATCATCAGGTCGCCGCTGCGGCAAGCGCCGTAGAACCGGGTGGCGTTGTTGGGGGCCTCCGGGACGATGGGGCCGACGTCCACGCCGGTCCACGAGGACGGGCTGGTGGCGTCGCCGTTGGTGTACCACAGCATGCCGACGCCGCTGCTCTCGTTGACGCCCGCGAGCATCATCGCGCCGGCGTCATCGATGTCGATGTCCCAGATCTCGCCGGTGAAGGCCGACAGTCCGCTGCCCGACAGCTTGATGGTGCTGAAGCCGAAGCTGCTGCCCATGCCGCTCGTGGGCTCGAAGTAGAAGTACGGGGGCTGGCTGATGGTGGAGCCGACACCGTAGAAGCGCCCGTTGTAGACCTCGAGATCGAGGATCTGGGCACCGTTGCCCTCGACCACGCCGTTCCACCAGCCGTAGCCGTCGACGGGCTCTGCGCCAGCGCTCGGCCAGTACATGACGTCCGAGCCCGTGAGCGACTCGGAGACCGCGCGCCCGGCGCCGTCGATGCGGAAGGTGCCGACCTGGAAGGTCTGCCAAGGCTGAGCGCCCGAAGAGGGCTTGAGGTAGTACTCGGTGAGCTGGCCCGCGGGGGTGAGGTAGACGACGCGCGCGCCGTTGTTGCCCGTCCCGGCGATGTACAGGTTGCCGTCGGGGCCGCGGCTGATGCTGTTCACGCGCATGCCCGCGAGGAAGTCGTTCGCGCTAGGCGTGGAGGACCAGGTGACGCCACCATCGGTGGTCTGGTAGAGGCCGTAGCCTTCGGTGGTGGAGCCGCAGCCGACGTAGCCAGTGCTCTCATCATCGAACCACATGGCGTCCGTGCGGTTGCCGATGCAGGGATGCTGGGAGCGAAACCACGGGCCGAGGGTGCCATCGGCGTCGCCGGTGCGGTTGGCGGGCGTGCCGCCCTGGCCACAGGCGCTGAGCAACAGCGTCGCGCCAAAGAGGGTCATGAGCTTCATCGAGTCTCCACGAGAGGAACGGTTGAACGAGGAGCACCGCCAGTTGGCTGCGCGCTCATGACGAGCATCTCATGGGTTGCCAGTTTGGTCAACTGACGTGCTTCACAGCGCTGGAGGCAAGCCGTTCATGCGGATGATCTCGCGGTAGCGCGCGAGCACCGGGCGCTCGACGCGCTCTTTGTTCGGCCCCAAGGCGTAGAGGCCAAACTGCATGCCCATGCCATGATTCCACTCGTAGTTGTCCACCCAGGACCAGTACGCGTAGCCGCGCACGTCCACGCCGGCGTCCAGCGCGTCCGCGAGTGAGCCGAGGTGCGCGAGCAGCACGGGCTCCGCCTGATCGACGTGGGGCGTGCCGTTCTCGGTGACCCAGACGGGCCGACCGTAGGCGGCGGCGTCGGCGAGGACCTCGGCCATCCCCTGCGGGTACGGCTCCCACGAGAACACCGGGACGAAGGTGCTCGCTGGCACCTCGGGCAGCAGGGCGAAGCTGGTGCCGGTCACCTTGAGCTCGTTGTAGTAGTTCACGCCGAGCCAATCCAGGCGGTCGGCGAGCTCGGGGCGCACGCGGTCGGCGGTGCCGTCGAGGTCGTCGTCCCACGCGCCCTGCGTGACGGCGTCCAAGAAGACGCGGTAGTACAGGTAGGCGCAGCGCTCCACCGCGGCGACGTCGTCGGGATCATCGGGGTTCGAGGGGTGAATCGCCGTGAAGTTCATCACCAGGCCGATGTCGCTCGGGGCGCCGTCCCCGTCGGCGTCAACCTGATCGCTCGCGCGCAGGGCGTCGTAGAGCGCCGCGTGGCCCTCGATCTGGTGCTGGAGCGTGGCGACCACGGCGGCGCCGTTCATGCGCACGCCAGGTGGCCCGGACCGATCCTCGCCCGGCAGCAGGTAGCCCGAGAGCGTGGTGGCGAAGGGCTCGTTCAGCGTGGCCCAGCGATCGACCTGGGCGCCGAAGCTCGCGCCGACAAAGGCGCCGTACAGCCCGATCAGGCGCGTGATGCGCTCGCCGTCGACCCATCCGTTCGCGGGGCAGGCCGCGAGGTCCTGGTGGCAGGCGACGGGCTCGTGGACCCACAGCGGCAGCGTGTAGTGGTTGACGGTGACCATCGGCTCGATGTCCGCGTCGCGCAGCGCTTGCAGCATGGCGCGGTAGCGGGCGAGCGCGTCGGCGTCGACGTGAGCGGCGAGCTCCTCCGCTGAGGTCGCCTGCTCAGCGGCTCCGTCGGGGAAGAGCCGCGACCACTCGATGGAGAGGCGAAAGGTGCTCAGCTTGGCCTGCTTGGCGAGGGCGACGTCCTCCTCGAACGTCTCCCACATGCCGGGGCCGTGCGCGAGCGGCTCGCCGGTGATGTACAGGCTCGCGTCGCCCACAAAGACGGGGTCGGTCACCCAGGCGTACCAGTCCGATGCTCGGTCCTCGCAGGCCTCCGGCGCGAGCGTGGGGCAGCCTGGCTCGACCTGAAAGCCGGCGGTCGCCGCCCCAAAGCGAAAGCCCTCGGGGAAGGCGCGCTCGGGTTGAGGGGTGCAAGCGACGAGGGGGAGCAGGGCGAGGAGGGTGCGCATGGCGAAGTGTAGCGCTGGCGGGGACAGTTCGCGAAGGGGCTACTCTGGCGGGGCCCAAGTCGCGTCAACGTCGCGCTCGTCCACGAGCGCCCGCGCAGCTCCGCGCGTCTGCTCGATCACTTCAGCCGTCTGGCCCGCCACGATCCAGTGGTGCCCGTGTGCCCCTCGTAGCTCCCGCCCATGGTCCAGTTGTCCAGGAACTCGCCCTCGTAGATCACGCCGCCGTCGTTGTAGTCGATGTGCACGTCCTTCCCGGAGACCGAGTAGGTGCCGGTGGAGGCTGGGTGGTTGTCGCACGAGAGCGTGCCTCCGGGGAGGAACTCCAGCTTGCAGGGGTCGCCTTTGCCGATCCACTCGAGCTCCCACTGGGTGAAGGCGAGCTTCGGTTCGGCGTCGCCAGCGCCACCACACGCCAACGCGAGCGGAACAAGAGCGGTCAGGGTCAAGAGTAGGGTGCGCACTTCTGCCTCCGAGACCGAACCATACCACCGCGGATGGGGGACGTGGGCGGAGGGCGGATTGACGTTGAGTACCGCGACGGTCGGGTCGCGCCTTCGCGCAGAGACTAACCAATCGGTTGACAGAACCAACCGGTTGGTTAGCCCCGTGGGCATGACCGACGATCCACAAGACAGCCGCACCCGCATCCTCGACGCCGCCGAACTCGCCTTCGCAGAGGTGGGCTTCGCCGGCGCTCGCGTCGCCGCCATCACGCAGGCGGCGGGCGTCAACAAGGCCATGCTCTACTACTACTTCGACTCCAAGGAAGCGCTCTATACCGCTGTCCTGGAGCGGATCTTCGACCAGGTGGGCGCGCTGATCGAGCAGACGTGGCGCGCGCCGGAGCCGCAGGGGCTGGAGCCCGTTCGCGCCTTCTTGGCCGGATACCGACGCATCCTGGAGCAGCACACCGCCTTCGCGCGCCTCATGATGCGCGAGCTCGCCGACGGCGGTGAGCGCGCGGGGCCGGTGCTGGGGGCGCGCATCGGCACCTTCTTGCCGCTCATCGCGGGGGCGGTCGCCAAGGCGCAGGCCGAGGGGCGCGCCAACCCCAACGTGCACCCGGCGGCGGTCGGGCCCGTGATTGTGGCGCCCATGATCTTCTTCGCCCTGCTGAGGCCCGTGCTTGAGCAGGCCGCGGGCCTCCCGAGCGACCAGCTCGCGGACACCTTCCACCGCACCCTCTCTGAGGTCGTCCTGAACGGCCTCACCCTCCCCGAGGAGCGCCGATGACCCAGTTGTTGCTGTTCTTTCTCGCGTGCAGTGCCATGTCGTCACCTGCGTCTGTCTACACGGGAACGATCGAGGTCACCCAGGTGCAGGTCGCGGCCGCCGTGCCCGGGCGCTTGGTCGACGTGCGCTTCCACGAGGGCGACCGTGTCGCGCTCGGCGACGTCGTGTTCACGCTCGATGACGCCACCTACGCCGCGCAGCGCGACCTCGGGTCCAGCGGTGTGAACATGGCGGAAGCGGGGGTCGCGGCTGCAAGAGCCCAGGTGGCCGCTGGCGACGCGCAGGTCGCGTTCCTCACCCGCGAGCTCAAGCGCGTCCGCGACCTGGAGGCGGCGGGCGTCGCCAGCGACCAGCAGGCCGCCACGCTCTCGGGGCAGCTCGACGTCGCGCGGGCCACCGTGCGCTCGGGCCGCGAGCGCGTCGCCCAGGCGCAGGCCGGGGTCGGACAGGCGCAAGCCGGGGTGCGCGCGGCGGAGAAGGCCCTCTCCGAGACGCAGGTCGCGGCGGCCGTCGCCGGCGTGGTGCTCTCGCGCAACCGCGAGCCCGGCGAGGTCGTCGCCCCCGGCATGAGCGTGCTCACCCTCGGCGAGCTCGACAGCCCTTGGCTGCGCGTCTACGTGCCGCTGCTCAAGCTGGAGACCCTGTCGGTGGGCGACCCCGTGCAGGTGCGCTTGGACGGCGATCCCTCGGTGCTGCACCCCGGCAAGATCCGCCGCATCGCCTCCGAGGCCGAGTTCACGCCGCGCGAGATCCTCACGCCCGACGAGCGCGTGAAGCGCGTCTTCGCGGTCGACATCGACGTTCCGCCCGCGCGGGGGCTCCACCCCGGCCTGCCCGCCGAGGCGCTGTTCGCGGAAGCGCCGTGACCCTCGCCGTGCAAGCCACTGGGCTCCGGCGCAGCTTCGGCGAGCTCGTCGCGGTCGGCGGCGTCGACCTGGCGATCCCGGAGCGCGAGGTCTTCGGCATCGTCGGCCCTGACGGCGCCGGCAAGACCACGCTGCTGCGCCTCCTCGTCGGCGTGCTCGCCGCGGACCAAGGCTCCGTGCAGATCGTCGGCCACGACCTCGTGAAGCAGCGCTACGAGACCCGCTTCTTGCTCGGCTATATGTCGCAGGCATTCTCGCTCTACCAAGACCTCACGGTGTTGGAGAACATCGCCTTCTTCGCCAGCCTTCGACGCGTCAGCCGCGCCGACCGCGACGCGCGCTCCAAGCGCCTGCTCGCCGCCACCGGCCTCGCGCCCTTCACCAAACGCCGCGCGGGGCAGCTCTCGGGCGGCATGAAGCAGAAGCTCGGCCTCATCTGCACCCTCGTTCACGAGCCCAAGGTGCTCTTCCTCGACGAGCCCACCAACGGCGTCGACCCAGTCAGCCGCCGAGAGTTCTGGGACATCCTCGGTGAGCTGCGAGCGCACGTCACCGTCGTCGTCAGCACGCCCTCCTTGGACGAGGCGGAGCGCTGCGACCGCGTCGCGCTCATGACCGGCGGCAAGCTGCTGCGCGTGGACACGCCGGACAAGCTCCGCTTCGCCGTCACGCTCCCGGTGTGGGAGGTGCAAGCCTCGGACGCTGTGCGCGCCTTCTCGGCCTTGGAGGCCGCCATGCCGCCGAACGCAGCGCAGCTCTTTGGCGACCGCGTCCACGTTGTCACCGACCACCCCGAAGCCGAGCTTCACGCGCTGCTCGCGGGCGCCGGACTCACGGCAGCCATCCGCCAGGTCGAGCCCAGCCTCGAGGACGCCTACGTCCAGCTCGTGGGCGCGGAGCAGCGCGCATGACCGCCGACCTCGCCCTCACCGCCACGGGGCTCACCCGTCGCTTTGGCAGCTTTGTCGCCGTGGATGGCATTGACCTCCAGGTGCCGCGCGGCGCCATCTTCGGCTTCCTCGGCGCGAACGGCGCGGGCAAGACCACCACCATCCGCATGCTCTGCGGGCTGCTCGCCCCCACCAGCGGCGCGGCGACGGTGGACGGCGTCGACGTGGTGCGCGACCCCGACGGGGTGAAGGCGCGCATTGGCTATATGGCGCAGAAGTTCTCGCTCTACGACGACCTGAGCGTGGACGAGAACATCCGCTTCTTCGCCGATGTCTACCTGGTGCCGCGCAAGCAGATGAAGTCGCGCCGCGACCAGGTGCTGGAGAGCGTCGGCCTTCAGGACCGCGCCAAGACCATCACCCACACGCTGCCCGTCGGCATCAAGCAGCGCCTCGCCCTCGCGTGCGCCCTGGTCCACCAGCCGCGTGTCCTGTTCTTGGACGAGCCCACCGCCGGCGTGGACCCGCTCTCGCGCCGCAGCTTTTGGGCGCAGATTCACCACCTCTCGGCGGCGGGCGTCACCATCTTCGTCACGACCCACCACCTCGACGAGGCCGAGAACTGCCACACCGTCGTGTTCATGCGCGACGGAAGGTCGGTCGGCCTCGGGCCGCCTCGGGTGCTGCGCGAGGCCGCCGACCGCGGCGACCTGTTCCGCGTCGAGGGTGTGGACCGGCCGCAGCTCTTGGCCTCGCCCCTGGTCAAGGAGTTCACGCCCATGGGCAGCCGATGGCACGTCCGCCTCAAAGATCCGGCGGCGATCGATGACCTTCGCGCGGCGCTGCGCTGTGAGGCGGTGCGCATCGCGCCCTCGCTCGAGGACGTGTTCATCGAAGCCTGCCAGCGGAGCGACCCATGAGCGCGCTCTGGCCCATCCTCTGGAAGGAGACGCTGCACATCGTGCGCGACCCGCGCTCGCTCGTGGCCTCGCTCATGCTGCCGCTGCTCATGCTCGTGCTCTTCGGCTACGCCATTCGGCTCGACGTCTCTGGCGTGGAGATCGGCGTGGTGGACTACGACCAAACGCCGGCCTCGCGCGCGATGGTCGACGAGCTCTGCGCGGACGGCGCTGTCACCGTGGTCGCGCACCCGACCTCCGAGGCCGAGCTCGACCGCCTCATCGACGCGGGCACCGTGCCCATCGGCCTCATCCTGCCGCACGGCCTCGGCGCCGACCGCGCCGCGGGGCGCTCCACCCCGGTGCAGCTGCTGGTCGACGGCACCAACGCCAGCTTCGCGGGCCTCGCCCTCGGGCAGGTGGGCGGGAGCATTCGCACCAGCGTCACCTCCGACGTGCGCGTCGCGCTCACCCAGCTCGGAGGCGGCTCAGCGCTGCCTGGCCTGCACGCCGAGCCGCGCGTCTTCTACAACGAGGCGCTCAACAGCACCTGGTTCACCATCCCCGGCCTCATCGCGGTCATCATCATGATGCTTGCCGCCATGGTCACCAGCCAGTGCGTCGCCCGCGAGTACGAGCACAACACCATCGAGCAGCTCCTCGTGTCGCCGGTGCCGGGCGCGGCGCTCATGATCGGCAAGCTGCTGCCCTACATCGTCTTGGGCGTGCTTCAGGTGATCTCCGTCACCGTCGCCGCCAAGCTGATGTTTCATGTGCCGATCCGCGGCTCGCTGGGCCTGCTCTCCATCGCCACGCTGCTCTACCTCACGGGCTCCATGTCGCTCGGGCTCATGCTCTCGGCGGTGTTCAAGAGCCAGCAGGTGGCCATGCAGGTCGCGTTCGTCGTGACCATCCTGCCCTCGCTCATGCTCTCGGGCTTCATGTTCCCGATCACGAATATGCCGCTGCCGATGCAGGTGATCAGCGCCATCGTCCCGGCGCGCTACTACATTCACATCACGCGCGTGCTCTTCCTCAAGGGCGCAGGTGTCGACGCGATCTGGACGGACCTGGTCGCCATGGCCATCTACGCCACGGTGCTGCTCCTCGTCGCCACGTCGCGCTTCCGCAGGAGCTTGGCATGAGGCGCTTCTCGCTGCGACGCATGCTCGCGGTCGCCCGCAAGGAGCTGCTGCACCTGCTGCGCGACCACCGCATGCGGCCCGTCGTGTTCATCATGCCGGTGATTCAGCTCATCGTGCTGGGCCTCGCAGCCAACCTGGACGTGCAGGACGTGCGGCTGCTGGTGGTCGACCACGACCAGACGCCGGTGAGCCGCGAGATCATCGCGCGCAGCGACGCGAGCAGCGCCTTTGACGTGGTGAGCGTCACGATGGACGAGCGCGACGGCGAGGCCGCCTTCGCGAGCGGAGCCGCCGAGCTCGTGCTCGTGGTGCCCAAGGGCACGCAGCGCTCGCTGGCGCGCGGCGACGCCTTCTCGCTCCCGGTCTGGGTCGACGGCACGGACACCAACCGCGGCCTGACCGCCAAGGGCTTCTTGGACACCATCCTCGCGTCCGTCTCGGCGGATAACCTGCCGAAGTCGACGAGGGTGCTGCCGCTACCCGGCCTGCCCGAGCTGCGCGTGCGCGTGCTCTACAACCCCACGCTGCAGAGCCGCTGGTTCATGGTGCCCGCCGTCGTCGTCATGGTGCTGTCGGTCATCACCACGCTCCTCGCGGCGATGGCCGTCGTCAAAGAGCGCGAGAACGGCACCATCGAGCAGCTCGTCGTCACGCCGATTCGGCCCGTTGAGCTCATCCTCGGCAAGCTGCTGCCCTTCGTTGGCATCGGCTTCATCATCGCCACCCTGGTGGTGGTCGCCGCGGTCGGCGTCTTCGGGGTGCCGTTCCGCGGCAGCATCCTCACGCTCTACGTCGGCGTCGGGCTGTTCTTGCTGTCCACGCTCGGCATCGGCTTGCTCGCGTCGACCATCAGCCAGACACAGCAGCAGGCGATGCTCTCGGCGATGCTCATCCTGCTGCCGAGCTTCTTGCTCGGAGGCATCTTTTACCCGGTCAGCAATATGCCGCCTTGGGCGCAGCACGTCGCGAACGTGACGCCCATTCGGTACTTCGTCGTGATGGTGCGCGCGATCTTCCTCAAGGGGTCGGATCTGTCGCTGCTCGCGATGGAGGCCCGCATGTTGCTGCTCATCGGGGTGGTGGTCTTTGTGGTGGCGGTCTCCCGCTTTCAGAAGAGGAGTACGTGATGTCCTGGTTCTTCCTGGTGAGCGTCGCGCTCGCGATGCCCCTCGATGAGGCGGTCGATGCCGCGCTCACGCGCTCCCCCACCGCGGACCTCGCTCGCGCGCGGGTCGACGCCGCGGAGGCCCAGCTCAGCGAGGTGCGAGCGCGCTGGATGCCCACCGCCTCCGCAAACGCGGGCATCGTAGGGCAGAATAGGGTGACGTTTAGCGTCGCGAACATGCTGCCGGACATCCCGCTCATCGACCCCACCACCATCGAGCCGGTGGTCGTGCAGCCTGGGTTCTTGGTGCAGGTGGGCGCCGAGGCCACGCAGCCGCTCTTCGTGCCGTCGCTCTCAGCGGCCAAGGCCAGCGCGGAGCTCGGTCAGGACCTGGCGCGCGCCTCGGGCGAGGTCGACCGCCGTCGCGTCGAGGACGCCACCGTGCGCGTATGGCACGCGTCGGCGCAGGCGCACGCCATGAGGGCGCAGGCGGAGCGGGGCGTCCAGCTCGCGGAGGCGCTGCTTGCGAAGGGACAAGCGATCGTCGAGCTCGGCGCCGCCGCGGAGGATCAGCTCCTGCCCTTCCAGGTGGGCGTGGCGAGGGCGCGGGCGAACCTGGTCCAAGCCGAAGCGGGCGTGATCACCGCTGATGGTCTGCTGGAGCAGCTCAGCGGCCTGTCGGGGGGCGCGAGCCCAGCGGAGCCGCCCACCTCAGCGCCGGAGCTCAGCGTCGCGCTCGCTGGGGTGCAGCGCGCCGATCTGCGCGAGGCGGGGGCGCGCGTGTCGGCCGCCCAGTCGGTCGCTGACCTGCAGCGCGCGAGCCGCCTGCCCACGGTCGCGGCGACCGCGAGCCTCAACGTGATGGACCCAGCGCCGGGCTTTGGCGACACGGTGAACTGGCGCGTCGGCCTCGGCGCCCGCGTGCCGCTCACCCAAGGCGGAGTGGTTCGGGCCAAGCTCGATCAAGCGAACGCCCAGGCCGCTCAGGCGCGCGCTGGCCTCGCGCTGCAAGAGGAGCGCGCCGCCATCGAGGTGCGCCAGGCCCACGGCGAGCTGGTGCGCGCCCTCGCAGGCGTCACAGCTCGCGAGGACGTCGTGCGCATCGCTCAAGCGAGCACCGCCGCCGCCGAGCGGCGCATGAACGGCGGCGAGGCCAGCATGCTCGCGGTGCAGCGGGCCCAAGCAGAGCAGCTCGCCGCCGAGGCCCAGCTCACCCAGGCGCGCTCGGAAGCCGCCTTAGCAGCCGATTTGTTGCGGTTGGCTGGGCGCTAAGCGAGCCCGTGCTCGGCGATGGCGGCGGCGTTCACTGCCTTCGCTGCCTTCCATGCCGGGCGAGCCTCGACCCGGTCGCGGTAGGCGAGGAAGGTGGGGCGCGGTTCCAGCAGGTTGAACATGAGCATGTAGGCGATGGTGGAGCCGAAGGTCACGTCGGCCATCGTGAAGTGGTCGCCGAGCAGCCACGGGCCCTCGCCGATCGCGTGCTCAACTGTGGTGAGCATGGCCTCGTAGCTGCCCCAGCCGGCGGCGGACTCGCGCACGGCCCAGCCGGCGTTCTTGGCGTAACAAGCGGGCTCAATGACCGAAGGCGAGTAGAGGATCCAGCGCAGGTAGGTGGCGCGCTCGGGGTCTTCGAGGGCGGGGGCGAGGCGGCCCGGCGCGTAGCGGTCCGCCAGGTACATGCCGATGGCGGCCGACTCGGTGATGAGCGCGTCGCCGTCGCGCAGCATCGGCAGCTTGCCCATCGGGTTCAGCGCGAGGAAGTCCGGGTCTTTGTGCGCGCTCTTGCGGACGTCTACGAACTCCAGCTTGTAGGGGACGCCGAGCTCCTCGAGCATGGTGACGACGGCGGCAGCGCGCGTGAACGGGTGGTAGTACAAGGTGATAGACATGATTGGCTCCAAGTGTGGGTGCTAAGGCTGATTCCAGTCGGTGGCGCCCGTCCACTCCAGGCTGCGCCGCCACAGCTCGGCGGCGAGCGCTTGGTCGCGCGCGGGCCGGCTCGGCTTCTTGGGGGCGCAGGTGTCCCAGTACAAGCCGCTGTGGTCGGCGGCGGCGGGGTCGGTGGCGCAGTGCAGCGTGGTCTTGGCGCCCTCCTCCGTGGAGATCATGAACAGCGGCGCGAAGAAGCCGATGATGGAGCCCGCCCAGGACCGCCCCCAGATGTCCGAGGCGATGACGCCTGGGTGCAGCGCGAAGGTCCGCACGTCGGTGCCGCTTAGTCGGCGATCGAGCTCGCTGATGAACAGGATGTTCGCCAGCTTGGACTCGTTGTAGGCGGACATGCCGATCGGGCCGCCCGCGGGCTTGCGCAGCGCGTCCCAGTCGATGCCCTTGGCGCTGTAGTGCGCCTTGCTCGCGACGGTCACGACGCGCGCGTTGCCCGAGGTGACAACGCGGTCGAGGAGCGAGAGCGTGAGCAAGAAGTGACCGAGGTGGTTCACCCCGAAGGTGCTCTCGAAGCCGTCGTCGGTCACCCCGCCGTTCGCGGCGATCCCCGCGTTGTTGATGAGCAGGTGCAGCGGGTCGCCCGTGGCCAGGAAGGCGCTCGCTGCGGCGCGCACGGAGGCGAGCGAGCCGAGGTTCAGCTCCAAGAAGTGTAGGTCTGCCGAAGGGATATCGGCGCGAACGCGCTCCATCGCCTCCTCGGCCTTCTGTTGCGAGCGGCAGGCGAGGTAGACCTTGGCGCCCGCCCGCGCGAGCTCCCGCGCGGTGACCTCGCCGATCCCGGTGTTGGCTCCAGTGACAAGTGCGACGCGTCCGGCTTGGCTCGGCAGGTTCATAGGACCTCGGTGGTAGGCGGTGGCAATATAGCGGATGGCGCGTGGCACAAGCAGGGGGGATGGCGTCTCTGGGCGGCGGAGGTGCCCATGTCTGCGCCCGCGCTCAGCCCGACCACCGACTACGACACGCTCAAGGAGCTGCTTCGCGCCGAGGAGCGCGTCGCGGTCTACCTCTCCACGGAGACCTGCGCGCCTTGCCGCGCGATTCGCCCCTTCGTGAAGGAGCTGTTCGCGGACGACGGCTGGAGGCTGATCGAGGTGGACACGCCCTCGGCGCCGACCATCGCGGGGCAGCTGCTCATCTTCGCGCACCCCACGCTCTTGCTCTTCGGCGACGGGCGAGAGTATAAGCGCTTCTCTAGGATCTTCCGGCGCGATGAGGTGGCTGAGGCCAAGGAGCAGCTCGAGCGGCTGATGGCCTAGGTCGTCGGGGGGCGGCGACGCGGGAGCGCTTGTAGTAGGCTGACATCCTGCCACTCTAGGAGCTCCTATGCGCGCCCTTCTTCCGCTGCTCGCGGCCCTGGCCCTCACGGCCGGCTGTCGCCAAGATCCCGTTGACACCAACACCACCGTAGACGCCGACGGCGACGGCTTTGACAGCACCGTCGACTGCAATGACGCGGACGCCGCCGTGAACTCCGCCGCCGAGGAGGTCTGTGACGGCGTCGACAATGACTGCGACGGCGTCATCGACCCCAGCACCGCCACCGGCGCGCTCACCACCTACGCGGACGGCGACGGCGACGGGCACGGCGACGCGACCGCGGCGACCACCGCGTGCGACCCCCCCACGGGCAACGTGGCGGCGGGCGACGACTGCGATGACAGCGACGCGACCAGCTCTCCGGGCGCGGCGGAGACGGACTGCACCGATCCGGTCGACCACAACTGCGATGGCTCCGTGGGCTTCGCGGACGCGGACGCGGACGGCGTCGCGGCCTGCCTCGACTGCAACGACAGCGACGCGGCCATTCTCCCCGGCGCCACCGAGGTCTGCGACGGCGCCGACAATGACTGCGACGGCACGATCGATCAAGCGGCCGTCAACGCGCTGACCTGGTACACCGACGCAGATCGCGACGGCTTCGGCGACGCTTTATTGCCGGTCATCGCCTGCGATCAGCCGATGGACGAGACGGGCACCACGGCGGTGGCCTCGGCGCTCAGCACCGACTGCGACGACACGAGCGCGGCGATCTACCCTGGCGCCTCCGAGACCTGCAACGACGTCGATGACAACTGCAACAGCGTGGTGGACGAGGACGCGATCGACGTGAGCACGTGGTACGCGGACGCGGACGCGGACGGGCACGGTCGCGCCCAGCAGTCGGTTCAGGCGTGCGCTGCGCCCGACGGCTTCGTGGCGTCCTCGGATGACTGCGATGACCTCGTCGCGGCCACCTACCCGGGAGCGACCGAGCTCTGCGATCAGGCGGACAACGACTGCGACGGCGTCGTGCCCCCCTCGGAGCAGGAGCTTCGCTACTTGGACGGCGACGGCGACGGCTTCGGGCGCGCGACGGTGTCCGCGAACGTGTGCGCGGCGCCCTCCGGCTACGTGGCGTCGTCCACCGACTGCGATGACGCCGCGGCGGCCACCTACCCGGGAGCGACCGAGCTCTGCGATAAGGTCGACAACGACTGCGACGGCGTCGTGCCCCCCTCGGAGCAGGAGCTTCGCTACTTGGACGGCGACGGCGACGGCTTCGGGCGCGCGGCGGTGTCGGCGAACGTGTGCGTGGCGCCCTCCGGCTATGTGGCGTCGTCCACCGACTGCGATGACGCCGCAGCGACCACCTACCCAGGCGCGACCGAGCTCTGCGATAAGGTCGACAACGACTGCGACGGCGTCGTGCCCCCCTCGGAGCAGGAGCTTCGCTACCGGGACGTGGACGGCGACGGCGACGGCGACGCCACGGTCAGCGCGAACGTGTGCGCGGCGCCGATCAGCTACGTGGTGCCGGGCACCGACTGCGACGACGCGGACCCCAAGCGCAGCAGCTTCTTGCCCGAGCTCCCCGGCGACGCCATCGACAACGACTGCGACGGCGTGGACGCGGTGCCGCTCACCTACGGCGTCGACCGCAACTCAGGCGATGTCTGGGCGTTCAACGCCCAAACCGGCGACGTGGCGTGGACCGCGAACACCGGCGGCACCATGATCGACGTCGCCCGAGGACCCGACGGCACGCTGTACGCCACGGGCTTCGACGCGGGCGCGATCTACAAGATCAGCGGCGACGGCCTCACCATCACCTCGCTCGTGACCAGCGGCCTCCCGGGCGTGCACGGCATCACCTACGACCACGCGCGCGACGTGCTCCTCGTCGCGCAGTCGACGGGCGCTGTGAGCGAGGTCGACCCGAGCACGGGCGTCGTCACGCCGCTCTATGACGCCGGCGTCGAGACGATCGGCGTGTACCGCTTCGCCGGCAGCGACCTCGTCTACGCGGGCTCGCGCTCCACGCGCGAGCTGTTGGCGTGGGACCCCTCTACGGGGCTCGTCACCGTCGTCGCGACCTTGCCATACGGTCCCGGCTTGAACCTGCTGGTACCCGGACCGCACGGCGAGCTTCGCACCAGCGGCGGTCAGTTTGTGTGGTCCATCAACGTACACACGGGGGCGGTGCGCGAGCTCGACAACCACGCCGCCTCGGCCTACGGCCTGTGCGCCGACCCCTACGCGCCCGATGGGCTGATCCTCGGCGATCACCTGAGCGCCTACCACTCGCTCACGCCTGGCAACCTGCCCGTCGCGATCACAGGCTCACTCGGGGTGACCTGGGGCTGCGACAGCGACATCCCCCGTGACGCGGACGGCGACGGCTTTGTCAACGCGCTCCTCGGTGGCGACGACTGCGACGACTGGAGCGCGGCCGTGTCGCCAACGAGCGCGGACCTCCACGGGGACAGCCTCGACTCAAACTGCGACGGCGTGGACGGCGTGGACGGCGACGGCGACGGCGAAGCGAGCGCGACGGACCCCGACGACGCGGACGCGGCGGTCTTCACCGGCGTCTTGGCCCATCCGGTCGTGGGCACCTGCAAGACCCTGCAGCAGCTCAACCCTTCGCTGCCGAGCGGCCTCTACGCCATCGACCCCGCCGGGAGCGGGGTCGCCTGGCTCACCGCCTGCGACATGCTGGTGCAAGGCGGCGGTTGGACGCTCGCCGCCTACGCGAGCGACAACAGCGCCGGCTTCCCGCGCATGGACGGCGACGTCGGCGTCTTCGACGCGTCCGTTCGCAGCGGCAAGGCGTCGATGGGCGCGCTGATCATCGCAAAACAGTCGGTAGAATCGGCGTTTGCCTACGCGCCAGCGACGACGTTCACGGGCATGCTCGCGGAGACGTCAGACACCGTCGCGTTTGAGATCCCGGATCCGTCCGCGCTGACCTTCTCGACGGCGCTCGATCAGGGCGTCTGCACCGCCGTGCGCGCCTGGCGCCTCGCCCCTGCGGGCGGCATGCAGACGTGCATGGGGAGCAGCGGCCTCTCCACGACCGCGATCTCGCTCGACAACTGCAACGACACGGCGCACGCGGCGACGGCGGCGGTGTTCACGCAGTCCATGGGAGGCACCTACGGCGGAAACTTCGGCTACGGCCTGTACGGCCTGGAGTGGAGCTGCGACAACTGGCCGAACATCAGCCACCACTGGAACGTGGACACATCGGCCTACTCGTGGGAGCCGTCGGCGACCCAGTACTGGGCGGGCGCGGTGAACGGCAGCACGTCGGTCTGGTTCCGGTAGCGCGCGTCGCCGAGCGTGGACACCGCGTCCACGCTCGGCGACCGAGCGCTCGCTGAGATGCAGTAGTGGCGCATCTCAGCGCTGGCACGAGCCTCGCACAGGCGTGGGATATCTACGGAGGTCCTATGCTCAAGTCGCTCTTCCTCGCCCTCGGGCTGCTCGTCGCCACCACCACCGCGAGCGCGACCGAGCGCCCGCTCGACGTCACGCCGCCGAGCCTCGCCGCGACGGTTGAAGCGGCAACCAGCGTGGAGGACGCGCGGGTGCGACTCGACCGCGGCATCGCGCTGATGCACCACGGGCGCTGGGCGCAGGTCGCTGGCGCGAGCGCCATGGGCTCGGGCTTGGTGGTGGGCGCCGTCGGGATGATGCTCCTGGTGTCCGGCGATCGGCTCTTGCCCGTGGCTACCGTAGTCATGGGGGTGGGCGTCGTCGGTCTGCTCGGCGGTGGCGCGGCGGTCCTCGGGGGCGAAGAGGCCTACCTTGTGGGTGCGTACCGGGCGCGGCGCGCGGTGGTCGAGCTAGGCCGGCTGCACGGTCTTCGCGGCCCGACGGTCGGCTTCGCGATGCAGGGCGCGGGGCTGGCGTTGGCGTTGGTTGGGCTGGCGCAATCAAGCTCGAACCCCGATATGGCTGCAGTGGAAGCGGCCTTCGGCGGAGTGTTCTTCGTCGTCGGCACGGCCGTAGGTGAGGGCGCGGCGCTGCGCACCACCGTCGCGCGCGCACACCTTCAGCCCTCGGTGACGCGCTCCTCGACGGGCGTGCTTGTCCCCGTGCTCAAGCTCGCGCTCCGCTGGTGAGTCAGCGAGCGCAGGCGGCGACGGGCACGAGCAGCGGCGTCGACCAGTCGCTCCACGCGAGGCTCGCGTCGCGGTAGCGCAGGCGCCAGCAGAGGGTGGCGCTGGGCGTGAGCTCGCTAAAGACCTCGTCGGTGAGGTCGTCGCCCGCTTGCAGGTCCTGGCCGCCCCACTCGTTGCGGTCCTGGCGCAGGCGCTCGATGACGGGCGCGCTGAAGTCGTCGCAGGTCGCGGCGGCTTGCCACTGGGTGGCGGCGTGGCTCTGCCCGTCCGGGTCGACGAAGGGCGAGGCGGTCAGGCGCGGCTCGGCGCAGGGCTCCGGCGGCGTGAGCGTCGGCGTGGCTGGCTGAGTATTGTAGCGGCGCAGCGTGACGGAGTCGGTCACCGCGTTGTCCTCGGGGTTCGCCGAATCTCCGCGGCTGATGCGCAGGATGTGGAGGGTCGGCGCGTCGCCCGCTTGGCTCTCCAGCAGCACAAAGCCCCAGGTGGCCTGCGTCACCGCGACCTGCGCGTAGTCGCGCTGATCCGGGTCGCCCCAGGCGTCGATGGCGCCGCCGCCGGTCGACACGTTCACCCACAGGTGCGGCGCGTCGATGGAGGCGCCGCGCGAGTAGCCGTGCGTGTGTCCATAGAGGTGCACCGCCGGCTTTCCGCAGCGGTTCGCGAAGCTGTCCAGGCGCTCGATGACCTTGCCGGTCCACGCGGACTCGCCGTGGGGCCACAGCTCGGAGAGGAAGGGGTGGTGAAGCTGCAGGATGACGAAGTCGATCGCGTCGTTCGCGCAGGCGTCGTCCAGGGTCGTCTCCAGCCAGGCGAGCTGGGCGTCGTCGGCGAAGGGCGGGTTCGAGTCCAGGCCGATAATGCGCAGGTTCGATCGGTCGAACCAGTAGTAGCGCTCGTCCAAACCGCTCTGCGGCAGGTGAAAGCGCTGGAAGTACATCGGGCTGCTGCCGTCGTGGTTGCCGAGGATGGGGTAGGCGGGGACGCGCCCGAAGAGCGGCGCTGAGCCGGGGAAGAAGTCGTCCCGCCACTGCTCGCGCTGCCAGCCGCTCTGCACCAGGTCGCCGGTGACGAGCACGCCGTCGAGGGACTCCGCGAGCTCGCCCGGGTGGTTCGCGCTGAGGTAGGCCATGATGCCGTCCTGCGCGATCTCGCGCCAGGTGTCGGGGCGGTGGCTGTCGCGCTGGGTGTCGCCGACCGCGACCAAGCGCACGGGCGCCTCGGGGTCGGTGGTGGGCGTGTGCAGCGCGAGGGGCTCGCTTGAGGTGGCGCCGGTGCGCACGCGGTAGCTGTAGGTCGTGCCCGGCTCGAGCCCGGTGAGGTGCACCTCGTGCACGCGCCCGTCGGTGGCCGCCGCGTCGGTGCCTGGGGTGACGGGGACCAGGGCGCCGCACGCGAAGCGCTCGAGCGTGTCGCCGAAGTCCACCCGGCTCCCGTCGCCGGTGTCGGTCTCCCACAGCACCCACGCCTCGGTGGCGCTCACGGACTGCAGATAGGGCGCCACCACCATCGAGACGCTGTCCCCATCATCGCCTTCGCAGCCGAGCGGCGCTGAGGTGTCGTCGGGGAGGGGGTCGTTGGAGTGGCAGGCGAGGACTAGGGCGAGGAGAAGGGGGCGCATTCGACGAGCATACCCTCGGGCGCGGGGGACGGGTGGGGCGCGGCGGTCGTCAGCCACCAGTACAGCGCGCTGCAGCCCGCGGTGATGACGCTCGCGAGGCCAGCGTAGGCCCACGCGGCGCCGAGCGCGTCGACGGCGAAGCCCATGGCGACGGCGGGGGCGCCGAAGCCGAGGTAGGCGACGAGGAAGTAGCCGCTGATGGCGCGGGCCCGCGAGCCGGGCAGCTCGCTCACCCAGGTGAGGCCGCCCAGGTAGCCGTAGCCGTGGGTGGAGGTGCCCGCGACGAGCGCCCCCGCGATGACGATGGCGACGCTGTGGGTCGCGACGCCGAGGGCGATGAGGCCGGTGCCGACGGGCAGGAGCACCGCGCCGACGCGCAGGGCGACGGCGCCGGGGAGCGTGCGCGCGTGGAGCTGGGCGAGGGCCCCGGCGGCGAGCAGCAGCATGAGCGTGGGGCCGGACCACAGGTCGCCGCCGATGGAGCGCAGCGTGCCCGGCAGGACCGCGACCACGATGCCCGCGACGGTCCAGCCCAGGCCGATGGAGATGGCGGACGCGCCGCTACCCAGGGGAAAGGCAGGTAAGCGGAGGATGGGGTTCGCGGCGCTCGGCGGGGCGGGCTCCTCGACGCGCGACACCGCGAGCGCGGCCACCGCGATGAGCGCGAGCCAGAGCGGGTAGGACCAGGGCACGTCCGCGGGCCCGAGCCGGAGCACGCCGGCGGTGAGCACCGCGCCTGCGCCAAAGCCGGTGGTGGTGGTCCAGCCGGTGATGCGGGCGGCGCGCGCGGGGCCGTTGGGGCCGAGCAGCTCGCCGAGCCAGGCGGTGGCGGCGCCCATACCGAGCGCGACGCCGAAGCCCTGAAACCAGCGCGCGGCTGCGAGGCCGCTTAAACCTGGGAAAGCGATGACGAACGCGGTCGCGACGCCCGAGCAGGCGAGGGCGGCCAGGATGGTGGGACGCCGCCCGACGCGGTCGGAGACGCCGCCGAGCAGGATGAGCACCGGCAGCAGGCCGCCGACATAGCCCGCGAGCGAGAGCGACAGGCCGCCAGCGCTTAGGCCCGCGTCCTCGGCGTAGCGGGCGTACATGGGCAGCTCGAGGTTGACCGCCCCCGTGACGAGGAAGAGTCCGAGAGCGACGATCATCGTTCCAGCGCGCATGGCGGCGCTCTATGGGGGCGCTTCGCGCCGGTCGAGGGCGCGGTCCAACTCCGACATCTTGTGCGCGTCGAGGATGGGTTTGCGCGAGGGCGGAGCGAGCGGTAACCTCGCGCGCTTGGAGGTCGCGATGCGCCTGTCGAACCGTCTTGTCTTGGTCCTCGTGGCGCTCGTCGCCTGCAACACCGAGCCTGCGCCCGGCGATGGCGACGGCGACGGCGACGGCTCGCCCGTCGAGCAGGACTGCAACGACGCGGACGCGCTCGTCTTTCCCGGCGCCACCGAGGCCTGCGCCGATGGCATCGACAACGACTGCGACGCGCTGCTCGACTGCGAGGACGTGGACTGCGCTGGCGCCGTGAACTGTGGCAGCGAATCGTCCTGCGACGACGGCATCGACAACAACGCGGACGGGCTCGTGGACTGCGAGGACACGGAGTGCGCCTTGGACCCGAGCTGCGGCCTGCGCGCGCAGGTCACCGGCGGCACCCTTAGCTGGACCTCGTCGACCTCCTTGTTCTCGGACGACTGTCAGCCAGCGCCCGAGCAGAGCTTCAACCGAACCTTTGTCGCGCACAACGTCACCGGCGTGCTCCGCCGGGGCGCCGAGCCCGCGTGCGCGTGGCAGGTCGCCACCGCACAAGGCTCCGCGTCTGGGTCATCGGTGGGCGACACCGTGATGAACATCACGCGCACGGGCTTCACCCTGGACGCGGGCTGCCCCACGACGGGCTCGGACTTCCTCCCCAAGCAGCTCACGCGCGTCAACTTGGAGCCGCTCGCCTTCGCCGGGCTGGCCGTGCCGGCGCACGACGGCGTGGAGACCGTGCTCTGGTACACGGGCGGCGTGCGCGAGGTCAGCCGCAACACCTACCAGACCAGCTACCACACCAGCAGCTACCAGGCGGGGAGCGTGCCCAAGAGCTGCTTCGTGACGTCGCAGTACGGCAGCGTGGAGATGGCGATCGACGCGCTGGAGCCCGGCGGCGAGCATGTGACGACGCCGTAGAGCGGGGAGGGGAGGCGCCGGACATCAGGAAGTTCCTGGGCAGCGGCTGTTTTTTCGGTCAGCTGAGGTACGATGTCCCCGCACCGTCCCCCATAGCCCCCAGGAGGTCCCATGCGCCGGTCTGTCGTTCTCGCGCTGCTGCTTGTTCCCATCGCTGCTTCAGCGGTCCCCGTCGAGCTCGCTCACCAGGGGCGCTTGTTTGACGCCAGCGGCGCTCCGCTGTCTGGCGCGCACGATGTGTCGTTTCAGCTGTACGACGCGCCGTCGGGGGGCGCGCTTCAGTGGAGCGAGGACCAGTCCGCTGTGCTGTTCGAGCAGGGCTATTACAGCGTGGACTTGGGGCAGCTGTCGCCGTTTGACCTCGATCTCCTCGCAGACGCTAGCGAGCTTTGGATGGGGATCTCGGTCGATGCCGGCCCGCCGCTGGCCCAGCGCCTTCCGCTTCAGAGCGTGCCCTACGCCATAGTCGCGGCCCGAGCGCACGTCGCCACCTCACTCTCCGGCGGGCCGGTGGACGCCACCGCGCTCACGATCAACGGTACGCCCGTCGTCGCGAGCGATGGCTCGATCGACTGGAGTCGCATCTCGGGCGCCCCCACGCAGCTCGGCGACCTTAGCTGCACAAGCGCGGGGATGATCCCGCAGTGGAGCGGAACATCCTGGGGATGTGTGGCGGAGAACGCTCACAATCACAGCGCGGATCAGATCACGAGCGGCACCCTGGACATGAACGTGCTGCCGGTCGGCAGCGGCGAGAACACGATCGCCCGAGGCAACCACACGCACTCCCCGCTCGACGTCGACCTTGGCCCGTTAGACCCAGCGAACCCGCTGAACCACGACCGGTACACGGACGCCGAGGCGCGGGTAGCGGTGGGTCCGCACTACACGGACGGCGACGCCATCGCCGCGGTGGGTCCGCACTACACGGACGGCGACGCCATCGCCGCGGTGGGTCCGCACTACACGAACAACCAGGCCCTCGCCGCGATGGGCGGCACGTCGGACACGAACCCGCTGAACCACGACCGGTACACGGACGCCGAGGCACGGGTCGCGGTGGGGCCGCACTACACGAACAACGAGGCGGTCTCCGCGATGGGCGGCACGTCGAACACGAACCCGCTGAACCACGATCGGTACACGGACGCCGAGGCCGAGGCCGCCGCGTTCCGCTCAGTCGGACGCAAGCTGCTGGTGGTGGACTACCTGCGCGCGAACTCCGACATCTACCCAGGTGGCACGGCCTGGCAGTACGCGAGCCTCGACGGAAAGGCCGGTCCGTTCACTATTACGACGAACGGCGGGCCGGTCAGGATCTACTTCAAGGCGATGACCTACGTGTACGAGAACGGCACCGTCAGGACTTCAGATGACGCGGGCGTGATCATTCACCCGGTGATCGACGGCGTGCGCGAGGAGTACTGTGACCTCGTGTACGCCCGAGGCTGGGGCACCAACGAGGACGCCCATGGACCGATCGTGTGTGACTTTGTGCGCACGGGGCTCGCCCCGGGGGTCCACACGATCAGCTTCGAGCATCGCTACCTTGGATACCGAAGCATCCTTTACGGCGGCCGGTACAAGTCGATCATCATGATCGAGCAGCTCTGACCGACGTCGGCGGCGCGGCCAACCCGTCCCCGCCGCGCTAGAAGCGCCCATGGCCACCCTCCGTCCGATGAAGACCGTCTCGGCGCCACGCCCCCGCGCTGCGACCGCTGCGACCCTGCCCACCTACGTGCTCGACGTGCCCTTCGCGTCGCGCGCGGTCGCCACCAGCCACGGCGCCCGGTGGGACGCGGACCACGGCGTGTTCGTGCTCCGCGGCGCGCTACCCGCCGCGCTCCTGCCCTTTCGCGCGGCGCCCTACTCCTGGGAGCACAGCGTCCAGCTCGAGCTCGACCCCAGCGTCGCGGCGTCGTCGTCCTCGCCGACGTCGCCGCTGACGCCCCGGCCGCACCAGGAGCGGGCAATCGCGCTGATCACGGCCGCGGCCGCCGCCAAGCGCGCGGGCTTCTTGCTGGCGGACGACGTGGGTTTGGGGAAGACCCTGTCCGCCTGGCAGGCCGTGCGCTCGATGCCCAAGGCCAAGTCGGTGCTGATCGTCTGCCCGCTCGCGGTGGTCCCGCACTGGCGGCGCACGCTCGCGGCCCAGGGCGACGGCGGCCGGCGGGTCGTGGTCCTCAACTACGAGCGCCTGGGCAAGCTGTTTGAGCTCGACGCCGAGAAGCGCAAGAAGGTCCGCTCCAAGAAGGGCCTCGCCCGCGCGGCCTCCGCGCCGTCCTTCGACGTCGTGATCTGGGACGAGAGCCACCGGTGCAAGAACCCGACGGCCGCGCGCTCCAAGTTCGCGGTCAAGCTCAACGCCAAGGCGGGCTTCGTGCTCTGGCTGTCGGCGACGGCGGGCCAGAACCCGCTGGAGCTGTCGTACCTGGCGCCGCTGCTGGCCGAGCGGACCGGCAGCCGCGCCGCCGACCTCAAGGACTTCGAGGCGTGGTGCGCGGAGCTCGGGCTCGGCGTCACGCGGGGCAAGTTCGGCCGCTGGGACTGGCGCGGCGATCCGCAGGACTGCGAGCGCGTGCGCGGGCTGCTCTTCGACGGCGAGAAGCCGGCGGGGCTGCGCCGTCGTCCCGAGGACATCGCTGGTTGGCCCGAGATCAACAGGATCCTTACGCCGCTCGGCCTCGACGCGTCGGCGCGCGAGCGGTACCACCAGGCCTGGACGGCGTTTCGCGAGGAGCTCGACCTCGTGCCCTCGGGGCGCGACCCCAAGAACGCGCTGGCGGCGGCGCTCCGACTTCGCCAGAAGAGCTCGCTGATCCGCGTGGAGAGCACCGCCGAGCTCGTGCGCGAGCTGCTGGACAACGGGCACCACGTCGCGGTGTCGGTGGCCTTCGTGGAGACGTTGGAGGCGCTTCGCGACGACCTCGCCCGGGACAACATCGCCTGCGCGACGGTGTACGGCGGGCTCGGGACAGACGCCCGCGAGGCCGAGCGGATGCGCTTTCAGACCGGCGAGGTGCCGGTGGTGCTCTTCACGGTCGAGGAGGGCATCTCCTTGCACCAGGGCGAGCACGACGAGCTGCCGCGGTCCGAGGTGATTCACGACCTGCGCTGGTCGGCCATTCAGATGGCGCAGATCGAGGGCCGCTGCCACCGCGACGGTCGGTACGCGCCGGTGTACTGGACCTACGCGGACGACACCATCGAGGAGCGCGTCGCGGCCATCGTCTGCGCGCGCATCGAAGCGATGAAGGCGATGGTCGGCGACGACGTAGAGACGGTGCGCGAGATCGCGCGCTTGCTGACTGCATCGTAGTGGTCGTGGCTGCGAAGGCTGTGCGCGCTCACAGACCAGGTCGAACGGCCCCGCGCGCGTGCTAGGCTCGGGCGACCGGAGGCCCGATGCTCGCGCTGCTCCTGCTCCTCGCTTGCCAGAACGCCTGGGACGGGAGCTTCGCCGAGGGGGTGGCGCGCCCGGAGCATCCGCGGCCGGGCCTGCGGCGCGACAGCTTCATCAACCTCAACACCTGGGAGGCCCCGCTCTCTGGGCTGGGGGAGCTCCCCGAGCGCTACTCCCCCGCGTGGACCGCCGCGGCGCACACCTACCGCGGCGTGGCGTGGTATCGCCTCGCGCTGCCGAAGCAGCTCCCCCCCGGGGACGAATGGTGGGTGGTGTTTGGCGCCGTGGACTTCGACGCCACCGTCTTTGTGGACGGGGTCGAGGTCGCCCACCATCGCGGGGGCTACACCCCGTTCTCCGCCAACCTGTCGGCGGCCGCTAACGGAGCTGCACCGCCGGTGATCACCGTGCGGGTCGACGACGGCGCCGAGCTCAACGATCGCGCACAGCCGGTCGGAAAGCAAGGAGGGGCCTGGTACACCCGGGTGAGCGGGCTCTGGCAGACGGTCTACCTGGAGCAGCGCCGGCAGGACCACCTGACCAGCTTGCGGGTGGTGCCGGAGGGCGAGGCGGTCGCGTTGAGCTGGGCTTCCACCGGCGACGCGCAGGCCAGCGCGACGGTCACCCTCGTGGCCCTCGACGACGTGCGCCCCTGGAGCCCCGAGCGCCCGACCCTCTACGTCGACATGGCGAGCGCCAACACCGCGGGCTTCGCGGGCAGGACCTACTTCGAGGAGACGCTGCGCGAGGTGGTCGCTCGCGACGCCTCGCACCCCTCGCTGATGCTGTGGACGGTCTTCAACGAGAACTGGGGCCTGTCGGCGAACGGCTCCCTCATGGCGCCCACGCCCTTGGCCGACGACGCAGACCTGCAGGGCTGGGGCCGCGAGATGACGGACCTGACGGCCTCCCTCGACCCGCACCACCCCGTCGAGGACAACAGCGCGGGGGGCATCGTCGGGGCCTTTGAGCACGTCGGCGGGGACTCGAACTCCTTCCACTGGTACGAGGACGACCCGGCGTCGTAGCGGGCCTTCCTCGGCTTTGACTGGCTGCCGGGGCAGGTGCTCGCGAGCGGCGAGGCCGTGACCGCGCCGCTGTGGGTCAGCCACTGGTCCAGCGGCGCCCCGCTCGACGCGGAGGTGCGGGCGGGCTGGTACGGCGAGCCACCCTCCACCACCGCGCTCACCGCCGCGCCCTGGGACAACACGCCGCTCCAGGTGCCGCTGACCGCCCCCGCGTCCCCCGGCGAGCAGGTGCTGGTGGTGAACGGGGTGCGCGTGGCCGCCAACCGGCTGTTGGTGGCCGTCGAGTAGGCTGACGCGCGCCGCGCTTGCGTTGCCGCGCCTCTGCTGGCATAAGGTGCACCGCAACTTTGAGGTTCTCATGCGGCTCGCCCTCGTTCTCGGTTCTGTCCTGACGTCACTCACCGGCTGCACCGTCGGGACCGTTCACCTCGACGAGGTCGGAAACGCAACGATCGACGTCGTGCGCACCCAGATCGCGGACAACACGGATCTGAGCTGGCACGACAGCATCGACGCGCTTGATCAACACGCTCCACCGACCGACTCGCCCAAGTGGCGAATCGACGTGTCGCTACAGAACTTCGATTGGGACGCTTCGTCCGAGACCCCGGCCTGCGTGAAGCTCAGCTCGAGCGCCACCGTCACGCTGGACGGCGTCCCGATGACGATCCTCACCCGTGGCGACTACGATAGCGCCTTCGACAGGTGCTATTACGCCAGCTTTGAGCTGCCCGACGCCCCAGTCGACGACGCACTCGCGACGTCGACGCTTGAGATCGCCGATCACGGAAGCCTTGTTCGTGTCGAGGTCGACGGCCTCATGGGCAGTCACGAGCTCGCGTGGGAGGGACTCGACAACGGGCTGCTGATCCCAGGGAGCGCCGTGAGCTTCGAGGTGCTGGGAGTGCTGCCTGGCGCCGACCTGTCCGAGTTCAACCCAATCCGCCTGCACAGCCTGACCAGCACCGCGGTGCACGACGTCTGCTGGGAGAACAACACCTCGGGTCTCTGCGAGCCGACGCTCGTTATCGACGGGGCACGCGGCAGCTTTGTGGTTCCGCAGCTCGAGGACTCGGGCAGCTGGGGCATAGAGCTTCCGCATCTCCACCTGCCCACCCGCGGCGACGGAGCGTTTGACGCCATGGCCGCGACCACCCTGGAAGCCCAGGTGCTGGAAGCGCAGGGCGTCGCCCGGTAGCGAGGCAATCAGGGGCGGGCCACACATTCTGTGGCGCACAATTTCTTCTCGCCTGTGGACTCGGGACCGCCGATGACACGGGCGCCACCGTGCTCCCGTCGCAGTGTGACGCGACCGACCCGGTGCTGAACGCGGCCTACTGCATGTTGCGCCAGGACACGGGCGAACCGAACCAATGGCCGAATGAGGTCACGGGGGTCGTGGGCAATATCGAGGTCGATCCTGCAGAGACGTGCTTCTCGCAGCCGACCGAAGGCTCAGTGCTCGGGTTTACGCTCACCGAGGGTGATGGCACGGTCTGGCAGCTCGCTTTTCGGGATATGACCGACGTTCTCCTCCAGGACGGCGAGCAGCTCACGGCGGTGAGCTCCGACTCGGGCGGGGGCTTCCCAGCGGCTAGCGACGTGCTCGGCTATCTTCGCGACGAGCAGGGCCGCGTGCGCGCGCTGTGGTCGGCCTCAGTGGGCTTTGAGCGCGAGAACCTCCGGGCGAGGGTGGGCGACGCGCCCTGCCAGCAGTGGGCGCGCGACGTGCTCTGGGGGCGCAACCTCTCGCTGGACATCCGCGCCGACGCCGTCACCATCACCGTGCCCACCAACACCGTTGCGCGCGTCGGCGACTACCAGGTCTACAACCGCTACGCCGAAGACGTGCTCGACCTGCGCGGCGACGTGGCCGGCAACTACGACGGCCCGTGGGGGCAGTCGTGGGTCGTGGCTTGGTACGCGCCGTTGGGGGCGAGGTAGGCGGTCGAAGCGCTGGAGCGTGTGTGGCTACAGGCGCTCAAGGAAGTCGCGAGGCCGGCGCAGCGATGACGTGACGGCGACGACAGCGACGCCGTCGTTGAGCGCCATGTAGAGCACGACATATGGGAACCGGCGTACAATCTTCGTTCGCCATGGTGTGTCGGTGTTCGCGGGGCGGAACACCTGGGCGCTCGCGGGGTGCTCGGCGACCTCCTGAACAGCGAGCTCCACAGCATCGACAAAGCGTTGGCCAAGTCCGGGGGCCTTGCCTTCGTAGTACTCGTACGCTTCCCAGAGCTCTGCCCGAGCGTGCTCGTGAAAGCTAACGCTCACGTTTCATATGCTCCCGAAGCTCGGCGAACACCGCCTCGGCCGGGACCATCGTCGCGGCGCCAGCGTCGATGGCGGCCATCCTGCGCTCCAGCTCGCGCGCCCACGACCGGTCCCAGTCTTCTTGATCGTCGGCGAACGCGCCACCGGGCGCATCGGCGAGGCTTCGCAGCAACTCAAAGGCGAGCTTCGCTTTGTCGTCGTCGGGTAGGCCCAAGGCCTCGGTCGTCAGCTGCGCGTGTGTCATGCCCCCATTTTAACCGCTGGAGCTACGAACGGCTTCGGGATCGTCTGGCAGGAGGGTGTGGGCAGGGCGGGCGGCGGATGGGCGATGGACGTTTCGTGGGGAAGCTGTGGCTGTCGCGGTCAGCTGGGCTCGTCGGGCTCGTCGAGCTCGTCGGGCCAGCGGGTGCGCTTGTTGTGGCGGACGAGGAGTACGAACCAGGCCCAGAGCGAGCGAAGTGCCCATGTTGAGGCGCTCAGGCCGCCCTCAGAAGCAACGCTCCCCACGGCCAGCGCGCTCTCACGGTGCCTCGAGCGCTCGTCGCTGCTCCGGCTCCAGGCGCTGAAGCATCGAGGACAGGAAGTCAAAGGACCGGTCATCGTCCTGGAGCAGGCGGCCCTTCATCAGGCGCTTCTCGATTTCGGCACGCTCGTTGCGTCTGGCGTCGATGATGCGCAAGAGCTGGTGTCGCCAGAAGTGAGCGACCAGGAACTCCCGAAAGGACTGGTGGCCGAAGAGCAGCGTGTCGGTGTCACCCGACGGATCGAGCTGCAGAGCCAGCAGCAGACCGAGCTGAACTAGGCGCATGGTGTCGGGCTCCAGCTCCAACTCGTCGCCCAGCAGGGAAGCCACGTGGTACGCCCCCCCCTACTCCCCCACCGGCACCACACACCCGTCCGCGCCGCACCCGACGCCCTCAACCTGCTCGATCGGCGTAGGCGCCGCTCTCCACGCCTGCTCCATCGCCGCGAGGAAGGTGGCGACGGGCTGAGCGCCGGACAGGGCGAGGGCGCGGTCGATGACGACGAAGGGCACGCCGTCGGCGCCGAGCTCGCGGGCGAGCTCGCCCTCCTCGGTGACCTGCTGGGCGTAGCGGCCGTCGGTGAGGGCCTCGCGCACGTCGTCGGCGGGCAGGCCGAGCTCCACGCCGAGGGCGATGAGGGTGTCCAGGTCGAAGAGGGAGCGCGTCTCGCCAAAGTAGGCGTGGTACAGCCGCTTCCAGGCCACCTCTTCAAGGCCGCGGTCGCGGGCGAGGGCGAGCAGCTCGTGCGCCAGGCGCGTGTTGCCCACGACGTTGTCGCCCACATGGTAGGGCGTGAGGCCGTCTTCGGCGGCGAGGCCCTCGATGTGCGCGGTGGTGCGCTGCAGCTGGGCCTGGCTCATGCGGTACTTCTGGGTCAGCAGCTCGCGCGACGTGAGCGTCTTACCCATCGGAAACGAAGGATCGAGCTGGAAGGAGCGGTGAACCACCTCGACGTGCTCGCGCTGCGCGAAGCGCGCGATGGCCGCCTCCAAGCGATGCTGCCCGAGCCCACACCACGGGCAGATCACGTCGGACCAAATCTCGATCTTCATGCACCCTCCGAACACCGTTGGCGGTCGAGCTAAGCACGCTCGGGCGCGGCGGCTAGGAGCCCGTCGCGCGTAGCGCGCGGCGCTCCTCCCCTGCCCATGACCGTGCCCCTGCCCGTGCCCGTTCGGGGCGCTGGCAGGGCTGGGGCGATTGCCGCCAGCCGCTCCGCTTGCCGGGCTGCGTGTCCGCGCAGCACGAGCTGCGTGTCCGCGCATGCACCGGTGGTCGACCGTCGCCGGTAGATCTCCTGGCCCTCCGGGCTGGCCACCTTGGCCCGCATCTCCTGTTGGGGCGTGTTGGCGGGCTCGGCGGCACCTGGCGGCACGGCAGACCGGCGTTGCCGCTGAGTGGCGATGTAGGCGTCCACCTGCTGCTCGTCGCACCACACGGCATTCGCCGGAGCCCAGAATCCAGTATCGGCACTGATTTTCTCGTGTAGCCCCGCCCATCCGGCAGTTCCTCGGCCAACTCATCCAGAATCGCGACCGCGTTCAACGCCGAACACGTCCAACCGCTCGAAGTCGAACCGCAGCCGCTCGTTGCCCATGTCGGCCTCCGCAGGGAGGCTATCCGCGCCACCGTGCGCGGGATCCACCTCCCGGCTGGGATTTCCGCCCGGAGGCGAACGGGCAGGGGCAGGGGCAGGGGCAGAGGCACCGCTCGCTCCGCGAGCTGGGAGGAGCCTGCGGGCGTGCGCGCTTTGCGCGCTACGCCCGACAGGCTCCTAG